>Ga0302319_10013299_pt1 | contig 15439 bp, 7 predicted proteins | sample Bog_T0_2_FD_203319 | JGI IMG/M metagenome (GOLD analysis project Ga0302319, IMG submission 203319) | Peat permafrost microbial communities from Stordalen Mire near Abisko, Sweden - Bog_T0_2 | ecosystem: Environmental > Terrestrial > Soil > Wetlands > Peat | place: Sweden: Abisko, Stordalen Mire... | reverse complement strand
AGCAACTCCAGTAACGACGGCCCCTGGTACCACGGCATCGAATTGGATCGATGCACGATGTTATCGCCGGCGAGCGCACTCACTGGGACAAAGACGGGTTCGACGGGATTGCCTGTGTCTGCGGCAATCTGATCCAGAAGAAGTGTAAAGTCGCTTTGAATTGTGCGAAAGACGCCCTCGTCGAAGCCGATGAGGTCCATCTTGTTAACCGCGACCAGGATATGTCTCACGCGCAGAAGCGAAGCGATATAGGCATGCCGGCGCGATTGCACCAGCACTCCCTTGCTGGCATCAATGAGCACCACAGCAGCGTCAGCGGTCGATGCGCCGGTGGCCATATTGCGCGTGTACTGCTCATGACCAGGCGTATCGGCAATGATGAACTTGCGTCGCGCAGTCGAGAAGTAGCGATAAGCTACGTCGATAGTAATGCCCTGCTCTCGCTCCGCGCGAAGACCATCCGTCAGGAGCGCGAAGTCTATTTGCCCCGGCGCGGTAGTTCCCTTCCCCTCGATTGATCTCACTTGGTCTTCATAAACGGACTGGGTGTCATAAAGCAGACGCCCGATCAGAGTCGACTTGCCATCGTCGACACTACCCGCGGTCGAAAATCGAAATAGATCCTTCTCGCGTTCCTCAGCGAGAAAGTCGTCGACCGAAAATTTGGCAACCGTAAGTGTGGACACTTAGAAATATCCCTCTCGCTTCTTGAGTTCCATGGAGCCTTCCTGATCGTGATCGATGGCCCGATTGGCGCGCTCAGAGGACCGAAACGATAGCAGCTCAGAAATAATCGCCGGAATACTATCCGCGTCAGAGCGAATTGCCCCGGTACACGGACTGCATCCGAGAGAACGTAGGCGCGACTTCACCATTCGCGGCTTCTCACCGGGCCAGGCGACAAACTCCTGCTCGATTGGAAGCAGCGCATCACCGCGCACATACATTGGCCGTTCCTTTGCAAAGTACAGATCGACGACCGGGATTTTCTCCTCGTGGATGTATTGCCACACATCCATTTCGGTCCAGTTTGAAAGTGGAAAGACGCGAATGCTTTCGTCGGGATGAATTCGAGCGTTGTAGAGATTCCAGAGTTCTGGCCGCTGGTTTTTCGGATCCCATTGGCCTGCGCTGTCGCGGAAGGAGTAGATACGCTCCTTGGCTCGAGACTTTTCTTCGTCGCGACGAGCTCCGCCAAAAGCAGCGTCGAAATTGTAGTGACGAAGCGCATCCAGCAACGCCTGGGTCTTAAGAAGCCCGCAGCAGCGTTTCGTATCTAACGCAATTGGGTTAGTGCCCGCGGCGATCGCTGATTCGTTCCGCCAAACGAGGAGCTCCGCTCCAATCGATCGTGCCATCTCATCCCGAAAAGTAAGCATCTCTGCGAACTTGAACCCGGTGTCGATGTGAAGCAGAGGGAACGGTATCGGCGCAGGGTAGAAGGCCTTCTGCGCAAGTCGGAGCATCACAGAGGAGTCCTTGCCGATCGAGTAAAGCATCACAGGCCGCTCGAATTCCGACGCGACCTCGCGCAGAATATGGATGCTCTCCGCCTCTAGAAGGCGAAGATGACTCAACGGCGGAGCCTCAGAAGAATTGGACAAATTGGATAAATTCGCTGGCAGCGTTTGCGAATCAAATTGGTCTTCAACGACCGGCATATATTCCTCGTAGCTTCGTGAGTGAAGCTGAATGCCGGAATCACACAGAGACAAACCCGGCTAGACAGCTGTGGGCTTGGCTTCTGGACGCTGGATCAATTATGCAGGGAGATCAGAGACTAGAACTTACACCCGTCGAAGATGTTCGACAGGCGACAACAAGAGCGGCTTTGAGAAGCGCTTACCATGTGTGTGCAAATCATAGCAAAATCCGGGGGCTGGCACAATCTTCACCAGCCCCGGCTAACCCGGCACCCATCTTTCTGCATGTCTAGAAGAGAAACTTCAATGCAAATTGAAGCTGCCTTGAAGTGGTCGCCGTCGCCGTCATCACCCCGGCCGTTGGCGAAATAACCGCTGCGGTCCCCGGTTTTGCCGGAGTAGGCCCGGAACTAAAGACCACCGCATTCGGAGTCGTGAAATTTGTGTGGTTGAGTATGTTGAAATACTCCGCGCGAAACTGAGTTCGAAGCCGCTCATGTATCGTGGTGTTTTTGGCGAAGGAAAAATCAACGTCCGTGAGCCCCGGCCCAATCAGCGAGTCGCGGCCGGTATTGCCAAAGCTGCCGGGATACGGAGCAGCGAAGGCGTCTGGATTGAACCACTCCGTCGCCGACTTCGGGTAAAGCGATCCATGAAAGTCAGGATTCAACTGCGGCCGCGCGGGATTGCGCGAGTCTCCGTTGCCGGTCGGGTTGTAACCAAGCTGGGCCGAGAACGGAAAACCGCTTTGCAATGTGGCAATGCCGCTCACATTCCATCCGCCGAACAAATCCTGCACGATCGCACCGTCGTTGCCCAGCAAAATATGTCCGTGACCGACAGGCAACTCCCAGGTCCCGTTGATGGCTGCCGCATGGCTGATATTGGTAGCGGCCAGTCCGTAATCGACCTTGGGATTGCCCGGAAATGAAACAAACGCCGGAGTATTGGAGGAAACGCTGGTGTTCCACGCCGAGCCATCATCCAGGTTTCTCGAATATGTATAAACTCCGCGAAGCTGAAAACCTCCGGAGAATTGACGCCGAACATCCACTTCAAGCCCGTTGTAATTGCTGATCCCCTGCGAAACCCAGGAAGTTGAGTTGGCAAGCTTGGGGTTGGCCAGCGTTGTCGTTGGATAGTAGATTGTCCCGGAAGCCAGCGAGTTCGGGCATGGGCTCGCCGGGCAAACGACCGAAGCAGGAGTGTTTTCATCCTCCGAGAGAATCTGGTGGTAGCCATGCGAGCCAACATAGCCGACAGTGATCGTCGTAAGCGGAGCGATTTCCTGCTCCAGTTTCAGAGACCACGAAAGAACGCTCGGCGTTTGGAGATCCGGCTGCACATTGCTCGGCGATACCAAACCGCTGGTTGCCGATGCGGTTGAAAGCGATCCCAGCTTGCTCACCGTCGTATTGCTGTAGGAAAGAGTTGTGTTGAAAGGCGCGGTTTGGTCGAGCCGGTAATCCAGCGTGTCCAGCAATGCTCGATGCCAACCAAAGCTGGCCTTCAGCACTGTCTTTCCCTTTCCAAAAGGATCATATGCAATGCCAACACGGGGCTCCGGCAGGAACTTAGCGCGATTATCGGAAAGTGCTGAACTCCCAACCGTCGGTATCGTATTCAGCACTCCATCCGTGAAACCATAGTTCGATGCCCGATTCTGAGCCTCATTCCACCCATCTGAAGATTCAAATCGGAAGCCGGCTCGAACTTCCAGCCTGGGAGTCGCCTTCCATGCGTCTTCAATAAATCCGGCGCCGAAAAGCGCCCGCCATCCAAGCTCCGTCGGAGCAGGGACGATCGTATACTTCGAAACGGTCCCCGCCTCGAACGTGCTGATCGTCGAAAATGACGCTTGCCCGTACTGGTCTTGCGCGAGGAAGTCGTTCGACTGTAAGCGTTGCAACCACACGCCCGCTTCAATCTGGTGCGATCGGTGAGTCCAATAGATGTGATCGTCGACGGTGAAGAGATTGCGCGCTGTTTGGTTATTGCTGCCGGTATTGGCGCCGGCCAGTGTAATTTGCGAGGCGCCGTTGGAGGCTGTACTGCCGGAAATTACGACAGCGCCCACAGGTGCATTGCTGACCCAACCGGGCACAGAACCGGAAACGATGCTGTCAAAGAAAAAGGCCGCCCTTGAATAGCCGAAACGAAGGGTGTTGAGCAGACTCGGCGAAAAAACGTGCTGCTCCTGCAAGCTGAAAACCTGCTCCCGCAGGCGTTCGTAGATTGAGGAATATGGATTGGCAGAAGGGGTTGTGGCATCGCTGTCATCCACCGTATAGACGCCAAAGAGCAGGTCTTTTTGCGAAAGGTTGTCGTCAATTCGGGTGGTTCCAAAATCTTCACGAACATGTTGTGGAGGATTCGAGAACGCCTCCGCGATTCCGCCGCCGAGTTCTGTGGTCCCAACCGGCCAGAGAGCAAGAAGCGGCTTGACGCTATCGACCGCCGCTTCTCGCGCAGCCGCATCCGGAACAAATGTCACATCGCTCAGCCCCAGATGTTGACGGTATCCCTCGTAATTGGCAAACCCAAAGAGCTTGTCACGACGCAGCGGACCGCCGAAGGCTGCTCCAAAGTCGTTGCGTTGAAACTCAGGAATCTGCGCCTGGTCGAAGTAGTTCCGCGCGTCAAGAGCACTGTTTCGGAGAAACTCGTAAACGGAACCGTGAACCTGATTGCTGCCCGAAGCAGTAATGATCGAGATCTGTGCACCGGTTCGCTTGCCGTAGTTGGCCCCATACGTATCCGTCACTACGTTGAACTCTCGAACTGCCTCGACGCCTAACAGTTGTCCGCTCGTACCCCCGGGCGTCACGTTAATCAGCGAAGCTCCCGTGTACTCGATGCCGTTCAGAAGAAACAGATTGTCCTGAGGTCGGCGTCCGGAAATAGAAAACATATTCCCTACCGACGAATTTGAAGTTCCAACTCCGCCGGAGCGCTGCGTCGTGTAGCTGACCGACGCCGGGTTGAGCTGCAGCAATTGGTCAAAGCTGCGTCCGTTCAGCGGAAGCTCCTTGACCTGGCGCTCGTCCACGAGGCCCTGGGACTGCAATGTAGAAGTGTCGACCGTTGCTGGCGTATCCGCGACAGTGACGACCTGTTCGACCGTCCCAACCGTTAGCGCAAGATGCAACTCCAGACTCTGGCCAACCGTAAGCCCAATTCCTGTCCGCTTTAGCGGAGCAAATCCCTCCCGCGTCACAGAGATCGAGTAGACTCCAACGGGTATGGATGGTGCGGAAAATGCTCCGCCTTCAGCTGTCACAAGCTGCCGCACACCTCCTGTCTCTTCGTTGCGAATCAGCACAGTAGCCCCAACAACGGCTGAATGGCTGGGATCGACTACATCGCCTGCAATCGTTCCGCCGACTAGTTGGGCACGCACAAAACCTGAATTGATGAGTAAAAGAATGATGGTTGCAAAGATTCGAACTCTGACAGAGTTGCGCAAAAGTAGCATGACCGTACTCCAGAAGAAATGCGATGAATGGTGACCTTTTGAGAGAGGAGATCAGGGACGAGGGCTTAGCCGCGACAACACGGCGAGCCGGCATGTGCGCGACAACATGCTCGCGTGACAGATCGTCGTATGTGCGATGGAGTGATCAAAGTGACCAATGCTCTCAGCATCCCGATTGGTTCTAAAGTAAGATCTGTAGGAATTTTCGCCGGTAGTGCGGTTTGTGGATCCCGATTCCCGGTGGAGGATGATTACGAAATCTAGCGCGGACAACAACAGACGAGTTGGGCCTGAAAGACACAACAAGACGTTGCTTGGCTGGACGAAATCATCATGAACCGAGGTTAGCACGCATTTCGAGGACCCGTAAAGCTGAATCCCGACTTCAACCGCCAGCGAGATCGATCCGAATCGACTCGTAGACGTCGATTGCTCCTCGTGAATCTCACCCGACAAATCATTACCACGGTTACATGCAGAAGAAGAAATCAAGAAAGTATCGAGCAGAATACACAATCATATATATACTTACGAATGAATAACATACAGAACTTTAGTTGATCAAAAAGATTGAAGATTTACTGCTCATGGTAACTTTCTTGGTTCCTGTGCAAATAGGTCATCAGCAATTCAACCCCCAGCGCAAATTCGTCCGGCCTCGGAAGCAGACTGAGCACCAGCCAACCCGACTCTCTCATTCCAAAAAAATAGCCTGGATGAACCCAAACTCCTGAATTCAGAAGTGCATGTACCGTGACAATATCTGGTTGGATCGCCGGAATTCGCAAGACCGCATACCATCCCCCCTCAACCTCAAGTCGATTCGCCAGGACTCCTCCGTCTCTTGGGGAATTCGCAATCAACTTAGAGCTTTGCGTCGCCAGAATCTTATCCAGCGCCGAAAGATTTTGAAGCACTCGATTCCGAATCTGGTCCTGGATCTCTTGCCGTGAGTCCAACCAGTGGGGTAGCGCCCTTTGAATGGGTGCATTCATCGAAAGGTATATGTCTGCCAATACTTCGAGACGCTCCAAAGCATTTTTCGTCCCGGGGCCAATTGCCAAAATCCATGCCGCCTTCATTTGTGGCAACCCACATATCTTACTGATTCCGCTTACGATAAAGACTGGAATATCTAGGCTGCGTGCGGCGAAACTGGTTCGATCTTCGACAATCCCGGGATCCGAAATCAACGAAGAAGTTGTCAGTTTATAATCAAGAAACACTTCGTCGACGATGAGCGCCAAATCGTGCTCGCGGCAAATTTCCGCTAATTCGTTTGCTTCCTTCTTTTTGATGAAGTGTCCGGTCGGGTTATTTGGATTCACCAGTACGACCGCACGCGTACCACTTGTAATTTTCCGTCGGAGTCCCTGCAGATCGAGCTGCCAGCCAAAGTCATAAATCAGCGGAACATAAATCAGCCTGACTACCTCTGAAGAAGCCAAAAAATCGAACAACGGATAACTGGGCTGAGGAACCAAGATAGCGTCCCCCGGGTTGCATAACAACTTCAATAAATAACCGTAAGCCTCACTTGTGCTTGTGGTTAACAAAATCTGTGAAGGTTCGACTAGAACCCCAATATCTCTGTAATAGCTACAGACTGCCTGCCTAGCTTGCAAAGACCCTTTGGGGTCAGGATCATAATCAAGGGCAGAAGAGTCCGATAACGGGGCAAGCAGATTTGATGGATAGGCGAAGCCGCAGCGGGTGGGATTGGAGGCTGTTAAGTCCGCAATCGGCAGACCGCTGGCCAGACGCTCTCGATGCGCCAGGGCCAGATCTGACTCGTCCGTGTTCCATTCAGTTCGCTTTGAGAATCTCATGAAGGTAGTTGATTCTGTGAAACTTACACCAATATCCAGATCCTTTCTGCTTATGTGCAGGAGAGATAACTTCCATCTGGCGTTCGTTCAACAATAAACGGTCCCGTTAAACTGGTGTCAGGGGAGAACAGAGTGGCTCTGAAAGCAGTCGTATTTGATTATGGAATGGTCCTCAGCGGACCGCCGCATCCCGAAGCCCACGATGAGCTTCGACGAATTACTGGTCTGCCTTACGAAGCGTTTGAGCGTTTCTATTGGACCGACCGCCACGCCTACGACCGCGGAGATCTGACTGGGCTCGAATTCTGGAAGAAGTTCGCCGCGGATACAGGTCTCACCCTTTCGGAGGATCAAATTGGCGAGCTCAACGACTGGGATGCCCGCATGTGGACAACTATAAATCCCGCAACCTTGCGCTGGCATAAGCAGTTGAAAGAAAGAGGTTTAAAGACTGCAATCCTGTCAAACATGGGCGACAACGTACTGGAGAGAATAGAACGGAAATTCCCTTGGATCGCGGACTTTGACATCTTGATCTGGAGCTATCAGCACGGCATGGCGAAACCAGAACCGGCGATATATCGGCTCCTCCTAGAACGACTTGGGACAGCGCCGGAGGAAACCCTGTTTTTAGATGACAAGATTGAAAACATCGAAGGGGCTCGGCAACTGGGAATTCGGGGACTGCAGTTTTCTACCGTGAACGAGCTACGCCAGGATCTGATTTCCGGCGGAATGGATGCCTGGTTGCCCCTGCCTGAGTAAAAATTGACCGTGCGGCTTCGAGCTCCGCAACAGATTCCTGGTGATCTGCATTTAGGATATCGGCTTTTGCGAGGGTTTCATGAGGCACGTTAGGAGACTTTTCGACAAGTGGTATCCACAATTTAAAAATGGTTCCCCGCCCCGGCTTGCTCTCAACGTCAATTCCTCCTCCATGCGCGGTCATGAGCGCCCTGGTAATCGAGAGTCCCATGCCCGATCCTTTGGCTGCCGGAACTCGTTGCCTGCCACGGTAGAATTTCTCGAAGATAAGAGGCAAATCGTGAGGGTCGATCCCTGGCCCGTCATCCTCCACGAGGAGTTCTACATTTCCGAGAGAACGTCGGCTGCGGAGCAGGATTCGACTATTCGCAGGAGTATAACGGGCTGCATTTTCAAGCAGATGGCGTAGGACTCGACCGATGACGTGAGGATCAAACCAAACAGGATTATCCGGTTGCTGGACGATAATAGTCACCCGGTGTGTAGCCAACTGGTCATGAGACTCTTCAACAGCCTGTTCCAGAAAAGTTCCTGTATGCAGCGGCTCGGGTCTGACGCGAATACCATCTGATTCGATCTCCGCCACTTCCATGGCTTCGCCGATCAAGGAATCCAGGCGCGCACTCTCTTCGTCGACGATGGTGGCCAGTTCGGCGCGAGTTTCATCATCCAGGCCGTGACCGTCGAGTAGAGTCGTCGCTGCCGCCCGGATTGCAGTTAGCGGCGTCCGTAATTCATGAGTAAGCGAATCGATCAGCGCCGTCCGAAGCTTGTCTGCAGCACGAGCGGCCTCAAGTCGCGCCGATGCCTCGATCGCATGCGCGCGAGTAATTGCGATCGCAACCTGCGCAGCGACGGAAGTCGCAACTTCGCGTGAGAGAGTCGGGGGCTTCCACGCAAGTGTGCCGACGCTATTCATTCCGAAGACAAGATTCATTGGCGTGTAGCCCTGTGGAAGCTCCGAATCCGGCTCCCAGGCGGTCGAGACAGCACGTAGCGACTCGCGCATCGTTTCCGGCGTGAAAGGTGCGGAGTTACCGCGAACTGGAATGCTCGGGACTGAAGAGTAAAGCTGATCCTCGTCTCGAACGTACAAGAGAACCGCGTTCAACGCGAAGTTGTGCTCAACCAGGCGCGGAATTTCACGGATAAGACCGGCCGCATCTTCATGCAACATCATTTCCTGGCTAAGCGCATATAGGCGCTCAACGTCTTCTCGGCGCTGCTCTGCCTGCCGGGTTTGGCGGCGGGCCCGTTCAGCGACCCGGCCAACAATGACGCAGGAAATGACATAAGCGAACATCGCCAGCCAGGATTGCACGCCGGAAAGGCCGAGTGAATGCAGCGGCTCCAGGAAGTAGTAATCGAATAAGAAGGATGAAATGATCGCGAGATAGATGGAGACGGCGCGCCCGGCGAGTGTGGCTGCCCATACTACCAGTACCAGGTAGACAATTCCTGCCGTACCAGAATCGGCATGGAGCAACACCAGTACAGCTGTCACAAAAATGGTGATCGCGGACGCAAGAGTCCATCGCAGAAACTCTCGCAACCATTCGAAAGGCCGAATAAAGTTCATCAAATCTGATGATAGTCGGTTTCACCCATAAGAGAATTGACGCATTCGGTTGCGAGGAGATTGTGACAGTTGTTGCAATGCAACTCTCTGGATGCTGTATTGTTCAACTTGGGCGAATCAGAAAGCCTCCTTCGCAAGGATGCCATTTAGCGGGACAGGTAAACGCACGATGCAGGAACGGATATTGGTAATTGATGATGAGGCGCAGATCACACGGGTGCTGCGAGCGGCCTTGACCGCGCAGGGATATCAGGTACGCACGGCAAACGATCCGGAAGAAGGTCTGCAAGTCTACAGGGAATGGTCTCCGGACCTGGTCATCACAGATCTCATGATGCCAACATTGACCGGCGTGGATGTTTGCCGCGCAATCCGGTTGATTGCATCCACCCCTGTTCTGGTACTTTCGGTCCGCGATCATGAACGATCCAAAGTAGAGGCACTCGACGCCGGCGCGGACGACTATGTGACAAAGCCTTTCAATATTCAGGAACTGCTCGCAAGAGTCCGCGCACATCTGCGGCGCGCCCCGGAACGAGCCACCCACGCCATCGAAGCTGGAGATTTCGTGGTCGATGCCTCCGCTCACTCCGTCGCTGTGCTCGGAAAACTCATCCATCTGACACCAAAGGAATTCGACCTGCTCCTGTACCTTGCCCGCAATGCCGGAAAGGTGATGACTCATCGATCCTTGCTGACTGCCGTCTGGGGTGCGCAATCAGCACATCAGCCTGAATATCTTCGGGTATTCGTGGGGCAATTGCGTAAGAAACTGGAAGCGGAAACCGGGAAGCAGTACATCCAAACTGAGCCGTGGATCGGATACCGGTTCATGGCCGAAGGTTGGAGTGAGGTCGTTGAGGAAGCTGCGGAATAACGGAAGTGTTGCCCGAATTGATCAGGCAAAAAGACAGGAGAACACAAATTGTTCCACGTGGAACAATTTGTGTTCTCTATATCATTATGATTCTATTGATCTTATAATTTCCCAATTCAAGTTTTGCGTTTCAGGCTACACTCTTCGCAAATATGCGGGGCCTTCTCGTTTTGTATCGAAGACCCCGTTTTCTTTCTTTTCCTAGTTCACCGTAACTGTAACGGTTGTGGTGGGCGCGGTAGACCCGGCTGTTCCGGTCACCGTGACGGAATAAGAACCGGGGGTTGTGCCGGAGTTCCCGCCACCTCCTCCACCGCCGCTACCGCCCCCCCCGCATCCAATTGCGGCAGCGGAGACGAAGAAGACGAGCAGGCCCAGCATTGAGATCCAGTTTCGACGCCGTGCGGGGATCCCGAAGAAGAAGACCATAGCGAGAGCCGCTCCGCCTGCCGATGGCCAGAACGACTTCACTGGCTTATTTTCCGCGGTGGTTGGTGCCGTGGTGGTTATGGTCAAAGTGGAGGTCTGCGCCGAGGCTCCGCTAATCGTGACCGATGCAGGACTGAGAGTGCAGGTTGCCGGATCCGTGGCGCCACTCGGGCCCGAGACAGAACAGGTCAACGCGACCGCTCCGGTAAACCCGCCTGTTGGAGTTACGGTAATTGTTGACGTGTTTCCGCTGGTCGCACCCGGACTTAAGCTGATGTTGCCGCTATTGCTCAGACCAAAGCTAGGGGGAACAGCCGCAGTCACTGTCACTGCGACAGATGTTGTCGCAGTGATTGCGGGGGAAGTTGAAGTTCCACTCACCGTGACTGTGTAAGACCCGGGGGTAGTCGATGAAGTTGTTGAAACCGTGAGGGCACCGCTGGTCGTGATGGAGGCCGGAACACTGCAGGTGGCTGGGCTGGTTGCACCTGCCGGACTGCTCACTGTGCAGGATAAAGCGACCGCCCCGGTAAAGCCTCCAACAGGTGTTACGGAGATTGTCGAAGTATTGCCGGTGGTCGCGCCTGCAGTTACGCTAATGCTGCCGCTGTTAGACAGCGTGAAACCCGGCGCAATACTAGTCCCGTTGAGTGTTACAGTCTGAGGCGAACTGGCTGCATCGTCTGTAACTGTGATGGTCGCGGTCAGGGATCCACTGGTGATGGGCGCAAAAGTGACGGTAATAGTGCAATTTCCGCTCACAGCCAGCGGCGTTGTGGTCGAACAAGTCGTTGAATCCGCAAAGGAACTTGCATTGGTCCCGCCGAGCGTGATCGAGGAGATATCCAGCGGTGCTGTTCCGGTATTTGAAACCGTGACGGTCCCGGTAGTGGAGTCGGTCGACCCTAACTGAGTGTTAGCGAAGGTAACAGTAGTCGGCGAGATAGAAACGACGGGGGCCGTGACTATTACGCTCGCTGTGTCCGACAGTGAACCATAGTTGCTGTCGCCGCTGTATTCGACGGTTAGAGTATCAGTACCACCGGCCAGCGATCCTCCGGGGATGGTGAAGCTATACGTACCGCCGGAAAGCGACTGAGACGCAGACGTATAGCCGCCACCTGACAATGTCACAGTTCCAGTGGGAGTGCCGGTTGCGCCCGAACCGGAAACCGTGCCGGTGACCGTCAGCGAATTCGAAAACAAAATTGTTGTCGCTGAAGGAGTTTCTGTCATAGTTGGCGCTACTGGGGCAACAGAGGAAGCCCAAAAATTCACGAGTTGTTTGGCATCGACGCTTCCCATACCCGTCGCCAGATCATAGCCAACGGCGGTGTTATAGCCGCTTTCAAACGGAAAACCGGCAGTATCGGTCACGCAGTTCGGGGTACCGGATACGCATGAAACGGAGTTGTTGCCGACGGTAGTGTCGTGAAAAATCGTGCTCGCGTTGGTGGAGTTGTAAAGACTGTAAAGAACCTGCGCTGCGTCCGTACCCAGTCGAGTTCCCACCTTTTGCTCAACCATGGCGAGGATTCCAGCGAATGCCGGGGCAGCGGTGGAAGTACCCCCAAAACCTGCAGCATAAAAAGTGCCCCCGGATTGAAGGGCGCAGTTTTGCGTCAGCGTAGCGCTTCCCGAGACGGCGTCGTCGGTGCAAACCAGCCATGTCGCAGGATCGTAGCCGTTACCCGCCATGAGTGAGACCTCCGGCAGATCGCGAGCATTGTCGGGAAGAAAACCAGTACCGCGCTGCCAGGAAGGTTTAGAGTAGCCGCTGGTACAGCTACCCTCGTCCGCCCCGGAAGTGCTGGTATTCGTGTTTGTGGAACAATCGCTGACACCTCCGGAACCAGCAACAAAGTTCGCGTTACTGCCAGTAAAGGGCGTGTTAAGGCTGATCGTCGTGTCGGACTGTGTCGAATCGTTCCATGTTGACTCCGGAATGTAGCTGAGAGCAGTCCGGTAAAAGGTCGCCGATGATCCTTGAGATGTGCTGGCGTAAGTGGAGAAGTTGGAGTTTAGACCGGCAAGATCAGTCCCGCCAACCGCAATGTTGTATGGCGTCGAAGCAAATCCGCTTACCGACAGACCGTACTGGGCGGCGGTGGCGGTACTCGGGTCAATGGCGTCGCACGAGGCTGAACCTGTATCTCCGGTAGAAACCGTGACGGCTATGCCTTGCGTCATCGCCTGTTGCCAAGTAGTCGCAATCTGAGCATTCCCCGAGGTCGTCAACTCCAGTTCGCAGAGGCCGAAACTGAGACTGAAGATATCTACCGTGTTGTCATCGATTGCCTGAACGATGGCAGAGGTGAGATCTGTCGAAGTGTAGAAATGGATCGCTGCTCCAGGGGCCAATCCGCCTGAGAGTTCTGTATCGATATAAGCTTCATCGGTATCGTCGGTGCTGGTCACACCGTCAACATTGGTAATTGTGGGCGCTGTCGAATTTCCAAGAAAAAGCGAACGATAATTCACAACCGTGGTCGGCATGATAACTGCATCGCCGCCAATGCCGATTGTGACGCCGGTCCCGGTGTAGCTCGTTCCGGAGTAGTTCGCATTGAAGGTGTTGGGTGTGTCATAAATTGTCGCGGCATCACCCGGAACAATAAAGAGGAAATACGAAGGATCGGTAGTTGTTCCTTCATTGATCGTCAAATTGGCTCTCGGGCCCTGAGCCGCGCCCAAGGGCACAGGGCGCTTTGTCGCAGGGTCGAAAGTGGCCGTAGGTCCCGGAATGTGATTCGCTTTAGGCTGAATCGTGTTGAGGTGTGCGACACCCATTACGACCGGGGCCAAAGCAGCCGGAATACTGGGGTCGGAGGTATTCGAATAGAACTTCTGTCCATTAGCGTCGAAGGAGTGAATCTTAGTGTGAAAGGCCTCTTCGACCTGGCTTACTGTTCCCGAGAAGGCAATGCTCGTCTTCCCTTTCGAGACATTCTCCAATTTCAGGCCATGCGATTCAAGCCAAGCAACTATCGCTGCAACATCCGAGTCGGCGCTTCCATAGAGCCTTCCAAATTCCTCTGGAGTAAGCCATTTGTGGTAATTCGGCGAAGATTTGTCGCTGAGCTCGGACTGGAACTTTGCCAGAGCGGCTTCCTGCGCGGCGCTTCGCGAAAGAACCAGCCGAATGTGTGTCAGCTGGACGGAAGGCGCAACTTCGCCTTGATCAAATTCGGACCTTGCCAGCAACGGAACGTTGCCTTTGAGCTTCGTAATCCGCGACTCGTCCACTCGTTCGACGATTCGAGGTGCAACCGTCGACATGCCGGAGGCTGATTCCCCCGCTGGTTGGGGAGAACCCATTGCTTTCGCGCCGGAGAAGGCAAAGCAGAAAGCACAGAGGACGGCAACAACACACGAGAACTTGCTATCTGAGAATTCGCGCAGTGGCATAAAGGACGGTTAACCTTTCGGAAGATCACCGAATTGATGATCCAGTGATCTTTGATCTTGGCATCTTTGCGTTGATGGACTATTGGATTAACAGACCGGAGTCAAAACAGGCAAGTGAAGATTGATTTGGCACATCTGAGCTTGTGTTGGGGATTCAGATCCAACATCGTACTCTCCGAGCACTCCGACTCCAGTGGAAGCATACTTGGCAAACTGGGACAAAACAACCGCAATCGGCGGACGGTACTTTTGAGTTTCGACTAGAGATCAATTTCCGCGGAGCAGCCCGATTGACGGCCGGCAATTATTCGTCGAAATGAAAATTCGGCACTCATGCTGAGTCTTGGCGAATCTCTCTTTCGCCAGGACTCGGTAATCAGAATCTCCTTGTTGTTCGTTTACTCTACCGGCAAGCTCAATGCCTTATCGAGGTAAATCTTCCCCTCTAACTGGGGGTCCGCAGACGAACGGCTAACATGCACAGTAAAACTGCCTTTGTCAGCGTGCCACGATTTCGCCTTGACGTCATACCAGGAGAAGGAACGGGCGTCGAGTTGGATTGTCACATGGCGAGTCTGACCAGGATCGAGAGCAACACGGGAGAACCCCTTTAGCTCCTGCGCGGGACGAGCGACTTTAGGATGTTCCTCGGAAACATACAACTGCGCGACATCTGCTCCGGCGCGTTGACCCGTGTTAGTGACATCAAATCCAACGTCATATGAAGCGTTTCCGGCATTCGAAACTGGGTGGATTTCAAGATTGGCATATTTGAATGTTGTGTAAGAGAGGCCGAAACCGAATGGAAACAACGGCTGGGTATGGTTATGTTCATAGCCACGATAGCCCACGAAAACATCGTCTCCGTAAGTGATCTTTTCGGTTCCGGGAGCCGGGTAGTAGAACGGGACGGACGGATTGTCCTTGAGGCTTCGCTCCCAACTGATGGGAAGGCGACCTGACGGATTTGCGTCGCCGAAGAGGATTTGGGCAAGTGCGGTGCCACCTTCTTCCCCCGAATACCAGGTTTGCAGAAAGCCGGCGACGTGGTCGATCCAGGGAGACGCGTCGATGCTGCCGCCAGCAGTCGTGACCACAATCGTATTGGGATTGATACTAGCGATCTCCTGGATCAGCTCGTCCTGCCCCGGTGGGAGCTGGAATTCGCGGTCCTGACCTTCGGATTCAGAATCCGCGTCGAAGCCCACGGCGACGATCACTGCGTCGGCACGCTTTGCCAATTCCAGGGCCAGAGGATGCACGAATGATCCTTCTTTCACGATGCCAACATGTTCTACGTTACCGCCGAACTGCGGCGACGATAGCTCTTCAACAACGACTTTATGCGCGCCGGCGGTGAAATCGATCGTGGCTTGGGAGACAGCGTAGCGAGGCAGGTCAGAGTGATCGATGACGGGCTTGTCATCCACTTTG
>Ga0302319_10013296_pt1 | contig 15441 bp, 10 predicted proteins | sample Bog_T0_2_FD_203319 | JGI IMG/M metagenome (GOLD analysis project Ga0302319, IMG submission 203319) | Peat permafrost microbial communities from Stordalen Mire near Abisko, Sweden - Bog_T0_2 | ecosystem: Environmental > Terrestrial > Soil > Wetlands > Peat | place: Sweden: Abisko, Stordalen Mire... | reverse complement strand
GGCCGAAGAACTGACTGAGGCCGCGCTATGAGTGAGTGCTGCGAGCCGGTTGCCTTTGTCCCTCCTGTGCGCCAGCCGGGCGCGAAAACTGCAGGCGAACTGCATACGATCGCGCTGATCGGACCGCCCAATTCCGGGAAGTCGACACTTTTCAATCGGTTGACGGGTTTGCGGCAGAAAGTGGCCAACTATCCTGGCGTCACCGTCGAGCAACGCATGGGCCGGATGTCTGGCGTTGGACGCGACGACCTGGTGCTGATCGATCTGCCGGGAATTTATTCGCTGGACCCGTATTCAGAAGATGCGCGGGTATCGATCGATGTGCTCGAAGGGCACATGCCGGGCACTCCCAAGCCGGATGCGGTGCTGCTGGTGCTCGACTCCTTGCACCTGACGCGGCAGTTGATGCTGGCGGCTCCGGTGCTGGCGCTGGGCCTGCCGACCATGGTGCTGCTCAATATGAGCGACCTGATGGACGCGCGCGGCGGCGCAATCGATCCGCTCAAGCTGGCGCGGGAGCTGGGCGCGCCCGTAGCGCTAGTGAGCGCGACGAAAGGGACGGGGATCGAATCCGTCCAGATGTTCCTGAACCGCAACGACTCCAAGCTGGACACGCCGCCGCTGATGCTTCCTGTGCTGGGTAACGCCATGAGCACGCATCGCTGGGCAGCGCAGGTGAGTACGCGGACGGGGTATCGCGCGCCGCTTTCGGCCAAGATGACGCGGCGCGTGGATGCGGTGCTGCTGCATCCGATCTTGGGTCCGCTGCTGTTCCTGGTAGTGGTGTTTGCGGTCTTTCAGGTCGTGTTTTCGGTGGGGCTGCCGGTGAGCAACGGGTTGCAGGATATTCTTGCGCATTTTGGCAAATGGGCCACGGGATTCTTGCCGGCGGGGTGGATTCGCTCCCTAGTGCTGGATGGCGGGTGGAATGGCGTGACCAGCGTGCTTGTGTTCCTGCCGCAGATTCTGCTGCTGTTTTTGTTTATTGGAATTCTTGAAGATACGGGCTACCTGGCGCGTGCGGCGTTGATTGCCGACCGGGTGATGCGGTCGATCGGGCTGAACGGCAAGGCGTTTATTCCGCTGCTCTCGGCCTACGCCTGCGCGGTGCCGGCGATTATGGCGACGCGGACGATCGAGAACAAGCGCGATCGGCTGGCGACGATCCTGGTGACGCCGTTTATGACCTGCTCGGCGCGGCTGCCGGTGTATCTGCTGTTTATTGCTGCGTTTGTGCCGAATGTGGCGTTTGTGGGCGGCCTGATCAGCCTGAAGACGCTGGTGATGCTGGGGCTGTATACGATTGGATTTCTGGCGGCGCTGGTGACGGCGCGCGTGCTGAAGAGCTCGATTTTGAAATCGAGCGAGACGCCGTTCATTCTGGAGCTGCCGCAGTACCGGATGCCCACGCTGCGTTCGCTGGGATTGCGGCTGTATGACCGCGGCGGCGTCTTTATGAAGCAGGCGGGGACGGTGATTCTCTGCGTGACGCTTGGGCTTTGGGTGCTGGCCAATGTTCCGGTGCATGCCGGGCATCCGCCGGAGCTGGGCGAGAGCGTGATTGGGCGGTTGGGGCACTTCATCGAGCCGGCGATTGCGCCTCTAGGGTTCAACTGGAAGATCGGCATCGGCTTGCTGACCAGCGTGATGGCGCGCGAGGTGATGGTCGGCACCATGGGCACGCTTTACGGAGCAGACCCGGAGACGCAGTCGCTGAGTTTGCAAACGGCACTGCACCACGATCTGCCGCTGGGCGGGGCGATTGCGCTGATGGTGTTCTTTGCCTTTGCGCTGCAATGCACCTCGACGATTGCGGTGGTGCGGCGCGAAACCAACAGCTGGAAGTGGCCGGCGGTGCAGTTTGTCTACATGCTGGCGCTGGCTTACGGGGCGGCGTTTGTGACCAACCTGGTGGTTACGGCGCTCTGGGGCTAGCTTGCCGGGAATTCCGTTCGATTTTTCGCATAACTTCATTTACAAGCAGGCGCTGGAACGCTAGGATTCTCTCGCGCTGGGAGACGCTTGGATTCCCCCGGCGAATTGGGAGGATCTTCCAGCGATGCGATTGAAATCTACGCTCATCACTCTTCTCAGCCTTGCCCTGGGTGCGCCGGCACTGGCGCGCGCCGCGACTCCAACGTATGACGCCATCTATGTCTTTGGCGACAGCTATTGCGATGTGGGCAATGACTACATCGCCACGGGCGGCGCGGAGCCGCTTTCGCCTCCGTATTACAACGGACGCTTCTCCAATGGACCAATCTGGATTGAACACGTGGCTGGCGGAATGCATCTACCGATGTTGCCGGCTCTGGCAGGAGGCACGGATTATGCGTTTGGCGGAGCCTTTGCGACTGCTACTGTGGACGGCATCCCCAGCGTAACGGATCAGGTTGGGCTTTACCTGAGCGAGCATAAGGGGAAGGCCGATCCAAATGCGCTGTACGTGATCGAGGGTGGCGGAAACGACATTCTCGACGCAACCGGCGGGTCGGCGGACGCGCTGGGGTTCAAGATCGCCGCGGCGCTTGCCGGGAGCGAGTTGCTGCTGCGGCAGGCGGGGGCAAAGCACTTCCTCATCCCAAATCTCTTCAATGTGGGAGTGATACCCGCGGGGCAGGCGAACGCCACGTTTGACCTGGCCGCGGTGGTGGCTGCCAACAAATACCTGAACGAACTACTCGCGCTGGAAGACTGGCTCGAGGGGATTCGAATTATTCGATTGGATGTCTTCAGCCTGATCCAGACTTTGGAGACGGATCCCACGCATTACGGATTCACGAACATCACCACTCCCTGCTTGACAACTACGGTATGCAGCGATCCTGACCACACCTTCTTCTGGGATATTCACCATCCTTCGGAGTTTGGGCAGGATTTGTTTGCGACTTCGGCGGAGGTTGTGCTGGCGCAGCAGAAATGAAGATGAGGAAGTCGGCATGCTGAGGAGCCTCGCTGATGAAGCTCCTTGGCTGCCAAGCCAGCTATTTACCCAGATGGATATTGAGCACTGCGACTACGCCTACGGGATGAACACCGTAGAGACTGCGCAGTGGCGCGGGCGTGTTGTAGAGAGTGGGCTGCGCGCCAAGCTCGTAGACGCTCCAACGATTGCTGAAAATGCGGTGGGCGTAGGCGCAGGTGTATGCCTGGACGCGGCCGATCACGGTCTCCTCTGCCGGGGCTGCTACGCCCAGCAAGTCGGTGGTGCGGTCAACGTTTTCAATGCGCATCCAGATGGAATGGCGGTCATGGATGTGCGAGGTCGCTTCAAAGAGATAGCCGTTCCAGTTGGTGGGCGAATCGATGGAGTGATTGCGTCCCCACAGAGCGAGAGCGTCGAGGGTCGCGGCCTGCCAGGCGTTATGGTAGCTGATGGATGCCGTCTGGCGCAGCACATCTTCGTCGGGGCGCTCCGCTTCAGGGGAATGCAGATGGCCGATGGAATACTGCGCTTCCCAGTCCCTGAATGGAGCTGCGGTGAAGCGCGCAGACCAGGAATCGAGGCCGCCGACGGCGATCGTCCAGCGGTTTTCGCCGGGCTCTCGGCCGTGAAAGCCGGAGGCTTCGAGGCGAACGGGGCCCAGTGCCTCTCCGACGGTGAGCACTTCATAGGCAATGTGGGTGGAATCCTCGAGGTGATGGCCGAGCGGAGCGAGCGGGTTTTCGGAAGCTGAGGCGCGGTGAGGAAACGCGACCGGGCCTAGAGCCGGGTCGCCTACCGGAGCTGCGTAGAGCGAGAGCAGGGCATTTTCGCCGAGCTTGAGGTCGTACAAGGCGGCGATCTCCATGAACAGATTGTGCGGGTGCTGGCCGTCGACGATCGGCTTGCCGAAGGCGGTTTCACCCTGCTGAAAGAGTTCGGGATAGTAGCGACCTGAGATGGTTGCCGGCTCCAGGCTGAGCATGGTGCGCATGGTCAACTGGCTGCGGCCAAAGTCGCGCTGGGCCATGGGCATGATCCAGTTGGCGGAGAATGACTTGTCATGGCCGCGAGGGCCGGTCTGTTGCTGCTCGACAATGGAGGCCTGGCCGTGGAGCATGAGCATCCAGTTGCCATGGATCTGCATCAGCATGGGCGGGGCGGCTGAGTCTGGCTCGACGTCGGTGCCGGATGTGTCGTGGCGCATGACGTTTTCGGTGAGTGACGCAGCGGGTCCACCCATATTCATGCCAGTCCTCTGGTTCTGCGGCATAGGCATATTCATTTGCGCCACGAGAGGTGTGGCAACGGCAAAAAACAGGGGAAAGAGATAGCGATGCACGAAGATACTCCGGCGCGGGGACGCCTGGTTGCTCGACCGGGATAAAGGTCTGCCTAAGAACGGCAGAACGACGGATCGATGCGCGGGAGGGGGTATCAGGTGCGAAGGATGGTGGCAGGAATTCGCTTGGCAGGCTGCAGCTGCGTCAGGATAGGGAAACTGGCGCTACAGACGTAGGCGATGTGCGGCAGATTCGTTCTTGCGCTTTCGCTGCTAGCTTGAGTGTTCCGCTCCGGCGCGGGCGCGGCTGGATGCGGCGCAGCCGAATTGCAGCAATCCGACGAATGAGAAATCAACGAAGTGGCGCAGCAGGCGTGGGGTGCATGTAGCGCAGTTGCTGCAAACGAGCATGGAAGCACCAGCACAGCCAAGGTAACAACCAGAACAGCGGCGATGGCGCGGCGCAACATGACCCCAGTATAGACGCGACTGTGTCGTCTGCGAGAGCCGGATAGCGAAGCGCGCCCCGATTCGCTTTCGGCTATTGAAACTTGTAGACAGTAACCTTTTCGATCTTGGCCTGGAACTGGTCGATGCGCCAGTAGTTGCCCTGGTCGCTTTCGTCGCCATTCAGCCTGCGGCCAGCGATCCATTTGCCGTTTTCGAAGACGCCTTCGTCGACGGTTCCGATGCCGGCCTGCATCTTGCCGTCAGGCAGAGAAAAGCTGACGCGAAAGCCAGCGCCTGCGCCGTAAAACGTGTCCGGCCCTGCGGCAAAGATAAGCCCGTAGCCTTTTTCAGCATGGAAGCCAAAGATCTGATCCAGGCTGACGTGAACGAGATAGCCGTTCATTGGGAAATCGGCGGTTGGATGATCCTTATCCAGGAGGAATCCATGTGACTCGCCCTTGGCCTGGGCAGCAGCGAGCGCAGGCCAAAGCTGCGCGATCACGGCGTAGCTGGCGCTCAATTCCGGCGTTGGCACTCTCGGCCCCGGCGAGCGCGGCGCTGCGTCCGGCGCGCTTTCGCGCACGAGTGCGCGTTCGATGGCGAAGGGAGAGAAACAGATGGCCGCGTGCTCACCTACCGCGTAGAAGACGTTGGCCGCGCCGTTGGCGCCGCTGTTGGTTTCCGGCATGAAGAGCGGATTGCCATCGCGGTGGTAGCGCTTGGACCAGCCTTCGAAGTCGGCAGCGTAAAGGTCAGGGGCGTAGATATCGATTTTGGGTCCGGTGGCTGGCGCAGCCGCTTTCCAAATATCGACGACGCGCGGCTGCGGGCCTCCGCTGGGGTAGTTGCCGGGCTTTGAATCTTCCCCTCCCAGCCAGCAGTTCACAAACATCGGAATATCGTACGCGGCCTTGCCTGCTGCCGCCACGGCCTGAACGAAGTTAGAGTATTGCCACGCCATTAAGATTTCGTCGGAGCGTGGACCGGGTCCAAAAACTTCGGCCCAGGTTCCGGCAGTCTTTGCGCCTTGTTCTTCCCAAAGTGAGAGCAATTCCGGATAGAGGTTGGCTTTGTGCGCGGTGAGGTACGCGGTTAGCTGGGCGGGAACTGGCCCGGCAAAGGCAGCATCAGCCTCCAGCGAGTGGTCGCGGGCGTCGCCGAGGATGCCGACCTCATTTTCGACCTGCATGGCGAGCACGGTGTGCTGACTGCCATCAACGGACTTGATGTGAGCCATGAGCGCGGCAAAGGCGCGGCCATCGGCTTCGCGCGTCTCTTTCCCCTGTGGCGAAAGCACGTCGACTTTCTTGCCGTTGAGAACCACACGGGGAAAGCGCTTCGTATCCCGCTTCACCCATACCGGCGGGTAACTGGACATGCCGTTCTTCCACGAAGCCAGCCATAGGAAAACTACCTTGAGATGCTGTTCGCGCGCCTGGGCGAGGAGTCCATCCACCAGCGTGAAGTCGAATTTCCCTTCCGACGGCTCAATCAGCTCCCAGGAGAGCGGCGTGACGACAGTATTCAGCCCGGCCGCAGCCAGCTTTGGCCAGATCGGCTGCATATAGGCCAGGTTCGAGGAACTGGAATTGCTCAATTCACCTGAGAGCATCAGGAATGGTTGGCCGTCTACGATCAACTGGGTCGCGGCGCCGCGCTGCTCCAGATGCGGAGCCTGCGCGACAAGACGGCCGGCGATGAGTACCGAGCAAACGGCAAAGGTCAGGGCGATTGATTTTGCAGGCATGGTGGATGTCCGTAGCTATCGAAGTATTTAGGTGGCCAGTTGACGATAAATCCGGCCACGAGAACGATAGCATACGGACTTGAGCCAGCCTCAATCGGTCTGCGACTGCTTTCCCCATGAGAAATGACGGCCGAGGATGCCTTTGACGATCCAGTGATCGGTTGCGGCTGTTGGACCGATGCCGACGCCGACGTTGATCTCCCACTTGGGCGAGACGTTCAGATCGGTAACCAGAAAGATTTGCTGCTGCTGGTCGTGGAGCGAGTAGAAGTCGCCCAGGCGGCCGTAATCCGCGTAATACTCCAGACCGCCGCTCACGACTTTGGTGAAGTCGTAGCCGATTTTCGCTCCGGGCGCAAAGCCAATTCCCTGCTTCACGTCCGGGCCGTGCAGCGTGCGCTCCAGAGCCGGATTGACGGCGAAGTACCAACGGCCCACGGCCTTATCGACGATGGGGCGAATCTCCCAGGTCCAGGTATCGGGCGAGTAAGGCGCGCGCTGGTAGCCGATTTCAGACGAAAGGCTCACGCCGACTGGCCAGTGCCAGGAATCCGGAACGCGTATCCGCGGGCGGATGTGGTCGCCCACCCACTGCACGCCGTGGCCGTCCTGCTCGCTGGTAAAGACGTAGAAACCGACTTCAGACCAACTGGTGAGGCCCTCTGTCAGTTCCAGAGTTTCGTGCTCCTGATGGTTAGTGGGGTAGACGCCGCCGATGAGTTTCTTTTGGCCATCCGGAGTAAAGTTCGAATGGATTTCGACCATCAGGCTCTTGGGCGGCTCGGTGTCGGCGCCATAGACCTGAATTTCGTAGTTTCCCTGGGCGTGCAGGGCGTGCTCGGAGAAGAGCGTAAAAAGGCATAGAAGAAAAAGAATTCGTCGCATATTGACCTTGAAATTTGAGACGTCAAGCGTAATGAAAAAGCAACATGAAACCTTCATCCATATGGTTTTGCTGGTGGCAATGGAAGAGGGTTGGTCCGGGGTGGTCGGCGGTGAATTCGACGTGGACTTCCGCGTTCGCCTCGACCAGCACTACGTCTTTGAGAATGCCGTGCGTATTGGGCTTGCCGGGCAGGCTGCGCAACTCAAAAGTGTGGCGGTGCAGGTGAACCGGGTGGTCGTCGGTGCTGGGATTCTTGAAGATCAGCCGGTAGCGCTGGCCGGTCTGCAACAGTGGACTCTCGACGTTTGGCCAGGATTTGCCGTTGATGGTCCAGTGATCCGGCGCGCCGTGGCCGGCGAACCTGGATTCAAATACCATGGGGAACTCGATCACCGGCTTTGCGGCAGATGGTGCCGCGGACGGCGCGGTGGTTGCCGCGAACTGGCCGTAATTCCACATCAGCTTTTCCGGCTGCTGCCAGGCGGCCTTTCCGTTGCGGTTGGCGTATTCGACCACGATACCCATCCCCGTTGCCTGCACATGCTTGCGGACTTCGCCAAGTACCCAGACGCCGGGGTTGTTCATTTCGACGACCGCGCAGATGCGTTCTGCCGGGGCCAGGCGCAGCATGGAAACAAGCTGCGGGTTCGGCACCGGGTTGCCATCGAGGGCGATGACGCGGAATTGATGGCCAGTGAGCGCGAGCCAGTGCTGCTCCGTGGCACTTGAGTTGAGAATATGCAGTAGAATGCGCTGGCCGGCCTGAACCCGCAGCGGTTCGCCGAAGCCGAGCGTTTTGCCGTTGATGGTCGCGAAACGATATTCCGGATTCATCGAGCCATCGCCGGAACCGGTCATCTCGCCTTCCCAGTCATGCAGGGCGAGGAAGAACTCCTGATCGTATTGGCCAGGATTTGCAGCAGAATCGATCATCAGAAACCCATGCTGGCCGGTGTAGGTCGACTTTTTCAGGTCTTCTCCGGCGAAGGTATGCGTGTGGTACCAGCGAAAGCCGGACGGAGCCGGCGTAAACGTGTAGCGGGCGTGGCCGCCGGGCGGAATCATGGCCGTACCCTCTTCCATCGCGCCATCCACATTCGGCGGTAGAAACAGTCCATGCCAGTGCACCAGCTCCTCGTTTTCCGAGTGGTTGGTTACGTCGATGGTGACCGGCTTCCCTTCCCGGAGCCGCAGCAGAGGACCCGGGACCTGGCCGTTGTAGGCGGTTGTCTTGATGGAATGCCTGGCGGAGATCTCGAGAGTGTAGGGGGCGATTTCCAGCGAGTAATCCGCTTTGTCAAGACTCCGCGCGGGCCTCGGCACAACGGCGGAGGCGGCTGCCAGACTACCCAGTTTGAGGAGGCTGCGACGCGTCAACACACTTTGACGGTAACAGCGGACCGTGTCTGCTGCAAATTTGGCCGCGGGAGTTTTTTGTGCCATCGAACTGGCTTTCCTCGTGCTTTTATGCCGCACAGAGGCGACAAATCAAGAGAGCGCAGCGAATTTACTTGAGTTGTGAGAAACTGAGAGAGCAGACTTTCTTGCTGGGCAGCCCGGCAGGCACGCCCGAATCGACTGAAAAACCCAAATGCAAAAGCCCGGCGGGCTGGCATCGTTGTGTGCAACTCAAGACTGGCCGCCGACAAACACGGCGCACGCAGGACCTAAATACGGCAGGAACCAGGAATCCATGATCAGTGTCAGCAATGTAACTATGCGCTACGGCTCCAAGGTGCTCTTTGAAGATGTCAGCGTGACCTTCACGCCCGGCCGGCGCTACGGATTGACCGGACCGAACGGAGCCGGGAAGTCCACGTTTATGAAGATCCTCACCGGCGAGCTGGAAGCGCAAAAGGGCACCATCGTGCGCCCCCGGAAGCTCGGAATTCTAAGGCAGGATCAGTTCGCCTTCGACGCCTATCGCGTCATCGACACCGTTATTATGGGCAACGCGCCCTTGTGGAAGGCACTTGAAGAGCGGGACCGCATCTACGAGAAGGCTGAGTTGACGGACGAAGACGGCATGCGCCTTGGCGAACTGGAAGGCGTAGTCGGCGATGAAGACGGCTACACGGCTGAGGCCGACGCCGCCGTGCTGCTGCAGGGGCTGGACATTCCCGACGAGCTGCACGAGCGCAGGATGAGCGAGCTGCAAGGCGGCCAGAAAGTGCGCGTGCTGCTGGCCCAGGCGCTCTTTGGCAAGCCGGAAGCTCTGATGCTGGACGAGCCGACGAACCATCTCGATCTCGAATCGATTCACTGGCTGCGCGAGTTCCTGAACGGCTTCCAGGGAACGGTCATCACCATCTCGCACGACCGGCATTTCCTGAACGGCGTGACCACACACACCGCCGACATCGACTATCAAACGATCATCACCTATACAGGCGGCTATGACGACATGGTGGTCGCCAAGACGCAGATCCGCTCTCAGCTTGAGGCGCAGAACGAGCAGCGCGAGAAGAAAGTCGCACAGCTCAACGAGTTCATTGCGCGCTTCGCCGCCGGCACGCGCTCGACGCAGGTGACGAGCCGCAAAAAGGAAGTGGAGCGGCTGCAGTCGGCCGAGTTGTCACGGTCGAATATTCAACGGCCGTTCATCAAGTTCGACCAGCTTCGGCCCAGCGGCAAGCACACGCTGGAATTCGAAAATATCAAGAAATCTTACGGCGACCAGACCGTCATCGAAGGCTTCAGCGGCGCTGTCATGCGCGGCGAAAAGGTCTGCCTGATGGGCCGCAACGGCGTGGGAAAGACGACCATGCTCAAGGCGCTCCTCACCGGATTCTCTGGCGAGACGGACAGAGACTTCGTGATCGACGCGGGAACCGTGAAGTGGGGCCACGAGGCGCAGATCGGCTACTTCCCGCAAGACGTTTCCGGCATCATCCAGCCGGGGCTGACGGTCTCCGACTGGCTGCACCAATGGGACCCGCGCGTGACTCGCGAAGAGATTCGCGGGCTGCTGGGTCAGATGCTCTTTAGCGGCGAAGAAGGCCTGAAGCCAACTAAGGCGCTCTCGGGCGGCGAGACGGCGCGACTGCTCTTCTGCCGGCTCATGCTGCTCAAGCCCAACATCCTCATCCTGGACGAGCCGACCAATCACCTCGATCTTGAATCGATCAACGCGCTCAACATCGCCTTGCAGCGCTACGAAGGCACGGTGCTGCTGGTCACGCATGATCAGGATTTGCTGGAAGAAGTGGGCACGCGCATCTGGAACTTCGAGCATGGCAAAATCGAAGACCACAAGGGGCCATACGAGGAGTTCATGGCCGCCAAATAGCCTCTGGAAAGTTGGCGCTCAGATGCGGTAGTGATCTGGGCGCCAGCTCTGGATGCGCTCTTTGATCTGCTTGCGGTCCAGATTCTTTTCGAGCGTCAAGTGCACCAGCTCGGGAATTTCGTCGTCCGATGCAAAGCGCAATCCGATGAGCTGATCCTCCGTCAGCTCCGGGATGCGCTTACGCAAATTTTCTGTGAGCAGAGCATCGAGCCGCAGACGCTCTTCCAAGCGAATGATGCGGTCCTGAATCTTTAACGGATACATGCGCGCCTTCAAGAGGGTCACGACCAGCACCACGGTGAGAGTCAGAATCCATATCGACAAAACGACGCGGCTTTGAATTCCGACAAACAGGACAATTGCCATGAAAATGATGTTCCCCAGCACGGCCACTCCGGCGACTCCGTGGAACATGGGATCGAAGCTGGCATGGCTCCGGAAAGACTGCGGCTTGGGCGTGCTCATTCGTAGGTTCCTGACGTAAGGTTGAAGGGATTGCGGACTTACGCTCAGTAATGCGGCAGTGGCCCGGTTTCCTGCGATGGACCGGATTGCATTGCTTGCGCCGCCACTGAGCCTTCTCCGCTCACCGGTAATCCTACATCATGCGCCGCATTGGCGGTTGGCGCACTCGGCGCTGCGCCCGCGGCCTGCGCCGATTCCGACGGCGGCTTTCCAGTCTGCACCAAGGCGTCTAAGCTCCAGGCATCGGCGGTCGGGGGATCTTTGGGAATCAGATGATAGCGGCCACGCACCAAGTAGTCCGCCATCAATCCGCCAGCCACATAAGGGTTCAGGATCACGATCGGAATCACATAGCCGTTGGCAATGATTGACTCGGTGACGCCCCTGTCGGAGCGGCTCCTGCGCCGGTAGCCAGGCACCTGCGGGATTTCCAGCACCGCCAACTGGATTTCTGGATGCTTCTTCGCATACTGCTCCAACCCGTAAGCCAGACGCTTGGGTGTGGTGATGCCGGCGTCGGGAAAGATGGTTCGATGGAATTTTCCGGGGAAATATTCCGTCAAGATCATCCGGTCGAAGTCGGCGCAATTGTTAAAGAGAATGTTGAAGTGTGAGTGGTTTGGAAGCCTGTTAAATCTGGCGATCAGCTTCTCGTCCTGCTCGCGCGTGGTCTCGAAGCGAAAGGCGTAGGTACGCCGATCGTACGCAGTGCCGACCAGTTCGGTCCATCCCCCGTAGAAGAAACTGCCTTTAGGCAGATCCTGTCCCCACTCGCCCAGCCGCGCCTCTTTGTAGTGCTTGCGCAGGCGATTGACCGTCTCCTGATTCACCTCATGCGGCACCTGGTCCGAACTATCGACCGAATAGAGATACGGAATGAGCGGAATCGCAACCCAGTCGTATCCATCCAGGCCTTTGTAGCGGCTGATTACAACACCGTTTTCCCCGGAACGGCAAAGGCGGAGTTGAACGGGCGTATCGGCGCAAACACGCTCCAAATAAATAGCCGAATGGCCGGTAGGATTCAGCGTGCCGAAGACGCCGTAAGGCTGCTCCAGCAGGAGCGCGGCCTGGGCGGATAGCCCTTGCGCAGTTGCGATCAACGATGCAACAGTTGCCAATGTCCATAGCCGTGCTGGCAGTTTAATCCACGCTTTAAGCCTGGCTCGCATCCAAATTCCTCGTCGGTGTCCGGGGTCGCACCGGCGGAATCAACAAAGCGAAGCCGGCAACTGAAGAACTCGATCTTTATATTGAGACACAAAGCAAGGGTGAAAGTTCCGCTGCGGCCGGGTTCCTCAACCTCCCAATTTCTGTAATCCGATCGAGTCCAGCTCAAAATTGCACATGCAAGCATGGCAGCGACGAAAGCAACGTTCCACCTCAAATAACGACTTCGAATTCCGCCGGTGCTAAGTTGTCAGCCTTGTGCGGTCGCATGATACCGTTATCAGTCAAGAAGATCTGTGCTCGTTCAAACCTAGGCTTGAAGCAGCTCTTATATCGTTTCTATCGACAAAGGTGGATGAAATGTTGCACTCCAAACAATTGCTGCCATTGGCTCTAGGCGACGTTACCCTGCCGAAAATCCTCGCTAGCCACATGGTTGTGCAGCGCGATTTGCCGGTTCACGTGTGGGGCTGGGCCTCGGCCGGCGAGGCAGTCACGGTCTCCTTTCGCGACGAGAGCAAAGCCGTCACGGCCGACGAACTGGGCCGCTGGAGCGTCTATCTTGCACCGGGCAAAGCCGGAGGCCCATTTGAGCTAACCGTCAAGGGCACCAACAGCATCACGCTCGATGACGTTCTGGTGGGCGACGTCTGGATCGCCGGCGGCCAATCCAATATGGAATTTGCCATGCGCCAGGCCGCTACCGCAGCCACTGATCTGCCCAAAGCGGCAAATGATCGCATCCGCCTGATGATCGTCGACAAAGTCTCATCGGATTATCCGAAAACCGACCTTACCGGGAAAGGCTGGATCGCTTCCACGCCCGAATCCGCACGGGATTTCTCCGCCGTTGCCTGGTACTTTGCCCGCGAGATCGAAGCAAAGGAACACGTGCCCATCGGCGTCATCGACTCCACCTGGGGCGGCACGGTTGCCGAAACCTGGGTCAGTATGACGGCCCTCGGCGCGGACGCCTCGCTGGCATCCGTCTTTGCCTCCCGCGGACGCCAAATTGATCGCGAGCCGACAGCGCTTCTCGAAGACGTGGTGCAAAAGCGCCAGATAGCGGAAGCAAAGGCGCAGGGCAAACCTGTGCCCGAGTTTCCCTGGCATCCGATGCTCAATATGTGGGCTCCATCGATGCTTTGGAACGGCATGATCGCCCCGCTCACGCCGTTTCCCATCCGCGGCGTCATCTGGTACCAGGGCGAGTCGAACAGCATCATCGCCCGCAACCCCGCCGTCTACTACCGCCTCTTCCCTACCCTCATCGAAGACTGGCGCCGCCAGTGGCAGATTGGCGACTTCCCTTTCCTCTACGTACAGATTGCCAACTTCAAATCCACTCCAGTGGAAGACTGGCCAACCATCCGCGACGCGCAGTTGAAGACACTTGAGGTGCGCAACACCGGCATGGCCGTCACCATCGACGTCGGCAATCCGGACAACGTTCACCCCACCGACAAGGTCACCGTCGGCAACCGGCTCGCGCTCGCTGCCCGGTCCATCGCGTACGGCGAAAAGCTGGAGTTCTCCGGCCCGATCTTCCGCCAGATCACGACGGAAAACGGCGCAGTTCGCGTCTGGTTCGACCACGCCGAGGGCCTCGAAGCCCGCAACGGCGAACTCACAGGCTTTGAGATTGCCGGACCGGACAACGTCTGGGCTCCGGCCGAGGCCAGGATAGAGGGCACCACGATCGTCCTCACCAGCGCCACCGTTCCGCAGCCTGTCTCAGCCCGCTACGGCTGGGCCAACAGCCCGGAATGCCATCTCTACAACGACGCTGGACTGCCTGCCTCACCGTTTACCTCAGTCCGATAAAGCCGTACCCAGCACCGTTTGGACTCGCACTCCAACCGGTGCTAAACTTGATGTATTGCGGAGAGTTGGCAGAGCCCGGTTGAATGCACCTGACTCGAAATCAGACGTAGTCGAAAGGCTACCGGGGGTTCGAATCCCTCACTCTCCGCCATCTATTGATTCTAAAAGAGTTAACCACTTGGTTACACCGAGGGTTACACTTTCCAGAGAAATAATCCAAAAACAGCCATTGTCAGCGGTAGTTCCCTTCGAGGAGAAACTGCCCATGGCGAGTCCTGTTGTTCGCTTAAAAATTCGGGTCCGTCTTGACGATGGTTCCCGGCCATACTATGACCCGGTCTTTTCCGGCAATCGCAAGCTCAAGCCGCTGTACGCCAACATTGACGGCAAGCCGGTCCACCACCCAGAGGGCGTCTACTATCTCCGATACCTGAACGGGACGAAGCGCGTCTTTGAGCGTGTCGGCACAGACCCCCAGCTTGCCCTGACCACCCAGGACCGGCGGGAGAAGAGTCTCGGAGCCCGGAGCGTCGGCCTGGTCGTTGCAGACGACCTACCCTCGGCGTCGTCACACAAGCCGCGCCGCCCCCTGGCCGATTGCATTGTGAAGTACCTCACTGAGACCAAGGCGCACAAGTCGGTGAAGACGCGCTCAGCGTACACCGAGACGCTGGTGCTCTTTTTGGAATACTTGTCTGGCCAGAAATTCAAAGCCCTGTCAGACAAGAAGGACGACGCCAGGCCTGGCCACAAGACCAAGACCGTGACAGACGAGGACATAAAGCCTTTGACGGCGGAGGCTATCGCGTCAGTCACGAACAAGTGCATCGAGGACATCAACCGTGACCGCGCAATGGGCTTCGCCGCGTTTGTCAAGAATCGCGGAAATTCTCCCCGGACAGTTCGAAACCGCATCGATTATCTACAGATATTCCTTCGCCATTTCGGAATGAAGGCCGTTCTACAAGGTAAAGACATGCCGAAGTACACGCAAAAAGAAGTCAGCGCCTACGAGGATGACGCCGTCAAAATGATGCTCGCGCACGCCACGGTGGATGAGGCCGACCTGCTTCGATTCTTCCTCTGCACCGGAGCGCGTGAGCAGGAGGTCCAGTACGCCTGCTGGCCCGACGTAAATTTTTCTGGGAAAAGCTACAAGGTGACCGAACACCTTGACCTGGGGTTCATCCCGAAGGACAAAGAAGAGGGTTCTATTCCCCTGCCCGATAGCATGATTGAGCGGCTCATTGCACGTAAGAAGCGCTACCCGCATACGCGCCTGATTTTCCCTGGACCTGGCAATAAGCCGAACGGCCACATGCTGCGGATCATCAAAAACCTCGCGTTGCGTGCCGGGGTCAACTGCGGTCAGTGTGTCAATAAACAGGGCAGCTCCTGCGCCACG
>Ga0302319_10013295_pt1 | contig 15442 bp, 13 predicted proteins | sample Bog_T0_2_FD_203319 | JGI IMG/M metagenome (GOLD analysis project Ga0302319, IMG submission 203319) | Peat permafrost microbial communities from Stordalen Mire near Abisko, Sweden - Bog_T0_2 | ecosystem: Environmental > Terrestrial > Soil > Wetlands > Peat | place: Sweden: Abisko, Stordalen Mire... | reverse complement strand
ACGTTCGCCTATCTCAACAGTATCTCGGCCAGCACGGATGCGGCGTTTATCCTGGGCTCGTTCCTGTCTCCGCCGGGACAGGGGGATTTTAATATCGCCGCGTGCATCACGCACCATGGGACGAACGTGCAGATTTACCGGAAGATGCACCTGGTCCCATTCGGCGAGTATATCCCGGGGCGGCGCTACTTCCCGCCGCTGGCATGGATCGCTGGGCAGCTTGTGCCGAGCGACCTGAGCGCGGGGAGGGCGTATACGTTGTTCACGATTCCCGCGCCTATCGCGCCGGGGAGTGGCGGCCAAGGCGGCGCATTGCCGGCATTGCGCGTTGCGCCGCTGATTTGCTTTGAGGATACGGTGGGAGACCAGACGCGGCGGTTCGCCGGTATGGGCGCGCAGCTATTGGTGAATATTACAAATGACTCGTGGTTTGGGGAATCGCCGGGGTCCACGCAGCATCTTGCGAACGCGGTCTTTCGCACGATCGAGAACCGGAGGCCGATGGTGCGCGATGCGAATACGGGGATCACGTGCATTATTGATGCGGAGGGGCGGGTGACCGAGTCGCTGCGGGACGCGGATGGGATGCCGTTCCTCGAGGGGGTGCTTTTCGGTAATGTGAACGTGCCACGGGATCCGCCGACGACGCTTTATATGCGGTACGGGGACTGGGTGGCGGTGCTCTCGGTGATGGTGGCGGGCTGCGCGATCGGGCTGCGGTTTATACGGCGATGAATGGACGGGCGATCGTTGTCAGCATCCATGATGTCTCGCCACGAACGCGGGAGGAGGTGACGCGGATCCTGGGGGAGCTCGATGGGGTGGGAATCGGGCGGACGTCGCTGCTGGTGGTGCCGGATCACCATCATGCGGGCAATATCACGGGCGACGCGAGTTTTTGCGCATGGCTGCGGGAGCAGGTGGCGGCGGGGCATGAGGCGGTGTTGCACGGGTATGCGCACACGCGGAAGCGGCGGGCGAATGAGGGGGCGCTGACACGGATGGTGACGCGGCATTACACAGCGGATGAAGGGGAGTTCTTTGATATTGGGCATGACGCCGCGCGGGAGTTGCTCGAGCGGGGGCGGGAGGATATAGCGCGCGCGGCAGGGGTGACGCCGAGCGGGTTCATTGCGCCGGCATGGCTGCTGAGCGCGGAGGGGGAGGAGGCGGCGAGGGAACTGGGGTTTGCATACACAACGCGGCTCAAGACCGTGAAGGCGCTGCAAACGGGACGCGCGCATAGGTCGCAATCGCTCTGCTGGAGCGTGCGGTCTGGATGGCGGGGCGCGCTGAGCGTGGCGTGGAATGATGCGCTCTACGGGGCGCTGCGAGGGAACGCGCTGTTGCGGGTCTCGATTCATCCGCCGGATATCAGCCATGCGGGCATCTGGCGGCAAATTCGAGAACTTGCCAGACGCGGGATCGAAGATCGGGCTCCCCTCACCTACCATGGGTTTGTGACCGGCTCGGCGGTCTTTTGCGAATAGCGCAGGAACGAATGCGTCGAAATGCTGATTTCGAATTTCGATTTTTTTTGAAAGGCCCTATCCTGCCTGCCATGCAACCGATCCGTACCGCGCTTGTCGTCCTCCTGTTTTGCTCGGGCGCGCTGTTTGCGAAAGCCCCAGCGACCACCCATTACCTGGCGCCGAATGCGCTGAATGTTCGAGCTCTTCTTCCCGGTCCGCCGGCGCAGGGCTCTGCGGCTAACCAAGCGGATATCGATGCGGTATTGCGGCGGCAGGCGCGCCGGACGCCGGAGCAAATCGCGCGGGCGAAAGCCGAGGCGGACCTGTCGCCGGCGGCGTTCGCGCCGGTGTTCGGGAAATGGTTTACGGCGGAGAAACTGCCGCTCACGTTCGCGCTGCTCAAGAATGCGACCGAGGACGCGGAGGCCATCTCTGGGGCGGCGAAATCATATTGGAACCGTCCGCGTCCGCCGTTCCAGGACGCGGCGATTCACCCGGCGGTGCCGGTGCCTCCGAATGCCTCGTACCCGAGCGGCCATGCGATGCGCGGGACGCTCTGGGCGGCCATTCTTTCGCAATTGGCGCCGGAAAAGGCGGGACTGCTTAGAGGGCGGGGAGAGCAAATCGGGGAGGATCGTATCATCGCGGGGGTGCATTTCCCTACGGATGTGGCGGGAGGCAGGACGCTGGGGCAGGCGCTGGCGAAGCGATTCCTGGCGAATGCGGAGTTCCAGCATGACCTGGCGCGGGCGGCGGTGGAATTCGCGACGGCGCAACCGCGATCGCCGGAATGGTTCGAGGGAGAGGGGCGCACCGATATGCCCGGGCGCTTTGATTTTCCCATGGTGTGGTAAGGCGAGATGTGACGCCTTGCCAATTGGCTGAACTTCGCTTCGCATAGATATCCGCTTTTACCCCGCCGATGACCTCGAAAGTTGACCTGCATATCCATTCGCGCTTCAGCAACCGCTCGCCCGAGTGGCTGCTGCGGCGGTTCGAGGTTCCGGACAGCTATACCGAGCCGCGCAAGCTGCACGCGATGTTGAGGGAGCGCGGGATGGATTTTGTGACCATCACGGATCACGACCGGATCGAGGGCTGCCTTGAGATCGCGGACCTGCCCGGGGTGTTCATCTCCGAGCAGGTGACGACCTGGTTCCCCGAGGATCATTGCCAGGTGCATGTGCTGGTGTGGGGATTGAACGAGGAGCAGCACAGGACGATTGCAAAGCTGCGGGAGAATATTTACGAGTTGCGCGGGTATCTGGCGGCGGAGCATTTGGCGCACGCGGTGGCGCATCCGCTCTACCGGCTGGATGAGAAATACTCGCGGCGCCATGTCGAGCGGCTGTTGCTGCTGTTCCGGCACTTCGAGGGGTTGAACGGGCTGCGGGACTCGCTGCTGAGCGAGCTGGCGCAATCGCTGCTCGGCAGCCTGACGCCGGGGAAGATGGATGACCTGTCGATGGCCCAGGGGCTGGCGCCGACGCATGCGGAGCCATGGATCAAGGTGCTCACGGCGGGGTCCGACGATCATGGCGGGATGTACCCGGCCAAGGCGTGGAGCGAGCTGCCGAGGTCGGCCTCGGTGCCGGAGTTGCTGGATCATCTGCGCGCGGGGCGGGTGACGATCCATGGGGCTGGCGGCACGCCTCTGGCGCTCTCGCACGGGGTTTACAAGACCCTGTTTGTGTTTGTGCGCGAGAAGTTCGCGCGGAGCGCGATCCCGAGCAGCGACCTGATCGAGAAGGTGTTTGACCGCTTCATGGAAGGGCGTGACCCGACGGAATTTACCTTTCCCGAGAAGCTGTCATTCCTGGCGCAAGGAATCGCAACCGGGAAGATATTTGAACTGGCGAAACCGATGAACGCGTCGCTCTGGAAGCAGTTCTCGACGCTGTTCGCGCACTCGGATTTCAAGGGGTCGCTGGCGCGTGAGACGGCGGGGATCGCGGAGCCTGAGAGGCGGGCGTTCATCATGGCCAACAGCCTTGCGAACCAGGTGATGTTCCGAGTGTTCACGCGATTTGTGCAGGAGATATCGACGGGCAATATAATGGAGAGCGTGCAGGACATCAGCGCGCTGACGCCGGTGCTGGTGGCGCTGGCGCCGTACCTGTACGCCTACCAGAGCCAGACACCGGACAGGCGGTGGCTTACGGGCGTGATCCAGCCCATCACGGGGAATCTGCCGGCGGCGTTGCAGAACCATAAACGGGCGTGGTTTACCGATACGCTCGAGGACGTGAATGGCGTGGCGAATACCATCCGCAAAATGACGGCGGCCGGGGTGAGCGCGGGGAAGGAGATCGTGGTGGTGACATCGCGCGTCGAGATCACGCCGGGGGCGATACCGATCAAGAATTTCCAGCCGATTGGCGAGTTCGAGCTTCCGGAATACGAGCTGCAAAAGCTCTCATTCCCGCCGGTGCTGCAAATCATGGATTACGTGCAGCGGGAGAAATTTACCGAGGTGATCATCTCGACGCCAGGACCGGTGGGGCTGGTCGCGCTGCTGGCGGCGAAGACACTCGGGCTGCGGACGAGCGGGATTTATCACACGGATTTCCCCCAATACGTGGGGATCCTGACAGATGACCGGTCGCTCGAGACGCTGACGTGGGTCTATATGCACTGGTTCTACTCGCAGATGGACCTGCTGTATGTGAACTCAGAGCATTACCGGCGCTGCTGGATCGAGCGCGGCATCCCGGCTGAGAAGATCAAAATCCTCCCGCGCGGGCTGGATACGAGCCTGTTCAACCCGGCGAAGCGGACGGAGACATTTCGCGAGCAATTCGGGGCGCGGAACGGGGAGCCGGTGCTGCTGTACGTGGGGCGCATCTCGAAGGAGAAGGACCTGGATATCCTGGCGGCGGCGTACCGGAAGGTGACGGAGAAATACCCCGCAACGCGCCTGGCGCTGGTGGGGGATGGGCCGTATATCAAGGAGTTGCGCGAGGCGATCCCGAGCGCGGTTTTCACGGGATACCTGAGCGGCGGCGATCTTGCGAAGGCGTTCGCCTCGGCGGACGTTTTTGTATTCCCGAGCACGACGGATACGTTTGGCAATGTGGTGCTCGAGGCGATGGCGTCGGGGTTGCCGGCTGTGGTCTCGGATGCCGGGGGGCCGCGGGAACTGGTGAAGAACGGGGTGACCGGGTATGTGACGCGCAGCCTGGATATAGAGGATTTTGCAACGGCGACGGAGCGGCTGGTGGGAGACCCCGCGCTGCGGAAGACCATGCAGGCAAACGCCCGGGCGGCGGTGCAGGACCGGGATTGGTCGGAGGCGTTTGCGCGGTTTTGGGCGAATTCCGAGTAGCGTCTTCGCACAAGTCCCTCATGATCCCCCGGGAAACAATCGCGCAAATCGCGGCGGCAAATGACATCGTCGATGTCATCGGGAGCTATTTTCCGCTTAAGCGGGCGGGCTCGGCCTTCAAGGCGCTTTGCCCGTTTCACCAGGAGAAATCGCCATCGTTCACAGTGACGCCGCAGCGGCAGCGGTTTAAATGCTATGGGTGTGGCGAGGGAGGGAGCGTGTTCGATTTCGTGGCCAAGTACGAGAGCGTGGATTTTATCACAGCGGTGCGGCGGCTGGCGGAGAAGGCGGGAATCCAGATAGTCGAGGAAGAGCGGTCGCCGGGGCAGGACCGGGAGTTGCATCTCCGCAAGCGGCTGCTGGCGCTGCACCTCGACGCGGCAAATTGGTTCCACGATCTCTTGATCAATTCGCCCAAGGCGAAGGGCGCGCGCGATTACCTGCGCAAGCGGGGCCTGACGGGCGAGGTCGCGCAACGGTGGAAGATCGGGTACGCGCCGGATGAGTGGGAGGCATTCCGGGCCTGGGCGGGCGAGCATGGGTATGATCGGGATGAGATCGTGCAGAGCGGGCTGGTCTCGATGCGGGACGCGGAGAACCCGGACAGCGACTTTTACGACCGGTTCCGGGACCGGGTGATGTTCCCAATATGCAATGACCTGGGCGAGGTGATTGGGTTTAGCGGGCGGGTGCTGGCGCCCGACGCCAAGGGGGCGAAGTATGTGAACTCGCCTGAGACGCTGCTGTTCAAGAAAGGGGATGTGCTCTACGGCATCCATAAGTCGAAGCGGGCGCTGATCGACAAGCAATCGGCCATCGTGCTCGAGGGACAGATCGACCTGATCACGGCCTTCGAGGCGGGTGTGCAAAATGTTGTGGCGCCGCAGGGGACGGCGTTCACGGAAAAGCAGGCGCGTAAGCTGAAGCAATATGCGGAGGAGGTGATTCTTTGCTTTGACGCGGACGAGGCGGGGCGCAAGGCGGCGGAGCGGTCGCTGCCGGCGCTGCTGGGGCTGGACCTGGGGGTGCGGGTCATCGAGTTGCCACCTGGCGAGGATCCGGACTCGCTGATTCGCAAGAATGGGGCGGAGGCGTTTGTCGCGCGGGTCGATGCGGCGCGGGATTACTTTGATTTTCAAGTCGATGCGCATTCGGGCGACCCGGAGTTTGCGACGCCGCGAGGGAAGGTAAAATTCGCGCGGGCGATTGCGGCAAGCGTGCAATTGATCGGGGACCGGCTGCTGCGCGAGGCGGTGGCGGGGCGGATCGCGACCAGGCTGGAAATGCCGATGGCGGACTTCTGGGTGCTGGTGGGCCGGGCGGCGAAGACGCCCCGGCCCGGACAGCCGGCGCCTGGAGAAGCAAATGCCTCCGGCGCCGTCCGACCATTGGCGGCGACGCAGCCGATTGGGGCGCTGACATTGCTCGCCCTGGGCGACCTGGAAATACGGCGTTGGATACCCGCCCAGCCGTGGAGTCCGCGTCTGCTCGAGATGGAGGGGGTGGAGTTACTGATGAAAATCCTGGACTCGGATGTCTCGCTCGAGGAGCCGGCGTCGCTGGCGGCATTCTCCGCCGGGCTGGAGGAGGCGGAGGAGGCGCTCCTGGATGCGCTTCTGCGCGAGCGGTTACCGGACAATGGCGCGGACCGGCTGATTGCGGCCCGGGATTGCTGGCACGCAATCGAGAAGCGGGAAATCCAGCAACGGCGGGATGTGCTGGTGGCGAAGATGCGCGATCCGAATTTATCGCAGGACGAGATTACGGAAATTCAAAAAAAAATCTTTGACCTGCAACGACACTTCACTGATATTTCGCGGCCTTTGTCCCCGCCCGGGCCGGATAATTATTAATCCGGTCTTGCGAGGCTTTGGTCTCCAAATCTGAAAGTCGGCCCGGTATGCCCAGCAAATCAGCCCCCAAAGCACCCCCTAACGCCGCTCCCACCGCAAGTCGCAAAGGCCGGAATCACTCTCCTGGCACTCCATCCACACGGACACCGAAACCTATCAAAGCCTCAAAAAATCATTCCGCCCCGGCGCATGCCCATGCCGCCGCCCCGTCCAAAGCCGCCCCCAAGGCCAGTCATAAGCCCGTAAAATTGCCCCCGGCGCGCGGGTCCGCAAAATCCGAGCCCAAGCCGGCGAAGTCCGCCAAGCCCGTCGCCGTGAAGCCAGCCGCCAGTGTCCCCAAGCCCGCGAAAGCCGGGAAATCCAACGGCTCAAACCATCCGGCGCCCGCCGGAAAGGCCGCCTCGAACGGCCATCACGCCCCAACCGCCGCCGATCTGGCCAGCGCCGAGCCGGTGGTCATTACCGCGCCTGACGCGGCGGCATTGAACCGGCTCGATTCGCCGGAAATCCAGGATAAGCTGCGCGAGCTGGTCAAGCTGGCAAAGGAGCAAGGCTACATCACATTTGATGATTTAAGCGAGATTCTGCCCGATAGCGTCAATGAGCCGGAGGAGATGGATGCGATCATGACGCGGCTGCGGGCGATGGAGATTGATATCATCGACTCGTCGGAAGTCGATCGTTACAAGGATGGCCAGAAGGCCGCCGACGAGGAGGAGGAGGACAAGGCAGACTCGAAGCTGGATGTGCTGGATGACCCGGTGCGGATGTACCTGAAGCAGATGGGCCAGGTGCCGCTGCTGACGCGGGAGCAGGAGGTGGAAATCTCGAAACGGATCGAGGATGCGGAGTTGATGGTGCAGAAGCACATTTACCGGTTTGGCTTTACAGCGCGGGCGCACCTCGAGCTGGCGCAGAAGCTGGTCGAGGGCCGGGAGCGCTTTGACCGCGTCATTCTGGACAAGAAGATCGAAAGCCGGGAACGATACATGAAGGCGCTGCCGAGGCTGTGCGATCAGCTCGAGAAATCCGCCGCCGATGTGGCCCGGCGGTACAAGAGCCTCATGGCATTGAGCGCGCCGAATCCGAACACGAAGACCTTCAAGGACTTCAAGAGATCGCACGAGTCGCTCCAGAAGCTCTACCCGAAATTTTACTTCAAGCAGAAGGTCGTCGAGGAATTTGTCCACACGGCGGACGAGACCTACCGGCGGATCGTCAACATGCAGAATGAGGCGGCCAACCGGAAAAAGCCGGCGAAGTCCGATGGCAAGACCGATTGCGCGGCCCGGCTGCGGGAGGAGCAATCGCGCATGTGGCTCTCGCCGGACGAGATGATCCACGAGTATAACGAGTTGAAGGCGTGGTTCCGCAAGGCGCTGAAGGCCAAGACCGAGATGGTCGAGGCGAACCTGCGGCTCGTAATATCGATTGCGAAAAAGTACACGAACCGCGGGCTCTCATTCCTGGACCTCATCCAGGAGGGGAACATGGGCCTGATGAAGGCGGTCGAGAAATTCGAGTACCGGCGCGGCTACAAATTCTCGACCTACGCGACGTGGTGGATCCGCCAGGCGATCACGCGGTCCATTGCTGACCAGGCGCGGACGATCCGCATCCCGGTACACATGATCGAGACGATCAACAAGCTGATGCGGGTGCAGAAGCAACTCGTCCAGGAGTATGGCCGCGAACCGAGCCCCGAGGAAGTGGCGGAGGAAATCCAGCTACCAGTCGAACGCGTCCGGGCGGTGCTGAAGATGGCGCAGCAGCCGATTTCCCTCCAATCCCCGGTGGGCGACAGCGATGACACGAGCTTTGGCGATTTCATTGAGGACAAGGGGGCGGAGAACCCGTCGGACATGACGGCGGCGGTGCTGCTGAAGGAGAAAATCGGCGATGTGCTCAAGACGCTCACGGAGCGTGAGCGGCAGGTGCTCGAGCAGCGGTTTGGGTTGGTGGACGGGTACAGCCGGACGCTTGAGGAGGTGGGACGCCAGTTCAAGGTGACGCGCGAGCGCATTCGCCAGATCGAGGCCAAGGCGCTTCGCAAGATGCGGCACCCGACGCGCATCCGGCAACTCGAGGGATTCCTCGAGGCGACCGAGGTGTAAAGCGAAGGCGGCTGCCCGGTAGATAGTTATAGTCCAAGACATTGCTGCCAAGCTACTTGAGATTGGCTGCAAATTTCGCTGGCGGCGTAAACTTCACCTGCGCGATTTCGCCATTCCATCCGCAACTCGCCCGCCCTTCGAGTGTTGCATAATCAGTCACCATGAAATCGGACGAAAACGATAAACTCTGGAAACTGCTGGGTAATGCCCGGCAGCCGGACGTGTCGCCGTTTTTCTCGCGGAATATCCTGCGCGCCATCCGGCAGGAGGAGGCAACCCAGCCGGTGGGTCCGCTGGAGTTTCTCGGCAAGCTTGGCCGTGCGTTCAACCGCTGGTCCTGGAGATTTACAATTGCGGGCACCTGCGCGGCGGCGGTGCTGATCTCGATTTCGCCGACAGCGTTCCATCATCATCATGTCACGGAGGACAACGCCGGCGTCACACGCGCCATCGTTGCCAATCCTGATTACGAAGTGATCAACCACCTGGACGAGCTTGTAGCGGACGAGGAGAGTTCGCTATGGCTCGACGATAACTCTTCCCATTGATCCGCGCATCTCGTTCCGCACGACCCGCGGCGCTCCCGATACTCGCCGCGCTTTTCCTGTTGGCTTGCCTGGCCAAGCCGGCATCCGCCGCGCCGGGTTCCAGCCCGTCTCCCTCCGCCCAGCCTTCGGCCTCGCCGTCGTCAAGCCCGAGCCCGCAGGGTTCCCCTTCCGCCAAACCGAAACCGCCGAAGCCGGACGAGTGGACGGAGGCGAGCCGGATATTCGAGCAGCTTTCCCCGGACCAGAAGGCGAAGTTCCTCGATAATCTCGAACAGTGGAAAAACATGTCGCCCGAGGAGCGGGAGTTGTTCCGGGACCGGGAGCTTTTTCGGCGGGAGAAGATTGCGCAGGAGATACAGGACTCGCTGAACAAGACTGGCCTCAAGCTGGATAGCGACCAGCGGGATGTGTTTGCGCTGCGCTATACTCAGGAGCGCCGCAAGATCGAGGAAGCGCTGCACAAGGAGATGGACCACGAGCGTCAGATCCGCGTCAATGCGATGCTCGACCGGCTGAAGATCGAGTTTACCCCGACGCCAACTCCCTCGCCGGAGCCACCCGCAGCGGCCTCTCCGTAAGCGGCGGAAACCTTCTAACTGCCCGCCGTCGCGCTGTCATCGCCGCGCCATGGGAGGGGCTTGTAGCGCGAGATCAATTGGAAAAAGCGAATGGAATCGCGCACCGGATGGATTTTGCTCCGCTCCTCGCCATAGACAGTGCTTACGGGGACTGACGCGATGCGGAATCCCTCGCGGGAGGCGACGAGGAGCATCTCGGTTTCGTACTCGTAATTGTTGCTGTCGCAAAACATGTGGGGGATCACGTCGCGGCGCATCATCCGGAAGCCGCATTGGGAGTCCGGCACGGCCTGGCCGCAGAGGCGGCTGATCTGGGCGGACATGAAACGGTTGGTCATCTTGCGCAGCCAGGGCATTTTTCGCGTATCGGACATGCGGCTGCCCACCACGAACGCGGCGACGCCGCGGCAGGCCTCGGAAAGAAAGGCGGGAATCTCCTCGGGGAGATGCTGGCCGTCGCCGTCGAGGATCAGGACGTATTGGAAGCCCCGCGCCAGGAGGTCGCGCAGGCCGGTCTTGATGGCGGCGCCCTTGCCCTGGTTGCGCTCGTGCCTGATCAGGGCTGCGCCGGCTTTGCGGGCTTCCGCCGCGGTTTCATCAGTCGATCCGTCATCGACCACGAGGACGTAGTCGAGTTGCGCAAGCGTTCGACGGGCAACGTCCTGGATATGGGCCGCCTCGAAATATGCCGGAATCAGCGCGGCCACATTGGTCCTGTCTGCGCAACCCATTAACCAGTAATTCCTAAGGCGTCCGCCGGATGATAATCCCCGGCGTGATAGGAGCTCCGCACAAGCGGGCCGGAAGAGACATGCTCGAAGCCCTTGCCGTATGCCACTTCCTTGTACGCCTTGAACTGGGCCGGGTGGATGTAACTGACCACGGGGAGATGTTGCGGTGTGGGCCGGAGATATTGCCCCAGCGTCAGGACGCGCACGCCGGCCCCGCGCAAATCATCGAGGGCCTGGAACAGCTCAGGCTCCGTCTCGCCGAGGCCGAGCATGATCCCGCTCTTGGTCACCGTCTTGGGCGAAAGCTCCCGCGCCCGCCCCAGCACCTCGAGCGAGAGCCGGTATTTGGCACGTGAGCGGACCACGGGCGTGAGCCGCTCGACGGTCTCGAGGTTGTGGTTGAAAATCTCCGGCCCGGCGTCCAGCACGGCCAGGATCGACTCCTCGCGGCCATTGAAATCCGGGGTCAGCACCTCGATCACGACGCCGGGATTGATCTCCCGGATGGCGCGGATGGTCCGGGCAAAATGGTCCGCGCCGCCATCCTTCAAGTCATCGCGCGCGACGGCGGTGACGACGACGTGCTTGAGCTTCATGCGCTGGACTGCTTCGGCAACCCGTTGGGGCTCATCGGCCTCCAAGGCGAATGGCTTAGCGGTTTCGACCGCGCAAAAACCGCAGGCGCGGGTGCAGCGCTCCCCGGCGATCATGAAAGTCGCGGTTCCCTGGCTCCAGCATTCCCAGCGGTTTGGGCATTGGGCTTCTTCGCAGACGGTGTGCAGCTTCAGGTCCGCGACGACCTCCTTGGTGGACCAGAACACGGGGCTCGACGGAAGCCGCACCTTGATCCACTCGGGTTTCCGTTCCTGATGCAGCGAAGGATCGATTTTGACGCAAGACATGGGTGGAAACGGTTGATGGTAATGCCGCGGGGCGGAAATGCAACGCCGGGGACCATGGGAAAACTGGTAAATTCTGAGTTTTCCCCCTATCCCTCGGCGATGCCCGACGAGCCACAGACTTTCTCGACCTACTATCTTGTCCGTCACCAGGATCTCAACCACGCCGGGACGCTCTTCGGCGGCCGGATGATGGCGTGGGCGGACGAACTCGCGTACATCGCCGCATCGCTTTCCTATCCCGGCTGCACGTTTGTGACCAAGGTGTTCGAGCAATTTGACTTCATCAACGGCCCGTCTGAGGGCGCAATTATCCGGATCGACGCAAAAGTCCTGTCGAAGGGGCGCTCCTCTGTGCGCGTGCAGGTGAGCGGGTTCTGGGCCTTGACGGGGCAGACCATTTTCACGACGCAAGGGGTCATGGTGAACGCCCACGGCGGCCACTCGGTGCCGATCCCGACGATTTGAATCGAGCCCGGCGCCTACGGGCCCGCGACGGCGCCCTTTAGGAATTTGCCGAAATCATCGCGCATCGTCTTCATGGCGGTCTGGTCCACATAGACCATGTGGCCGCTGTCATAGGTGGTCATGGTCAGATTCTTGCGGACGGACGGGTCCAGGTGCATGTGAGCGATGGTGTATTGCGTCGAGAAATAGGAGATCGCGAGGTCGTAATAACCGCACAGGGCCCACACTTTCAGCCGCGGATTCTCCGTCATGCACCTGCCCAGCTTTTCCGAGACATTCAGGTACTTGTTTTCCGAGCCGAAATGCCACGGGCCGACATCCGTGAGGACATTGTAGGGCAGATCGGATTCAAATTTCAGCTCGGTCCGCAGGTAGGAGTTGATCGTCGATGTGAAAGCCCCGGCGATCGCCGTGTCGCTCGGGTCGCCGAGGTCGTCGTCCTCGTCGTAATTGATCGCGCTGTAGCGGCTGTCGTACCGGCCCGGCTCCCGGCCGTCGGCCTTCAGCAGCTCGTAGCGGAAATCGTAGTCGCTCACCTTGAGATGATGCCGGAGGATGTAATCGACGGGGAGGCCGAGAAACTTCGAGAGCCGCGCGGCGATATCATTGCGCTCCGCGTCCGGAAGTTGATCGCCCTTCGCGAGCGCGAGGAGGTAATCCTTCATCGCGAACTCCTCCGCCGCCTTCCGGACGGTGGCAACGTCCTGCGCCTGATACTCGGGCGCGTCCTTCTTGTAGTACCACGCGGTGTCCGAGAATGCCGGCAGGCCGAGGCAAAAGGCGATGTCATTGCCCGGGCTGAAATCGATGCACTGCCAATTCATCAGCCCGGAGACGATGATGACGCCGTCCAGATAGATGCTCTGGTCGTTTTGCAGATAATCGCACAAACCCGCCGCGCGAGTGCCTCCGTAGCTCTCGCCGACGATGAACTTCGGCGACAGCCAGCGATTGTTATCCGTGGTGTAGAGCCGGATGAACTGGCCCACGGACTTCACGTCCTCCTCATAGCCATGAAACTCCCCGGCGCTCTCGCCCGGCGCGGGACGGCTGTAGCCGGTCGAGACCGGGTCGATGAAGACGAGGTCCGTGTCCGTCAGCCATGTTAATTGATTGTCCACCAGCGTGTAGGGCGGGCCGGAATTTGGAGCCAATTCATCGAGCTTCACGCGTCGCGGTCCCAACTGGCCCAGGTGCAGCCAGACGGATGACGAGCCGGGGCCGCCGTTGAACGCAAAGGTGACCGGGCGGGAATTCACCTCCGCCCCTTCCTTCGTGTATGCGATGAAAAATATCCTGGCCTTCGGCTTCAAGGCGTCGCCGTCTGGACCGCTGCCAGCCGGGGCGGGTTTTGTGGAGTCATCCGGTTTGCCGGCATCCTTGTCGGTCTTTTCATCACTCAGGGTGATGTAGCCCGCGGTGGCCTTGTACTTCAACACCTGACCGTTGACGGTGATGCTGTGCTCCGTCACGGATAGCTTCGGGGCTTCGTCTTTCGAGTCCTTGCCGTTGCCGCCCTTCTGGTCCTTTGAATCGGCCGGCGTTGGGGATGTCGAAGGGGATTGATCAGCCGCGCAGATCGAGGTGCAAATGGCCAATACGGCAAGGAAGGGGGGTAATTTCATGGGGTGTCGGGACCGCTTATTTCTTGGAAAGCAGGGTAGTGTACCGAATTGGCATGTCTCGGCAACGCAGGACAATGGGAAATGCGCGGCAGCGGAAAGGCTGCGATTGATTTGCTCCCCGTGGGGAAAACGGCGATGAATGCGGGACCAATGCGCGTCATCGCCATCGATCCCTCGCTCCGGAGCAGCGGCTTCGCCGTCCTCGAGAAGGTAAACGGGAAAGTCCGCGCGATCGAGTACGGGCTGATCCGCAACCGGCCCGAGCTCGCCGCCTCCTCGTGCCTCGTGGCAATCCGCGACCGGCTTGCGGAGCTGGTCCACAAGCACGAGCCGGACTCAGCCGCCATCGAGTCCACGATCTTTGTGCAGAGTTACAAGACTGCCATCATCCTGGGGGCGGTGCGCGGGGCGACAATCGTCGCGCTGGCCGAGCGTGGCGTACCGATTTTCGAATATGCGCCGCGCCGCGTGAAACAAGCGGTCGTGGGCAAGGGAGCGGCGGCGAAGCAGCAGGTCGGTTTCATGATCCGCGCAATGCTGGGGCTGACCGAGAATCCGCCTCCGGACGCGGCGGACGCGCTGGCGATTGGGCTGACGCATTTCCAGGCTCACGAGGCGGCGGGCCGCGGGGTGGCGACCCTGACCCGCGTGTAAAATTGCCAGGCAATCACCATGGCCGAACTTGATATCCAATGGCTGGGCCGGGTCGATTACCGGCAGGGGCTCGCGCTTCAGGATCGCCTGGTGGCCGAGCGGCGAGCCGGGTCGATCCCGGACCAACTGCTGCTGCTCGAGCACGAGCCGGTTTACACAATCGGCCGGACGCCGGACCAATCCAGCCTGCGCGACGCGGCGCATCTCCCGCACCCAGTGGTGCAGATCAATCGCGGCGGACAGGCCACCTACCACGGGCCGGGGCAATTGATCGGCTATCCCATCCTGGACCTCCGCGGCCATGGGCAGGACCTGCACCGCTATCTGCGGGCAATCGAGGAGTTGCTGATCGCCGTGTGCGCCAAGTTCGGGGTGGTGGCGCGCAGGCGCGAGTGCCTCACGGGGACATGGGTGGTGGATCGCAAGATCGCCTCGATTGGCGTGGGTGTGCGGCACTGGGTCTCGATGCACGGGTTCGCGCTCAATGTTTGCGGCGATCTCGCCCCGTTCCGGCAAATCACCCCCTGTGGCATCGCCGGCGTCGCCATGACCAGCATCGAGCTCGAGACAAAACGCCCGGTGACCGTGCAGGCTGCCGCGGTGACCGCGAGCGGGCTGTTTCCGGGATTCTTCCCCGGGATCACATCTCAAGGAAGTTCCGCAGCAGCCGCTTCCCTTCCGGCGTCAGGATGGACTCCGGGTGAAACTGCACGCCATGGATCGGATACTCCCGGTGACGCAAGCCCATGATCTCGTGTTCCGCGGTCTCCGCGGTGATATCGAGCGAGTCGGGCACTGAGTCCCTCCGGACGATGAGCGAGTGATACCGCGTCGCCTCGAACGGCGACGGCAGCCCGGCGAAAACGCCTTTTCCATCATGCAATATCGGCGACGTCTTCCCATGCATCAGCCGGTCCGCCCGCACGACCGCCCCGCCGAAAACATCCCCGATGCATTGGTGTCCCAGGCACACGCCCAGCAGCGGCGTCCCCGGGCCGAATGTCCGGATCACCTCGCAGGAAATGCCGGCCTCCCTCGGTGTGCAGGGTCCGGGCGAGATGCAAATCCGCTCCGGCTTCAGCGCGGCGATGTCCGAGATCGTGACTTCATCGTTCCGCTTCACCAGCAACTCCGCCCCAAGCTCGCCGAAGTATTGGACGAGGTTGTACGTGAAC
>Ga0302319_10013291_pt1 | contig 15444 bp, 8 predicted proteins | sample Bog_T0_2_FD_203319 | JGI IMG/M metagenome (GOLD analysis project Ga0302319, IMG submission 203319) | Peat permafrost microbial communities from Stordalen Mire near Abisko, Sweden - Bog_T0_2 | ecosystem: Environmental > Terrestrial > Soil > Wetlands > Peat | place: Sweden: Abisko, Stordalen Mire... | reverse complement strand
CAGATCGCCCGCCGCCTCGCCCACCGCATCCAGCCGCGCCTCGATCTCCCCCAGCTCCGCCGCCGGACGCAGCAGAGACGCCCGCATCACCGGGGTCTGCATCGCTGCATCGTCACTCATCTCTTTTGCCATAGCCGAACCGCCAGAATACCGCACTCAAGCCTGGGCAGACACGGGCCGTTGCTCCACAATTCCAAAATCTCGCATCTCACTCGATAGCCGAGCAATCCAACCGAGGCTACAACCGAGATCCAAGGAGCATTCATGAGCACCGAATTAAAAGGTAAGAAGATCGCCATCCTCGCCACCAACGGCTTTGAGCAGTCCGAACTCGCCGAACCCAGAAAGAACCTCGAAAACGCGGGCGCGAAGGTCGAAATCCTCTCCATTCAGGAGGGCAAGATCAAGGGCTGGCACAAGACCGACTGGGGCGACTCCGTCAAGGTTGACCGTCTCGTCAGCGATGCCGTACCCGCCGACTACGACGCCCTCGTACTGCCCGGCGGCCAGATGAACCCCGACAGTCTACGCATCAGCAAGCCCGCCGTCTCCTTTGTGCGCGAGTTTATCCTCACCGGCAAGCCGGTCGCAGCCATCTGCCACGGCCCTGTAATACTCATTGAAGCGGGGGGCATCAAAGGGCGCACCGTCACCTCCTGGCCCTCGATCCACACCGACCTCATCAACGCCGGAGCCAAGTGGGTCGATCAGGAGGTCGTCACCGACGGCAACCTCATTACGAGCCGCAAGCCTGAAGACATTCCAGCCTTCTCGCGCGCCATTGCCGATGCTCTCACGCACTCCTCACAACACCTCGCCAGGGCTAGCTAACAGCAAATCAAGCCACCACTCCTCGCCTTGCTGCGAACGGATCGCCGCCAGGCGAGGAGACGATCAAAGCGCGTTGATTCTAAAAGGATTCAACAACTTAGAGCGGCAAAATCCGGCAGATTACGGCAAAATCCGCACCCCCCCGCAACTAAAAACGTGGGTTGCGTTATGGCCTAGCAAGTGTCTGCGATTGGCATCCAGGAGGAGTGGGTTCGTGCTTAGTTTGACGCTGGCTCGAACCCGCGACCTCTGCCGTGACAGTTAGAAGCTGAATCGCAACCCATTGATTCTAAATCGCACTGATGGCTCAGAAAGCGCTCAAAACCACCCAAAACCACCCTTCAGCACCCTGATCGAACCCTTGAGAGGAGAAGAAAGCAGAGGTCAAGGCACCTCATCGATCTTGCCGGCCATCCCGTTCCCGCAGAGCGCTTTCAGGTTTCCGTGCAGTTCCCTCCGAGGGATGGAGTGTCATAATCCATCCGGTGCGCAGCACCGCGCTCGTTGCGGCACAAATGATTGCGTCTCCGGGGATCGGCAAACGCTGTCAGAACGAAGTTCTGCGAACCGGGCTTGCCGCCTAGATGGACCATATTGTCGCCACACCTGTCGCGCCAATTGATTGCGAGTTTGGCAAAAGATACCGCGATGCCAAGTCAAGCTGTCGAATCATCCGACGAGGCACTTCGGGTGGTCGAACCGAGAGAATATGCTAGAGCGGTTTCACCGCAACTGTTATCAGGCGGGGATTAGGAAGTGGTTTTTCTTGAGGAAAAACCACGCAAACGGTCTTCGCTTCTGTAAAGACCTGCGGTGAAACCGCTCTAACGCGACCATGACTCGAGGGCAATGGTTGCCGTCGCAGCTACCGACCCGTGGAGCGTTTACGTCGACTGGCGCTTCAGGGCTGGTACTCCCACAAGTCATTGAGCTTTGCCGTTGAGAGGTAGCCGGAGGACGGACAGAGCCCGACGTCGCCGCCAAAGAGCCATAGATTGCCAGATTTGTCGGCCCACCCTACAGAGCCGGTGCGTGCGCCAGGGACGTTCGTGGCGGACGGAGTTCCAAGGGTTCCGTAGGTTCCCGTCTGGCATGCCTGGGTTGAGCCGCCAACCCAAGTCCATTTGCCGTTGCTGTATTTCCAGAGGTCGTTATAGGCGGCGAGCGCCAAGTTGTCGCCTCCAAAGAGCCATCTGTTGCCCTCGGAATCGGCCCAGGAGATTGCGAATTCGCGCGGAGGCGGCAGGTTGCCCGGGGCGGCCACGCCCTGGGTCCCGAATACTCCCGGCTGGTTTGACACGTTCGGCCCTCCCACCCAGGCCCATTCGTTTAGAGATGGGCTAAACTCCCATAGGTCGTTCAGCACGCAGTCCACCGACCCGCCACAATTGTCTCCGCTCGTTCCCACGCCCGCTCCTCCGAAGAGCCACAGGTTTCCTTCGGCATCGACCCAGGTAGCGGCCCCGAACCGCGTGCCTGGAGTGTTTCCGGGCGCTGGCATTCCGAGGGTCCCGTACGTCCCGTATTGATCAACCTGGTCCGATCCAGCCATCCAGGTCCACTTGCCGTTGCTGTATTTCCAAAGATCGTTGAGGTTTCCGCCCCCATTCGGGACAAAACCCAGCCCGCCGAAAAGCCAGAGGTTTCCCGATGGATCAGCCCACGCTGACGCCCACTGTCGCGCCCCCGGGGTATTGCTGGGGCTGGCCACGCCCTGTGTTCCGAAGACAGCCACGCCGGACCAAGCCGCGCTCCACGCGATATTCGATCCGCTCATCCAGGTCCACTCGCCTTTGCTGTATCTCCACAAATCGCCGAGGAGGCCTCTCGTTCCTTGAGAATCGATGCCGAGGCCGCCATAGAGCCAGAAGTTCCCCTGTGGGTCGGTCCAGCATGTGGCCTCCCATCTTGCGCCAGGAATATTGCTCGGGGCGGCAGTCCCCATGGTTCCGTATGCCCCTGGCTGCTCGGCCTGGTTCGACCCGCCCATCCACGTCCATTCTCCGTTGGTGTACTGCCAGAGGTCGTTGAAATCTCCTTGCCCATTGTGGGGCGTCGCGCCGAAACCCCCGAAGAGCCAGAAGTTCCCCGCTTGATCCGTCCAAGAGCAGCCCCAGACGCGCGCCCCTGGCGTATTGTGGGCGGATGTGGTTCCCTGCGTACCGTAGGTCCCGGGCTGATCGATAGTATTAGACCCGCCCATCCACGTCCACTCGTTGTGGACAGCCGGGGTTGAGGGTGACCCGGTGGCTCCGCCGCCACAGCCGATGAAGGCGAGCAGTGCCATTCCCGTGAATACGAGGATGCATGTCTTGATGCTTGTTCCCATAACCTATTCCTTTGTGCATAGGATACACCAGGGCTGTGACCCGGGTTCTCCGACTCACAGCCCCGCTCTCGTCGCTAGTTGATTGTCATGGTGCCGAGATCTACTTCGGCTTCGTCTCCGTTGATGCTGGATGCTTTCGCATAGCCTGTCACCGAAAATGTTGACAGATCTGTGTGTGCCGGGATCGTTACGGAGTATGTACCGGAGTACGAGCCGGAGATGACCGTACCATGCCCCGAGACCTGAATGTACGCCGTACCATACTCTTCGGAGCGGGGGGGCGTTCGAGATTTGGAGGCTTGATGGTTGTTGGCATCCGGATCACTCCACACGCGCGCGCGATGAGTAGAGATTACTCGGATTGGGCCACTGGCACCACTGGGGAAGAATGGAAGGGATTAATGCGGTGGGTTGGCTGCATCGACGGTCAACTGAGATTCGCTGCCTCTTTGGCTGGCCGGGTCCGTTACCATGGCGCGCAACCGGTAGCTTCCGCTGGCTGGAACAGCAATGACCTGATCGAGACCTACGCCGGATTGGAGCATCTGCTTAGCCTGGGTCAGGGCAATGCCGTTGATCGTCACCATCGTGTCGGTGGAGTTGATGATGGCGCCGTCGTTGCCATAAAGCACGGTGGTGAATTCAAGCGTGCCGCCGCAGTCCGTCCAGTGGTCTGTTTGCGTCGCGCCCTCTGTTCCTCCACCGGATGAAAAGGATGTGGTTGAAGAGGAGCTGATGCTAGTTTGTACTTGCGAATAGAGTTTGAGGTCTTTTGGCGCGATGGAATAGTGGATGCGGTAGATGCGGTATGGGCCGGGGATCCAGTGCGGAGTGGGGTAGTTCCATTTGGGGAGACTCGTGCCGGACGGCGTGATCTTCTCCGATGGCGCGGCGGTTACCTGGAACGGCAACGGCGGAGCGGGAGCTTCGAGCGAGAGTGGGCATACAGGCCCGTTATATTGCCCAACCATGACCCCTCCTCCGCGTATGATTTGTCCGACGAGCTTGTTGAGCAGCAACTCGTGTTTTGAGCCATAGCCTGGATCGGAAGGCGATGGACTCGTGAGAAGGACCGGTTTGCTTGGCACGGCGAAGAACATGGCGAACGGGTCACATGGCGACGGTGGCTTCATAAGCCGGGGAGAAGCCAAAGCGGCTGGCGGATGGTTGGCCGGTGCCTGAGCCGGGAGTGGGTGGGTGGCGACGGCAAGCAGCGAGATCAACAGGGCAATGCGCGTGGGTGACACAGTGGCTCCATCCTGCGGAAACTTGGTACGCAAGTAAGATAAACCCGCACAGCAATCCAGACTTGCTTTTCTTATAGGCGTGCGATTACCGGGCCGCGCGCATGAACCCCACTCATGCCCAATCAACGCGTATGAATCGGCTTGATGTGCACGAAAAACCGTATTTCGGGAACCTCGATGGGTTTATATTGAGTGCATGAAACTGGGCGAGTTTACGGGCTGCTTCCGTTTGACACTTCTTCTCGTTTTAGCTTTTTCAGCTTGTACCTCGCGGGCGCAGAAAACTGTCCGTCAGATTGAAATCCAGCCGGGGTGGGGCGGTTTGGGAATACCCCAACATGCTGATGTAATTGTTTGTCATACGAAGGATGGTTTTTTTAGAGGTGGTAAACGTGTCGGTACTGCGTTGGTGCTGGCGTTGGTCGATGCACTCAGCGCACCAACGATTGCGAAGCCAGACCTCGACAACCTCGGCGTCACTACAGAATGGCTCAAGGCCAATCTTTTAGCCAGAAAGCAAACACTCCCGCACAAACAAGTTGCGCTAGAAGGAACCGTCAGCCAGCAGGAGTTGTTTGCAAGCTCATTTACAGACATCGCAGTAATGGCAAAAATCGTTCCGAATTTGTATAGCTACATCAGCTTCGACGACAACGCCTATGTAAAATTGCAGGTCACTTTCGAGGATGGTTCACAGATCACTGCAGAGTCATACTCCTTCTATGCGTTCATGATTCCGTGGAGGGTCGGGGAAAACCACACCGAAACCTTCAACGTGAATATTTCACGTGCCGTCTCAGCTCTGTTGCCAGCGAAGACGATAGAAAAGGAGCGGCTTGCCGGAGAAGAGTTCGCATCAAAGCTGGCTGATGAACTGATGCGGCAGATAGAGCCGGAGTGGAACATGCGCGGGGTAGAAGACCGCGCTGGCGATTCGTTGGCCGCACTACGACGCGTCTACACGGTCAGGAGCGCGGACATCAATTCATACAATAGCGAGGATTTCGGACTCCATTGGAGTTCAAAAGGACCGTTCGAGTCGAATCTACACGTCACTCTTCACAAGCCGGATCATCCAGCCAATCTGATGGATCAACTCGTGCTGTTGTACGACCACGACAGGGTAGTCGGACTTCAACATTTTTTCGACACCGGAGAGAAGTACGACTCGCTGGTACTCTCTGTGCCGTGGCTGGTCGACTACATGCGTCAGAATCCCAAGGTCGAGCTATATGTTCAGCATGTGCATGAAACATCCTTCGGCGAACACGCGATGCGCACCTTCGCTCTGGACATGAAGGCGCGCGGCCGCGAGGAGTTGATTCCGGTCGTGCGTGCGCAGCAGGCAGACATTGCACTCGTTACTGTCGGCAGCGCATACTGGCTTGTTTTCCCAGACAAGCACATGATGCTCTGGCGATATGAACTCCCCAGAGATCTGCTCAAATGGAAGCCCAGCGACTTCCCGCCGGGGCGCTGCGGAGACTACGAGTCCAACTTCGGAGGCTGCTCTGGTCTGACAATCACGCAGGATGGCGATCTGGTGCGGGAGAAAGGATTTCGAGACGAGGCTTGTGTCGCATCCTATCGCGAAAAACATGCAATCGACCTGCCCGCTCCCGACGCGCTCTTCTCTGTCTCGGATCACAACGAAAGCGGCTTTATCGACCGCACAGGCAAAATAATCATCCCGCTCTGCTTTGACGATGCTGGAGACTTCTCCGAGGGCTTGGCCCGTTTCGAACGCGATGGAAGCTGGGGTTACATGGACGAAACAGGAACCGTGGTTATCGAACCAAGATTCCCTTCTGCGGAGGATTTCTCAGAGGGGCTGGCACGAGTGCAGGTCACAGGTTCGGCTCGCGGCTACGACGGTCGTTGGGGTTTTATCGACAAGACCGGGAAGATCGTCGTCCAGCCAGACTATAAGTGGTCCCGTAGCGAGGGCGACGGAGCTGAACAGGCCTTCCACAGCGGGCTGGCAAAGGTCGAGGTGGATTACAAGAGCGGATACATCGATCAGACCGGCAAGGTTGTCATCCCGACGCAGTTCACCTATGCTTACCCGTTTGCCGACGGGATTGCCGCCGCAACAAAATCAGAAGATGGAGAGTCCGGTTGGGGGTTCATCGACACCTCCGGCAAGTGGGTAATCCCACCGCAGTTTGAGTGGGCAAACAACTTTTCAGAGCACCTTGCAGCAGTAAACCGGCACCACGACTGCGGTTACATCGACGCATCGGGAGCTTACGCTCTACGACCTCCCGTCTCGCCCGGGAAAATTGATTGCGTAGAAAACTGGGGAGATTTTTCTGAAGGGCTCTCACGCTGGATGATCGGTAGCAAGTACGGCTTCATCGACCACACTGGAAAGATGGTCATTCAGCCACAATTTGACCTGACCGATCACTTCTCGGAGGGACTGGCAGCCGTCATGGTGAATCGTAAGTGGGGATACATCGACAATTCAGGAATGATGGTTATTCCTGCGAATGATTTTTCCAACGCGAATCCATTCCACAACGGGCTCGCCCGCGTTGTCACAAACCATGAGACTTACGGCTATATAAACAAGACCGGGAGATTTGTCTGGGAGTCAAAGCGAGAAGGTACAAACTGACCAATTCTGCAATTCGAAAACTATTCCGGAAGTGCCGGTAAAGTCAGCTTTGCGGTAAAGTGACCCCTGATTGACCCGCTGCCCTGCGACTTTACTCAAAACCCCATTTTGCGGGCACTATACGGGGAAGGGGCGATTGGCGATATAAGCCCATTTACGGCAATCTTGGATCTCAGGGTTCGAGAATGAGTTCGCAGACACCGGAGTGGCAGTTGATAAAGCCAAGATATACGAGGGTGACTTGAGAACCCGCGGGAAAGAGTCCGGTATATTCTGCTCCTACAATCAGGTCCTGAGCTTCTGGGATCGTCTTGTCTCCCGTTGGCTTGATGTCTATAAACTTTCCGCTCCTAACCAGAATCCGGTATTCGGCGACGCCGTTGCGACCGTTGGCGCTGCCAAGGGGGAGCTTACGCGATTCATCGAGTTCCGGTTTGTACCCTTGAGCTGATGCAACCTCTGAGAGATGCTTGCTGGTCTCCGGGTTAACCTCGGCTATCCACGATGCCCTGAGGTAGCTCTCGGCTTCGGCTGACTTGCCTTCTCGAAAGAGAGTCCATCCCAAGCTGTCCCAGGCGGCTGCAATTAGGTGACTTTGCTCTTTGAACTTCGTCGGGTCGCCGTCGAGAGTCAGGCTGTTACTGTCTTCAGTGAGCTTGTCGAGGGTAGCGCGGTCAGTTCTCTCTGCCTCGGGCAGATCGATCGAGGCGTCTGCAAGCGCGTTCGAGGCGGCGCTGAGGATTTCGGGGGTCTGAGAACTCTTAAGAACTGCTTGCAGGGTCGCGGTTCCCTTGTCCTTACTTCCGGCTTCGAGTTGCGCACGACCGAGGGCGAGTTGGAACGCCTCTCCCTTGCGGGCGTCCTCAGAGAGATGGGCCAGCGCACTCTCGCCAGCAGCCATCGCGCTAGCGACGTCTCCGTCAACAAGCAGCATATCCATCAGCTTCTCGGTTGGGGATGGGTCAGATGGATCGGCGGTGGTCCAAGCGCGGAGGGTGTTGATCGCGTCCTTTTTCAGACCTCGGCTCTTCTGTAGTTCAGTGAGTAAACGATAGGCGGCAAGTGACTCGGGATGAAGCTTGATCTCTTTCTTTAGGTCGTCGATCGCCTCGAAGAACTGGCCGTGCATTACGGCCATCTCCCCATATGTGAACCAAAGATAGGGTTGTTGCGGATTGATCGCCTTGATTTGATCGAGGAGCTTCGCGACGCCATCGTAGTCCTGCTGTTGATAGAGTTCGATGGCCTTTTGGAGGAGCGTCGCGACCTCCTCGCTTCCCGGCGAGACGATGGGCGGGCCGGCGGTGGGGGTAGGAGTGGACGCACCGGGCTGCGACAAGGCGGAAGCGGAAGGCTCCGGCACCGATGCCGAGGTGCGCGTTAGCTGAATATAGAGTTCGTTGCCAAGGTCGGCGTCATTGGCCCATTTCTTATAGATGGCGAGGTCGGCGGGGGGAACCTTCTGCTTGAGAACCTCGATCCGGCGCTCCGCGTAAACGGTGCCTTTTTCGAAGCGATAGGTTTCGTCGTAGGTGGCATACGGGCATTTATAGTGCACCGCCCCGGGCAGGATGGTTCCCCAGCCATCGGGGAGCTTCATGGCAGATTTGGAGATCTCAACACGGGGGTAGCCCAGGTCAAGGATGCGCACCAGAGGGTCGGTGTCGCCGAAGCGTGGCAGGCTGACCGGAGCAACCTGCGGGATGATCTTGTAGTTCTCCCAGTCGCCAGCCTTCTCTCGTTCGTAGTCGAAGCTGAACTTAAAGGGCTGGGTGGTGTCATCGGGGCGTGTGATCTCCGGGTTGCTGGTGGTTCCCGCGTATCCAATGTTGTGGACGATCTGCTGGACGAGGTCGTTGTACTGCGCGGGAGCGGTTAGGTGAAAGGCAGCACGCAAGGTGAGTTCGACGTCGCCGCGAACGACCAGGGTTAGGCGGGAGTGGGAGACGCCATCCTTGTCGAGTGTGCCGACGGCATCCATGGTCTGGAAGCTGGCGAAGGGCGGATCGGCAGGAGTGCGGTCGAGGTGGGCGGCGGCAGTGGTGGGGACGACGAGCGCTTGCTTGTCGCGGACGATGGGAACGAGCATGCGCCACGGCGCGATCTCGACCGTGGTGTCCAGCCAGACAGTCTGTCCAGCGAGGGTGAGGTGGGTGATGACGTGGTTGAAAGCGGCGGGCGAGGGCACGGCGGAATTGAAACGGACGCCCGCGCCGACCAGCACCGCGTCGGACTGGATGCCCACGGCGGAGAGCATGGCGGCAAGCAGTGTGTGCTTGTCCTTGCAATCGCCATACTGGTTGGTGAGTATCTCAGCGGCGGTGTGGGGCTGGTATCTTCCGATGCCAAAGTCGACGCCGATGTAGCGAATCTGGGTGGCTACATAACTGTAGAGGGCTCGGGCTTTATCTTCGTCGGTGGATTTGCCAGCGATGAGCTCGGCGACCTTAGCTTTGATCTCAGGGCTGGGCGTGGCGCGGTCGGCTTCGAGGCTGCGGTACCAGGCTCCTACCTCATCCCAGCTCTTGAACGTCGTCCACGCAACCGAAGGAAGCTTACCCTGCTCGGTGTCAAGCTCCTGATCGGCGGTCCAGACGACTTTTTTCTTGGCTTCAGTAGCTGCATCGACTTCTTTGCCTGCGGTTGGCTTGAGATGCGATGAACTCCAGCGATAGACGTGCTGACCATCCGAGGTCGACTCGGCGGGTTTTGTGGCTGGGCTCCAGACGTTGACGGAGACACCAACTGGGACGCGGAGTTCGAGGGTCTCGGAGAGAACGACGGCGTCGTCGGTGAAGCTCTCCTGACCCCAGAACTGCCCAGGTGCCTGGGACTTTGTTGTGGTGATGCGTGCCTTCCATTCCAGAGTGTCGCCAACATGCAGGCTGCGGATGGGGAGCTGCTTATCTTTGAGATCGCTATAGAGGGGAGCTTCGCGGGTAGCAGGCTCGGGCATCTCAATAGCGTCGGTGGGTGGAGTTTCGACAACGGTTCCGTCTGAGTGACGAACGCGGGCGTAAAGGAACTCGACATGCTGAGAGTTGGCGGCGTATGCAACGGAAACTACACCGACGCTGCGGACAGCTGCGTCGGACTGAACACGAGCGACAATAGTGCGATCCTGGAGGCCGGTTCCATCTGTGGCGAAGGTGTAAACGGAGTCGGCTTGCTCAATGACGATGGATTCTTCGGCGTAGGTGGTTGATTTTGTGAGCGCGGGAGGGGGTGACGCAGGCGCGGTAGCAGGTGTAGTCGCCTGCGAGAGGGAGCAGTGAGGAAGAAGGAACGCGATCGTAGCTGTAATCGTAGCAACGAGAGTACAGAACTTCAGGGCCGGGTAATGCATGGGTGTACCCGGTATAGCAGAGGCCATAGTGGGAGTCGAGGATTTTTGTGGGGATTGGAGAAATGGGACGGTCTGTTCACGTGTGGCTGGGTTTCCAAGCATCATTGCTGGGATCGAACTGGACGGGACCGATCTGCATCTCTATAACATTCCGTAACGCACTGTCTCTATGACGTTGCTCGAACTGCCTGTAATGTCGTATTTCGGGAAGTTCGACGCCGAAAGAACACACATAAATATGGATTCTCATTTTGCAAGTGTTCTTTTAGAAGACCTGCTTTTCGCGGCGGGTGTCGGTCTCGTCGATGGCGCGCTGCATGGGGTCGGTCATCTTGTTGGCGTGGAGTATGGCACGAGGGAGACTTCGGGAGGCCGAGGCCTTCGCGGAGGATGTTGATGCCAATGAGATAGAAAATCTCAACTGGGGATAACAGGCCAATGCGCTCATCCACCCGGTTTTCAGCTGCATTAATCCGGGTCCTGCTGGGTTAGTCCTCTGAACATGCAAAAGCAGTATACCCGCCCCCTCGCCTGCACAACATGAAGACCATCAACCTGCGCTTATTTCCCCCCCCCCACAGAATTGTCATCCTGAGCGAAGTGACTCACGGCATCATCGTGAGTCACGCAGTCGAAGAACCCCGATGGACTTTACCCCGCCCATAGCGCTCGGCCCTTTCTCCCTGAAATTCTCAGCCTGTTAGCCTTTGCCTGTCCTCTACCACTCCACCTACGGCCGAGCCCCCAGCTTATTGTTCTTCACCCCAGCCGCCAACGGCGTCACCACCGGCGTCGCAGCACCCACCATCTCATCAATGCCGTTGGACATTGGATTTGTAATCCAGACGTTGCCGGAGCCGTCGATAGCATCATTAATTCCAGTATAGTTTGTCGTCTGTATGTAGCCTCCAGCGCTGCCCGCAAATAGAACAGTGCCTGAACTCGATAGTTCGGTGATATTACCGTTAATGTTAGCAATCCACACGTTGCCAGAGCCATCGACGGAGATGCCGCTGGGAGAACTCAGCCCGCCTCCAGTGAACCCGGCACTGCCCGATAACGCAGCCCCGGCATTGGAGAACTCGGAGGCACTGCCACCCAAGTTCGTGGCCCACGCGTTGCCATATGTATCGATGGCAATGCCGAAGGAGGCATACAAGCCTCCTCCGCTGTAACCGTTGGCCCCTGAAAGGAACGAACCCGAATTAGAAATCTTTGTAATAGTGTTGCTTATAGCATTTGTAATCCATGCATTGCCAGACGCATCGATGGCGACCGCCTGGGGAAAATCCAGCCCTCCGCCAGTGTAGCCACTGGGGCCAGACAGGATGGACCCCGTACTTGATAGTTTGGTGACGCTGTTGCCCTGAGAGTTTACAACCCATGCATTGCCCGATCCATCGATCGCGATGCCCACGAGGCCATATATGCTACCTCCCGTGTAGCCAGTAGACCCCGAAAGAACAACGCCCGTACTCGATAGCTCGTTAACGCTATTGCCACCGGCGTTTGTGATCCATGCGTCGCCCGACTCATCGATGGCGATGGAGCCGGGGCCATTCAAGCCCCCGCCTGTATAGCCGCTGGCACCTGAAAGGAATGCACCCGAACTGGAGAGTTCGGAGACAGAATGTGCTCCACCGTTGGCGATCCATACGTTGCCGGAGCCGTCAATAGCAATATTCTCATCCAGATTCAATCCGCCGCCTGTGTATTGCAGGCTGACGACGAAGTCATTCGGCACAGCAGTCAGCGCCGGAGCAAAGACCGCCGTACTCGCCAGCCCATACAGCGTCGCTACATTCGCCCCTGGATTGTGCGCGATGTTGATCGCCGCCGTTGCCGTGTCTGTTGGAATCGTCCCAGTAGAAGTCCCATCCGACGTCGCAGTCTGCATCAGCGTGCTACAGGGAGTCCCGCCAATATTAATGCAGTGGGCCAGAACATTCGCCAGCGTACCGATCTCCGCCTGCGGAACAGTCCCGTTGCCCGACGGAGTCGCAGCCAGCGCCGTGCCCGTCGAAAGACTCGCCAGGTTCGCCGCATTGGCAAATGCATTCGCAACCCCCACCTGCGCCAGCGCCGTCCCCGAGCTCGACACATGCGTCGCGTCCGTCGCAAACCCCGCCAGCGCATACGCCGCGGCAACGGTCGAAACCTCATTCACCGTCACGCTGGTCCCAGGCCCTGTACTGCTGGGGCAGCTTCCGATCGCCGCCATCAGCCCCTCCGTCGCGTTTTGCCCCGTCCCAGCATCGCCCCCCTGCACATACAGATAAAGCTGCTGCACGCTGCTACAGCTATAGTCGCCGGTCAGGCTGAAAGTGCCATTGAAGGCGGTCGCCACATACGCACCCAAAGAATCCGAAGTCCCCGTCAGCGTCGCATTGAGCAGAGAGACGGATGGCTGTCCGTAGGCTGTAGTATTGGCGGCAAACAGATAGACATGCGCGTATGCAACAGGAATCGTTCCGCTCGAAACCACGCCGGTCAACGCTCCGTCCGCCAATGGCTGAGGCGCACTGATCGTCGCCACGGTGCTGGCCGTCGCACTCAGTCCGCTGGTGTTGGTAACGGTCAGCAGTATGTTATACGCCGATACGGCATACCCATTCACAGGGTAGGTATGCATCGGGCTCACACCCGTTCCGGTACCGTCGCCGAAGGTCCACCCATAGCTCAGCGTCTCGCCCTGCGGATCGCTCGACCCCGCCCCGCTGAAGCTTATCGCGGTCCCAGCCGTCCCCGAGTACGGGCCGCCCGCGTTCGCCACCGGCGGCTTAGCAGTAGAAGAGGGAGAAGAAGTGTTTGAAGAACCGCCCCCGCAACCTGCAAGGAAAATAAGTCCGCACACCACAACCGCAAGGTTCAAACGCATCGCACACTCCTCGGATCAATGAAACCATGCTACTCCGTTCCCTCAATCTATTTATCCGGAAGTGGGGTAGCTGCCTAAGTACAGTGACCACTACCGGCTGTGGTTTTGCATCTGCTCGCTGGAACGCGAGGGTCTATAGCGAGTCGGAGGGGTGACGACCGCATGTTGCAGAAGCCTGAGGAAGAGCAGTCCGCGTTGGCGGGAGTGGCGGCGATTGAAGCGAAATGCAAATTCATCCAGATAGGCGTCCAGATGCTCGGCTGTCACTGATCCTTGATGGGTGCCGAGCAGCCAGCGCTTGAGAAGCGAGGCAACTGTATGCACCCCAGGCATGGAAACATGTGCCGGATCTCCACTTTGAGAAATGTTGATGCGGTGGTGGCTGTATCCCTTTTTGGAAAGTTCGTTGTAGCCGTTCCATCCGTCGGTGCGCACCTCCGAGTCCGCCTCAACCGCAGCGCAGACAAAAGGAACCAGACTGGTGCCGGAGACGTCTTCGACGCGATTCAGGCGTACGCGACCATACCCCTTTGGCGATAACACTTCGATGGCGATGGCAACAATGAATTTGCGGTTTGTGCCCCGTCCCCTCTTTTCGGAAAGTCCGAGTTCTCCGGTGCCCGCTGAGCTGAAGTTTCCGCAAACCCCGTTTCATGCACAACAGCTGATTAACAAGGTGTGTCCGAGAAATCGACGAGGAACTATCGCGAATATCGCTGGTTGGTGGAGTGTGGGTTAGTGGGATATTCGGGGGTCGATGGGGTTGACAGGTCCTATTGCACGATTAAGGTTGCGGCGGTGGCGTGGGAGAGTGCGCCCGAGGTTGCGGTGACGGTGAGGGCGAAGGTCTGGACCCTGGGGGCGATGATGGAACCGCAGCCAGTGAGTGTTGCCGAGGCGCTGATACCGGCCAGAAGCAGAAGAATGCAGCCAACCCGGCCGGCGAATTTGCCGTGTCGATTCAGTCTGCGCCGGAAGGGGAGCACGAGGCCAAGCAGAGCGAGTGCAGTCAGCGTTCTGGCTCCGCGAAGAGGTTCTTTCGAGGTGGCGATAATTTCGGGAACCTGAATGGTGAGAGTGAGGCTGGACGCGAGGCTGCCCGCAGGCAGAGTTGCCGGAGCAAAGGCGATGGTGGAGCCGGCCGGAGCGCCGGAGGCGGCAAGACCGATGGCGGAGGGTATGGTGGGGCCGTCGATTGGGGAAATGGCCAGGGTATAGGTCGCGGTGCCTCCGTACTGGATCGTCTGCGTAGAACTGCCGGAGACGATGAGGCTGAAGTCCTGCACGGCTTCATTGAAGGCCGGGCTGGTTGCAGCGTTGTAACTGCCATCGCCACTATACGCGGCGGTGATGGGGTTCGCGCCCAGCGGGAGCGTGGAGAGGGTGATGCTGGCGAGGCCGGAGCCGAGGGGCGCCGAACCGAGCACGGTGGACCCGTCGGAGAATGTGATGGAGCCGGTTGGAGTGGCCGCGGAAGACGAGACGGTAGCGGTGAGTGTGACGGAAGTCTTCAGGAATACAGGGTTCGGAGATCCGGCCACCACGATTGCGGGAAAGCCTTTGTTGACCGTGATGGTGTAGGTCACCACGGGGGCGGCGAGGTAGTTGGTGTTGCCGGGCTGGTTGGCCGCGACGACCACGGTTCCGATGCCCGTGGTGGTGAGCGTGGAGCCGGAGACCGTGGCCGGACCGGAGAGGACGCTGAAGGCTACTGAGAGGCCGGAGCTGGCCGTTGCGGAGAGCGCGATGGGGCCGGAGGCGTAGGCGACGGGCGACGCAGGCGCTACAAAGGCGATGGTCTGGGCCTCCTGCGCGATGGTAAAGGTCGCGTTCTGCGTGGAGGAGACGTAGTTGCCACTGGCTGCCTGGCTGGCCTGGAGGACGACGGTGCCTGCGCCGGTGAGCGTAACGGCGGAGCCAGAGATGGTTGCGGGGCCACTGACGACGGAGTAGGTGAAGGCCCCCGCGGAACTCGATGTGGCCAAGACGGTGAACGGTGGGTCGCCGAAGGTGTGATTGGGGACGGTGAAGGTGATGGGCGGAGCCGCAGGCGCGATGATGTATTGTAGGGAGCCGGTGCTGATGGCGAAGTTGGTGTCGCCGGAGTAGGTGGCCGTCAGGCTGTCCGTGCCAATCGGCAGTGAGGTCACATTCAGCGTGGCCACTGCCGTGGCCGCTCCATCAGAGATCGTT
>Ga0302319_10013289_pt1 | contig 15445 bp, 16 predicted proteins | sample Bog_T0_2_FD_203319 | JGI IMG/M metagenome (GOLD analysis project Ga0302319, IMG submission 203319) | Peat permafrost microbial communities from Stordalen Mire near Abisko, Sweden - Bog_T0_2 | ecosystem: Environmental > Terrestrial > Soil > Wetlands > Peat | place: Sweden: Abisko, Stordalen Mire... | reverse complement strand
GAAACACCATGCCGCCGCTTCTGTTTGGAGCCTTCGCTGCGCTGGCCGTCGGCCTTCTCACCCTTGGCAGCCTGCTCGCGGCGGGCGCGGCCTTCGTTTTCGTGTCGGCTGTCTGCTGGCTCTTCCAGCCCGTGATGGCCGCGAACTTTGCGGATCCGTGGCTGCTCACCGCCGCGGCGCTGGCGATTGGCGGCTTCGTGGCCCTATTTCGCGCCAAGGGCGGGTCCCGGCGCGCGCAGGCGGCCCTGCTGACCGTGGCGATGGCCGGATCATCCGTGCTGCTGCTCATCGGCGTGGGTTTCTTCACGACCTGCAGCATCTTCCGCGCCGATGCCTATGCGTCGCTGCTCGGGCGCGTCGAAACCGTGTCATTCGAAAAGGCCATCCAGCGGCTGGATACGGCGGGCCATGTCACCGCTTCCGACCGGACGGTGATAGACCAGGACTCGGTGCGGCTGGTTGACCGTGGCGTGGCGACCCGGAAAGCCCAGGAGCTGATTGGCAAGGATCCGGAGTTCGGCGGCGCCTACGTCCACGGCACCATGCAGCTCACGGCCCGCAACGGGCGGCTGGTGTGGGCGGCCCCGCTGGAGTTCAACGGCTTCTTCCAATGGCTCCACAGCGACGGCTCGCCGGCCTACGTCTGGGTGGACGCCCACGACGAGCGCTTGGCCGATCTGGTCAAGCGGGTGGGAGGCCGGCCGCTGCGCATGAGGTGCCTGCCCAGCGCCTTTTTCGGCGACAACACCGATCGCCTGGTGTGGAACCGCATGCCGCAGGTAGCCACGACCGACTACAGCTTCGAGCTTGGTCCGGACGGCCGCCCTTACTATGTGGTGACCGCCTACAACCACCTCGTCGGCTTCGGCGGCAGCGACGCGACCGGGATCATCATCGTCGACCCGCAGACCTGCACGACGGAGTGGCGCTGGCTGGACCCGCTCCCGGCCTGGGTGAACCGTGTCGTGCCGGCGGAATTTGCGATGGAACAGGCCGCTGACTGGGCAACGCTGGGCGGCGGATGGCTGAACGCGAGCTGGTTTGGCGCCCACACCGACATCACTGTGCCATCGTCAAACGCGGAACTCGTCCGGACAACTGCGACCGGGGACACCGCCTGGTACGTGGGGCTGAGCACGCCAGGCAACATGAACGGGACCACCGGCTTCCTGTTGATCGACAGCCGGAGCAAGAAGGCGGCCTACTTCACCCAGGCCGGCGCGACCGAGGAGGCTGCCAGGGTCGCAATCGAGGGAAAGATTGCCCAGATGCGGGGCTGGACGGTCACGCAGCCGCTACTCTACAACGTCGAGCAGACCGCAACGTACTTGGCAATCCTCAAGGACGCCGGCGGCAACTTCAAGGGCGTTGGCATACTTCCGGTCGAGGACCGCAATCTTGTGGTCACCGCCGATGACCTGCCTGGTGCCCTGAAGATGTACGCCCAGGCGTTGGCCAAGCGCAGGCTCCGCGCCGGGGCTGCGGCGCCGTCCGAGCCGAATTTCGCGCTCGATGCCACGGTGCTTCGGAAAGCGTCAGAAGTCCTGGACGGGAACACGGTCTACTGGTTCGCGTTTGAAGGCAATTCTGGCGAGGTGTTCTCCGCCACCAATGGAATCGGACCGCAGGTCGCGCTGACCCAGCCCGGCGATACTGTGCACCTCACGGCCCACGGCCATGATGGCGTGTTCACCGTGGATTCTCTGGTCAATCCCAGCGTCAGGCCAGCCGCCGACGGGAAGTAGCCTGTCACTGGATCGGGTGATACGGCCGAACCCCGTGGTGTTCAGGATCGGGCGGACGCCGGGCGCAGGAAGGAGTGCCGCACTGCCATGTTTTCCTCATGGCCCTGACCGGAGGGCTTGCCGGCCAGGGGGACGCGAGCCACAGCCGGAAGCTGTCCGCGTCACATGTGGCCAGGCCCATTTGGGCCGGCAGCCAATGCGGATGGATCAGCGGTGTTCCTGGCCGCCAGCCAGCACCAGCCCGGCTCTGGAGCGGGTGTCCGTGCCGGGATCCCGGAGCGTGTAGCCGCGGCCCCAGACCGTGCCAACCAGATTGCCCGCGCCCACATCTGCCAGCTTCCGGCGCAGCTTGCAGATGAACACGTCGATGATCTTCACCTCTGGCTCATCCATGCCGCCGTAGAGGTGGGTGAGGAACGCCTCCTTGCCAAGCACGGTGCCCTTCCGCAGCACCAGCAGTTCGAGGACGGCGTATTCCTTGCCTGTCAGGAGCACTGATTTGCCCCCCGCCAGAACCTCATGGCTGTCCAGGTTGATCTGCAGTGGCCCCACCTGAAGGGAGGCATGGCGGTGCCCGTGGCAGCGGCGGATGATCGCCCGAATGCGGGCGATCAGTTCCGCCCTGTCGAACGGCTTGGCCAGGAAGTCGTCCGCGCCCTCGCTGAGCGCCTCCACCTTTTCCCCGGTCCGGCCCAATCCTGACAGGACCAGCACAGGAGTGTCGTTGCGGGCCGCGCGGATGCGCCGGATAACCTCGCACCCGCCGATGTCCGGCAGTGCCAGCTCCAGCAGGATAATGTCGTAATTGTACCGTTGTGCCAGTTCGAATGCACCGCCGCCGGTGCCGGTCTGATCGACCGCGGCGCCATCGGCTTTCAGCATCAGGCTGACGCCGCGGGCGGCGTTTGGATCGCTTTCGGCAAGCAAGACTCGCATCACTGCTCCTTTCATGTGTTCGGTGGTGGCGGGGCCGGAGCGGCCCCTGCCCCTATGCGGCGGCCGCGGTCAGTTCCGGATCCGGCCAGGCTGTGTCGCGGTCAGATGGCCAGGTCCCGGCGGACGGAGGATTGCGGAGCGCGTAGCCGCGCCCCCATGCCGTCTGGAGCATGCTGCCGGCACCGGCCGCCGAGAGCTTCTTGCGCAGTTTGCAGACAAACACGTCCACGATTTTCATCTCTGGCTCGTCCGCGCCGCCATAGAGATTGCTGAGGATCGTATCCTTGGACAGAACGCCTCCGTTCCGAAGGACGAGCAGTTCGAGAATGGCGTATTCCTTTCCGGTCAGGAAAATGGGCTGCCCGTTCACATCAACCGCCCGGCTGGCCAGATTGAGCCGCAGCGGACCGACGTGGAGGGATGGCTGGCTGAACCCCCGGCTGCGCCGGAAGATTGCGTGCATGCGCGCGAGCAGCTCATCATTGGCGAACGGCATGGACACGACGCCGTCGGCTCCCATTTCCAGGGCCTTCACCGTGGCCGGCGGGTTGTCGTGGCCAGACATGGCAAGCACAGGCGGGCTGTTCCGGGCGGAGCGCATGCGGCGCAGTGCGTCATACCCGCCGTTGCCCGGCAGTTCGAGATCGAGCAGCACGATGTCGAAGTCGTAATGCCTGGCCATATCGAGCGCGTCCTGGCATGTGCCTGCGTGCTCTGCCGCAGCCCCTGACAACTTCAGCGACAGGCTGATGCCACGCGCGGTGGCGACATCAGCCTGGACGAGCAGGACACGCATGGCGATACTCCGCTTGTTTCGCGGCGGGCTTGCTACCACCGCAGGATGAACCGCGCTAGCACTTTCTTAACCAAATCGGGGCAAGATACAAAAAACCTCAACGCCAGCGCGCTTCTAGCGGAAATTTACCCGTTATTTGACGTTTGTCATGGAGCCTGTAGAGGCTTTTCTTCGGGAATCGCATGCCAAGGCATACACCTGTGTTGACATCGTGCCCGGACGTTCCAGGAGCCACATGTTGGCGGAAGCCTCGCGCGCCCGGTTGTCCGGGTTGCCTGGCTGTCGCGCTGGCAACTGCGTGGCGTCCGCTGCCGGGGCCACTCGCGGAGCGTCCGAAAGTTGTGGTGCCTGGCGCCGCGGAAGCCACCGGAATGTGTGGGTCGGCCCGGCTATGTCATGGGGCCCCTTGGTGGTCCCGGCTACCGCAAGCGGTGGCGGACGTGACGCGCCGGCCGGGAGATGCAGCCAACAGACGGGAGAAATGCCAGGGCGCCGGGGCGCCGCAAGCCCGGGCATGCGCCTTCGTGGGCTTCCGCTCAGCCGATGGCGCCCGTTACGGTCGCTGCCGGCACCCACAGCCGCCAGGCGCCCCTCGACGTTTCCTGTGGGAACTCCACCAGCAGCGCGCCGTCGCCCCGCTGCCCGACGGGGTGACCAACGTCGATGCCGCCGTCTGCCTCCGAAAAACTCCGGCGGTCGAGGCTGATTTCCTCCAACTGCCCGTCCGCCGTCGCCACCCCGAGCACGATGAGACTCGGGTGGAGACCAGGGTCACAGAGAATTTCGGCTGCCAGACGTGCCATCGCGGCGATCCTTCGGTTCCGTAAGGCGCCAACCATAGCCCGCGGGCAGCCCATGGGCAAGGACGATCAAGGGACAAGGATGAGGCCGCGAGAGCCGTCACCCGCCCCGGGAATCATCGTTTTGCTTGCACTTTCCGCGCGCCGGCGGGACGATTGCTTCAGGCGCTGTGGGCCGAAGAATGCGCGCGCCTCACGAAACGGCTTGACGGGCGCCTCGCGGACCTCGCGGCGGCGGGAGTGGCGGAATTACTGGCAGGAGAGCCATGATGATTGGCGACGACGTGATACCGATGGCGCCGGGCGCATTTCTGGCGGAGTGTCACCTCCCTGGCAGGAAGCTCTCTCCAGAGCAGGCCGCCGCCGCCATGGGGGTGTCCATCCGGACGCTTGACGACCTCATCGCTGGCAGGTCTGGGGTCACCACTGACCTGGCGGAAAGGCTGTCCGTGTTTTCGGGTCTGTCGGTGCCCTTCTGGCGCAATCTCCAGGCGGCTTACGACCGCGCATGCCGGCCGTGCGGCGGCGCTGTATGAAGCCTCGCGGCACGGCTGGCGGGCTCCCTGAAGGGGCCACCATGCGCAGCGCGCCACGCTCGCCGGATGCTGCCACACGTGCACGGACGGACGCTGTCCAGCCCCGGGTGATGCGTGCGGCGGACCCCGGCCAGGCGGCGCGGACAGCGGCGCTGCGCGAGGCCCGCAACAAGCGGGTCCTGGCAGCGCTCGCGGCAGCCAGCACGGCGAGCGCGCTGTTCCGTCGGTGGCCGATGTAATCGCCGGGTGTGGCCGGCGTCATGCTGACCGTTATGGCGTTGGCGGCCCGGCGCCGGGGATGCAGCCGACGGGCGGCGATGGAGCGGCCATCGCCAGCAAGCCGTTTCATCGGGAGGCCAGGCCGTGAAAACCCCGCGCGATCTTGCCCTGCAGGTGTCCGGCGTCAAGCCTGGAAACGACGCGGTGCTCCAGGTCCTGCGCGACGGCCAGGCCAGAACCGTCTCGGTGAAGGTCCGTGAGATGTCTGCCGATCCGGCGTCTGTCGCAGCCGATCCACAGCAGGCTGACCACCGGGATCAGCTCGGGCTTGTGCTCGCGCCGCTGACCCCGGAAAACCGCAGTGCGCTTGAGGTTCCCGACAGCCTCGGCGGTGCCGTCGTAAGCGGCGTCCGGCCAGGTTCACTGGCGGAGCAGGCCGGCGTGCGTCCGGGCGACGTGATCCTGGCCGTGGGCACCCAGACGGTGCAATCCCCAGGTGACGCTGCACGGGCGCTGCTGGGGGCCGCGGATGGCAAGCGGACGGCGGTCGCGCTGCGCGTCCTCCGCAACGGAGCGCCGATGTTCGTCGGGGTGCGCCTCGGCCAGCCTGGCAAGGACGGCGGCTGACGCCCCCGGCATATTTCCTGGCCATGGTTTTTTCTTTGCCGCACCATTCGGCGCCCGCCGGGCGCAGGCACCTGCAGCGGCTGCACCGGAGCGGAGCCCATGTTCGCAGGCCACACGGTGACGGCCCGGCTGAAGCGGAAGAGAGTCCCGCTCTCCGGATCGCAGTAGCGGACGTTCATGTGGATCTCAGCAGCGGCGACCGGATAGCTGCCACCGGGAGTGCGGCGTGCCTCGCCAATGCGATGCCGGTCGGCGCTGGCCCGTGGCAGCGCCCAGCGCCGCGCCCGCTGTCAGATCAACGCAGCGCAGCGTGGCGGCGTCACCCGCTTCATGGTGGAAGGGGTGACGCCTTACGCCAGCCATCTCCAGCGGCGGCAATAATGTCGGCCGATCGTCAGCGCGCCAGGGGAGCCGCGCCATTTATGCGTCAAATCGCCAGCGTTCGTGGGATGGCAGTTGTATGCGTGGCACCAAATGATACAGGCTGGCCACTGGAATTGGGGATTGCCTGGAGATGCCCGAGCGGTTGGTTGACGTTTTGTGCAGGGGCGGGACCGTCCTGCACACGTTTCCGGTCACGGTCGAAGGGCGCGGTGCCCTGGACGACGGGGAATACGAACGGAGGGCGCTGAAAGCGGCTGCCGAGGCCCAGCGCGCGGCTGGCGCCGGAGACCTGACCGCCAGGATGCATGTCCCAAGGGGCGGCCAGATCGCTCCCTACGGGGACGACCTGCATGTCATGACCGCCACGGGGGACGGCGTAGACAAGGCGGTCCGCGAGCGCGCTTATTTCCTGTGGCAGCATGAGGGCTGCCCGGACGGCCGGGCCGCCGAACACTGGCGTCAGGCACGGGCAAGACAATAGAGTCGGTCCGAGGGTGCCGTCCGGGAACGCCAAAGCCATCGGCAGCGTCGCGGGCACCCGGCAACAGATGCCCGGTGACATCTTTTGCCCATGCGGAAACGCCGCGCATCCCCGGATCCGGGCCGCCGCCGTGCCCCTGTTCATCCAAAGCAGCCTGCCGGAGCCGGAGTTCCCGTGGCACGTCGGTTGCTAGTTGTCCGGTGGCTGCAGTTTTCCGGCTGTCACCGGTCCTATCGGAGATCATCCAATGCCATCCACGCCTCAGCGTCCGCCTCCCCAGCCCTTCGCGCGCGCTCCCGTGCTGGGCGCAGCCTTTGGTGCCCTGATCGTGCTGGCCTCGTTCGTGCTGAGCGCACACAGCCTCCAGGCATTTTTCAGTCTTGGCGGACTGGCCGTCGTCGTGGGCGGCGTGATGGCGGTCGCCTTCATGAGCTTCGATGCCGGCGATGTCCACGAGGCGCTCCGGGCGATAGGGTCAATGCTCCGGCAGCCGGTGTCCACGCATGAGGCGCTTCACGCCGACATGGACAATATCATCCGCTGGGCGCGCACCGCCAACGGACGCGGGATGCGGGAGCTTGGAGTCGGCCTCGATGGGGAGGGCATCACCGACCCGTTCATCAAATACGGGCTGAACATGGTGCTGAGCGGATACCAGACGGACGACATGCGTACGATGATGGAGACGGCGGCCGAAGCCAGCTATGAGCGTGATTGCGTGCCGGTCGACGTGCTGCGGGCCATGGCAAGCCACGCGCCAGCCTTCGGAATGGTCGGCACGCTGGTGGGGATGGTGGCCATGCTGGGCAGCCTGAACGGAAACGTCACCACGATCGGCTCGACGCTTGCGGTGTCATTCCTGTCCACGCTCTACGGTGTTGTCACGGCCCGCATGCTCTATATACCGGCGGCAGCGAGGCTGCAGCGCGATGCCGATGCCACGAACTTCCGCTACCAGCTGCTCGCCGAGGGCTTTGTCATGCTGGTCGGCAACGAATCGCCATCGCGGATCCAGGACAGGCTGAACGGGTTCCTGAGACCGGAGATGCGGGACTATTTCGATGTGATTGCTGCCGGAAAGGAACACGGCCCGACGCCACTCCGCACCCGGCATGCTGACAGGACAGGGAACGCTTCGCCGTCCCGGCAGCTTCGGGCCGTCGGGCTATGATTCGGCGCCGGCGGAACAGGCGGGAGCAGCCCGCGCATGGCGACGACTGGCTGATGACCTACGCCGACACGATCACCCTTCTGCTGTGCCTCTTCGTTGTCCTGCTTTCGTTCGCATCCACAGGGAAAGGGGAGTTCCAGAAACCGGAGGCTCCGCCGGCTGCCGGACAGCCAGTTGGCCCCTTCGACATCATGGATGGCAACCTGCCGTTCCACGGCCTGCCGCGCGCCGGGCAGCGGACCGAAGACGCTGACGAAACTCCTGCTGAAGTGGCAGAAGCGCGCCAGGCTCCCTTGCAGGCCGTTCCGGAGCGCAGGGCAGACACTTTGCCCGGGGCTCCCGCCGCTCCGGCAGCCGTGGCGCCAATGCAGCTTGGCGAGGCGGTGGCCAATCTGAAGTCGCAGGGGCAGGCCGCAGTCGAACAGAAGGGCGACAGGCTGACGACGATCGAGATCAGCAGCGCGGCCTTCTTCGGAAGCGGCTCGGCCACGCTGAGCGGCCCGGGGCGGGCCATCCTGCAGGACGTGGCGGCCACCCTCGGGACGGACAAGCTCAGGGATTACCACGTCACCGTCGAAGGGCACACCGACGACAGTCCCATCACCACCGCCCAATTCCCCTCCAATTGGGAGCTCTCAACGGCCCGCGCCTCAGCCGTCGTGCATTTCTTTCTTGATCATGGCATTCCGGCGCTGAGGCTCAGGGCCGCCGGCTACGCCGACACCTTCCCGGTTGTGGCCAACAGGGACGCCGCCGGCACGGCCATTCCGGAAAACCAGGCAAGGAACCGCCGGGTTGTAATCAAGCTGGAGAAGATCGATCCGGGGGCGCCCGACACGTCCGGCTGACGCCCTGCAGGCTGGTAGTGCGCACTGGCGCAGGCCGTGGGCAACCTGCCGCTGACGGCTCGCGGCATGCCGCCGGACTGCGCCAGCGGCGGGCGGACGCCGACCGATGGCGCAGTCCACCAGGACGGTGAGGACGGGGACGGCTACGGCCGTTACGGAACCGTCGGCAGCCCGGCCTGCTTCCACGCCTGGATGCCGCCCAGCATGTGGGCCGTGACAGGGACGTGGGCGGCCCGGCACAATGCCAGCGCCTTGCCGGACCGCTTGCCGGAGAGACAATGGAGCACGGCGTTCTTCGGCAGGGCGGTCGGGTCGAAGGCGGACAGCGGGAACAGAAGCGACCCTTCGATGTGCTCGCCATCGTGTTCCGCCTGTTCCCGGACGTCGACCAGCACGACGGCGCCCCGCCGAAGCGATTCGTAGACCTCGGACGGAGGAACGGTGTCGGTGGTGTCAGCTTGAGCCATTATCGGACTCCGTGTTTCCCAGCGCGGCGCATGATGCGGACCGCATTTATCCTTTGCGGATATCACGGTGCGGCGGGCGGCGTCCAGCAATGCGCGCTGGCTCCAGTGGCCGAAAAGCCGGAAAAATGGCCAGGGTCCGGTCCTTTGGCCTGGCATGGCAGGACCATGCGGAAAGTATCTCCACGGCCTTCGCTTTCCTTGGAATGGAGTTTGCGCGGAATCCGGCATGCGGGGAAAACTTGCATACCAGGATGCTTTGGAATGTCTGGCATGACGCCAGCGCCATCGCCGGTAACCATTTGTTGAGGGGCGGCTGATATTGGCTGCGTGGCCACGGGCACCACGCCACAGAGGCGCCGCGGAACACTTGGCTGCCAGGTTGGCACCGGGCCTGCGGCGCGCCTGGCATCAGAAGGAGATGGCCATGATCGGAACTCTTTTGACGCTTGGCGGGATGCTGGCCGCCGTCGCTGCCGTGCCCGTCACTCTTGCCTTTGCCAGCAGCATGCATGCGGCCCGGCGCGCGCCGGCGCGCTGATTCGCCCCCCAAATGCCGCGGGCTCCGCCTACAGGCGCGGGGCGGCAGGCTCGGCGGCGGGCTCGCGGGTCCAGGCCAGATCCGAGCCGACAACCCCGGCGCTGCCCGGCGCGAAGCGGACGGAGAACCTCCCTGACGGATCCCCGATAGAGTCTCCCGTGATGCACACCGGGCACGAAACCGTGTCGCCGTCCGCTGTCCAGTAGCCGGGTTTCGGGAACGGGTGGAGATCCGCGACAGGGTGTCCCGCGAAGTGCATCACCAGCACCCTGTTGGCAGCCGTCACGCGGGCTTCCATCCGCGTCGACAGCCGCGCGCTGTTGCCCGGGTCGCGGTAGCGCTCTGGCATGACGGACGGAAGGCCGAACGTGGCAAGGAAACCATCACGCGTCAGCAGGACTTCCACTGGCCGCACCCCCCGCCTCGTCGCCATGACCAGCGGCGCCGCCGGATCCCCTGGGTTGCGGTCGCCTGCGGGTCCGAGGTACTCGACTTTGCTGTAGGTGTGCATTTGTCCACCGAAGCGCACGTCCCTGGCAATGGTTCCTGCCGGGACGGTGTGCGCCGCGAACGACGCGTCGGCGATTTCCGCGCGGATTGCGTGGCGCCGATTGTAGACCTCGGTCCCGAGGACCGCAGCATAGGCATTCCCGAAGCAAAGCGCGGATGCCGTTGCCGAGCGCCAGAGGAACTTTTGGCCGGAAGGCGTCGCCGTGCCGCCGCAGCCGTCCGCCATGAAGATGTCGAAGCCGCCGTCCATGCCGAAGATCGCCCAGGTCCCCCTCGCGGCCTCCTTCAGGAACGCCTTGGCGTCCATGACCCGCGCCCAGCGGGCATCCCTGTCCCCCGGGATTTCCAGTGTGCCCACGAACCGCTGGGCCAGGCCGCCATCAAGCGGCGCGCAGAACTCAGCGACGCGGGCTTCGAGCTCAGCGTCATAAAGGATTTTGCCGGTCTGCGAGGAACGCAGGACGTTGGATGCCACGACGAGGTCGAATTCACGGGTGAACCGCGCCGCCCACGGCTCGTCGGCAATCGCCTCGAGAGAAAACCTATTTTCGCGGGCCATTTGGGCCTCCCCTGAATGTTTTTTCAGGATAGGCCAGGATTAGGAAAGCGTCGGGGCGGCAAACGTGGTGTTGCCGCCGTGCCACTGAAGGTGTTCCCGTTAAACGGAGGCTGCCATCGACGACGCCGGGGCTCCTGGCGGGAAGTTGGCATCAGTAATTGCCGATTTTCCAGATCAGCCCGAAGCATCCCGCCGCCGAAGCCGGGGTCCAGGTGGGATGCCGCGAACGGGACATCCCAATCCTCACCGGGAGGACGCGGTCCTGCCGGGCGGCGGATGGACGCAACGCACTGGAGCCATCCACAACGGAGATGGCGACGATCACCGGAAGGATGTTGACCCCGGTGTGGATGGCAGCCACTCCAGATGGAGGCCATTCCGGGCGTTCCACATCCTTCAGACGGAGGCGGTCGTGGCTATGCGGTCCGCCGCCGTCTGACGCGGCTCCCCATCCAACCGAGGAGGAGTATTGCGCCTGGCAGGGTTCCTCCGGTCACTGGCAGCGGCGCGCCGTCGGTGGTGGCTCCGTTCGGCGTGGCCAGGAAGCCGCCATTGCCGGCGGTTCCGACGACCTGCCCGGCGTCGTCGATGCCCCTAGCCATAACATAGGTGGCGCCCGTAACATCAATGGTCGTAAAGATGCCGTTGGTATCGACGTAGCCATGCCAGTTGCCGACGCTGTCCTCGTACCCTCCGACTATCTGTCCGGCGTTGTTGATGCCATATACATACGTGTTTATTCGGCCGTGGGAAGAGCATGAGCCGCAGGAAGAAATCTTCGCCGGTCTGGCGACCTCAAGGCCGGCTGCGGCGGGCCACTATCCGGGCTGCTGACGCGTGCCGCACGCCATCGCGTAGCCAGCAGATGCTGACGGCTCGCGCCGTCGGACGGTGCCGCTGGATTGTCCGGGGCCCCCTCCCCCGGAAGCCCGAAGCTGGTCAAGGCATCTGGCGTGCGGCACGCCTCCAGCATACACCCGGCCACTGGCGCCCCAACGGGAGCCGCCTTCAGGCCTGCCCGGCAGTAATCCGTCCTGTCCCGATGGCGTCCAGGAAGGCCCGCCAGTCCTTCTCCGCCTGGTCGGCATACGCCATGGCAAACTCCGCGATGGCGCCTTCGAATCCGGTTCCGTCCCCCATGTAGCCGGCAATCGCCACGGCATCACCGGAGCGGGCGTGGGCACGGGCCAGCGTCCGGCCGCACAAATCGGCGTAAAACGGCAGGGAATCCGCAATCTGGGTGCCGATACCGGCCAGCCGGGAATCCTTCAGCCGCCTGACGTAGAAGGAGCGGCCATCCAGCGGCTCGACCGTCCAGCCCAGGAAGATGTCGGTTGCCGCCTGCATGATGCGCTGTCCGACCACAACGCGCTGGCCATGGTTGGAATAGCCGGACTTGCCCGCGAATGGCGCCAGAACCGACGGCTGGGCTTCCTTGATCTGCAGCAGCAGCGGCGCGCCGGAGTCCGAAACCAGCAGCCCGATGGCGCAGAACGTGCCCACACTGCCGACGCCAACCACCTTGAAGGCGATGTCGCGCAGGTGATAGCGCCGCAACAGCACGCGCCGATCCTCCTGCAGGGTCGCAGCGTAGTCGAGGAACGCCCTTTCCGCATGCAGCTCGTGCCTGCTGAGATGGTGGACCAACGGTGGCTTGTCACGGATTCGCCAGGTCCCGCCATGCTGCTCAACGAGCCCGAACTGGCTCGCCCCGCCCGCCATGACCTCCGAAAGCCGCTTCTGCAGCTTTCCGGCAAGCTTGGAATCGGCAATGCCACCGATGGCCGCGGCAAGGTCGATGCGTGAACTCCATGCGGCGACGGGCGGCAACGGCGCCAGCCATGCCATGTGCTGACGGTAGCTGCGCGCCGCCATGCGGGCAATGCGGCGGCACTCCTTTTCCGGTTTTCCGGCCACACGGCCCGCCACGGCCAGGCTGGTGGCCAGGCGTTTCAGGTCCCATTCGAACGGCGCCGGCAGTGTCTCATCGAAATCGTTGATGTCGAATACGGGCGTCCCCTCGGGCGTCGCATAGGACCCGAAATTGGCGAGATGGCAGTCTCCGCATGCCTGCGTGCGCAGGCCTGTGGCCGGCGAGTCCGCGAGGTCGGCTGCCATGACCGCTGCCGCGCCGCGAAAGAAGGCAAACGGGTCGGCCTTCATTCTGGCATAGCGGACCGGAAGCAGCTCGCGAATGCGGCTTTGCCCCTGCTCAATCAGGATTTCGACCGGATCGCGCCTGGTCACGGATGGCTGCCAAATGCCCTGATCGCTCCGCGGAACCTGGCGTCGCCAGCCCGCGCCGATGGCCCTCCTGCAGCCGTCCTTCTGTGTTGGGGTAGCCAAATGCACGCGCGGGGATGTGTCCATCGCCATCAATTAAGTTTTTTCCCCGCAAATGTCCACATCATCCGCGCGCTGCAGCCACTTGGGGCGGATCCGGCGTGTCTCCCTCTGCCTGGCGGCAAGCCGATGGCAAGCGGCATGGCGTGCCGCATCGCGAAGGAGGTCCGCCCCGGAGTGCCAGGGAAACACGGTCCCGGTCAGCGGGTCTCCCAGCGGTATTCCGCCAGCGGGTCCTCTCCATACCAGTTGGACCCGGTCTCGCCCCGCAGTGCCATCCATATGGCTAGGACAAACTGCCCCGCCAGAGGCACCACGTTCAGCAGAAGCCACCAGCCTGATCGGCCGGTGTCGTGCAGGCGGCGCACCGTCAGGGCGGTGAACGGCAGCAGAAGCGCGAGGTCTGCCACCTTTGACAGGATTTCGCCGTCGTCGGCGGCAAGATCCGTTACCCAGAGGGTGAACTGCACCAGGCCGGCGAACACCGCGAACCAGAAATATTCGGACCGGGACGCGCGGCCGGAGAACCTGGCATAGTTGCGTGTGAGCGTGCGGAAGAGTGGACCCATCGTGGCCTCCTGGAGGTTGCCGACAAGGCTGGTTGAGCCGCCTTGGAGAGGCCGCGGCTGGATGAAGGAATCGTATCCCTGCACGGGCGCCCGTTCAAGCCTGGCGACCGACCAACCTCGGGATGGGATGAAAATCCTTGTCCGATCAGCCATCGGCGCGTCCAGCCGATATACAGGAGGCCGCCGGCCCCGTGACAACCCGCGGGACGGGTGCCGGGGTCCCGTTGGTCCTGTTCCCCTCTGCCGACCGGATTGCCCTCTTTTTGGCGCAGGGGACGGCTTCCTGCCATTTGCTGTGTTGACATGCTCATTGTCCTGGCGCAACTTACCGCCGGTCACCGTTTCCGGATATGGGTTTGGATGGCAAAGACCACGGGCTTCCCCATCGACATGGCGTCGCCCGCAAGTGTGCGGCACCGGCCGGGAGCTGCGTTCCGGTCGGGGCGCAGATTGGGCGGCCGGCGGACGGGCTGGTCTTTCCACTACGAAAACAGAGGTTGGCAATGAGGCGCGCCGGGGATAACGAGTGGGCGGAGAATAGCGTCAGCCGGCTGCGCGAACTGTGGAGCGAAGGCCACTCGACCGCGGAGATCGGCAGGCGTCTCGGTGTCTCGAAGAACGCCGTCGTCGGGAAGGCCAACCGCCTCGGCCTGCCAGCCCGCCCGTCCCCGATCAAAAGGGGTGGCCCTGGTGGGCCGCGGCGGCGCACCAGGGCCAAGCCGAAGCTGGCCGGCGATATGCGTCTCCCGCCAGGCGCGCCGGCGCCGCGCGCGCCCGCAGCCATCACCAGGCGTGAGACCACAGCCGTCCCCCGTGCGCAGCGCCGGGATGCTGCAGTTTCGCGGACCGCGACGTGCTGCTGGCCGATCGGCCATCCCGGGGAGCCTGGCTTCCGGTTCTGCAACGCGCCTGCGCTCGTGGCCAAGCCATATTGCGGGGATCACGCCAACCAGGCATACGAGCCGCTGCGCCGCCGCGATGACGATCGGCAGGGGTGGAGCGGCGGGCCACCCCTGAGCCATCCCTGACAACGTGACGTGGGCACGCCCGTCTTATGGCCGCCCCTACGCCCGACATCTGCGGACTGACCGTCGCGGTCACCCGTCCCCAAGAACAGACGGCGCTCCTGTGGATTTTTGTTTGTCAGCGGATTTCTGTTGCAGTCCCCGCCGGTTCTGCTATTTCTGCCGCGGTTAGGCTGATGCCCATCGGATTGCCATGGCAGCCGTCTGATGAGTTGGTCATTGCCAGGCATTCCTGTCATGGCATGATGTGGCCAGGGCAGGCTTGCTGGCCGCGGCATGAGGAGCTGGTGCGATGTCAGTAACGCCGCCCCGCGCGCATTGGGGAGTGCCGTGGCTTGCCAGGGCAACCGCCGCGGCGGCCTGCCTCGCCGTGGCGGCCATGTGGTGCGATACGGCAGCGGCGAACGGTGTTCCCCCTGCCCCGGCGACCTGCTTCGGCAGCCAGGCAGACGGCGTGCCACAGGGCGCGCGGGTGGTGCGCGCGGCCGTCTACCTCATGGCGGCGGGAAAGGACGGGGACACGGTGCAGGGCTCCAGCGGTGTCGTGGTCAGGAACAGCGCGCCGGGGCCAGGTGGCCATAACCGCATCCTGAGCGTCGCGCACGTTTTTGACGCCGACTTTCCCTTGCGGGAGCCTGGGACGCTGGCCGTGTTCGCGTCGGACGGGAGCTATTTGGGGAAGGCCAGGATTGCGGCCAGATCCGAGGCCGGCCACGGAGGCATGGCCGGGAAGCTCTCCGGGGAAGGCGCCGTCCTCGAGGTGACAGAGGGCATCGGCGGCTGGTCTTATGACGCCATCGAGGGTCTCGACCTTGCCCCCGAGCTTTCGGCCCGGCCGCTCACCGGCCTCTTCAGCACACCCGGAGGCATCCAGAAGGGCGCGTCGGGCAG
>Ga0302319_10013282_pt1 | contig 15450 bp, 12 predicted proteins | sample Bog_T0_2_FD_203319 | JGI IMG/M metagenome (GOLD analysis project Ga0302319, IMG submission 203319) | Peat permafrost microbial communities from Stordalen Mire near Abisko, Sweden - Bog_T0_2 | ecosystem: Environmental > Terrestrial > Soil > Wetlands > Peat | place: Sweden: Abisko, Stordalen Mire... | reverse complement strand
TCGGGTTTTGGGACGACTATACCAAGGTCCGGCGCATGCGCAATCTGGGCCTTACCGGGAGACAGAAAATGCTTCTCCAGGTGCTGGCCTCGTTGCTGATCGGATTTTTTTTGCTGGGGCTTCATTCACAGCGCGCTTATTCGACGAACGTGAACGTGCCGTTCTTTAAGAGTTATAGCCCCGATTTGCTGATCAGCGGTTTCCTGCACAACCGCTGGACCTATCCGCTGGCGTTTATTCCGTTTTACTTTTTCATCGCTTTTGTGATGGTGGGGTCGTCCAATGCGGTGAATCTCACGGATGGTTTAGATGGATTGGCGATCGGCCTGATGATTGTCGCGTCGGGCGCCATGACGGTACTGACATTTGTTTCGGGGAACTCGGTTTTGGCTGAATATCTGGGTCTGTCGCGTCTGCCGGGCGCATCGGAATTGACGATATTTTGCGGCGCGATGACGGGCGCCTCGCTGGGATTTCTCTGGTACAACGCACACCCGGCTCAAATCTTCATGGGCGATGTAGGCTCGTTGGCACTGGGCGGAGCGCTGGCCGTAGTAGCGGTGTTAATCAAGCAGGAGATTCTGCTGGTGTTCATCGGCGGCGTGTTTGTTCTGGAGGCGCTGTCGGTGATCCTGCAGGTGGGCAGCTACAAGCTGCGTAAGAAGCGCATCTTCAAAATGGCGCCGCTGCATCACCATTTCGAGGCGCTGGGCTGGCAGGAATCGAAGATCATCGTGCGCTTTTGGATTCTGGGATTGGTGATGGCGCTGTTCGCGCTCACTACTTTAAAACTGCGATGATTCTGGCCGGCAAAAAGGTCGTGGTGGTGGGCATGGCTCTGTCCGGCGAGGCGGCGGTGAAGCTGCTGCTGGCGAAGGGCGCTCGGGTGACTGCGGTGGATTCAGCGAAATCCGGCGAGGTGTGTGGGGTGGCGATTCAAGCGCAGACCGACTCGGCTTTTATGAATGCCGATTTGGCGGTGGTTTCCCCTGGCGTTCCGGCGGATGCCGACATTCTGCGGCGGGCTCGCGAACGGGGGACGCAGATCGTCGGCGATGTTGAATTGGCCAGTTGGTTTCTCGAAGGCGACTTGATCGGCATTACCGGATCGAACGGGAAGACCACTACTACGGCATTGATCGGCCATATTTTGCAGGAAGCCGGGATACCGTGCCAGGTGGGCGGAAACATCGGCGGGACCGCACCCGCGGCCATGGTGGAAACGTCCCGGCCCGGCCAGTGGAATGTGATGGAACTTTCCAGCTTTCAATTGGAGACTACAGAAACGTTGCACCCGCACATCGGCATCGCTTTGAACGTTACCGATAATCATCTGGACCGGCACTACACGCTGGCCAACTATGCGGCGGCCAAAGGGAAGCTGTTCGTCAATCAGGCGCCTGGCGACTTCGCTATTCTCAACGCCGACAACATTCATACCGTCGGCTTCGCTCGTCTGACCCGAGCGGTGAAGCTATGGTTCAGCGGGACTAAGTCGGTGCCTGAGGGGGCATGGATCAAAGACGGCCAGATTGTTCTGGACGGGGAGCCGTTGCTCGCCACCAGCGAGATCCCTTTGAAGGGCAGGCACAATTATGAGAACGTCATGGCTGCGGCAATTGCGACTCATCTGGCAGGAGCCAGTCTGCCTGCGATTGCTGCTGCCGTCAAGAGCTTCCCGGGTGTGGAGCATCGCTTGGAACTGGTGCGTACTCTGAATGGAGTCGCCTATTACAACGACTCTAAAGCGACCAGTGTGGATGCGACGATGAAGGCCATCGAGGCGTTCCCGGGCCTGCTTTGGATCATTCTTGGCGGCAAGGATAAGAACAGCGACTATACCGTATTACGCGAACCGCTGCGCGGCAAAGCTCATGCGGCATTGCTGATCGGCGCGTCGGCTCCCAAGATTGCGGCCCAACTGGACGGCAGCGTTCCTCTGATCGACGCCGGGACGCTGGATGTGGCTGTCCAGCGCGCGGCGAACCAGGCTCAACCGGGAGACATCGTGTTGCTCGCGCCGGCCTGCGCCAGCTTCGACCAATTTCACAGTTACGAACATCGCGGACAAGTCTTCAAAAAGCTTGTTTCCGATCTTGAAGAGAGGTCGTCGTAATGGCACAACGCGTGAAAACCGATTGGACCTTGTTCTGGACCATCGTTTGTATGGTTTGTTTCGGGTTGGTGATGGTTTACAGTTCCTCCTCCGTAATGGCGGAGCTTAAGTACAAATCCAGCACACATTTCATCGTGCGGCAATTGGGCTGGGCGGCGATCTCCTTTTTCGTGCTGATGTACTGCAAGCGTCGCGACTACCGGGCGCTGCGCAGTCCCAAGATGGCCTTTGGCGCGCTGGGCATCGTCTTGGCGCTGCTGATCGTGGTGTACTTCGCCGACCCGCACACGCATCGCTGGTTCCGATCGCCGGCCGGTTCCATTCAACCTTCGGAGTTCGCCAAGCCCGCGCTGATTATATTTCTGGCGTATTTTATGGTCAGCCGCACCCAGGAAACCGTGAATAACCGTTATACGATTCTGCAAGGCGCGCTATCGTTAGTGATACTGGCGGTGGCCGTCGCATTGCCCGATCTGGGGACGGCTATCGTTCTGGTTTTAACGGCAGGAACCGTCTTTTTCGTTGCAGGCCTGCAATGGCGCTACGTTCTGAGCGCGCTCGGCATCCTGATTTTGTTGGCCGGGGCGGCCGTAATCTCAAAACCTTACCGGTTGGCGCGCGTGGTCTCGATGGTCGATCCGGAGTTCGCCTATCTGGACGCTATCGATCCCGGCGGCAAAGTAAAAAGCTATATCAATCAGTCGGAGACTACTCGTGATCCGTCGTATCAGCCTAGGCAGTCGCGGATTGCGGTGGGCAGCGGAGGCTTTCTGGGTCTGGGCTTGATGGAGAGTAAACAGAAATGGCTGTTTTTGCCGGAGGCCCACACCGATTACATCTATGCCATCGTGGGGGAAGAACTGGGCTTCTTCGGCTGCACGGCCGTGCTGGGCGGTTTTCTCATCATTCTTTGGCGTGGCCTGCGGCTGTACTGGACAGCGCCCGACGACTTCGGACGGTACGTTGCTTTAGGGGTCACCGCGAGCATCGTTACGCAGGCCATGATCAACATGAGCGTGGTGCTGGGGATGGGTCCCACTAAAGGCATTCCGCTACCAATGATCAGTTCTGGTGGAAGCAGCCTGCTCAGCACCCTGATGTGTCTGGGTCTTCTTCTTAGCGTCAGCGAGCAAAGTTCGTCCTAGTGTGTTGTTAGCCGTCACAGATCCGGCCGCCGCGAGCCGCCCTGCCGTGGGGCGAACGTTCTTCATGGCCGGTGGGGGCACGGGCGGCCATGTTATTCCCGCGATTGCGGTAGCTCGCGAGTTGCAAGCGCGCGGTCATCAGCCTGTCTTCATCGGTACCCAAAGCGGATTTGAAGCCAAACTCGTCCCCGGCGCGGGTTTCCCGTTAGAGCTGATTGAAATCGGCGGGCTGAAGCGAGTCGGCTTGGTGCAGACGGTGCGCACGCTGCGGCAAATGCCGCTGAGCCTGAACAAAGTTCTGGCGCTGTTCAATCGCTATCGTCCCTCGGCGATCTTCAGCATGGGTGGATATGTCGCCGGCCCAGTGGTGCTGGCGGCATGGTGGAGGCGGCTGCCAATCGTGGTGATGGAGCCGAACGCGGTGCCGGGCCTGACCAATCGACAGATGGGGCGCTTCGTTTCGCGCGCGCTGTTGAGTTTTCCGGAGGCGGCCCGTTATTTTCCGCGCGGCAAGACCGAGATTACTGGACTGCCGGTGCGTCGCGAGTTCTTTAGCATCCCGCCCAAATTGCGCGGCGACGTAGTTACAATCTTGATAACCGGCGGCAGCCGTGGATCGCGCACGCTGAACGAAACCACTCGCGACGCCTGGAGCTTCTTCCGGCATTCGCCTTTCCGGGTCCGGTTACTGCATCAGACCGGCGGCGAAGCTTACGACCGCATTTCTAAAGACTTCGCTACCTCACGCATCGACGGCGAAGTGATGCCCTTCATCGCCGACATGCCGGGAGCGTTTGCGCAAGCGGATTTGATCGTCTGCCGCGCCGGCGCGGGAGCTGTCGCGGAACTCGCCGCCGCGTCGAAACCATCCATCCTGGTGCCCTTTCCGTTCGCCGCCGATCAGCATCAACTGAAGAACGCGGAAGCGTTTGTCCGCGCTGGAGCGGCGGTGCTGGTGCAAGACCGTGAAATGAGCGGGCGACGTTTGTATGAGGAAATCGCAGCGCTTGTTTCGGAGCCGGGCCGTCTGGAACGGATGGGGCGTCAGGCGCGGACCTTTGCTCAATCCGATTCCGCCGCGCAACGCGCCGCCGCGGTGCTGGAAGAATTGACCTATGGCCGGCCCTGAGATTCAAGTCGCCGAGAAACCCGCGGTTTCGCGCAGAGCCGGGGTGTGGCGCTCCAGGCTGCTGTTCCCGGTCTTGATCCTGCTGATCGTCGCCGGCTTTTACTGGAAACTCACCTTAACCAAGCAGTACGACTGGGTGTGGGGGCCCGATCTTGCGCAACAAGTGCTGCCCTGGTTCGAGGAAGAAGCCCGCCAGGTGCAGCAGGGCCAGATACCGCTGTGGGATCCGCACGGCTGGCTGGGACAGCCGATGCTGGGCCAGGCGCAACCCGGAACGGCTTATCCCTTGAACTGGATTTTGTTCCGGATCCCGAAAGCCCACGGGCATATCCGCCCTGTCGCGCTGGCTTGGTATTACGTGATGGTCCATTTCATGGCGGCGTTCTTCTGTTATTTGCTATGCCGCGACCTGGGGCGATCGCGGGCAGCCTCGCTGATGGGCGGATTGATTTTCAGCCTGGCCGGCTACGTCGGCACCACGGACTGGCCGCAGATGGTGAACGGCGCGGTGTGGGCTCCGCTCGTATTCTTGTTTCTATTGCGGGCGGCACGCGGCCGGCGGCCGCTGGCCAGCGCCGCCCTTTGCGGATCTTGTTTGGGCATGGCGTGGCTGGCAGGACACCACCAGGTCCCTATTTACATCACGCTGGCGATGGGCGGCATGTGGCTGTACTACAGTCTTCGCCGGGGCGCGATCGATTGGAACATGGTTAAGCTGGCCGCAGTCAGCTTGATCTTCATGGTTCTGGTGGGCGCGGTACAGATCTTGCCGGCCGAAGAATACGGCCACCTGGCAAAGCGCTGGGCAGGGGCGGATCACGAACTGACCTGGAATGAACCCGTGCCTTATTACGTTCACCAGGAATATTCGCTGGGCGCGGCTTCGCTGTTTGCGATCGTTATTCCCGGCGTCAGTGCTCACGCCGACCCGTTTATTGGTGTGGTGGCGTTTTCGCTGCTACTGCTCGCGGTTGCGCTGGCGTGGAAACAGCACGCGGTGAAGCTGTTCGCGGCTGCCGCGATCGGCAGCATCATCTACGCGCTAGGATTTAATAGCGTGTTTCAGGGATTCCTATACGCCGTCGTGCCGTTGGTCGATAAAGCCCGCGTGCCATCGATGGCAGTGGTCATCTTTGATATCAGCGCGGCGGTTCTGGCAGCTTTTGGCGCGGACCAAGCTTCCAGGTCTATGGACTCTCAGTGGGGGCGCCGTCTTACCACGGGAGTGCTGGCGTTCGGCGTGGGACTGTACGCACTGGTTCTGTCGATCACATATGGCCGCAAGAGCTTCGACATGGACGACCGGATCATGATCACAGCCACGGTGGCCGTGCTGATGGCGGCGCTGCTCTATGGCTGGCGATCCGGTAACTTGACCAGCAGGCAGGCTTTCACCTGGATGATCCTGCTGATGCTGTTTGAACTGGGGAACGATTCCGGGTATTCCTTCCCGCACCGGCACGACAAGGAACGCATTATTTATTTGGAACAGGTTCGCAGCAACGCCGACCTGGCCGGTTTCATACATAAGCAGCCGGGCCTCTTTCGCGTCGAGGCGAAAACCGATAAGCTGTCCACGAATTGGGGCAGCTATCAGAACTTCGACATTGTGCAGGCCATGTGCGCGAGCCTTACAACGAACGTGCTCGACTTGGATTGGCACACCTGGCAATCGAAGCTGCTGTTAGGAGTGCGGTACACGGTGAGCGAGAAGCCGCCTTTGGGGGATTCCAAGGATGTCTTCACCGGGCAAAGCGGGCTGAAAGTTTTTGAAAATCCGAACGCATTTCCGCGCGCTTGGGCGGTTCATGAAATCGATCGGGCGGACCTTGGTTCGGTGAGGACCGTTATCAACGACCATTTGGAGCAAATGCTCCTGAAGGCGTTCACTCAGGAAAAGCTGCCGCCGCTGAAGCCCTGTTCAAGGTCCGACGACGTCAAGATCGCCGGATATACCGCGGAGAGCGTTTCGATCGCAGCCAACATGGGCTGCGACGGCATGGTGATCCTGTCGGATACGTATTTTCCAGGCTGGCGGGCGCGGGTGGATGGCAAGCCGGCGGAAATCCATGAGGTGGACAACGCGCTGCGCGGCGTATATGTGTCGCAAGGTAAGCACGAATTGACGATGGAATATCGTCCGCGATCCGTCTACTTGGGCGCTCTTTTGACCAGCATTGGTTTGTTGGGAGCGCTCGGATTGGCCGTTTTCTGGAAGCGAGACTAGTTTAGATATTGACTTTCCTTTGTGAAAGCCGGAACAATACAAAAAGAAAATGTTTTTTAAGCCTCAGCATCTGCACTTTACCGGTATCGGGGGCATCGGCATGTCCGGTATCGCGGAAGTGTTGCTGAACCTGGGCTACGAGATCAGCGGTTCGGACCTGAAACTCAGTCCGACCACCGAGCGGCTAACGCAGCTTGGCGCGAAGATCTACGAGGGACATGCCGAATCGAACATCAATGGCGCGAAAGCCGTGGTGGTCAGTTCGGCCGTGGATAGCCGGAATCCGGAAGTTCAGGAAGCGCGGCGTCTGAATGTGCCGGTGATTCCCAGAGGCGAGCTCCTGGCCGAGCTGATGCGTCTGAAGTATGGAATCGCCATCGCGGGGAGCCATGGAAAGACTACTACAACCTCCATGACCGCCGCCGTCCTCAGTGAAGCCGGCCTGGATCCCACTGTGGTGGTGGGGGGAAAGGTCGGCTCCATGGGCGGCTCGAATGCCCGCGTGGGGCACAGCGATTTCCTGGTGGTGGAATCGGACGAGAGCGATGGATCGTTTCTCAAGCTGAGCCCGATTCTGGCGCTGATTACAAATATCGACCGCGAGCACCTGGACCACTATGCGTCGATCGTCGAGATACGGCAGGCTTTTATCGAGTTCGTCAACAAGGTTCCGTTCTATGGCGCGGCCATCGTCTGCCTGGACGACGAGAATGTGCAGCAAATTTTCCCTGCAATCAATCGCCGCACCATCAGCTATGGCAAGAGTCCGCAGGCGGATTTGGTGATTGTCAATGCGGTGTGCGGCCACTTCGAGAGCCGCTTCCAGATCCATCTTCGTGGCCGCGATCTGGGCGAGTTTCAGTTGCGCATTCCCGGCTTTCATAACGTCCTGAATGCGACCGCAGCCATTGCCGTCGCGCTGGAACTGGAGGTGTCGCCCGAGCATGCGCGCACCGCTCTGGCGGCCTTTAGCGGCGTGGACCGGCGCTTTCAGGTGCGCGGGCAGGAGCGTAGCGTCACGGTGATCGACGATTATGGGCACCACCCCACCGAGATCCGCGCCACCTTGGCCGCTGCCCGTCTGTGCAATTACAAACGAATCCACGTGATCTTCCAGCCGCACCGCTACACGCGCACGCAGGCTTTGATGGACGAATTTGCCAAGAGCTTTCACCAGGCCGATGCGGTTTACCTGCTGGATATCTATGCCGCCTCGGAAGCTGCGATTGAAGGTATAACATCTATTGTCCTGGCCGACCGCATGCGGGAGTTCGGCCATCGCGATGCCCAGTATGCCGGGTCCATCGATCGCGCGGTGGAGGCTGTGGTCAGGGTGGTGCAACCTGGAGATCTGGTGATGACGCTAGGCGCCGGTAACGTCTGGCAAGCGGGCGAGCGCTTGCTGGGCCGCTTGAAAGAGGCTGCCTGATGGCGCGCGGTTCTTCGAAGACGGAACGTAAGCCGGTCAGAATCAACTGGCGCTATGTGATCTCAGCGTGCCTGCTCAGTCTGGTGCTGATGAGTATAGTGTTCGCGTGGCAGCAGACCGAGCAGTTTCTGCTGCGCGATCCGCGCTTTGCCCTGGCTCGGCCCACTGAATATGGCGAGGAAAGTCCAGGACTGCACGTCGACGGCGTGAAATATGCCTCGCGCGCGCAGGTCCTGCGGGTGTTTCAACCCGACATCGGACGCAGCCTGTTCCTGTTCCCGATGCAGGATCGGCGGAAAGCTCTGTTGCGCCTGGCGTGGGTGAAGGATGCCGCCATCCAACGCCTGTGGCCGAACCAGATTTTCGTTCGCATTTCGGAGCGTCAGCCCACGGCCTTTGTGCAGCTTAAGTCCGAATCGATGTCGCGCTGGGCGTTGATCGATTCGGACGGGATTATTCTCGACCCGCCGCTGCGGTCGGGCTTCAAACTGCCGGTGATCACGGGCGTACAGGCGGACGAGCCTCCGGCTATGCGCGGCGTGCGGGTGCGGAGGATGTCGAGAATGCTGGACGAGATCGGCAGCTACCGCGAGAAGTTGTCCGAGATCGACGTGTCCGATTTAGACGATCTGAAGGTCACCATCAAAATGGGCGATCGGGCTTTAATCCTGATGATAGGCGATCAGAATTTCCGAACGCGGTTCCAGAATTTCTTCGACCATTATGAGGAGATTCAGAAGCGGGTGTCGGATATGACGATGCTCGATTTGCGGCTGGACGATCGGATTACGGTGGTGGGAGGTCCGGCGCAATGAGGGGGAGCGCGAAGCCGCAGTACTGCGTGGGCCTCGATTGCGGGAGCGCCCACACGCGCTGCGTCATCTGTGTCAACGAAGATGGACGTCTGCGCTTTGTTGGCCACGGGATCATCGAATCCATCGGCTGGCAAAAGGGCCGTATCGGCGATCCTATAGCCGTCTCGACTTGCATCCAGGCCGCGGTGCAACAGGCCGAAGCCGAAGCGCAGGCCGCCATCGATTCCGTGGTGGCCGGAGTCGGCGGCAGCACGATTGAGGGCGGTACGAACCGCGGCGTTTACGAATTCGGGCGCCCCCGTCCCATTACCCAGGATGAACTGACGTTCGCCGCCGACCGCGCTTCCCGCGTGCGGCTGGAAAATCATCGCACTCTGATCAACGTCTTCCCGCAAGACTTTAATCTGGACGGACGCGCCGGGTACCGCAATCCACGGGGCGTCACCTGCTCCCGGCTGGAAGCCAACGTTTACATACTGACAGTGGCCACGCAGGAACACGATAGCCTGGTCACGGCTGTCCATCATGCCCACTTCGGGGTCGAAGAGACGATGTTCGAACCGGCCGCTGCAGCATATGCCGCCATTCTGCCAGAGGATCGCGCCAGGGGCGTGGCGCTGCTCGATATCGGCCTGCATTCGTCGGATTTCATCGTCTATGACGGAGACGCGGTGGTGCTGGCGTTAAGCCTGCCGCTGTGCGCCGATCACTTTACGCGCGATGTGGCCTTCGGATTGAAGGCCGCCTACGAAGACGCCGAACGGCTGAAGATTGAATACGGGTGCGCGATTCTTGGACTCACCGCCGACAACAGTCTGATTGAGGTTCCTTCCGCTGAAGGCCGGGAACCGCGCGAGGCGCCCAGGCGCATCCTCAACGATATTTTGGAGGCTCGGGCCGAGCAACTGTTCTACATGATTAAGACCGAACTGGCTAGGATCGGGATGGACCAAAGCCTGTTCGAAGGCATCGTGTTGACGGGCGGCGGCGCCATGTTGAACGGGATGTGCGACATGGCGGAACGAGTCCTGAACCTGCAAGCCTCCAACGGACTGGTGCACGGCATCAAAGATTGGCCCGGCGAGTTGGACGATCCGTCCTGGACAGTGGCAGCCGGCCTCGCTATGTATTCCGGCCGGCTGAAGATGAAACGCGAATCGAAACCGAGAGCGCCCGGCCTGGTCGGGCTCATTTTGAAGTAGAGGAGAAAGCCGCTTATGAATCCGCTGAAATTTGTCATTCAGGAAGAGTCGCTGCTTGGCACCAAGATCAAAGTGATCGGCGTGGGCGGCGGTGGCTCCAATGCAGTAGCGCGCATGATGAACGAGGGCGTAACCGGAGTCGAGTTTCATGTCATGAACACCGACATGCAAGCGTTGAACGCTTGTCCGGTTCCGAATAAACTGGCCATTGGAGCGAAGGTGACCAACGGCCTGGGCGCAGGCTCAGACCCGGCTGTGGGACGGCAGGCGGCGCTCGAGGACACCGAACGCATCATCGAAATGCTGGAGGGCGCTGACATGGTGTTCGTCACTGCCGGGATGGGTGGCGGCACCGGCACGGGAGCGGCTCCGGTAGTCGCCTCGCTGGCGAAGGAATTGAACGCGCTGACGGTCGCCGTGGTGACGAAGCCGTTCAGCTTCGAAGGTCCGCGTCGCATGAAAGCCGCGGAAAAAGGACTGTCTGAGATTGGCGGAACCGTGGATACTGTGATTTCAGTGCCGAACGAGCGGTTGCTGCAACTGGTGCCCAAGGGATCCAGTTTCTTCGATGCCTTTAAACTTGCCGACGACATTTTGCGGCAGGCGGTGCAAGGCATCTCCGACATCATCATGACTCCAGGTTTGATTAATCGCGACTTCTCGGATATACGTGCCATCATGCTGGGCATGGGCTACGCCATGATGGGATCGGCGTCGGCCAAAGGCGAGAACGCGTCGATCGAAGCAGCGCGGCTGGCGATCAGTTCGCCGTTGATGGAGGAAGGCGGCGTGAAGGGCGCGCGCGGAGTTCTGATCAACATCACCGGATCGAGCAAGCTGAGCCTGCACGATGTGAATGAGGCTTGCAGCTTGATCCGGACGGCCACGGCGAATGAAGATGCACAGGTGAATTTTGGCGTGGTGCTGAACGAGGCCATGGCGGACGAGGTGAAGATTACGGTGATTGCCACCGGGTTCCAGCGGGAAAGCCTGCCTCAGTTGAAGGGGCGAGGGCAGGAAACCACAGTGGAAGCGGCGCGTCCTAGGAGAGTGGAGCCGGAGCCTGAACCGGTGTTTGCGGAACCTGTTGCCGCAGCGCCGGAATCGAACCAAGTGGAAGAAGTTCATGACGAACAGTCGCAATTGCCGCTGAACGATCTTGATATGCCGGCGTACTTGCGGCGGGATCGCCGGTTGTATCAGTAGCGGCAAGTGTTCCGTTAAACTTGGAACATGGAACACGACTCTCAGACGCCAGGGGGGAAATGGCAATGAGTGACGACGCCATTATTACCGTTAAGCTGCGCAAAGGTTTAGCCGACCGCAATCGCCTTCTTCTGGCGCATTTCCTTAGGGTGCTCGATGAGTTCCGCCAAATGATGACGATCGTCGGCAAACGTATCCAGCGTGAGCGTGGCTCCAATTCGCCAATGGGAGACTTCGGCTTGGAGATAATCGCCGGAGACAAAGGCAGCGCACTGAGCCCTGGTAGCGTCTGGTCCCCTCTTGCCATCACGACGAATACCACAATTGGTATTCTTGCTGCGCAGGAAGTGATCGGAACACTGAACCAGCTTGAGCACGACGACGGGATTCCGAACCCGAATCACGAAATCGACCGTGAGCTAATTCGGAGCATTGCCAGAGTTGCGCGCATTCAACGCTCCGAAAGAACGGAACTCGAAATTTCGATACAGCGTCCCGGTTATACCGGTCCTCTTACCGCAACATTTGGGAGCGCTGGACTATCTTCCGTTCGCGCGCTCCAGTCGCCTACTTTTGAAGTCGAGGGACTTTCCCTCTATGGAAAGTTAGTTGAGCTTTTGGACCGCGATCCCTCCGACGAAGACGGGAAGGGTTTCTGGGGGGAGTTACGGAAAGATGACGGCGAAGCGTGGCGAATTCAATTCCGGCAGTCCGATGTCGATAAGGTTGCCAAGTTATTCCGAAAGCAGGTGGTCATCACTGGTAAAGCGATCTATTATCGAGTGGCCACGCACAAGCTTGTAGCGGACTCGATCGATGCCGACGCCGAGAGAGATTACGAATCCGCTTTTGACGAACTGAGCGGGTGTTACAAAAATGTCTTCAGTCCCGACTTGTTGAGGTCCGTCCGCGGGGACGAATGACAGCCGCCTATTTCGACACAAGCGTGTTTATAGATATATTCCTAGCGACTGAGGGCGCGGCCGGGATTCGGGCACTACTGAGGGAGTTGAAACGGGACAAAGTTCGGATATACACTTCCATTATTACGGTTCAAGAAGTATCCGTTTTGTCATTTAGAGCGGGAAGACCATTTGACGACAATCATGCCAAGGTCAACAAGATGGCCCGTATTCAGACCATCACGCGGGAAATCGCTCTTACCGCCGCGAAGCTGGAAGCCCAGATGATCGATTTGACGCCGCAGAAAGACCAGATCGAGAATCGGCGGAGAAAGTGGGATTGTTTCCACTTGGCTACCGCGATGGCACTGGGATGCTCAGCTCTGTCTACCACTGACAAAGGAATGCTGGGGCGGCAGGACAGACTTTCAATTCGCGGCATGCGTTTTTTGGAGCCTTTACCCAAAAAGATGGAATTGTTCCCGGAAGAGGAACCACCTAATATTATTCAGTAAAAGGACGGCTTGCGATGGCCGCAGATTTCGGGTGTAATTAGCAAAGCCTGGAGGCCAGCCATGATCAATGCAATACACGCCGTTATCTACACGAAAGAAGCCGATGAAGTACGCGACTTCTTCCGCGATGTCTTAAAATTCCCATCGGTGGACGCCGGTCACGGGTGGCTGATTTTCGGTCTGCCCCCCGCGGAGCTTGGTATTCATCCGACCGACTCCGATACACAGGACGGACAGCATCAACTTTATTTGATGTGCGACAACATGGCAGCAACAGTCGAAGAACTGAAAGCGAAAGGGGTGGAAATCACTCGCCCGGTCACCGATCAGGGCTGGGGACTACTGACAGGCTTGAAGCTCCCCGGCGGCAAAGAGTTATCTCTGTACGAGCCGCGGCACGCCTCCGCCGTGAAAGCTTGATCGCTGCCGCAGAAACGTTAACAAGGCCGCATCATCCGCCTGGCGCAATTCCGGGAACTGCCCGCGCAAAAAATCGAGCATCTCGGCGCGATAAGGTCTGGCATTCTCGACTGCGTCCACCACAAAATCGAATCCGGAAGGTCGCCCCGCCGGCATCAATTGACAGGCGCTCTCGGTTCGAACCGCAGTGACCTCCGATTGTTCCAGCATCGTTTCCAAGTAGGGGATGGCCGCGTCTCCATAGCCGCGGCGTAAAGCATGCGGCAAACTGGCGAACTGCATCAGGCGGCCGAGCTTCGGAAGGTCGGCCGGCGCATGCAGCCAGGTCAGCGCGATTACGGCTTGTTCGGCATGGATCTCGCGATTGACCAGGTCCCACAAAACCGGCCCGGCGCGCCCATCCCGCGATGCTCCCAGAGCGCATGCATAATCGTTGACGGTCTGGGCATCTCCGACCCTCAGCACATGCTCATTCGCATCGATCAGCGCGGCCACGGCCCGCGTACGAAGCGAATCATTGACCAGGGAACCCTCCTTTAGAGCAATAAAATAAACGTCCTCCACGGCGCCGCGCACAATCACGGGCGAATCCGACTGCAATGCGGGAATGGCGCTTTCTACAATCGGGTCGCTATTCTTCGCGCTTTGGTCGGGGGCGAAACTCAGGAAACGCACGATCGCATCGCTCGGCCCCGTCGCTCGCAATGCCTGGCGCACGGCGGAGTCAGCCTGATCTCGCGGCCAATACATTAACCCGTACATCGCATACTCTCTGACCAGAGAGTCCGGATGATACAAGTATCCGCACAACAAGTCGAGAGACTCCCGGTCCGGGACGCCAAGCAGGCTGGGCAGAAAATCGGTGAGTAGTTCCACGGTGTCGTCCGGCGCATGAGCTTTCACCTCCTGTAGCCATTGCGACCGCTGGGTGGGCGTTCCAGGCAAGATCTCGATAGAGGTCCAGTCCGAGCGAAAAAGAACGTCACCGCCGAACCTTTCAATGGTGTAGCGAACCTCGTAGGTCCCTGGCGAGTCGAAGCGGTATTGCAGATGGAGGGGAATCCTGCCGTTGTGGTGAGACTCGGCAGGCAGCCCAAGAGACCCGCACGGATTACCGATGCCTATAATGGTCCCGCCCAGAACCTGCGAACGAAAATCCGCGCTACGGGGCAACGGAATCCCATTGCGCCTCACTTCCACGTCCAGACATCCGAAACCGGCCGGACGAATATCGAACGGATAGCGAAACGCGTCGCCCCAACCCGATGGGGACACTTTCAACCAGACGGGCATCCCGGCTTTGGCCGGACTCTCCAGTGTGGCTACCGGCTCCAGTGTTACGCGGAGGGTCACCGTCCGGCTCGCTTGTGTCTTGTAGATAGCCTGGATCTCCAACGGCAATTGCAGCCGAGCCGACGGCGAGAGTTTGAAGTTGATCTGCCGTTCCTGAACATAGAGCACTCCCGCCGCGATACCGCCTACCAGTACCTGCGTTTCACACAGCACGCTGGGGTACTCTGAGGTGTTATCGGCCTGCCAAGAGGCAACGCCCTCGCAGCCGTCAACTGGTCCCAGATGCTCGCCATAGATGGACATCAGCATGCCGGGCGCCAGCGGAAGAGGGTGATCGCTGCCCGAGGGCAACACCCTCCCGGGCTCAAATGACGGCGCGGGACCGACGGCGATTTGCCCGAAAACCAAGTTGGCGGCGATCGCGCAAAGCAGGAACATCGCGGTTCGCATAGTCACCTTCAGTGTAGTGCGCGCTTTACTCGCCGGAGTCGCTCTCGTCTTCCTCTTCTTCAGAACCGAGATCGTTGAACAAACTGGCTTGCGGCCTGGGTGGAACATAACCGCGGCCTAAATCCAACCGGAGTGAATCGTGCGGCCGGTTATCGGGCCACGCGCTGGTTTGTGTCCGGGCGGCGTTCTGGGCCAGCCAGTCGCAGCGGTTGTTATCCTCGTGATCGGCGTGACCCTTCGTCCACATCCAGTTCGTCTGGTGGATCTGAACCAATGCATCCAGTTCCATCCACAGGTCGGCGTTGCGAACGGCATGCTGGTTCTTCCACCAGTGGCGACGCTTCCATAGGATCACCCACCGCGTGATTCCCTGCCTGACGTACTCGGAGTCCGTCGTGATCTCTATCTCGCACGGCTCCTTGAAAGCCAGCAGCCCCTGGATGGCCGCCATCAGTTCCATGCGATTGTTTGTGGTGCCGGGATCGTACCCGAAAAGTTCCTTCTTCACCGCGCCGAAGCGCAGGATGCACGCCCATCCACCGGGGCCCGGGTTGCCCAGGCACGATCCGTCGGTGATTAAGGAAGCCTTCTTCATGCTCTG
>Ga0302319_10013278_pt1 | contig 15455 bp, 12 predicted proteins | sample Bog_T0_2_FD_203319 | JGI IMG/M metagenome (GOLD analysis project Ga0302319, IMG submission 203319) | Peat permafrost microbial communities from Stordalen Mire near Abisko, Sweden - Bog_T0_2 | ecosystem: Environmental > Terrestrial > Soil > Wetlands > Peat | place: Sweden: Abisko, Stordalen Mire... | reverse complement strand
CAGACTGCCATCTGCGGCGTAAAGGCTCCACGGCACATCCGGCAGCTCAGCGCCGGTGTACTCGCCGCTGAAGACTGCGAGCGGCACGCGGTCCGCACTTTGCGACCCTGCATTTGGCTGCGCCGCGGCCACGGCCAGCCACGCCACCATCGCCGCACAAACAAAAGCCTGCACAGCGCCTCGACACATTTGAGGCATGCGAATCGTCTCTCCCGTCTCCTCTAATGTGAATGCGCGTGCGCATGCGAGTGTTGGCTGCCGGCTAGCTCATCCGGGGGAACCACGCAGCCCTGCAGTTCTTCGCAGCCTATGTGTTCAAACTGAATGGTTGTGTGGCTGATGTGAAAATGATCTTTCAGCACGTGGTTGAGCTTAACCAGAATGCATGCGCTCTCAGACGGGGGAATGTCCGCGATGGTCACGTGGCAAGCCAGCGCGCACGATTGCGATCCCAGGCACCAGACGTGCAGGTCGTGCACATTGACCACGCCCTCCACCTGCTGCATGCCCGATCGAATCTCGGCCAGCGATAAGCCTCTCGGAGTTCCTTCCAGCAGAATATTCAGCGTCTCGCGCACAATGCCGATGCTCGACCAAAGAATGAGCCCGGCGATCACGAGTGACAAGACCGGATCGATCCAGTTTTTGCCCGTGAGCAGAATGCCCGCGCCACCGGCGATGACAGCGGCCGTCGACAGCGTATCGCCGGCCATGTGCAAAAATGCCGAGCGCAGATTTACATCGCGGGCCACTCCCCACAGAAGCGCGGCGATTGCTCCATTCATGAGCACACCCGCTGCGGCCACAATCATCATCATGCGGGGCTGCACGGCCACCGGGCTTGACAGGCGGTGAATCGCCTCAACACCAATCCACAGCGAAATCGCGATCAACGTGGCCGCATTGATAAACGCCGCCAGCACCCCGGCTCTCTGGTAGCCGAAGGTACGCGAATCGTCGGCAGGGCGGGACTGAAAATATAACGCGACAAAGCTAAGCAGCAGCGCCAGAAAATCCGAGACGTTGTGGCCAGACTCCGACAGAAGGGCGAGCGAATGGGCACGCAGACCGGCGACAAAGGTCACCACCACGTAGGCGAGCGTGGCTGCCAGCGAGAATTGCAGAACCAGAGTTGTCCGTTTTGCGCCTTGCCCAGGCGCCGCGTGGACATGCATGAAGCAAGTCTAAATGGGGTTGGGCCTGGCAGGCCAACCGGCAGGCCAAGAGCGGACCGTCAATTCCGGCCCGGGCGCAGATGGCTCAGATCGTTCGGTTCCGGATCGTCGAAGACCGGTAACACGGGCAGCCCCTCGCGCAGGCCGCTCCACTGCTCGGCCACAACAATGCTGTTCTGCGGGTTTCCCGGCTGGTAACGGACAGAACAGGGAAAGCCCACGCGCACGCGCCTGTGGTCCACCGTGCCGCTCATGTGCGTAATGTCCTGAGAACACTCGTAATCCACGCCGCCGATCCGGTAGTTGAACAGCAGTAAGGTCAGGGTTGCGCCATCCTCACCGTCCACCGTGCAAGTATCCAGCAGCATGCCGTCGACGATGCGCCCCGACTGCACCAGAAAATCGCGCCTTGCCCGCTCCAACTCCTCGGCCGTGGGCCGCTTACGCAGCAGAAGCCAGAGTGTGCTGCCGCCCAGCACCGCAATTGCCGCGGCCCCGGCTGCGACTTCCCATTCAAATGTGGAGGAGAAGGTCATTCGAGCTGGGATTTCACCTTTCGAGTCCCATCTTGAGGATAGCTCAATTCCATCCGGCTCCCGGCAGACCGGCGCCTCGTTCAAGGAGAAATGGATTGGCAATATTCCATTGTGGGAGCCGGCCCGCGATACAGGACCATGAAGACCGCGGGCCGGGGGCCGGAATTGGGCCGGGCTCGCACGCCTGGAAGCAACCGAATCCCGCATTGAACCAGGCAAATGGCCTATACTCTAGGTTGCGCCAAAGGGGGAATTTTCGCAGCTATCCCTTCGGTTCCGATGGATTTTCGCCAAAGTATGACAGCTCAAAAGAAAACCCGCATCCGTTCCACGACCGTTATTTGCGTTCGCCGCAACGGCCAGGTGGTGATGGCCGCCGACGGCCAGGTTACGCTGGGCGACCACGTGCTCAAGCACTCCGCGCGCAAGATCCGCCGACTGTATCAGGAAAAGATTCTGGCCGGATTCGCTGGTTCCACCGCCGACGCATTTAACCTGTTTACGCGGTTTGAGACAAAGCTTGAGCAGTACGCCGGCAATCTGAATCGCGCAGCCGTTGAGCTGGCCAAGGACTGGCGCACCGACAAAATGCTGCGCAACCTTGAGGCCCTGCTGCTGGTGGCCGATGCGGGGCAAACGTTTATTATCTCCGGCTCCGGCGACGTCATCGATCCCGACGAGCCACTGGCCGCTATTGGTTCGGGCGGCAGCTATGCCACCGCCGCGGCGCGTGCGCTGTTGGAAAATACTGAGTTGAGCGCCCGCGAAATCGCCGAAAAGGCCATGAAGATCGCCGGCGATATCTGCATTTACACCAACGATCACTTCACCTTCGAGGAGTTGAAGAGCTAACGGACCCGTCCGCCCGCTCAAAACACTCATGGCCATCTACCTTCCCGCATCCGCCGAAGAACAGGATCTCTCGCTCGACGAGCTTACGCCACGCGAGATCGTGACCGAACTCGACAAGCACGTGGTGGGCCAGCGTGCCGCCAAGCGCGCAGTGGCTATTGCCCTGAGAAACCGCCAGCGCCGTCTTAAGCTGCCGCCCGACATGGCCGACGACATCATGCCCAAGAACATCATCATGATGGGGCCAACCGGCGTGGGCAAAACAGAGATTGCACGTCGCCTTGCCAAGCTCACCAATTCGCCGTTTCTCAAGGTGGAAGCTTCAAAGTTTACTGAAGTTGGGTACGTAGGCCGCGATGTGGAATCGATGATCCGCGACCTGATTGAGATTGCGATTGACATGGTGCGCGAGGAGCGGCTTGAAGAAGTTGAAGACCGCGCCGAGATGAACGCGGAGGAGCGCCTGCTCGATGTGCTGCTGCCGCCTCCTCCGGCCGCGCCGCACGGCCAGGAAGGCCAGATGAGCCTGCCTGGCACGGAGAGCCACCAGCGCTCGCGCGAAAAGCTTCGCCAGCAGTTCCGCGAAGGCAAGCTTGACGAGCGCATGGTCGAGATCGATGTGCGCGACCGCGGTACGCCGCAGTTCGGCATTATCAGCAACCAGAACCTTGAGGATATGGAGATGAACCTCAAGGACATGCTGCCCAACATCTTCGGCGGCAGCTCAAAGAAGCGCAAGATGAAGGTGTGCGACGCTTTCGACTACCTGGTGCAGGAAGAAGAAGGCCGGCTCATCGACATGGACTCGGTAAACCGCGCGGCTGTTGAGCGCGTGGAGTCGAACGGCATTATCTTTCTGGACGAGATTGACAAGATCGCCGGACGCGAAGGCAGCCACGGACCCGACGTTTCGCGCGAGGGCGTGCAACGAGACATTCTGCCCATTGTGGAAGGAACCACGGTGAACACGCGCTACGGCATGGTGCGCACCGATCACATTCTGTTCATTGCCGCCGGCGCATTTCACGTTTCCAAGCCAAGCGATCTGATTCCCGAATTGCAGGGCCGCTTTCCGATTCGCGTCGAATTGCAGTCGCTGACGGTCGACGATTTCCTGCGCATTCTTACCGAGCCCAAGGCCTCGCTCACCAAGCAATACGCGGCTCTGCTTGAGACCGAGGGCGTACGCCTGGAGTTTGCGCCCGATGCTCTGCGCGAGATGGCCGAGTTTGCTTTCAGGGTGAACGAGCAGACTGAAAATATTGGCGCGCGCCGCCTGCATACCATCATGGAACGCGTGCTTGAAGATGTCAGTTTTCTGGCCCCCGACGTAGCCCGCCGAGCGCCCGATGAAGAAGCCGCGGCCAAGCTCTCTGAGACGATCAAGAACGAGTCCAGCACGCCGCTGCCGTTTCTTGAGCGCATGACCACCGCAGGCCCCGAGAAGGTTTTCCTTATCGATGCCAGCTACGTAAAGCAGATGGTTGCGTCGATCGTGAAAGACCAGGACCTGAGCCGCTACATTCTGTAGAACTCTGGATTGGATAGGGCCGTCGTTGGAATCCGGCGCATGTTCATTTGCGCTCAGCTCTTCGTGAAGGCCCGTTCCAGCTTTCTCAGCGACTTCAGCATATCGGCCAGCGCCGACTTGCCAATCTCGTCCTCAAACTCCTTCTGCAGCTTGTCGAATGCGGCAATTACGCGCAGCGCGCAGCGTTTCCCCTGCGGTTTGAGCGCAAGCTGATAGGCGCGCGCATCTTCGGGATCGATCTTGCGCTGCAAAAAGCCCTTCGCCTCAAGCGACGAAATGCAGTGGCTCACATTGCCGCGCGTGGTCCCAAAGGTCTCAGCCAATTGCGAGGGCTTGATCGGCTTGGGAGCCTCAAAAAAGATGGCCGCCAGCGCCAACCCCTCCAGAAAGCTCAATCCATCCTCCGCCAGCACCGTGCCGGCAAGCGACTCGAACCGCCTGGCAGCGCGGTTCACGGCAAACATAGGGCTTTCGCGAAGAAACGCATCGATACGCATGTAACCATTCTAATAGTTGATTGGCTAAACTATTCAAGACAATATCAAATCTTTATTGAAAGCAAGCCAGTTAGTGCCGAAGATTGAATTGATCCTATGTCATTCACGACAATCCCTCGTATTGCAGCATTTATCTGCCTCGCCGCCAGCCTCTCCTCCGCACCGGCGCAGAGCCCTTCAACGTCTCCATCCGTTCCCATTCCCGCACGCACTGAAACTATGGTGGTTCTGGGCGCTGCGGTACCTGTGCCGCTCACCGAGTCGCCGCGTTCGGTCTTCGCTCTTCCCCTCGAAGGCCAGACGCTGGCTGCCGAATCTCCTCTCGATTTTCTTCGCCGGGACTCGAGCGTCTTCCTCGAGCAGCGCGGGGCCGGAGGCGCGCAGTCCGATATCGTGCTTCGCGGCGGCAGTTTTGAGCAGACGTTGGTTCTCGTGAATGGCTTCCGCATCAACGACGCGCAAACCTCTCATCACAACCTAGATCTTCCCATTCCGCTTGAGGCGATGGACTCGATCCAGGTGCTCGAGGGCGCAGGGTCGACCTTGCACGGAGTGGACGCGCTGGCAGGCGTAGTCGATTTCCTGACCACCGCGCCTGCTCACGATTCGCTCTTGCTCCGCGCCGGCGAAGGCAGTTTTGAGTCGAACGAGGAGTCGCTGATTGGCGGCGCAACCAAGGGAAACCTGAGCAGCCGCCTGACGGCCAGCCGCAACTTCTCCACCGGATTTATGGCCGACCGTGACTATCGCAACGAGGACGCCTCCGCTGAAGGCTGGGCCGGCACGCGGCTAGGCGTCACCGATATTCTGTTCGCCACAAGCGACCGTGCGTTCGGCGCGAACCAGTTCTACGGAAATTACGACTCATGGGAGCGGACAAAGGGCTGGTTCGCATCCGCGCGGCAAGAGCTGGGCAACCGCACCACGGCCGCGTTCGGCTACCGTCGCCACACGGACGACTTCGTGCTTCTGCGCGAAGCGCCTTCGATTTACGCGAACAACCACATCGACGGATCGTGGCAGGCATCGCTGCGCCACACGGTTCCCATCGCCAAGCCGTCGGTGCTGTTGATAGGGCTTGAGTCCGACGGCGACAGCATTAACAGTTACAACTTTTCCGGCGGAGCAACTTCGTACGCGCTTGGCATTCACGCGCGCAATCGCGGAGCGGGCTATGTCGATCTCGACCTGCGCCCCTCGGCAAAGCGCTGGAACCTCTCCGCAGGCGCGCGCGAAGAGATTTTTTCCGGCAGCGGGCAAGCGGTTTTTTCGCCACAGCTTTCGGGCAGCCTGCGTCTCGCGGATCAGTTGAAGCTGCGGGCCAACGGCGGCTACGGCTTCAGGATTCCCACCTACACCGACCTCTACTACAGCGATCCAACGACCGTCGGCAATCCCAACCTAAAGCCCGAGTCCGCGTGGTCGGGCGAGGGCGGCGCTGATTGGTCGCCCTCCAGCTATGTCTCTTTCTCCGCCACCGGATTCTATTCGCGCCAGCACGATGCAATCGACTACGTGCGCCCCGATGCCTCGCAAAAATGGCGGGCTGTGAACCTGAGCGGCCTTAGCTTTACCGGCGTCGAAACGTCTTTCACGTGGATTCCCACTCAAGGGCAGTCAGTGCGCATCGGCTGGACCGCACTGCGCGGCGCGCAGAGCGCACTCGGCGGCCTGCAGTCGGAATACATCTTTAATTACCCGGTCCAGAACATTCACGCCGAATGGAACGTGAAAGTGCGCCGGCTCTTTGCAATCAGCAACTCGGTCCAACTGGCCCAGCGCTATCAACAGACCGTTTACCCGGTGTGGAATGCCGCATTCACCCACGACTCGGGCAGGATTCGCCCCTACCTGCGCCTCACCAATCTCTCCAATACCGGCTATCAGGAGATCACGGGCGTCGTCATGCCTTCGCGAGGCATCATGGGCGGCTTCGCCGTCCAGCTTGGGCATTGATTCGCGAAAAAACTCCATTGCTCATGGGCGGAATTCTGCTAACCTGTGCTCGTACCTCGCGAGCCCGCGCACTCGAAATCAATCAGCGGGCTCTACCTGCTCTCTCCTGCTTCTGAGGGTTTGCGGATGGAGGCGCATCGGAAGCACACTGGGAAAGGTGTGTGCCTGCGCTTCATCTCTGCGCCGCCTGGCCCTCAACTTCCCGCAACACAACACACAGGAGAAAACTCATGAGCAATCCAGCACTGCATAACAAGATCACCTACATTGAACTTTCCACCACAAACACTGAGCACACCAAGAAGTTCTACGGCTCTGTCTTCGGTTGGAGCTTTCAGGACTGGGGCCCGGACTATATCGGCTTCAGCGCGGCAGAGACCGGCATCGACGGCGGCTTCAGCAAAGTCGAGGCACACGAAGTACAGGCAAAATCAGCGCCGCTCGTGATTCTCTACTCGAGCGATCTGAAAGCCACGGAGGCCGCGGTGATTGCTGCCGGCGGCGCAATCGTTATTCCCACTTTCGAGTTCCCCGGCGGCCGCCGTTTCCACTTCTCCGACGGCGCAGGCAACATCCTCGGCGTCTGGTCAGAGTAGGTCACTGTCCGCTGGTTGCAACAACAACTCTGGTTGTTCCACTTTTGCTGACACTTCGAGTGCGGTCAACGGATCTGCGCTCGGAGATCTGTCGCAAGGGTGGAACGGCCCGAGTCGTATCGACACAGCACACCTGATTTTCAGTTCACCGGCGGCGGCAGCATCAGTTTTTTGCGCGGCCCAATCTCCTCGCGCACCAGCGTGAGCCCCAGAATGCATCGTTCGAATGAGTCTGAAAGGCGCGCGAACAACGCTGCCTCGCTTTCGTATTCGAAGAGATTGAACTGGCTCACGATGTAGTAACTCTCTTTGCCGACGTGAATCAGCTCGCCAAGGCTGGGCTGGTGGCGACGCCGGCGGCGACTGGAACCCATCGCCTCCGGATACATGCCGGCCACAAACAGCGCGTAGTCGCCAATGTGCTTGCGCAGAGCCCGCTCCTCATCGAAGGACGCGGCGGGGCCATTCACCGGGTCCGCTGCCTCAACCATCTCCTCAAGCTTGTCGATAGGATGGCCGCTCTCGTCGCGCACCGAGTAGAGCTTGTCTGAGGTGGAGAACTCGCACAGCAATCTGGCCACGTAGGCGGTTACATCGGGATCGTTCAGCCCCAATTTGCCTTCGTAGCTGTTGCGCACTGCTTGCTGAAAAAAAGGTTCGAGCGGATGACCTTGCGATGATTGCATACACATCTCCCTATTGGGTTGCGTACCAACAACCGTTGTAGTCTGCAGCGACTGCCTGAGTTGTAACTGCTTGCGCTGGAAAGGGGCAGCCAGCGCCCGTTCATGATGTTGTAACACTGAGGTTACCGCATTTGTTGTGTTTGCCAAGGGGTTGGCGGAACTTAGTTAGCAGTTTGGCAGGCCGACTGCAAATTGCCGGTATTGGATTTTCCTTAAGGTCAAAGCCAAAGACACGCAGATACAAAAAGGGCAGCCCCGGCGGGCTGCCTTTTTTAGAACGCGTGGCTCGATATGCGGTTACACAGCAGCCGGTGTGCGCGACTCCAGCGCCGCCAGGCGCGCCGCAAGCAACGATTCCAGCTTGACCAGCGCGGCTGAGAAGCCCTCAATCCCTTCCTTCAGCTTGTCGGTGGCCATGCGGTCTTCTGCATGCATTCGGTCGAACATGGCTTTGTCCATTGCAATCTTCTCAATCGGCAATGACTTGGCCGTATCCGCATTCAGCTTGCGCGGCAGCTCGCCGGTGGTTGACTCCAGCTCCGCCAGCAGTTGCGGCGAAATGGTGAGCAGGTCGCAGCCGGCCAACTGCTCAATCTCGCCGATATTGCGAAAGCTCGCGCCCATCACCACGGTCTTGTAACCAAACTTTTTAAAGTAGTTGTAGACGCGAGTCACCGACTGCACGCCCGGATCGTCTGAGCCGTGGAAGTCCTTGCCCGTGTCTTTCTTGTACCAGTCGAGAATGCGGCCAACGAAGGGTGAGATTAGCGTAGCTCCCGCCTCGGCGGCGGCAACTGCCTGGTGCAGCCCGAACAGCAGCGTCAGGTTGCAGTGAATCCCTTCACTCTCCAGCACCTCCGCGGCGCGAATTCCTTCCCATGTGGACGCAATCTTCACCAGAATCCGCTCACGGCCGATCCCCGCCTGATCGTACTGCGCGATAATGCTGCGCGCTTGCTTGACGGTCGCATCGGTGTCAAACGAGAGCCGCGCGTCCACCTCAGTGGAAACGCGCCCCGGAACAATCGCGAGAATCTTTTTGCCAAACGCGATCGCCAGCCGCTGGAACGCCAGATTCGCGACGGCCTGTTCTCCGGCCGCCTCGCCCAGCTCTCTGCGCGCCTCAATCAGCACGCCGTCCACAATCTCTTGATATTGCGGCATCTGCGCCGCCGCGGTAATCAACGAGGGGTTGGTGGTGGCATCCTGAGGGCGGAACTTTTCCATCGCCTCAATGTCGCCCGTGTCGGCTACAACCGTGGTGTATTTACGAAGCTGTTCAAGCAGATTTTCCGCCATCATTCCTCCTGGGAAGGGGATTCCCGTCCGTACCAGCAAGTCCGGATTCCAATGGAACCCGAGCAGTCTCGCCCCCTAGTTTACTCGCTCTTTGTGATGCCGTTTCGGATGCGGGGGTTTTGGCTGAATTTTCACTCAGTCTCAATTCCGTCTGCTTCAACCCGGTGCGCGAGGGTTCCAATGCCGGCGACGGAGATTTCAACCTCGTCTCCCGGCACCAGGGGACCTACTCCCGCAGGCGTTCCGGTCAGGATCACGTCGCCCGGCTCCAGCGTAAACGCCGCGGAGATAAACGCGAGCAGCTCGGGAATGGGAAAGATGAAATCCAGCGTCGATGCCTGCTGGCGCAGCTCGCCATTCACGCGGGTCTCAATCGCGACTCCGGCACCTGGGTCGATCTCGTCGCTCACCACTGGCCCCAGCGGGCAGAAGGTGTCAAAGCCTTTGGCGCGCGCCCATTGGCCGTCTTTCTTTTGCAGGTCGCGCGCGGATACATCGTCGGCCAGCGTGTAGCCGCGAATCACTCCACGTAAATCGGCATTCGCAGCCAGCTTGTGGATGCGGCGTGCAATCACCAGTGCGATCTCGCCTTCAAAATCCACGCGGGCCGCGGCCTTTGGCAGCAGCACCGAGCCTCCCGGCTTCAACAGCGACGACGGCGGCTTGAAGAAGAGCAGCGGCTCGGCTGGAATCTCGTTTCCCAACTCGCGCGCATGGTCGCGATAGTTGCGTCCCACGCAGATGATCTTTTGCGGCGTGACAGGCGGCAACAGGTTAGCGTCCCTCAGCGGCAATGGAGCGAACTTTCGGCCGTCTGCCACGGTCTGCCCCAAGGCCAGCCGATGCGCCAGATCCTCAGGCGGCGTAAGCGCCGGTGCGACGATCCACAGCTCCCCGTCGCGCTCTTCCACCGTGCCGTAATGGATCCGGTCGTCGAGCAGAAAGCGGCAATATCTCATGGGGAAGGCCTCCTTTGACGCCGATTTTCTTAGAACTGGTTGCATCAATCATTGGGACTGCTTGAAAAGTACCCCGCAGGGGTTAAAACCCCTCTGTTTATGAGCCTTTTATGGCACGGCTAAAGCCATGCCCTTTCAAAACTAGATGTATGCAACCAGTTCTAAGGATTGGGCACTGTTTCCTGCACTGCGCTGGAGCGCCCGCTCTGGCGCCCATTCTCGCCGACCGCGGTCACCGCGTATTCGTACGTGCGCCCGGCTTCAACCTGCCCGTCGTGGAATCCCGGCCCAACCACGGGCTCCTGCGGAGAGATGCGCTGCCACTCGCCCTGGGCCACGCGCCGGTAAACCGCGTAGCCGGCCAAATCGGCTTCAGTGTTCGGCTGCCAGTTCAGGTCGATTCCCGGCGCAGCTCCGGCAACCGCAACTGCGGCAAGCCCGGTGGGCGCGGCTGGCGGAAACACGTCCTTCGCTTCAATGCGCACCGGCGCGGAGAGCGGCCCATCCAGCTCCATCGTTTTGCCATTGACGCTTACCCGCGCCAAACGCTGCGCCCGGTACTCGTAGGTCTGGCCAAACCGGATGTTCTTGTCGATTGCCCCGCTGGCGTTTTGCGTGGCTTCCACCAGCAGATTCTGCTCCGCGGGCTCGGGGGGGGGCGCAAGTGGTCCTTGTGCAGCCTTAGCCTTCACCACTGTCGCCACCGGGGGAGCGACCAACTTTCTCAGGAGCCGAACCGCCGTTGTGTCCGGTGCTCCATCCCAGTGCAGAACTACGCCGTCATTCCGTAGCGTGGCCTCAAGCCCTTGCACCGCAGCCGGTGCGGCGCCAGCCAGCACGACCGCGCTGTTTGAGAGGCCGGTCGATCTCCCATTGCGATTCCTAAGCTCCACGTAGTAGGTCAATTCCCGGGGAGCGCCTGTCGTCAGCTCTTGAGGCAGGTCCTCGCTGAACGCGCCAGCTCTCTCCGGCATCAACTCTAAATGGCCCGCCGAGACGCAGGATGCTTGAGCGCCTTCCTTGCGGCAAACGCGTACATCGACATTGCCTTTCAGCAGCAGCTTGTCGGTGTTCTTGCCGGGCATGGTCCAGATTAGCGACACGCGGTTGCCGGTGCGCGCGGCTGAAAGATCGCTCACCGGGACGGGCAGATTCAAGGATGGCGGCAACGGCGCACCCTCCATACCGCAGCCGGTAGCGGCAATAGTGAGTACAGCCGCCCCAGCCAAGCCGACGCATCTACTAACCCAATTCATCGCCTTCCCAGTCTAATGGAACGCAGTGCACGGATTGTTCCATAGTTATCGTTAACGTAATCGTTGACAGAGCATCCCGTTGCGGCATATACGTAGTAGCGATCATGCGAGACCTCGGCTAGGCGTTCTGAGCAGAACTCCGACGGCTTCGCAATGGCCATCCCACCTAAGGAGCACGAACGTGCAACGCAGAGATTTTGTGAAGCTCGTCGCGGCGGCAACGGCCGCGCGCGCAGTACCGGGCGCAGGACAGCAGGAAGCTCCTGCGGTTCCCTCCGGATTCAATCAGCCCGGCACAGACTATGCGGCCTTTTGCGCGAAGTCTCCTAGCGAAAGGGTGTTTTACGAGGTAAAAGACGGAAAGATTGTTGAGACAAAGCTCGACGATGCCGCCTGGAGCGCGTCGTCGTGGGGCGATCCGGTCTCGCTGCCCCTACCTGGCGGCTCCTGGGACGGCGTTCCGATGAACTCGCCCATTCCCGATCTCGCTGGCGATGGACCTTACAAGGGGGACTGGGATTCGATGCTGCAGTATGACGCTCCCGAGTGGTATCAGGACGCGAAGTTCGGCATCTGGGCTCACTGGAGTCCGCAGTGCGTGCCCGAGGACGGCGATTGGTACGCGCGCAACCTGTATATCGAGGGGCAAGGCAACTACAAATACCAGCAGGCGCACTACGGGCCGCCGTCGCGCTTTGGCTACAAGGATCTGTGCGCGCAGTGGACGCTCTTGAACTGGGAGCCGGACGAGCTGATTACCCGCTACAAGAAGGCCGGCGCAAAGTTGTTTATCGCGCTTGCCAATCATCATGACGGGTTCGACGCGTGGGATTCGAAGCATCAGCCCTGGAACGCAGCGACGACGGGTCCGCACCGCGATGTGGTGGGAACGTGGGCCGCGGCGGCTCGCAAGCAGGGATTGCGCTTCGGCGTGACGGTACACCAGGCGCGCAACTGGTGGTGGTTCCAGCCCTCGCACGGCGCGGACAAGAGCGGCCCCTATGCCGGCGTGCCTTACGACGGAAACATGAGGACCGAGGATGGCAAAGAGCAGTGGTGGCAGGGACTCGATCCGCAGCGTCTGTATGGCGTGAAGCATCCGATCAATGCGCTGCCCGATATCTCGTATGTGAAGAACTTCTACGACCGCACGCGCGACCTGATCGACCAGCACGATCCAGATTTGCTCTACTTCGATAACGACCGGCTGCCGCTGGGCTGGGCCGGAATAAACATCGGTGCGTACTTCTACAACCACAACTTGAAAACACACGGCGGCAAGATGGAGGCCGTGCTGAATGGCAAGAACATACCGGACAATGTGGCCAAGGCGCTGGTAGCCGATTACGAGCGCGGATTGACCAGCGGCATCATGCCGCATGTCTGGCAATCGGAGACCTGCATCGGCGAGTGGCACTACCGGCGCGGCTTGTTCGAGGCTCCTGGGCAATACGGACGCTACCTGCCGCCGCGCGATGTGATTCACTGGATGATCGACACGGTAAGCAAGAACGGCACGTTCATTTTGAATGTTCCCGGCAAGCCGGACGGAACCATCGACAGCAAAGAGATTGCGGTGATCGATGGCATTACCGCATGGATGCAGGTGAACGGCGAGGCCATCTACGAGACCAGGCCGTGGAAGATCTCGGGTGAGGGTGAGCACTCCATCAAGGCCGGAGCGTTCCAGGGAAACAGCATTGCCTCGCTGAACGCGCACGACATTCGCTTCACGCGCAACAAGGTCAATACGGTTATCTACGCGATCGTGCTGGGATGGCCGACGGAACCGGTTGTAGTGAAGGCGCTTGGAACCTCAGCCGCCACCAACCCCGGAAAGATCGCGCGCGTTGAGCTGATTGGGACCGACGCGAAGGTTGAATGGAAGCAGACGGCCGACGGACTTACTGCCGAGTTGCCGAAGGGTTACACTCCGGCAGCCGACTACGCGGCCGCGCTGAAGGTAACGCTGGCCTAGAAGCGCATCAATAGCACTTGATCGCATTGCGCACAGAACGTTGAAACGGCGGCAGGGCATTCACCCTGCCGCCGTTTTGGTTTTGCGCGATTGCCGCTTTACTTCGTCAACGCCTCCGCGGCATTGCCGGCCACAACCCAGTTTGCCGACCCGGCCACCACGGCTTCATCCTCGAACCAGAGGAATCCGAAGTCGTCGATCAACTCCGGAAAATCCGGCTTGATGATGACGTATCCGGGAATCACAGCGCCCGGAATGTAGGCGTTGTCGGCACGGTTGTTGCTGTAGGTCTTGGTTTTTGAGACCGTACCGACGCCCGCTACATACGAAATGCTGGAGACCGGATGCGTGCCGAGAACGTAATTGACGGCGCGCAGTGTATATTCGGGACCCACGAGATCCGGGAATGCCTTGTGCAGAAAGTACATCCGGATGGCCATCTCAACCACTTGGCCCGATCCGCCCCAGTTGCCCAGGCTCGGGGGGACGCCGAACGGATTCGCGTCCAACTGCTTGTCCAGACTCGCCATGTACGTTTTCACCGCTTCCCGCATCTGGTCTTTCGCGCTCGGGTCCAGATAAGGCAATGCACGGACTGCCGTCCAGCCACGGAAGCCCATCTGCTGCGGGGTGATGATCTGAGGGAACAACTCTTTCAGACGGGATTTGTAGGGCTCAGCGCCATTGGTGGCAATGGTCAACTCAAGAGCCGCTGCCCAGTCCTGCCCGACGCCAAAGCCAAAGCCGCGAGCGCCGAAGCCGGCCGGAGGGGCCATGTCCGGGTTCATCCCATCAGGACCTGCCGGAGCGCCTGGGCTGGGTAGTCCGTCAGGGCCGCCGGGACCACCTGGACCGTCAGGACCGCCGGGGCCGCCGGGCACCGTACCCTGAGACGCAGCCAGCACGCCGCCGAATCCGCCTCCCGGAGCCCCTCCGCCGAAGCCGCGTCGCATCGGATTCGGCGTTGGATGAGCCTTCTCGTCGTTCCATGCCTTGATGGCGGTATCCAGGCAGTCCTTCGCGAGTGCGTCGTCCCAGCCTTTCAGCACATCCGCCGCGGCAGCCAGCGACGCGATGGCATTCCACTCCGTCATCGGATTCGTATCGGTGAAGATCCAGCGGTCGTCCGGCTTGCCGGAGTAATCGCCTTTCACTTCGTTCAACCCGAGCGTCGGGTCATAGATGCGGCCGTCTGTCTTCGAAGCTGCATCGCCCAGGTGCGTATATTGGCGCAGATCCGGTTCGTGCGTGCCGCGGATTGCATGGCCGATATTGTGGAACTGCGCCAGGATGAGCAGTGCGCCGTGCTTGACCTGCTCGACCGTATCCGGCACGCCATCGGGACGGTGCATCTCAACCTCGCGGGCGGTTTCATCCACGGTAAGTTCGTCGTACTTGATGTTGAATTCGCGATATCCCAGCGCCAGACTCTGAATCACGTTCAGTTCCGAAGGCTCCTCCAGGTCGAAGTCGCCGGCATCGAACCAGCCGCCCACATTCATCCCTGGAATGTGATCGCCGCCTTTGTACTTCCCGTCCGTTGCCGTACTCTGACTCCAGCCGTCGAATTGGTCGCCAACCACTGGCGCCATACGGCCATCGTCCAGGTGCGAAGCGCCGTGCCAAATTCGGTAGCCTTCGCGAACCGAAACGTGATCCATCTGCTCCGCAAGGTGATGGTCCAGGCTGTCTTGCCAGATGTTCGCGTAGACATCCTTTGAGATGGGGAACGGCGCGGTACGCTGGTCTGCGTACTCGATGACATAAAGACCGGGGTCCTTCACCGGAGTGAAGTCGAATTTCGAATAGACATACCGCATCCACGGCGTTGAAGGCGTGATCGGGCCCTCGAACACCTGCTTATACGATCCGTCCTCCGTAAGGCGCAGCACCCTGGCCGTCTTCGGGCCGTTGTACTTCGGGTCAAGTTCGAGCACAGCCACCTTGGAGAATCCCGGCGCATAACCGACCTGGCTGTGCGCGATCATCGGCGGCCGCGTCCAGTTGGGAATCACGTCTGGCCGGATGTGCCACACGATTGCGCCGGTGGTCTTGTCGGCAGGAATCAGCGAACGCAACACGAACCAGCCGTTCTGCGCGCGGTTGCGTCCATCGAACAGCATAAGGTCGGCCG
>Ga0302319_10013276_pt1 | contig 15458 bp, 9 predicted proteins | sample Bog_T0_2_FD_203319 | JGI IMG/M metagenome (GOLD analysis project Ga0302319, IMG submission 203319) | Peat permafrost microbial communities from Stordalen Mire near Abisko, Sweden - Bog_T0_2 | ecosystem: Environmental > Terrestrial > Soil > Wetlands > Peat | place: Sweden: Abisko, Stordalen Mire... | reverse complement strand
CAACCAAGGAGCCTCTGAGCAAGTTCGGTTCTCAAACCAGCATTCCCTCAGGGGCTAAAGCCCCCGTTGGTTTTGCGGGATTTATCGGCACGACTGAAGTCGTGCCCTTTCAAAACAGGACTTATTCAGAGGTTTCCTAACAAACGAAAGGGAGGATACTACGATGCGCTTTCTTCAACAACTTGCGAGAAACGAGCAGATTCACCCGGGCAGCGGAGATGACAGCGGAGGCTCGGGCGATTTGTTGCAGCAACTTCGCTCGGAAGGCGATCGTCTGCTGGCGGCGGGCGACGAGGCGATCCAACGCGCGCTGTCTGGCAGCGATTCCGAGGCGTTTCTGCGCGCAGGACGGCAGCAGGGTGGGGAATGAAATGGCAGATCGCCTTTTCGGGATCGAGACAGAGTACGCGATCAGCGGCATGCAAGGAGAAGACCCGGTGGAGCGGCAGGCGATGGTGCGCCAGTTGCTCGACCTGGCTCGACGGACGCTGCCGCATGTGAACGATCTCAGCTCGTCCGGATTGTTCCTTGAGAACGCGGCGAGACTTTATCTCGACTGCGGCCTTCACGTGGAGTATTCCACGCCGGAGTGCGTGAACCCGTGGGATGCTGTCCGGCATGTCGAAGCGGGGCACAGAACGATGCTGAGGCTGATCGAGGGTCTGGCGCAAGAGCGCGAGCCGGAGTTGGAGACCGGGATCTTTCGCGTGAACGTGGACTACTCCGGCACAGGCTCAACATGGGGATGTCACGAGTCGTATCAGCACCGTGTACCGGACGATGTACTGCCCACCCATCTGATTCCGCATCTTGTCACGCGCATTGCTTACAGCGGGGCGGGCGGGTTCGATCCGCTGTGCTCAGGCCTGCGCTTTACGCTGAGTCCGCGCGCATCGCACATTGAGCGCACCATCTCATCCGAGTCCACGGGCGACCGCGGGATCTACCACAGCAAAGACGAGCCTTTGTGCAGCGGGTACAGCCGCATGCATGTGCTTTGCGGCGAGAGCCTATGCAGTCATGCAGCCATGTTCGTCAAGGTCGGGGCGACGAGCCTGGTGGTTGCAATGGCGGAGGCGGGTCTGGAGCCGGGCAAGGACGTGCAACTGGTATCGCCCTTGAATGCGCTACGCACAGTGGCTTCCGATGCGACATGCAAGAGGCCGCTGAAGGTGAAGGGCGCAGGGCGAATGACTGCCATTGAGATCCAGCGGCACTATCTCGCGATGGCTGAGGCTCATCTTGCGGATGAATTCATGCCGCCGTGGGCGGCAACTGTCTGCAAGCAGTGGAAGCGGCTGTTGGATCTGCTGGACGCCGGACCGGCCGCAAGTGCAAGGGTGTTGGACTGGCCGACCAAGCTGGCGCTGTTCCTGAGCCATGCGTCCCGCCGCGGTCTCAACTGGGACCGGTTGCCCTTCTGGAATGCGGCTATCGATCGGATGAGCGCAGCGATGGAGTTGCCGCCGACCGGCGAACCGTTTCCTCTGGATGCAGCGATCTCCGGGGAGACTCCGATTCCGAAGATCGTCTGCGAGATTGAAGCGATGATGCGAAGGAAGGGCTACGCGTGGGAGGAGCTGAGGAATGTGCTCGCGCTGCGCGCGGAGTTTCTTGCACTGGACGTACGGTTCGGCCAGCTTGGGCCGCAAGGGCTGTTTACCGCGCTCAACGACGGCGGCATTCTGGATCACGCGGTGAGCGGCGTGGACAACATTGAGCACGCCATGGTGAATCCGCCAAACACGGGACGAGCCAAGCTGAGAGGCGCGGTGATCAAGCGGATTGCGAGCGACATGGCCGGCGAGTGGTACTGCGACTGGCAGCAGATCTTCAGCCCGGTGTACGGCAGGTGCCTTGATTTGAGCGATCCATTTGCACAATCCGAGTCGTGGCATGACGAACTGGTGAGAGAGCCTGCGACAACCTGGTGAAGGCAAGGAGCGGAGCAAGACCATGACGGAAGAACTGAATCTCGGGCCATCGCTGGCAGCAAAGCTGCGGCGCATGCGGCTGCGGCTTGAGCTGCCGGACCAGGACACATTGACCGTGAAGCGGGTTCCGGCGAACAAGCGCTGCTTTAACAAGGACCGGACGAACGTGCTGATCAAGCGCTCGAGCGAAGGGATGCCGTGCGTGGTGTGTGTGGATGAGGACCTTGAATACCAAGGCTCAGACAGAGGATTGGCGCAGGCCTTTGCGGCCGCACCCAGGCAGCAGGGTTGGAGAGTCCTCTATTGCAGCGGAGCGCTGCATGGCGAACTGCCGGCGGCGCTGGAATATGCTCTCGGCATACTTGGCAGCGAGGAAGACGGCGGCATGCAGGCCGCGGAGCCGGCAAGCCCGCGAGGCGGCTTGTTAGGCGCATGGGCAGAGAATCTGACCATTGCGATGGGCGGCGGCCGCCCGGGCACAACGCTGTTTCGGGATGAAGAGGTGGAACAGGTTGCAGCGTGCACACTGAGCTGGCAGGGGCGGCTGCCGCTGGTTGTGGGCGAGGCGGGGACCGGCAAGACGAATCTGCTATGCGGGGTTGCGCGCATGCTGGTCCACCGCGGGCGGGATATGTTGACGGTGAACATGGGAGCGCTGATGGCTGGGACTCTCTTCGAGAGCGAGCGCGAGGCCCTGCTGCGCAAGCTGCTGGAAGAGGCGCGAGAGTCCGGCAGCGTTCTGGCTCTGGAGCAGGCCGAGTGGGCTGTGATTGGAACCGCCCGCAGCCTGGTGCTGCTGCGCGAGGCGCTCGACCAGGGCACTCCGCTGATTGCAACGGCAGCGGCAGAACACGAGCGGCGGTTCGCGGTGCATCCGCTGGCTTCAAGGCTGGACGTAGTGCGGCTGAAGGAACTATGCGCAAGCGACACGCGCCGCGTGCTGGAGACCTTGCGGCCATCGATCTCCGTACACCACGGCATTGAGATTGACGCGGAGGTGGAGCACGCAGCGGTGGAGCGCTCGCTGACGATGGATGGATTGCTGCCGGGCAAGGCCGTGAAGCTGCTGGATGCGGCAGCCTCGCGGGCAAGCCTGACGGGGAGCGCAAAGGCGACGCTTCTTGACGTTTACGTGGCGGCCTCAAGAATGCAAGTGGAGAGCACGTAGCGCCCGCGCACAGCAGCAACTACCACGGGCGCGGAACCCCCGCACGCTGCACGCGTTGCCCCCTCTTCAACGCGAGGCGGATTCCGCGCTGCCTGTTCGTCTGGATAAGATTCCGGTCGTAGCCGGCTTTGCGAAGCGCCTCTTTCAAGAGATGCACAATGTTGTTCACATATCTGGGGTGAAAGGGCCTGCCCTGCGAGCCGCCGAGCAACTGGAGAATCTCGGCGCGCGATCGCCAGCCGACCAGGGCGTCATTGCCGTCGCGATCCTTCTCGGCTGTGGCGATGAACTCGAAGACCTCAGCGAGGCGAGGCCCAAGAGAAAAGGGAGCGCCTCCATCAATGACCACCACGACTGAACCGTCGGCGTTTTGGCGCGTGAGCAAGTTGCACGCGACCTGGCTCGTGAAATGCACGATGTGAGCGCCGTCCGGATCGGGGCGAGTCCCGGCAAGCACAGAGAGATCGCGCTCCATGCGATCAAGGCGCTCGATCTGGGCTTCAAGGCCAGACCTCACGACCCGCACCTCATGCAGCAAGTCACGAATGGACAACGAGAAGTTGATTCTGGGCGCAACAACCGGAACCGGAATCACCATGGTTCTACACTCCTCCCCATGAAGTCACAAACCGGAACACCGAAAGACCGGCACGCTGTACTGGTGTAGTTTGTGAGCCTAGACAACCGGCCTAAGTACACTCACAGGTTATGGAGTTTCTAATAAAGCCGCAGTTGAGTTAGTAAGTTGAGTTATGTAGTGTAGTTGAGTTACATCGAAGGTAGAGCCTGCTGGCAGCGGGAAACGCCAGCCATCAGGCCCTAGAGAACGGGCGGCTCCCTGAATGCGCTTCCGCCCCGCAACTCGCGAAGCTTCTGAAGCTCTTCAAACAATCGGGTGACCGCCTGATGAATGTCGGGCGCGAGCGGGCTGCGCCAGAAGCGCGCCAGCCTGCGGGGATCTTCCTGCGGCAAGGCCAGCAACTGTCCCAGGTTTTCTTCAACGCGGGCTACGGACTCGTATGTCTCTGCGCTCCCGAAGTAAAGCCGCCTGCGGAGCAGACCCTGCAATTCCACGCGCATACGCGCAAGGGATTCGCGCGCACCCACGGCGAGCGGCTGCACCTCTGCCAGCGGCTTCAACAACTGCTCGCAGACATGAATGGTCTCGTCGGCGCGGTGGATCTTGCGGAGGCACTCTACTTGCAGCAGGGCAGGATCACCGGCGGGAGACTCGCTGCGCCCATACCCGGCGACCAAGCCGAAGTGCTGGAACACCGCGTTGAGATGATCGGACTTGAGACCGGTTGCACCAAAGTAGTTGTTGAGCGCACCCAGCACGGACCGCAGTTCGCGCACGTTGCCCGGCCAGCGATGGTGGCAAAGGCCGCCCAGTATCTCCCTGGGCAGAGGAGCGTTGGAGCGGGTGATTTCTCTCCACATCTCCTGGGCGATTGCCACCAGATTCTGCGGATCCTCGCGCAAATCCGGCGTGAGAATCACAAACTGCCGCAGCAGGTAGAACAGGTCCGCGCGAAATCTTTCGGCTTTCACCATGGTGTAGAGGCTGCGGCTGGTAGCTGCGACGACCCGCGCAGAGACGTGGATATCCGTCGCACCGCCCACGCGCCGGATCATTCCCTTCTGGATGGCGCGGAGAATGCGGGTTTGGACTTCGAGGCTCAGGTCGCCGATCTCATCCAGGAAGAGAGTGCCACCCCGGGCCACCTCCCACTGGCCTTTTCTTCCAGCCTTGAATGCGCCGGGGAGAGCGCCCGGTTCACAGCCGAACAACTCCGGCTCAAGCAACTCCTCCGGCATGGCGGCGCAGTTGACCTCGACAAACGGCTTGTTCTGGCGCCCGAAGTCGTGGATGGCGCGGGCCACGACGCCCTTGCCCGTGCCGACCTCTCCCATTACCAGCACCGGATCATCGATCTTTGCCGCGCGCAGGATGAGTTGGCGCACCTGGTGGCAGGCCTCCGACGTGCCCCAGAAGCACTTGCTTAGCTCCGGCTCGCCCGGCAGTGACGGAAGCAAATCGGACAGCGGATATTTTGACGACCCGTTGTGAATACCACCCTCTTCAGCTTTCGCAGAGCGCCATGCCTTTACGAAGACCTCCGCGTTAACGCTGAGAACGTAGATGCCTAACTCATGGGACTTTACCGCGTTCTCAAGCAGAATCTCGACGGACTGCAGCAGGCGGCCCTCGGTGTCGATCCCGGTTTCAATGAACGGAATCAACCCGCCCTGGCCGATGAGCAGCGCGGCCAGGCCTTTTCGCGGATCCTTCTTCAGGCGGTCCTTGAAGAGCGCGGGGCACGCGCGAAACGACTTCAGATCCTCGTCCCGCACCACCAACGCAGCGGGCAGGCGGCCCGTTCCCACCGTGTGCCGGAGCTCAGCAGGAGGGTCGATCACGAGCTGGACCGGCGACTTGGCTCGGCAAAACAACACGCTCTGAACCGGCATACAGGCGACACCTCAAAGAGTATTTTCGAGTCGCGTATCGGGCTGCACGAACGCCCGGTTCGCTGTTTCTGTTCGCCACGCTTCGCAGTTCGCAATAAAAACAAATGAAGAAACACAGGGTCAAGATGGCGCTACGGAGTCAGTGCTTCGACGGCCAGGCCCGTGTGTCTCAGTCTCCGGCGGCTTAATCAGCGCTTCGATCCGTTTCTGGATCTCAGCAATCGCGTGATCGCGCGACTCGGCCATTGGCACACTTCCCAGCGCCTGCTCGAAGGTCTGATCGAACTCTTCGATGACTCTGGCTATTGTGGGAGCGTGGCGGGTAAAGATCGTATGCCTGTACCCGTCGCCGATCATGTTTGAAATCGAGTGAGCCGCGAACCAATCTCCAACCATCGTCTTGCTTTCATTGTCAGGAAGTCCGATGTCGATCGCAACCTGGCACGGCTGGATGGTCCTGTCGCGAAGAAAGCGCAGCAGGCATTCAAGGCGCGTGCGGCGAGCATGGCCGCCGTAGTGATTGAAGTCCAGATTTGGATTGATCACGATCCTGCAACCCTTCCTCTTTGCATGCTCGGTCAAGGCCACTCGCTCCTCGTGCAGGAGCCTGCAATGGTACAGCGGCTTTGAGTGCACGCCATAGCGCCCCTGCCAGTCTGGGTGACCGATGTTTTCAATTGGGATGTGAAACGAACTCAATCCGCCCAACTGACGCACCATGCCGGAGTTTCCGGTGAGCGAGACAGCATCGGCATAGCGCTTGAACAGGATGGCGCGCTCCTCGGTTGTATCGGCGCACTCATAGAGAGCGCCGCCGGCGGGCGACTGATGCAGGCAGGGCTCAAGCGCGTCAAACGTGAGCACATCTTTCAACTCGCGGTAAACGGCATTCAGGGTTTCCTCCAATCCACGATCCTCACTCGTATTCAGGTGGATCGCCTGAATGCCATGAAGAAACTGGCTTGGTTCGCAGTTAATTGCAACAGGAACCGTAGGCACACGGAGGGCGAGGGCATAGCCTATCTCCTGTTGCGCCCATGCGCGACTCACCGAGGATTGGGTGAGCAGGGGCAGAAAAATGTGCGCGTGAGAGATGCAGTGGATGATTTGTTCAGGGAATTCCTTGCCGAGCCTGAGGCCGTTCTTATCGAAGATGGCGGTCATTCCATTTTCATTGATCACCCTGGCTACGACCTTGACCATCTCCCTATCTTCGTGCGAATAGCTAATGAAGACGCGCAGGCGCTGGACAGCGTGCGCACTTCCTTCAAGGCTTCCAGTCTGGGTAAAGTCCACCATGCTGCTTACCCTCCTTTCCGGTTGCATCGAACCCGGATTTGTCCATTCTGAAACTCTGCAAATCTGCTGGGATTCCGACACAGTGGCGGAACCGCACCATGATACTCCATCAGAGCATGAAATCCATGTGACGCCACGCGGAGGCGGCCGATCAGAATCCTGCCAAATCAGCCCGCCTTGATCTCTACATAACGCATGAGCATGAGCCAGTCCTGGGTCTCACGCAGCATGACTTCCTCATCCAGGTGCTGTAACAAGGCCTCGAATCTCTCCGGATCAGCGGCCAACTTCATCTCCCAGCCGATCCGATCCAGCTGGCGGCACATGTTGGCGCTACGCTTCTCCAGGCGCCGATGCTCGCGGTGCGCCTCCATACCCGCCAGGGACGCGGCGACGGCAGGAAACAGCAGAGCGACGAATGCGAGGCCGCGGTGCAGCCCCAGGTGCAACAAGTGAACCGACTCGGCAGCCGCTACCGCCGGCTGCCAGGCGAGCAGCAACAGGTGCAAGGCCGCAGCGGCAAGCGTGGTGGGCAATACAATTTTTCCGGCCAGTGCAAGGTGACGGGCGGCCCTACCTTCCTTGACAGTCTTTATCTGGTGGAACTTGATCTGCTCGCGGATCCAGACCGTGCGAATGTAGAGGCGCAACTGCCGCCAGTCTTGCCCCACAGAGCCGCGCAACGGCGGCAAGCGGTCCCATATCTCGTCAAAGGCGCGCACTGTCCAGTCGTTCGCGGTCTGGGAGTAACCCATGAACGGCAGCACGTCAATGGGCTTTGGCTCCACTCCGCAGATGGCCATGAAGATTCCGCAGCGGATGCGCTCGGCCAGGAAGCGATTCTCAATCCAGATTTCGCGGGAGTGCCTGCGCTCCGCCTGCCACAATGTCAGCAAGATAATCCCCAAGAGCATCAGTTCCGCGGTGAAGCCCAGCCATGCGATGACCGGGAAGAGAACTCCGACCGCGGCGCATCCCACCGCCGCCGCAGAGAGTGCATAGATGGTTTTGCCGGCGTTGTAGAATCGCTTCTGGCTGACCTTGGCTGCGTCCGAGGCCTTTGCGTAGTAGGGAAACAGGCGGGCATTGACCATGGATCGCACCGATTCCGGAATCCATCGGGCGATTCGCGCGGCCTCAAAGTAGTTTCTGTTCAAGCTCTTCAGATAGCCGGGAGCAAGGGGCTGCCGATTGAACTGGTCAACAGCCATCAGCGCCCCCGCATCCAGCGCCAAATGGTTGCCGGCGTTGATCAGGTGCACCGAACCGTGCCAGATGCGAAAGACGGGCCGCCGCTGCTTGAGCGCGTATTGAACGATCTCCGCGGTACCTCCGACACCTCTCGCGCGTTCTCCGTCCCAGACGGCGATGAGAACGTCACAATGATCCACCACAAATCTTCCGGCTCTGGAATATGCCTGATGACGCAGCTCTGCCTGGGCAGCCGGGTCGCTGCGCTCGTCGCGGAGAAGGCGCGCCCGCATCACGACAGGCTTTCTGGATTGCGCCAGAAGCGCGTGAAATTCACTGCGGGCTTCGTCGCTTTCAAACGTGGCGAGATAGTCTTCAACGGCAAGTGGAATGACCGCTTCGAGCCGCGCGCCTGGATCGCTGAGCACAGCACGCGCCACCACACGGTCAGCGCCTTCGGCCAGCGAGCTCAGGACGCGGTACAGGACCGGGGTGGTTCCAGCCCTCTTCATGCGTTCCACCTGCGCTTGAGCGTCTGGAGGAAAGAGGCTCTTGAACTGAGTGCATAGCAATTGCTTTACAAGCGCTTCAATACTTTGCGAATCGTGCAGGCTCCGGTGGCCGGTGACACCAATGCGAATGCGATAGGGAATGGGTTCAACGGAAGCAGTCATCGCGGCGGACATAGGTTCACTCCCCCGGAAGCGGCGCGTCGAGTTCGACGGCAGGCTGATCGCGCCAGGCAGGGAAGCTGTCGAGCTCCTGCATGTGGGCACGATCGTTCAATGCAGAGACGAGAGCCTCAAGAAGCTTGAAGTCCGCCTCACGAATGCACGACTCCAGGTGCAGCAAGACGGGCGTCATCGACCACTCAGAAGACGCATCCGCGGACTGCATTGCAGTCTTCATCTTGCCCAACAGCTTAAGATGCGCAGGTTCGATGCCGCGTTCCGGATGGAGGCAACAAAGAAGAGCGATCTGAAACCAGAGGATTCGCGGGGTTACATAGGCAGCTGCGCCGGCCCGGTTTCCCCAAGCGTATGCGACGTGTTCCTGCGCTTCCTCTGCGCGCCCCGTGAGAATGAGCACACGAGCGAGGTGGCACCGGTTGCCGGCAGTTTCAAAGCCCTTCTCGACAAGACCGCGAAGCAGCTTCTCCGCTTGCGTGTATTCGCCTCCCACGAAGAAGTTGTACGCAGCGCGGCGGATTGACAATAGGGCTTCCGGATTCCCGCTCCGCAGGTTTGCATCGATCAGGCGCGCTCTCAACGCCTCGGCCTCCACGTTCCTGCCCTGCTTGAGATAGATGACGGTGAGCAAGGCCACGGCCTCAAGCGTGTCAGAATCGTCTTTGCCCAGCGCCCGTTCTCTGCCGGCGATGGCCCTCCTGGCCAAGCTCTCAGCCTCTGCCAATTCCCCGTTCTCCATCTGTACCTTCGCAAGCAGCATGATGCTGTCCAGCGTGTCGGGATGGTTCTCCTTCTCCGGCAGGTGCGCTGCTTTCTTCTCAATGTTCGCGCGCAACAGTTGCACCGCATTTCCAGTTTCTCCCTTTGCCAAGAGGGTCCTGGCCAGCGAATACTCGGTCATCAACGTCCGCCAGTGGAACTCGCCTGACTTTTCCAGGAAGATCTTGAGCGCGCCGCGCAGCTTTGTTTCGCCCTCGTCAAGGTGGCCGGAACACATCAGGCTGAAGCCGAGATTGTGCAGCGTTTCCGCGTAGCCGAACTCATAATCTGTCGCATTGATACTTGCCCATCCCTCCAGCGCCTCGCGATAGAGAGTCTGCGCCTCTTCGTATCTACCGACGGAGTTGAACAGCAAGGCCAGATCGTTCTTTGCCAGCAGCGATTGGGCGGCTCTTTCGCCCAGCCGCTCGCCCTTGATCTTTAGAATCAGTTGCTGAATTGGAATGGCATCCTGGTAGCGGCCCTGGCCAAGGTAGTAGAGGGCCAGGCCATCCATGAGCGCCGTGTTCCATTGCTCTTCGTTCAATGGCTGGACTTTGGCCCAGAGCGCCTCGGCGTGTGCGATCAGGAGTCTCCACTCCTTCCAAACTTCAGGCCGGTAAGCATCTTTGGGGGCAAAATCACCGAGGAGCCGCACTGCCCCAAGCAGCGAGCCATTCTGTTCCGCATTGGGCATCTGGGATTGAGTGAGTTCCTGGACGAGGCGATGCTGGCTTACGCAGGGCACACCGTCAACGACCAGCTTCCTGACCATGGAGAATGCGGCCAACTCGGCCAGCGCCTCTTCAGGAAATGGATTGAGCGCGGAGCCCTCCGCGGGCTGAACCAGCTCCGCCAGAACGTTCGCGGCATTTTCACCTTCAAGGACGGTTTGCGGCAATGGGTCGGGCGCAAACCACGACAGCAGATGAAACAGCGCCACTGCTTCCGCACCGACCTCGCGCATGGTGGTGTCATACGCAATGGCGACGCTCTTCGGGTAGTGCATCAGACGCGGGTCAAACCATTGGCGGACACGCGCTTCCCCGGCACGCCATCGCTTGAGGTAGTCTCCCAGCGAGCACCGCTGACGCTCAATGAAAGCACCAGCCTGCTCCAAAGCGAGAGCAATGCCGTCCAGTTCCTTGCACAACACGAAAGCATCCGCATCATCCTCAGGCGCCAGTCGCCGGCGGTCTTTGGTTCGGTCGAGCAGGAAGCTCTTGGCATCTTGCGCGGAGAGAACGTCCAACTCAAGCGGCTCCACGTCCTTGCTCCAATCGCCGAGTCTTGAGGTAATGAGAACGTGCCCCCCCGGAATGCGCGCCAGGAGGTCTTCCACGGCCTGAGCAGAGGGCCGATTGTCGACGTTATCCAGAATCAGGAACCATCCCGGATGCTCCAACAGCCAACGGATGGCGGCGGCCATCTTGACTTCCTCTTCCTGCCGGTCCTGCTCGGGGAGGTTCAGGACCATGGGGCCGGTGAGTTGAGCGAGGTTGCGGCGCAGACTTTCAGGAGAGTCCGCAACCACAAACAGGGTGGCGCTGTACTCATCCTCGTAGCGCCAGCCGTACTCGACGGCGAGGCGCGTCTTGCCCACGCCGCCGAGTCCGCAGAGAGCCTGGCGCTGGGTGATGGCCGTGGCGTAAGCGGCATTGTTCTCTCTGCTGTGCGCCAGCAAGTGCTCTCGTATGGCGTGCAAGAAGGGCTCTCGCCCTTTGAACAATGAGCCGAGCGATGGATACGGAAGGTTCTGCAGATGAAGACTGCGACCGGTGAATTGAATGTGGCCGATGCGCTCGCGCAACTGGGTCTGGTTCGAGAATCGCTCAAAGATCTGAACCCCAGCTTCGATTGCCTGGCGATGCGCGAGCTGCAGGGCCTGCAACTCAGGGCTTTCGCCGGCATGCGCATCGAAGGCGCAATCTTCATTGGCCAGAAACTGGTAGACGGGCTTGCCCAACCGGTGAGCAATGTCGGACTCCATCTGCGTGTAGGAGCGCCGAGGCCGGTCCGCGGGGCGGTCCGCAGGCTCAGCTCCGTACACGAATCCGACCAGACAGATCACAGCGTAGCAGTCACGAATCTTCGCTTCGAGCATTTGCTCGACAGAGCGGAAATCGGGAGGGAAGTTGGTTTGCTCAACCGGCAAGATGCTGTTGGTGAGGAGCGCTTCCTTGACCACTTGGCGATAACTTGCCAAGTCTCCAGATGTGGCGCTGATGAATACACGAAATGTCTGCTGCATAAGCGTCTCCCTGTCTTGCGCGGGTTAGCCTGTCTAGTCTGCGGCTGCTGGCGCCACAAACCGAAACGCCAGTACGTCCTGCTTCTTCAATTCGTCTACGCAACGCGGCCGTCTGAACTTGCTACTCCTGCCAGGTCACGGTGTACGTTCCGCTGGTCGAGTGTTCAAGCTTCCTGGGCTCCGCGGCCTTGGATTGGGCTCCCGCAACGGTGTAGCCGGTTTCGTTCAAAATCCGCGCAATCCCACGGACCGCTGCCCGATCCTTGTCCTTCTCCGACTCGGAAAGCTGCTCGTCTCCGAGGCAGTCCGCAAAGCCCTTGTAGGGATTCAAGTCACCCGATGTCCAAGGCAGCATGCTCGGATGGAGTTTCTTGTCTTCGCTCCTCGGGGATCCATAACGCCATCCGCACTCGGCCTTGACCCTCATCCAGCGCGTATGTTCCATTGATGCCAGTTCTTCCAGTTTGTCAGAAGGAAACTCAAATGGCGGCTCGTCCTCGCGCGTCCTGACAATGCTGCATCCTGCATTGACCAGCTTGCCTGGAATATCGCAGACTTGTCCGCGGTTTTGCTGCTTTTCTTTTTCCGGGAGCTGTTCGTAATCGACAAGGAACGGATGCTTCAGGTTCACCTCGTCCTTTTCGGGTCCGTATGTCCAGCCGAGCGCCGTCTGCTCCTCACAGAAGATGGTGTGCGCCACCCTGGCCATGCGTTCCACGGTTTCGTCATCGAACGTGAGTTGATGAACCAGCGCAAGGAAGTTATGCCCATCCACGTGCAGATCCAGTTGCGCCTTCGTGGGCAGGCTTGAGCGGTCAAACCGGGTCTTGCCGTCAAGCTTGCTCATGGCCAGGATGGACTCCATCGAACGCGCTCCGTGTTTGTAAGTAGCGGTGAGCAGCAGCGCGCGCAGCACGCCTTCGTCAATCTGGAGCAGATTCTTGTCTTCCTTGTCGTCCTTCAGCAGGTGTCCCGCAGACCGCTCGAACATGGAGCGCAACATCACGGCGCGCCGCAAGACATAGTGCGGATCATCAACGCCGACGCGCGGATTGGGACCAAGGACATTGAGAAAGCCTTTCAGGCGGCTGAGGAAATCGGGAACCTTTGCGGCTCGCAACTGAGTTTCATCGCCATCCTTGCCAAAGCCCTCGAGCGAAGCGCTGGTTCCTCCGGCAAAGACAAAGATCGCCTTGCCGATGGGATGCGGCAAGTCTCCTTGCTGGAATTCGCCGTCCTGCATAGGAGCGAGGAAGTAACGCAGCCATCCGTAGTTCCGTTCAAAGTCGCAGTCAAATTCGTCCCAGAAGACCAGCGGAATCCTTCCGCGCAGGGCGATGTCGCGCACCTGGTGAAAAGCGGAGAGCAGGCCTTCGAACGAGCGGATCTGGGAGAGATTAAACTCCTTCACCTCGATCTCGCCCGGCTTGAGCGAGAGAGCAAGCTGCTTGATGCCGAAAGACTTGCCTGAGCCTGGAGGGCCAAAGACGGCAATCGACAACGGCCTTTCGGGATGGGCCTGGGCCACATACTCTGAGACCAGGGATCCGATGCTGCGCAGGCTTTCGATCTCCTGCCGGTCCACGGTCAGCAGCTTGCCAAAGCGTCCCAGCGGCACGTCGCGGAGGCTCTTCTTCTCTCCACGGAGCAGAACGTCGGTTGCGCGCTTCTCCAGGTCGCCCTTGCACTTGTCTGCCAGGATGGTCCAGCACTTTCCGCTCATGTGCATTGGGACCGATGCTTCCCGGAACGGCCCTCCCCGATGTTTAGCCACGTCCGGCTTCATGGTCTCGTCGCCACTTTGGAACGATGCTTCCTTGGCCTGGAGAGCATTCACAATCGTGTCCACCGGGATACCGATCTCCGCCTCATCGGCAGACTCTCCGCGCTTGCCGCAACCCTCGCAATGCAGTGTGCGCAGTGCCCATAGCCCCGCGCAAATGCCATTCCGGATGTTGGGCTGCTCCGGCGCAAGCATCAGTTCCCTCGCAATGCCGGCAGTGAGGCAGGAGGCATAACCAACCATCCCACCCGGGTAGCTCTGGGTCCACATGCCTTCTACCAGTTCAGGATCAAAGAGCAGGCTGTGCGCCAGGCTGCCGCCGGCGCTCCTGGAGCACAAAAATGCGCCTGCCACACCGAAGGAGATCACCAGATGCGCACATTTCTGCAGGCTGGTGAGAGCCGGGTTATAGGTAAGCTCCCACACCAGATCCTGGGCCGTCCTTTCCCACGAGAGTGCGTGGCTCACCTGTGCTGTAGTGCGACGCAAACCGTCCGCCGTGATCACGACAACGAGTTTCTTCGCATGGCTGTCGCAGAGGTGCTCCCAAAGATCGCCGCATGCGACTGGACGGCTCATCTTGACCAGCACCCATGGAGTCTTTCCGGCCTCAGTCAGGGCGGCGGGCCAAAGGTGGTGGTGGCTCTCCTTACGAAAGCCGAGGTTCGCATCATCCAGAACCACTAACTCAGCGTCAGAATTGTCGTTCTCCACCTTGGCCCAGTCCGCGGGTGGTTCCCTCGTCTCACACAGGTTGATCCCCTCAAGCTCCGAGGCACGCCAGGCCGGCTTGTCCTTCTCGTGGCCTTCGGCGGCCTTGGAGCCTTTGGCTGCATAATCGTAGGGCTGCCAGGAAGCGAAAGAATGATGGTAACGCTTGTCCTCCGGGCCAATGGTGGACTGCTCTGGGTCCGCAGGCCGCCTGGGCGTTTCCTGCTGCCGCACCTCGATTGCGGGCGGGCCAGGGATGAGCTTCGCAATGCCTTCGATGAGATCAGCCAGCAGGCCTGCTCCGCCGCGCTGCCAGCGCAGCCTGGAGCAGGCCGCTTTTTTCCATGAATGATCCGCTGCCTCAGTGCCCTTGTCGCGCGCCAAGTTCCAATCCAGCGTAAAGTCTCCGGTGACTACAACCGTTCTCTTCGTGCCTTCTGCGGTCATGGCTGTTCCATCCTTCGCGGCCGGGAAGAAGCATCCCACCAAAACGAGGCAATTCTACATCCAATCCGTGAAGGGCCGGCTGCAAAACTTCGTGAGATCGACTTAGGTAAGGCTGACAGTAGGCCAAGGCGGGAGAACGACAACTCAGGGTGGCCTGATTGCCCAGCCGCCCACGATTGAGCCTGAGCGCAAAAGACGGCCGCAGGATCGGGCACGGTCACACGAAGAGGGTCGAGATTCCGCCCAGTTGCCATCAAGACGGCGACGGGGCAACCCCGCTCGTCACGCGTTCAGACAGCCAGGAGGGGGCCGGAATCCGGCGGGTACGGGAAAAATCGCATTGTCCCCGTCAGGCAGCCGCAATGTTCTTGCTGGAATCTATGTAAAATGAATGCAGACACACCAAGCGCCGGGATGGCGGAACTGGCAGACGCAGCGGACTCAAAATCCGCCGACCGCAAGGTCGTGGGGGTTCGACCCCCCCTCCCGGCACTACTAGTTAACTCGTTTATAAGCAATGATATACGCGAATTAAGTGGCCGAAATAGGGGGAAGGAGTGCGCATTTCGGCTTATTTTGGCTCATATGTGAACCAGACCTCCTCCGGATTCAAAGTCCTAGTCCTTTCTTGCTGAAGCCTAGCCGTAATACTGTTCACTTAACGAGATTTGTGGCATTCTGTATGGAGCAAGGACAGGAGGCCACAGGTGGCGCGTACGGTTGCGGAACTCCCTCCGGGTGCCCGGATCACGGA
>Ga0302319_10013275_pt1 | contig 15458 bp, 11 predicted proteins | sample Bog_T0_2_FD_203319 | JGI IMG/M metagenome (GOLD analysis project Ga0302319, IMG submission 203319) | Peat permafrost microbial communities from Stordalen Mire near Abisko, Sweden - Bog_T0_2 | ecosystem: Environmental > Terrestrial > Soil > Wetlands > Peat | place: Sweden: Abisko, Stordalen Mire... | reverse complement strand
AGTCTTTGATTTTTCTGCCTGTCCTGATCCTGACGGTCTGATGGCTGCCACTCCCTGCGATGCCCTCTGGGGAGTTGGAAGGAATCTGGCAAAGCGACTTTCCAAGCTCGGTATCGAGAACACCCTCCAATTCAAGACCGCCGATCCTACGGCTGTTAGGAAAAGCCTTGGAGTCGTGGGCGAACGCTTGCTTAGGGAGCTCAATGGGATTTCCTGTCTGGAACTGGAAGAAATGCCTCCATCCCGCAAAGGGGTGATGGCTTCCCGATCCTTCGGAAGTCCTGTCGAGGAACTAGAAAATCTGGAAGAAGCTCTTGCCAACCATGTGGCCCGTGCCTCGGAAAAGATTCGGCGCTTCGGACTCCTTGCTACCCACCTGGAGGTATTCCTTCAAACAAACCGATTCAGACAAGACTTGCCCCAGTACTACCCAACACAAGGGATGACTTTGCCAACCCCGACGGCCTCAACTCCAGAGTTGATGGCAACTGCACGGGAACTTCTGCATTCCATCTATCGTCCAGGCTATCGCTACAAAAAGACCGGGGTAATGTTGGCTCATCTGGTGTCCGAGGAAGAATATCAGCCGAGTCTCTTCGATACACCAGCATCCAAGGGTAAACGATTGGACATCGATAAGATCGTCGATGAGATCAATCGTCGCATGGGTGACAACCGTTCTCCTGTCATTACCCGCGCCTCCATGGGAGTCGCAAACAATGGAGGAGACTGGAAGATGAAGGCCGAGAGGCATTCCCCAAACTACACGACCAATTGGCAGGAATTGCCGGTGGCGAAACTCTAATGGAGATCAGGCTCCAAAAAGGAATCCATTTGCCGGGGTGTGACCTGTGGCTCGACTCCCAAAGAAAAGTGCCGTTTGGCGTAGTGACTCATGCCCATAGTGATCATGCGGGGTGGCATGGAATCACAGTAGCTACACCAGCAACCGTAGCCTTGATGAAAGTGCGTAGGCAGCCTCCGGCCGGGACGATCATCCATGAACTTCCCTTCTGTAAGCCATTTCAAACACCACAAGCCACCATCACGCTGATACCTGCTGGTCATATCCTGGGATCAGCGCAAGTGCTCATAGAAACAAAGGAAGGGAGCCTTCTCTATACCGGGGATTTCAAGAGAAGGGAGAGTCTAACCTGCGAACAGTCTAAGACTGTAAAAGCAGACACTCTCGTCATGGAATGTACCTTTGGGCTTCCCAGTTATGCTTTTCCACCTGCCGAGCATGTCCATTTGCAGATCATCAAGTTCTGCGGACGGGTGCTTGAAAGCGGCGAAACTCCCGTACTATTGGCCTATTCACTCGGGAAATCACAAGAACTCATGGCGATCCTTTCCAAGGCCAGCATTACTCCGGTTGTTCACGAGTCGATTGCTAGGATGAGCGCAGTCTATGAGGAGCAAGGAGTTGAGCTCGGTTCCTACTCAATCTGGGATGGGACAAACCACAAAGGGAGAGTGATGATCATCCCGCCGAATGCAACCAAGAGAATGGAGAAGCTCAAAAACCACCGCACTGCAATTGTCAGTGGTTGGGCTATGGACTCCAGTGCCATCTATCGTTACCAATGTGATGAAGCATTTGCCTTGTCCGACCATGCGGATCACGGCGAACTCATCGAGCATGTGGAGGAGGTGGGAGCCAAAATGGTTTATTTGGTTCATGGATTCACCGAAAAGTTCGCTGGCGACTTGAGATACTTTGGGATTGATGCCCTTGCGCTGGGTGGCAAAAACCAACTCGAACTGCTGTTCGGTTAAGAACGATCTGTAATCAGAGAAAAGATCAGACGTTCGACATACCGATTGAGGCAGCGATCGTTCCCAGAGCATTTCCCTCCAGTCGGTTGTTCACAAAAATGAAGCTGGGTCGCTGCGTCTTGATGGCTGATAGGCTGCAAATTGCCTCTCGCCCCTCTGGGTAGGGATCCTGGACGGACTCATACGGTGAGAAGCTCTGCACTGCCTCCTCATATTTCCTGCCGGGTCTGAGTAGGAAACGGGAGGCAAAGAAGTCAGCGGTGAAACTCCCTTTAATGGCGAGTTGCTCTTCGACCGGTGGCATGGCGGCCCAGGAGTTAAAGACATGAGTGACGCCATGACGCCGTAGTACCTCAAAGTACTCGGGTCTGAGAAATTCCTTATTCCTGATCTCCACTCCGTACTGCCAACCGGGAGGTAACTGAGCAAAGAAGGCATCCAGAGAAGCAACGAAATCACGTCCCTGTTCGAAGTCGCGTTTGTACAGGTGGCCAAACTCGAACATCAGCACGCCGATCTTCTCCCGATGAGGGGAGAGGGGAGCAAGGAATGCCTTTGCGAACAAATCTGCGTTCAAGAAGTTGGTATTGGGTTTGCCTGCCCGTTCTCCATGACGAGCATGCCTCGGGAAATTCTTGATCGTGATCTCGTCGGTTACTTTGAACGACAGCTTGAAACCGTCAGGCACCTGATTGGAGAGTTTTTCAACATACCTCTCCTCAGGGAACCGATAGAATCCGGCATCCACACACACGGTCTTGAAGACTTCTGAGTATTCTTCCAAGCATCCCGCCTCAAAGCGACTCCTAGCAACTTTCCCCCTGTAGGAGTACCGGTCCTCTGAATAGAGCTGACCCATCCACCCCATGTATTTCCAGGAGGAGGTGCCGATGTAGATGTTCCTTGATGCTAATTCTGAGACCCGTTGGGCAATTAGGTTGCGGTCAAAGATCACAACGGGAATTTACTCCTGTTGGCAAAAAAGTCAGCCGTTTGAATATATCGTCTTTCTGGCAGGTGATCGCGCGGCCGTTATCAATGGTGCCTTCATTCCTGGCAACGGAGGAACAGTTCAGACAAGTGCTTGACCCCACCCGTCGGCAGCATCAATTTTCCTTGAATCTATGGACTTGAAATTAACCGACAAAACGGCGCTCGTTTCGGGCTCCACCAAAGGGATTGGATTTGCCATTGCGATAGGGCTGGCCCGTGAAGGTGCACAGGTCATTATCAACGGGCGCACGGAACAGTCGGTTGCCGACGCGAAGCAGCAGATTGAAAAAATTCTGCCAGAATCAAAAATCGATGGCTTTGCCGGCGACCTCTCTACCGAGGTTGCCACTGAGGCGCTCCTCACTCAGTTTCCCAATGTGGACATTCTGGTCAATAACCTCGGCATCTTTGAACCGAAGCCATTTGAGGATATTTCTGATGAGGACTGGAGACGTTTCTTCGAGGTTAATGTCCTGAGCGGCGTGCGCCTGAGCCGTGTCTATCTTCCTGGAATGAAGCTGCGTAACTGGGGGCGCGTCGTTTTCATCAGTAGCGAGAGCGGCATTAACACCCCCGTCGAGATGATCCATTACGGCATGACGAAGACAGCACAGCTCGCCGTTTCTCGCGGTCTTGCCCAATCGTGTTCCGGTACAGGAGTCACGGTGAATGCGGTTTTGCCGGGGCCAACCCGTTCCGAAGGAGTTGAGGAATTTGTGGAACATCTCAGTGGTGGCAAACCTTTTGCAGAATTTGAAAAGGAGTTTTTCAAAACGGTGCGTCCATCTTCACTGCTAAAGCGGTTCGCGACGACCGAAGAGGTGGCTAATTTAGTGACTTACGTGTGCAGCCCGCTATCCGTTGCCACCAATGGTGCTGCCCTCAGGGTGGATGGTGGAGTGGTTCAAGCGTGCTTTTGAACGCGATCCTTCTCCTTCAGCACCTTCACACGGGTGCTTATCAGACGCGCGGTTAGGTGAGGGGAGGAACAGATGGCATCCGATCCATTCACAGGCCGAGGATCACTGAATCGACACCCTGCTCATTAAACGAAAGATATTTAAGAGTGGTGGTGATGGAGGCATGACGCATGGCATAGGCGGTGCGAACCAGATCATGGCCGAGCGCCTCGTATACTTTGCGTGCGTATGTCTTACGTGTTGTGTGCCAGCCTAGTTCTCCCCGGGCTCCTTCGAGTCCTGCCCGGGCGAGCACGCACTTAAAACTCTTCCACGCTTGGACGCGGTGGAGCGGAGCCTTGCCATCTTGGCGCGGGAAAACGAAAGCCCCTGGCCTCGTATCTTGGAGGGTGGCGATTTGAGCGGCGAGTGCCTCGGCAGCCTCGGGATGCAGGGGCATGTCGTAGCCGGATTTTTTGCCCTTTGTAGTGCAGCGCCGGATCCGGATGCGCGAGCGCATGGCGCGCCCATCCCAGACATCGGCGATCTGCAAAGCGAGGATGCAACTGATGCGCAGTCCCGTTTTGAGTCCCGTGACAAAGATAGCCTTCTGCCGAAGGGCAGTCGGCCCCTCCATCGCCTTTAAGATGTCCTCGATCTCGTTGCTTTCCAGTGGTCGTGTGCCTCGCATCTCACAAGATACAAAGCCCTCCTATCAACACTCTACCCACCTCGTTTTGTATGTTTTGTAATACCTGATTTCTCTTGCTCTAATTGTTGCGGGGGAGGGGAGAGGGCGGTTTGTTGGACTGGAATTCAACAGAGATGGAAGGCCCCCTCTTGAAGTCGGGAGAACTTGAAAAAGGGGAGTTTTTCTGAGATGTGATGGGTTTGAACTGTATTCCCATGGTCTAAAAGCTGGAGATCTGCTTGCTTACCCCCCGAGACCGCACTTTTTTATATCCTCCAAACCATGCCTCGATTTCACAGATCCATTTTCTTTGCGATGCTTCTGCTGTTTGGGATTATCATGCAGTCTTGTTATTCGGCTGTTATTTCGATAAATGTTGGTGGCTTTACATCTACATGGGTAATATCTCAACCCTATCTTTTGATTCAGAATCTACTCGGTACTTCTGATGACGACGATGCTCAGAATGGTGCTGATAATGATGATTTTGGAAAAAGCAAAATCCTTTCCGCATATATAGTTCCCGGCACTGCGTGCCTAGCCAGTGGGCAATTCGATAGCCTCGTTTTTACCAATGAAGGACTGCTCATTCTTGGCAACAGTCCTGGAACCTTGACCGTCCATGGCAACTACACTCAGACACAGGGTGGCAACCTGCTGATCCGGGTAGCCTCCTCCACCGTCCATGACCAGGTGATTGTCAGTGGCAAAGCCCTGCTTGGAGGACGCCTGATTGTGACCCCCTACAACGGATTCCAATTTGCCTTCGGTCAAAAGTTCGGCTTCCTAACGGCAGCAAGCATCAAAGGCTCCTTCTCTGAAATCGACGCTCCAGCTGGCTACCGTGCACGCCTGACGATCGTGGGAGACCCCGTGGCCTACATTAACTTGGCTCCCGCAAGCTACACCCAACTGGCAGCAAGCCCGAACCAATACCAAGTGGCCAAGGCGCTGGACAGCTTCATCCCGGCCACCAGCGGAGACCAACTGGTTGTCTCAACGACACTCGACTCACTCACTGCCTCCCAGTATCAGGCAGCCTTCAACGCGATCGCTCCAACCATCTACCAAAGTGAAAGCACCATCGCCTTCAACCTGGCCAACGCCCAGAACCAGGAACTCCTCCAGAGACTCTGGGGAGTCAGAGTAGCCGGAACAGGCTTCTCCATGAGCGGCTTTGCCGACAACACCATGGTGGTGGAAGGCCAGGGAGATAAGAGTGTGCTCGACAGCAAAAAAGACATCCTCCGCCCTGGAGCAGACAACCACTGGGGCATGTTCGTGGATGGCAACGGCATCTTTGCTACAGCGAACAGCGGCAACTTGCTGCCGAACTACAACAGCCAGAGTGGCGGAGTAACAACAGGCATGACCTACAAGTGGAACGACTCCTTCGGAACGGGTATCTATGCAGGATATGAAGGCAGTTACTCCAAGTATAGCGGAGGAAGCACATTGATCGACAACAGTGTCCGCTTCGGCCTCTTTGGAACCTACGGACATCCTGATGGTAAAGGCTTCTACGCCGATGGCTTAATCGGAGGAGGTTACAACAACTACCAAGTCAGCCGAAACATCTCCTTCGGAACGCTCAACAGGACAGCCAACAGCACCCCTGGAGCAGGAGAGTTGGATAGCATGCTCGCAGGAGGCTACGACATCAAGAAGGGCAACTGGACCTATGGACCAACCACCAGTCTCCAGTACACCTACTTTGGAGCCAACCCAGTGAATGAAACTGGAGCCCAGAGCCTGGACTTCAACTCATCGGGTTGGAATACAAGCAGCCTGCTCTACAGCCTGGGAGCCCATGTGGCCTACAGCTGGCAAGCGAACAAGGATGTGCTTGTCGTTCCCCAGATCAGCCTCAGCTGGCAGCATGAGTTCCTGCAGAGCCCGTACAGCGTTAATGGCTCACTCGGAGGAAGTCCGACCTTCTCGAACACCAGTGCCACCCCGATCCGGGACACGCTCTACACGGGAGTCGGTTTTACGGTGGAGTTGTATAAGAAGTGGAACACCTCACTCTTCTACAACGCTTCGGCAGGAAACAGTGACCTCACAAGCGAAAATATCTTCTGGAGTGCCGGGGTGAAGTTTTAGGGGGACCAGTTGGGGATCCCCCCTCGTTTTGTTTATTTTGTAATACCTGCCCAGCCTGTAAATGGCGTGGAATAATAGGGTATCTACACTGGAAAAGAACACTAAAAGAAAACAGAGTTATGGAATAGTTACAGGTGGATAGTTTAGCTGTTTAAAGCGAGCAAATCGGGAAAAAAGTTGCTTGGAATCGAAAACCTATGTACTGGATCTCACTTGAAGCGGAGAGTTATCAGCCCTCAACACTCTGCAATCCTGCAAGTAACAATAGAGTTTGAGCAGTAGATTGGTGGACCGGCAATAAGTCGAAATGAATTGTTCTGAAGTAGTCCAGCAAGCGATGCGGCGGAATAACTCGACGGAATCAGTACTTCTGGAAGCGAGCATCTCCCTAAAATGTTTCAGATCGGCGTCTCTAAACCAGTAATGACTTTTCAGATGGAGAAGAGATGGGTGATTTAAAACCTCGGGATAATAGCAGGCAAGAGCCCGAATTGGAGCCCAGGACAAGCCTGTTGCCCGAGGAAGGTGCGTGCTTTGGAGAAATTCCGGTACAATGGCACCCATTGCTTCACAAAAGAGTTGCTGGGCAACAAAGGAAGTTGCCTGCTCAAATTCTCCAAATCCGGCGAGTTTGGTGATTCTGGTATCCTCGGGAAGTTTCAATTCTTCGAGGCAATAATGAATTAAACTTCTCAGTCCCATGATTTCCTCCTCTGGCATAATTCCCCAAACCGGAAGAGATTGGTTCACCAATCCCGTTTTCGTCCAACGGATGTGTATTTCCGGATGCTCCCCATCCAGGAGAAAGTCGGCGATAGTCAGAAAGATTAAGCTGCAATGTCGCTGCCAGCAGTGAACCAATATTGATCGCATGGCACGGAATGCGGCATCTTTAAGAGGGATTTTTCCAGTCTGAAGATCCTCAAAAGTAGGAGGCGTTCCTTCAAGTGCGTAGCATTTCAGGATATCAACTGGGTCAATCAAAGGCATTTCTCGCGGCAGATGAATCACTGGAGCTAGATAAACTTCTAAGAAGGCATCGTGTGGGGTAACCAATCCACTTGCCCAGACTACACTTGCCCCTAAGCGAAGAGCTGAAGTCATCCGAACATCAATCTGCGCATCCCTTACCAGCCTCAAAGCATCCGGCAATGTCTGGAGAATTTTCCGCTGACTGGATATTGCCTTACTCCCGGCTTTCTCTGGCTGGGTGGCAGGAAGGTTAAAGGTTTGGCGGAACTTACTCCGAAAAGAATGAGCCTCTGGGATATACTCATTAGCAAAGAAAATTGCGATACGGCATAGCAACTTATCATCATCAACGCAGGTATGAGGGAGTTTCAGGCTATCAAAAATGTGCCCCTGTTCCGAAGATCGATTCTTCAGGAGATCCACAATCTTGCGACCAAAGAGAGCAAATATGGGATATTCATTGACCCATTGGCGATAGTCATGATCACCGCTCTTTTCCCGGCACACTGCCCCTGGTTGGCCGACATCAACGACAAAATTAAGGATCGCCACAAGAAGTGGTGGGCAATCACCGAGCAGTGCGGTTGCTTCAAGCGACTGAATGATGAACTTCCAATTGTGAGTCAGCGGTAAATTTAACTCGCGACAAAACATGTCGGCGAGTTCCTCGTCCCCGCAACGGCAAAACTTCGTCAGTAACCTCGGAGGAAGTCCTCCAAAGAGAGATTTTGGAATCAAAATCGATTCCCGATATCCATAGCGCACCTTTTTTTCAGCTCGTTTCATTACCGATGGAAGAACAAGGTCATCTTGCTGATGGGGCTCCAAATTTCCATTGCTGGCGCGCAGGGCACGAACGAAATTTACCGATAAAACACCCCGTTGCTCCAATATTTGAATGATCCGGATAGGTGAGTTTATTGGAAGTTCCCTGGATGATAACAGTTCTCGAAACCATATCCCGTGTCGGAGCCGCTCTTCATTGATGGAGACCGGATAACGGTGGCGATAGATCGTGCGAGGCTTCACAGATTAATAATGCGGCGGAGATGAGCTTCCATCTCCCGGCAGACCGCAATATTTGAAACTGGCTCCAATCTGTGGATTCGGAATGGATGCAAAGACGACAGACTTCTGTGGTGAAACGCTTCAATATCATTCGATGGGAATCCCGCCGCATAGAGTTCAGTCATACTGAAGTGACGCATTCCCCTCGGATAAAATCCCTTCCATTTCCAGGTTTTCGGGCAACAGGTGAAAGCCTCAACCATGGCTTTCCAGGAAAACTCGGTTGGTGCGAGCACTTGGTTTGAGTCGATGTCTAGTAGGCAAATCGAAGTATTGCGGATTTTTATAGCATCAATCTGTATCCCTGCCCCGATGGATATGGTGAGAAGTTCATCCAATCGGGTTCGGTACGTCGGGAGATACTCTCGGATTAAGCAGGAGGGCGTGTAGAGATAGTGCGATTTTTGGAATCCAAACCATCCGCATTCTGCCTCTCTAGGAATGATCATGGGCCAATTTCTCAAACCACCCAGCAGTACATTTCCTAATAAATGAAAACCTGATGAAAGCGCCTTGAAAGTGCACAGAGCCTCGGTAGCGTCGCTAGGCAATTCACTTTCCAAAAGCAACTTGACGGTGGATGAAAAATCACGCAGTTCTGCTAGTTTTGGAACATTTGGAGATCCGCATGATCTGAACTTGTTGATCCCATTCAGTGTTGAAAGATCACAGCTTGGGTCAAAAAGTTTAATCCATGACTCGCATCGGCGGAGAAAGCGATCATCCACACGACAGTATGAGCGGAGGGCTGGCGATTTTTCATTCAGTGGATAGAATCCAAGAATAGGAAGGACAGGGGGGAAGTTCCACCTAGTTGGGCAAACAGTCATCAAGGATTGCTGGAGTCGTGCACAGGTGAACCAAGGGCGGAGGCTCTTCAGGTAGTCTTTAATCGCAGAGCACTTTGGAAATCCACCGGCCTGCAACTCTGAATAAAGAGGCATTAAAGCCGACGGCATGACTCGGTAAAACCCAGAACCAACTTGCTCATGCAGATCCATGAACTCTGGAGTATCCCTGCGTTTGATCGATGAGAGAGCGAAACAGCCTGTTATCTTAACGGTCTCAAGTTCCCCAAATGGATGCCAAATCGCCATTGATATCAGGGTTGCAGCGGCTTCCTTCCAGTTTTTGCATGAACGATCAAATGCATCCTGCATGCATTTTTTTACTATGAATTCAATGTCGCCAGCACCAAGAGTCCCCCCGGTAGCTACAGCGCTTAGATAGTAGCGGGAATCAGCACTCTTGGAAGCTGAACGGATGAAAGTTTCCTCAGAAGCAGTACCCGCTTTCTCTGATTCCATTCGAATGTTCATTGCTTCTTCTAGGTCAAAGAGCACAGCCTCTTTGACTGCTTTTAAGCCTTCGTTAAATATGGTTTCGTCCTGCACGCCTACTTTCCTGAGCTTCTCGCGAATAGCATTTTCAAGCATTTTATCGAGCGTGGCTTTCTTGCGTTCGGACTTGAGTGGTCGATAGTTAAATCCATCATAAGATAGAAATTTTCTTTTCTGCTTTGGAACTAACTGAACGATTTCCTGATACCCCATTCCACTTTGGAGATCAGTATCGCTGACCTCTGCGTGCAGAAAATATCGAGGCTGACGCAGTCTATCAAAACGCCATTTCTTAACGATGTCGGTGGGGGCTATTGAGTAGACTGAAATGAACTCAGTTGTAAATTGCATCAGGAACTTTCCAAATCGCACAAGAAGTGGGTTGAGATAATGCTTTTGCAGAGCTTCATCAATCGCTTCCTGAAGTGATTTGTCATGCCATTTGGACACGAATAGAGCTTCTTCAATCAGAGGATACTCTCCAATGAGAGCTGCCACAGGAAAGAGGCGACATTTGGCTGCATTTTTGAAATTACCAGAGCTAAACAGATCGGGATTCTGTAAAACAAGCTCACGTGTTCTCCCGTCCAAAAGCGCGGTTGTGATGACAACTCTCTCAAATTCATCCGGAAGGAGGTTCAGCCATTCTGGCGAAACTTCCCAGTAATCTGCGACTGCCTTTAAAATCACAGTTAGGTGGGGATTTACCTTCTTACAATAATGTTTGGCTCGGTTGTTTGACATTTGCCTCCTCCAGTGTGTTGCTCGTTACGGTTTGCGGTGATCTTGCTGAGGAGCCCTGTAGGGCAATTACTGGTTTTGTGTCGGTTTTTGGGGCGGTGCTACTTGCGCTCTTTGGTGCAGGTTTGGATTGGGAGTTAACTTGGTTTGTGTCCTGCTGGGTGGTTTGCTCAGAGAGAACCTCCTTTCGGAACGGGTTATCTTTCGATGTTGCGTCAAGAGTCACTGGTAATTTTAAGGTGCGTGGAGTTCCGCTGCCTGAGCGCTCGACTATATGGACAGTTACACTTACCAGATCACCACTCTCTATCGCACAATCGATGTAGCCCTCTATCATGCCCCAGTGGGATATCGTACTAGAAGTAAACTCGGGCATCGTGCGATCGTGATGCTCATTGATCCGAGCCAGTATGCCTACGGCAGTCGCCCGTGCATCTTTAGTGCAGCCAACCTTTGATGCATCAATCTCTTTTTTTGGTTTTACTGGATTCATTTGATGCTTACTCCAATTGAAAATCCAGCCGCTTTCTCTATTTGTTCGATGACAGTGAGAGCGAATCGTCGTGCTGATGAGCGACCTCCAAATTTTAATCCTGAATATCCGTACCGCTTACAAATACGGAGGACGGTCGTGGGATGGCATTGCCAACGTAGTCCAATGTGATACTGGTCAAGATACTTTGTGTCATCGGGTGGTGTAATCGTATTCACACATACACAAATGGAGTGACGGGGTGGGTCCCCATCGAAATTCTCAATTTTTTAAAAAAAGGGAAAAAAGTGGTATAATGACTTCGTTATGGGAAAAAATTCTCAAGAAACAAAAGAAAAAGTACTCCGCCATTTCACAGATTATCCGAATGAATCTCTGCGTAAGGCTGCGAAAATCCTTAACATGAGGCGGAAGACGATCAGGGAAATCTTGGATGAAAATGGGGTTGAAACGATCACCCAACATAAAAAGCGTTTAGAAACTGAAAACCGCAATGCCTCTCTGGGTGACACAAGCAACATTCAAATGTCGCATTTGGAAGGGTCAAAAAGTTTCATCCCTCCCACTACTTGTTCTAGTGATGGACTTGAAGATTTCTACGAACCACAACCATATTTAGATATTAGAGGTGTCTATTTAGGTTCCAATATTCAGATTATACTTTTAGGCACAAAAGGTGTAGAGATCACAGAAATAAATATTACACAATTCATTGAGAAGCCAATATCTGATCTTTTACCTGTCTCGTATGTATCAGCAGATCATCTAAACATGGCCGAGCTTATTCAAATATTGGATACAAAATCAGATAATATTGATAAGTTGAAATCCAATATTGTGACACCAGAAAGTTGGTTTGCAGAAGTCATCTTGGCTACTAAGAGCCCTGATGAGATAAAATTACAAACTGATCCCACAAGGGAAAAGCTCTTCGCTCTAGTTTCTGGTAATGACAGCGAAATAATATCTCTGAACGATGTCTCGCCCGTTACTCAGATCAGAGTAGATGATATGGCTGGCGCTTTATCTGGGATCATGCTTTCACCGGAGATCTCAAGGTTAAGGGCAAGCGCATTTCCGACCCTAGCTAAAACGGTGAGCGAACTCTGGAAAAGCAATGTATGCAGCCATACACCCCTAGTGACTAACAAAGCAATTGATCTGCGCTTGAAATGCGCCTTAATAATCAAGAGGGATGGATTGAAAATTGCAGAACCTCATCAGCCATTTCATAATTCAACAACTAGAGAAGCAAATATTACCCTGAACACCATTCGATATAGGGAACGAAAAAAACTTCCGGAATACAAAACACAAGTGCAGCAATTTTTCCCGGGAACAATTGCTGAACCAGGCGCAAGATTTCTTTGCGATGAAGACAAAATTATTCCACATGATGGCGAGAAATTTGTGTTGAATCTGGAGTCTTTGAGAACATTAATCCTGACGGATTCCTGTCTTAAAACTATACAGCAAGACTATGCTATGGCCCATCAAGCCCAAGAAAATTTTCTAGATGTAAATAAAGATGATGCACTAATTGATTGTGCAATTCTACTGGGGCCAAAAGTTCCATGGATGAACTCGCCCGAGGCGTTGGATAGTATGATTAAAATATCGGATGCTGACAGGGATTTTAAGCCAGCGCTATTGAGTAGCTTGATGCTAATCACCATTGATCCTTCAGTTTTTATTTTTTCATTACTTAAAATGAAAAAATACAAAGACATAATTGAAAATAATGAGATTGATTATTATAAATGGTTAGATAGAGTTCTGTACATAAAATGGACGCCTATAGCCCAGCTTAGTAGCGCCGAGTCTGAATATATTATATCAAACATAAAATTTGATTTTATTATCAAACAGGTTATTCTTTTATACCCGAGGGCATGTGAGTTGATCATTCAACATGTGCAGAAGTCATTGTTGTCAACACTTGATGACATTAAAATGACTAACCTAGTCGAGGACGCAAAGGAAACTCTTTTGAGAAATCCTGAATCGTCTGTAGCTCAATACGACCAATTTGTGGAAAAGGTTCATCAGGATTTGGAACCTGATAGGATGAGACTTTGCAGTGAACTTTTAAATCCATGGCCTATAATTGTTTTCGATAAGAAATACGCTCAGGCCTGTTTTGCAAATTATCATAGAAGTTCTATCCGTGATATACGTAACAGTTATGAATCTCGATTTGAAAAAATATTATTAAATTCAACCGGAGAAGTGGATAGTGAAGGGACTTCTATAGAAATTGGCGACTTGGATAAATCACTACTGACTGCATCCGGCGCTGCCGAGGATTATACCGATGATGTAGCTAAAAAATCACGACATATCCGACTGACAGCTATTCTGGCTGATGAAGCTAAACTCCTGAAAAGCAAGTGGAAGCTTGACAAAAAAATCGCCCTGGCTGCTGCTTTACAGGGCGAATCGGACTTTAATGCAACAGCGATTAGTTACTATAACGCGCTGAAAACTGGGGATAAATCATTATATGAGCCTGCCAGAATGGCATTTTTAGAGGCAATGATGGAGTATGCTCCAGAACAGGCTCCTACCGAGTGAGTCGTGACGGTTTCACGAACGCGGCGTAGTGAGACTGGATCATCGCTATTGATGTGCCCATTTCGTGAGCGAGATCAAATGTAGTCCAACCTTCTCCGGCACGCTCGGTCGCGTAGGTATGACGGTAATGCATGGCGGACCATTCCAATTTCGACATGCTATTTACTCGTCGTAGAGCTGCACTGAAATTATCTGCATTCCAGCGTTTTCCAGAGGGGCTTGGAACGATCCATTCTCCTTTAAGCATCGATAGGTACTTCTCAAGAAATGCTTTTAGCGGAGGCAGGATTGTGACAGGACGCTTGCTATTGAAAGTCTTGAGCGTGCTGACTCTGTCGTGTTCAGGGTCTTCCTGATTTGTGACTGAAAGAAAGCTCAAGTCTGAAGCGATGGCATCCCGGCGAAGCCAGAGAACTTCCGAACGGCGAAGCCCTGCCTCCGACATGAGCATATAGGCGGCATGGAGGGAGGGCGTTGATTCTAGAGCATTCGCTTGTTTTACTTTGTCGCCAGGGCGTAGGAATACAATGTGGTTGCCTCCCTTCTCCAAATACGAGGGAAGGCTGGCCATGGGATTTGGGGTGTGGAAGCTGAAGGGCTCGATCTTACCATGTTTCAAGAGCACTTCAAAAAAATGATGAAATACTTCGCGGTAATGCCGGCGTGACTTGCGGGAAAGTTTCCGTTCATTGAGAAATTTTAGCACGATTTCTGCGGAGAGTTCGTCGACAAACTCTCCTTTAAAGATTTCTACCGCATCCTTCGTCCCCTGCGGGGCCAGTTTGTAAGGGAGAAGCTTGGGACCGAAGAGTTGTCGGAGCATGGAAATTTTCCCCGCAACATGGTGGGGATCATTTTCCGAGCTGATGTGGCCAAGGTAGAGGGTAAGGGCATCAGCGATCTTGAGACGAGGAAGTCGAGGTGAGGGATTCGGCGCTGGAGCGTAGATTTGATGCGGGTGAGGGGACTGAATGGATGAACTCTCAATTTCCAATGCCTCGGAAATCTCCTCTGGAATCTCGACTCCTTTCAAATGCGGTTTGGAAAGCTCGAATGCCAGTTCGACTTTTTTGGCAATGAGTTCCGCACGGGCGGGGTCTGCAGTTTTAAGACTGAAGCGATCTGGCCTTTTTAGCTTTGGATTGTAGATACGAAGCCACCATGAGCCATTTGGTGGGCTGCCGCGGAAAAATACTGATGCCATGCTTGTGTTAATGGAATGACGGGGTGGGGCCCCATAGGCACAAACACGGCTCGATAGAGCACAAAATACCTCGATTTTAGAGCACAAGGGCAAAAACGCGCCCTAAACGGGCGGTCGCCAACTTGGCGTAAGTTCCTCTCCGGCAATGAGAAGGAAGTGGTGGCGGGGGTAGGATTTGAACCTACGACCTTCAGGTTATGAGCCTGACGAGCTACCGGGCTGCTCCACCCCGCGTCAAGAGTTTAGAAAGTATCACGACATAATTCGTGCGCAAGGTAATTCATTCGGTTTTCTTAAATCAATCCGATGGCTCGGCGAAGGCGTTCCATCACAGGATGACTAATTGCTGCCGCTCTCTCCGCCCCAGCGCGAAGGATCCGGTTCACTTCTCCGGGGTCTGATGCAAAACGTCTGCGCTCTTCGCGCATCGGAGTGAAGTATTCCCAGACAGCACCAAAAAGGCGTTTCTTGAATTCACCATATCCTGTGCCTCCTGCGAGAAATTCAGCCTCCATCGCTGCGTAGTCGCTGGGTGAGGCGACATGGCGATAGATGCCCAGGATGGCCGATCCTTCGATTGGTTTTGGAGATTCGACGGGTG
>Ga0302319_10013274_pt1 | contig 15458 bp, 13 predicted proteins | sample Bog_T0_2_FD_203319 | JGI IMG/M metagenome (GOLD analysis project Ga0302319, IMG submission 203319) | Peat permafrost microbial communities from Stordalen Mire near Abisko, Sweden - Bog_T0_2 | ecosystem: Environmental > Terrestrial > Soil > Wetlands > Peat | place: Sweden: Abisko, Stordalen Mire... | reverse complement strand
AGGCGATCTCGTCGCCTGCCAACGTATCAACCAGCCGCTACTGCACAGGCACGCGCGTATGCTCGGTCGAAACCAGCCCTTCAAAAATCGCCAGAACGCGCTTTCTGTACTGATAAACCCGGTCCAGATCGGCCTTGAAAGCGCCCTCGAAGTCCTTCGCCCTGAGCCACTTATCGACCACACCCCGCGGCACGTCGATATCCTCCCGCAACGCGTTCAGCGAATGCCCGCGCAGGAAAAGGCCATAGAAAAACGCAGCCTCCCGGTGCGGCGCCAGCGGATCGAAATCGTCTCTCGTGGTCATTAATGTTTGCGTGCCAACAAAGCGCCATTGTAGCCCTCCCCGAGCCTGCGGATCAAGTATCCCCGTAGAAATGTGTCGAAATGCGTTGACACCTCTGCGTTGACACCTGCGAAGCGGAAAAACGCAACCCCGCGAGCCGTGCGCTCTCCAGAAACGTCCCGTAAGTTGCCGATTCCTGGTTTGCGGTTTTTGTCTTACCGCGGGTTTTTGCGCGGCCTCGGCGCGTCGCGGGTTCGCCCCGGCACATTTTTCGTGTGCCGCGCATTCACCAGCACGACCCGGATGCCGTGCTGTTCCGGAACGTCGCAGAGCGCGATCCAGTACACTGCGGTTGCCTGCATCGCCACTGTATCGATCCGGCACGACTTCAACCATTCCGCCATCTCGTTCAGCCCGCCGTCCAGCAACCGAATTCCCGCACCGGATTCTCGTCCCGATCCGGCGGCACGGCCACAAAGTGGCTCTCATCACCCACATCGATTCCCCCGGCGTTGGGATGAACGATGGTTAAACCGGGATCGCTCGCCGCCACCCGCCGCCCTAACTCTCTGCGCTGTGAACGGTTCATCTGGCCAGTGCTCAGCCGCTTGCCGCTCAGCCGTTCGAAAGTGGACATCTTACGCTTTGCCATGTCATACTCCTTCCAGTCCGATTTTTCAGACCCGGGCCCGGCTCGGCTTGCGAAAGAAACGACAGACTCCCCAGCGGGGTCGGGCCGAACCTTTTTCAAGGCCGACCCGCCACCAATCAATGCATCGCAGCAGCCGAAGTCATGCTGAAAGACGGGCACAAAGGCACCAAACGGTTCTCGACCATAGCTTGCCGCCCGGATCTACCACGATTAGAACCTGCCTTGGGCGCAAGAGCAAAGTTTCCCGGCTCAATGAATTGCGCGCGGCGCAGAAACGCGCTGAAAGGCGGCTGCGGCCAGGATTGGCGGCCCCACAACTCAGGGGCCGAATCCCCGGTTCATATCCCACAGCGGATAGTGCGGCAACGCACCGGCGGGGTCGCGCACGAACGCCTCGGTCTGCGCCACCAGATCCCGCATTCGCTGCTTCGCCGCGGAACCCACGTCATGGCGGCCCAGTGCCGGCGCCTGATCGCCCGCCCGCATCGTGCCGGGAGGTGGAACCAGACCCCGCGAAAGCAGCGGACCGTTCTCGTCGTCCTGGTCGAACAAGCTCTCCAGCGACTGGCGAAGCTGCCCGATCCCGGCGTTGCCATATCTCGATTCCCAACGCTTCTCGACTTCACCAACCAGCCGGTAGTAGCTCTGCCGGACACTCAAGCCGAGCGGAGAGAGTCGAACGACCTTTCCGCGACCTGCATTCGGATCGGGCTCGATCACTACGTAACGCCTGATCTGCCATCCGATGCCGCAGGTCTCGCGGGAACTCCCGGTCAGTCGCGGAATCTCCGACGCACGGACCGGCTGCTCGCCCAGCACCCGCAGCGTACTCGCGCACCACGCCAGCGCGACCGGCGATTCGCGGTCGAACTCAACGACGAACGCCGTCAGCACCTGCGACAGCAGCGTCGGCAAATGAAGAACGCCCGTATCGCGCGTCACACGGGGCGGAAACTCCCCGATGCCGTCCAGACCGGATGGGAAGCCCTGCGGCAACTCCATCTCCAGCCGGTCCGCTACGTATTGCAATGCCTGCCGCAATCGGTCGATCGCGTCGGCGCCGAACCGCTCGTTCCATCGCCGTTCGATCTCTCCAAACAACGGCGGACAGATCCGGATTGCTGCGCGCCCTTTCGTGGTTGGATGAACGGTCCATTCCGCCCGGATGCCGCGTCCACTGCCCCACCCGTCGCGCCGCGCACCGTCTGGCGGATGCGGCTGCATGACGACGAATCCCCAGCGCTCGAGGCACCCCAGCTGAAACCTGATCTGGCTGATGGGTACCAGAGCTTTGCCCGCGAGGTCCTTCACGGCTACCGGGCCTTCGCCCAGGAACCGCATCAGGTTGGCCCACACCACCAATGACAGCGCGCCATGATAGCCCGCGTCGACCATCCGCCGCTCGAACTCGCCATCGAGTTCGACCGTGAACGCGACCAGTAGCTGCGACAGCAGTGCGGAGAGACCGATCCTTCTTATGTGTTCCACCAACGTAACCCATATTCGGCCCAAGCATGCCAACCGCTCAGTTCATCGCAATCCGCGATGGAACGAAGGAAATCTGCGATGACGCTTCTCTGCGCGCTGTTGAAGAGGCCGACACGCCAGCGAATGCATTCATCATCCCATCCGTCCTCTTCATCGCCGGGGCAAAGGAAGTACATCGTAAACTGCGAAAGAACGCCTTCACCGCCCAGGTCAACACCCCCGAACGTCTCGACTGACCGCATCAACCACGCGGGAAGAAATGCCACGACGGCGTCCGGCAACATCAAGGGCAAGGACCCCGAATTGAAGTCGATGAATTCCGTCGGGATCTCATCCCAACGTTTCCGGGGTAGTTCCCGAAGCAGAGCGATGCCCTCGTCGCACTCGTCATGATCAGAAACAAGTCCACAAAAAGGCTGCGGCGGAAACGCAAGCATCAGCTTCCGGCGAAAATCCTCGACGTTCACTCCTTGCTCCATCAGGCCAGAATATCCGTCACCACCTGCCCCTGATTCCCCACTCCCGACAGCCGCGCATCCAGCCCCGAATACTTCACCGTCATCCGCATGTGATCGATGCCCAGCACACGCAGCATCGTGGCATGGAAGTCGTGGATGCTCACCGGATTCTCCACCGCCGCATACCCAAGCTCATCGCTCGCGCCGTAACTCAGTCCCGGCTTGATCCCGCCGCCGGCCAGCATGTACGAAAACGTCTTGATGTGGTGATCGCGCCCGTCGCCGCCCTGCGACATCGGCGTCCGCCCGAACTCGCCGCCGAACACGACCAGCGTGTCGTCCAGCATGCCGCGTTGCTTCAGATCGCCGATCAGCGCCGCCGCCGGGCGATCCACTTCCTCGGCCTTGAATTCAATTCCGTCTTTGATACCCGAATGATGATCCCAGTCGCGATGATAGAGCTGGATGAAACGCACGCCGCGCTCGGCAAGCCTTCGGGCCAGAAGGCAGTTCGACGCAAACGATCCGTCGCCCGGCTTCGCGCCGTACGCGTCCATCACGCTCTGTGGCTCCCTGCTCATATCGACCAGATCCGGCACGCTGGTCTGCATCTTAAAGGCCATCTCATACTGCGAAATGCGCGTCAGAATTTCCTGGTCTTCCACCGACTTGTAACGGTCGCGATCCAGCGCATTGATGGCATCAATCGACTGCCGCTGAAGAGTCGCGTCGATGCCGGGAGGATTATCCAGATACAGCACCGGATTCCCGTACGAATTCAGCTTCACGCCCTGGAACTGGCTGGGCAGAAATCCGGCGGACCATTGCCGCGCCGAAATCGGCTGCATCTGTCCGCCCTGTCCCGCCGACAACATCACCACGAAGCCTGGGAGATTTTCGGTATCCGCGCCGAGGCCGTAAAGCATCCACGCGCCCATACTCGGCCGGCCCGCGATGATCGACCCGGTATTCAGGAACATGTGCGCGGTATCGTGATTGATCTGTTCCGACTGCATCGAGCGAATGATGCAGACGTCGTCCGCTACGCTGCCGATCTGCGGGAACAGCTTGCAGATGCGCTGGCCGGATTTTCCGAAAGTGCTGAACTCGAATTGAGGTCCGTAGCACGTCAGCGCCTTGCCCTGCAATTGCGCGATCTGCTGCCCTTTGGTGAACGATTCCGGCATGCCCTTGCCGTGCATTTCGCGCAGCTTCGGCTTATCGTCGAACGTCTCCAGATGCGACGGCCCGCCCGCCATGTAGAGATAGATGACGCGCTTCGCCTTCGGAGGGAAATGCCGCGGATTGATGGCTCCCATCCACTTGTCTTTCTCTTCCACCTGGGTGGCCTCCGCAGCCGAAAGTATCCGTGGATCGATCAGGGAGTTCAGTGCGATTAGTCCCAGGCCGGCGGCGCCGCGCCCGAGAAATGCCCGGCGTTGCAGTGTCGTGGTTATGGCAGGATCCAGTTGCATCGTTTAGTCCCTCGTGATCGCTTCGTGCAGATTGAGTATTACCCTGGCCACGCTGGTCATGGCGGCCAGGTCCGCGGTAGTCGTGCTGGACGGCACGGGCGCTTCGCCGATCGCCAGCAAGCCGGCCGCACCCGCGCGATCGGTCTCAAAATGAATGGCCGCATTGCGATGAAGATCGCGCAGTACCTTCAACTCGTCGTCGGAGGGCTTTCGCTCGAGACTACGCTCAAACGCCCACGTCAATTGCGAGTCCACTGTCTTCCCGCCCCGATCCAGAATGTTCTCGGCGAACACTCGCGCTGCTTCCAAGAAGATCGGGTCGTTCAGCAGATCCAGAGCCTGCAGCGGCGTATTCGAATTGACGCGATTGACGGTACATTCTTCGCGCGTCGGCGCATCGAAGTTCAGCAGCGACGGATGCAGGAACGTCCGCTGCCAGTGCGTGTAGACCGCTCGCCGGTAGAGGCCATCGCCGTGGCTGGCCGACCAGTCGCGCTTCGGGAAGTTCAGCGCCGCCAGATAGCCTTCCGGTTCGTAAGGCCGGACGCTCTCGCCGCCGAACTGCTTCACCAGCAAGCCGGAGGTTTCAAGCGCCGTATCGCGCACCGACTCCGCGCCGATACGAAACCGGCTTTGCCGCGCGAGCAGCCGATTATCGGGATCGCGCTTGTCGAGTTCAGGCGTCGACAACGACGACTGCTTATAAGTGGCGCTGGTTACGATGATGCGCAGCAGATGCTTCACGTCCCACTGGTGCGCGCCCGCGGCCTGATACTCCGGCTTCATGAATTCCGAGGCCAGCCAGTCCAGCAGTTCCGGATGCACCGGCGCTTCGCCCTGCGACCCGAGATCTTCCAGGTTTTTCGAGATCCCCGTGCCGAACAGTTCGCGCCACATGCGATTCACAAACGCGCGCGCCGTCAGAGGATTCGATTCGGAGACCAGCCAGTTGGCCAGATCCAGGCGCGTGGCACGTTTGCCGCCGGTCTCCAGCTTGCCGAGAAACTCGGGGATGGCGGGCTGGACGACGTCGCCGGAATCGTCCATCCAGTTGCCGCGCGGAAGAATGCGGACTTCGCGGGGTTCCACCGATTCGGTGACCATGACTTCCGGCACCTGGCTGGTCAGCAGCTCGTGCTTCATTTCAAGTTTGGCAAGGTCGATACGTGCGGCTTGAAGTTGGGGATTCGAGTATTCGAAGTAGTCGAGGACCAGCTTCTTCTGCTCTTCAGAGCGCTTTTCCGGAGAGGCGTAAAGGGCCGATGCGAGGTTTCCCGGCAGGCCATCGTGCTGAGGCGGAGGCGGCGCGATTACCGGGGCGTCGAGCTTGGGGGCTTCAGAAGACCTGGCAGGCGACGAGATCGCCTGCCCCACATCTGCTCGGGCCACGGCGTTTCTGAGCGCCGTCTTTCCTCCCGTACCTGGCCATGAAAATGCGCTTGCTGCCAGCGCAATGCGGAAGCGGCCGATCGTCGCCCTGCGGTATTCCGAATCCTGATGGATGTGAACGACGATCCTGGTGTCGGCATCGGTCGCAACCGGATGCTCGAAGCGCAGCATCAGCATCGTCCGCGGCCCGCGCGACATCGCGCCGATCGCCCAGCCGGTCTTGGAATCGCCATCGATTGCGGCCATCGCGGGGAAGCCGGCTACTGGCGCCACATCGCTGTACGCGAATGCGAACGGTATCGTATTCCCGCCCAGTTCCGCATTTACTTCGGTTACGACAAACCGCTCCGCACCTCTGGAAATATTGGCTCCCGGCAGGCTATCGTCCTGGCCGGTCTCGATTCCCAGACTTGCCCACCTCCCCGCCCCGGGCTGTAGCGTGACGTTGTACGTTTCGTTATCCGGATTCGGGCCATCGACGCCGATCATTCCCACGCCCATCGACACCGACGTGGATAGAGTTCGAGGGTCCTGCCGAATCGGCTCCTTCTGTATGGTCAGCATGGCGTGACTCGCCGTCGCTTCCACCGGAACCGGAAACTGCCAGGCCAGATCGCCCGCCATGTAGCGGACCAGTTCTTCTTTCTCCCATTGCCGCTGCTGGTCGACGAGCGCCGCTGCCCGCTGGTCGAGATCCTTCTTCGCGGCATCGACCTGCGCCCGCGCCGCGTCGATTGCTTCCTTCTGGCCGGGCCCGTACACGAGCATCTTCGGGCTGAACGCCGTCGGACCCACGTCCTGCAGCAGTCCGTCTTCCTTGATATCCGCGAAGAAGGCCTTCAGCGCATAGAAGTCTTTCGTCAGCACCGGATCGAACTTATGGTTGTGGCACTCGGCGCAGCCCATACTGGTTCCGAGCCACACCGTGCTGATGTCGCGCACGCGGTCGGCCCCGTACTTCGCGTAGTACTCTTTCGGTTGCAGACCGCCTTCCGCCGAACTGCGGCTGAGGCGGTTGTAGGCGGCGGCTATTTTCTGATCTACGGTCGCCTTCGGAATCAGGTCGCCGGCCAGTTGTTCGCGCGTGAACTCGTCGAACGGCTTGTTGTCGCGAAACGCCTTCAGCACGTAATCGCGATAGAGCCAGACGGGCCGCGAGCCGTCGCTGTGGAAGCCGGCGGAATCCGCATAGCGAACCGCGTCCAGCCAGTGGACCGCCTGCTGCTCCGCATAATCGGGCGATGCCAGCAGGCGGTCGACGAGTTTTTCGTAGGCATCGGGTGATTTGTCGGTCTCGAATGCCGCGACCTGTTCGGGCGTTGGCAGCAGCCCTGTCAGGTCGAGCGAAACGCGCCGGATCAAAGTGCGCCGATCGGCTTCGGGCGAAGGCTTCAGGCCTTCTTTCGCGAGCCGCGCCTGGATGAACGCGTCAATTGGATTCGCGACCTTCTGCGCCGTCGCGGGAACGGCGGGCCGGATTACTGGTTGGTACGACCAGTGGCTCTCATACTTCGCGCCCTGCGCGATCCAGCGCCGCATCGTGTCTTTTTGCGCGGCGCTGAGTTCGCTGTGAGCATAGACCGGCGGCATCACCGTCGCATCGTCCTTCGAAAAGATGCGCGCGATCAGTTCGCTGCGGTCGGGGTCGCCGGGTACGATGGGCGTTCCCTGCGCCTGCGTTTTCACGGCCTCGTCGCGAAGGTCGAGACGAAATCCGCCGATGCGCGAACTAACGTCCGGCCCATGGCAACGGAAGCAGTTGTTGGAGAGGACGGGGCGGACTTCGCGGTCGAAATTGACGTTGGCCGAAGTCTGGGCGGATACGCCGACGATGCCGGCGGCGAGACACGCCAGCAGACCGTGACGAAAGGCAGCGCAGGCCGAAGGCCTACGCCACTTTCGGCAAGAAGGACTGGATTCAAAACGCAATGCGATTCTCCTGTGCAGCGATCTTCTTTGCATCCAGTCCCGGTATTTTTTCCATGTCCTTAACATCTTTGAAAGCCCCGTTCGCCGTACGGTAAGCGACAATCGCCTCCGCTTCCGCCATCGTCAACTGAAGACCCGCGGAGATCTCCCGCGCCGTGCTCTTGTTGACGTCGACCTTCGGCCCGAAATTCTTCACCAGATACGCCACCACCGGCTCCCACTCGTTGGGGTTCAGCGATGCGCCGTTTTCCACCATGGTCCGGACCTCGCTCCGCCACTGGTCGACCGTCAAAGTTTGCCGCGCGATCCGCTCGGCGGTATGGCAAACCGTGCAGGCGTTTTCGACCGCTTCGCGCCCCTTGCCATCGGGGAGGACGACATCGTCCGCGAGAGCCCACCCGGCAGCCGCCAGAATCATGACCAGGCAGACTCGAAGCAATGCGATGTTGTCCTTTCGGCCGGCTGCTGCGCGCGGCGGGTCTGGCGCCAATCGACCCAGCCAGTTTTGTGCAACCGCTCCTTCACAGTCGCGGGTCGGAAGGCATTGCGGCCTGGTCAGGTTAATCCGTGCGCTTAGCGACTAAGCTATCACCGCCGGCGGGCCGGGTCAAGGAGCGCGGAATGCCACAGAGTCGCGGGCGCCTTCCCGAAACCCCGGTGATTTCGCGAAATGAGGAACAGAGCCAATTTCGTGTTAAATGCCTCCGTTCCAATCGGTTGGCCCGTCATTTTCAGCCGCCTGCGGTCATTTGGACGGCGTGGCTGCCGTGCCCACGGGCGCCAGGCTGGCTGGCAGGGTGGTCAGGGTGTCGACCTGCGAGGTCCCGGTTGTTTTCTCGACGATCACGGTCCCGGTCGCGCACCCGAGCGCGGACAGTTGCAACGGGTCGGGAAGCGCCTCGTTGGTGAAGACGAGGTAAGTGTGCGTCGGAATCGTCGTGCTCAGAATGCTGACAGCCGAAGCTCCGGCGAGGGCGGCGGACGTTAACGTGCCTTTCATCGTGGAGCTGAGCGTGCTCCAGCCGGCTGCGATTGCCGCCAGTTGAACGACCGTCACGGTGCCGCGCAGAAGCCTGCTTCCGACGGACGATCCCTGAGCCGCCGCGATGACGGACAGCGCTGCATCCCGCGGCAGCATGACAACGCCCGACAACCTTGTTTGCTGCGCGGCCAGGGCGAGGGGTATGGTGAGTGGCGCGCCTGCCTGATTGCAAACCGACACGCTGGCGGCGCTGTAGGGCGCCGGGAGCTTTCCGAACATCGCGGCGGTGGTTTGCGGCGAAAGCAGGTCGGCGGTCACGTGGATTTGCTGGGCTTCGAGCGGCCCGCAGAGGGCGAGCCCGATCGCGATCGCGGCCAGCGTCTTATTGTTACTCGATTCCATTGTTGGTTCTCCTTCTTCCTGTAGGGCCTCTACGACTCGGAGATACCATGGCGACCGAAGGCTGGATGGTTAAGTCGTTTGGAATCAGCGAAAGATTGTTGTGACTCTGATTCGGGTGCGCCGCAGGTCGTTGTTCAGCCGACGGGCGGTTGCGTTCGCAACTGGCCGGCGTCTTTCCTATCCTTGTTTCGCAAGGCGGCCTTTCCGATGAAATCCCGACTGGATGACTTTGCCGGGAGTTGTGCGGTCGGTGAGCGAGATGTCCGGCTCGCCGAAGCCGAATTCCACGAGAGCCGCTCGGATGCGTTGCGCATTCTCCGCGGTGGGGCGAACCGGGAAATCGACGTCCCGGGATCACACCGTTATATTCGTCGAAAACGACGCCCACGCCTGGGGCGACCCGGCCGATCGGATGGTCGCGCCGATATTTGTCCGTCGATCAGCTCATATCGGTTGCCATCGTCCGGCATGCATTCCACGTCGGCATGGGTGAGGCGAAGACTGCTCATTCTCCATCGTCCTTCCGGAAGGGCGCGAACCACTTCGGTTCCACCAGTTTCCAGCAGGCGTCGCCGATATCCCGCCCGTCGAGCAAGCCGAACAGCAGCGAAGGATTCTTCTGCTTCGTGGCCCATGCCGCAAAGTCCTTGCGGGTCGCCATGACGTCGGGACCGGCGGAATCGAAAAGCCGACGCGCCTCGGCCTCCACCGCCGCGCGGTCGGCGATCAATCCGTCGGCCGTCTTGTTCACCCAGTCGGCAAATTCGGCCGGTACTCTATCGACAATCTCGCCGACTCCTTTGCCGGTCCGCAGCAGTTCCCAGATGGTGCGGTTGCTGCACTGGGTCAGCAGGCGATGCAGACGCGAATATTCGTCGGCCTTGATCTTCGCCATCAGGCCGGAGGCCCACTTGACGACGAACCCCTCTTCGCCGGCGAACCGCGGGTCGGAATTCACCACGGAGAAATCGGCAATGCCTTCGAACCTGCGGGCTTTGCGGAACCGGGTCGCGCGCTCGAACAGATCGGTCCTCTCCGTGCCGTCGGGCGCCATCACGGCCAGCAGGACGGCGTCTTCGCGCTGTCCGTAATCGACCACGATCCGGTTGCCCGGATACACGATTTCGGCGAGCCAGGTCTCATCGCCCGGCATGAAATCGGGGTGTTCGCGGTCGAGCCAGGCGGCCAGCCACTTCGCCTGATCGGAATCGAAACTGCCGCGGGTCGCCACCACGCGCCGGCCCTCCCAGGAGGCGATGATTCCGAGCGAACCATCGAGTTTTTCCCATACGGTGAACGGTTCATTGGCGGGCACCTTGTCGAGCACCTGGCTGTAATTCCAGAACTTTCGGAACGGCCGCGCCACGATGTTCCCGGCGCGGTCGAGAACGAGCCCGCGGCAGTCCCTCATCGGTTCCGTCCAGTCGACGGGCGGCGTGAATACGGCTTTAATCGTGTAGTTGTAAATGAGAAGAGGAAGGTGCGAGTGCGGCCTCGCGGAGATCACGCGGTCGGCGAGTAACTGCGGGAGCTGGTCGAAGTGCTCGTAGCGAAGAGGATGTCCCATCCGGTGTTCTCATGGTAGCTGGCAGCCGGCAGAGAGGGGACAATACCGCGTGCCACGCGCACTTCCTCAAGCGCGGCGATCCCGTCCCGCAGAACTGATCCTTGACCGGTTACCGCCCCGGCCTTTCCGCTCGCACATGAGCCAGAAAGTCCTCGAGCGTGCGGCCGGGCTTCATCTCGAACGGCGCTCCGGCCACCGCGCCAGTCATGCGGTCGACGCGAAAACTTCGGAAATCATCGCGCATCTCGCACCACGCGGCAAGCGTCCACACGTTGCCCCAGAAGTAGAGGCCGAGCGGCTGCACGGTCCGGCGCGAAGCTTCACCCGCGTCCTTTCGATAGTCGAATTCGACGCGGCGCATTTCGGCGATAGCGGCGCGAATCGTATCGAGCGGAACGCGCACTCCCTGTGGCCCGCGCAGATCGACGGCGAACATGCGCGGCTTGCTGAGCTCCGCCTTCAGCCGTTCGGGCAGCGCCGCTTCGATCTTCTCCAGCGCCTGGCGGGCGGCGGCGGAAAGCTGATCGGTGGTCCACGTTTCCACCATGCGCGCGCCCACGACGAGCGCTTCTATTTCTTCGCGCGTAAACATGAGCGGAGGGATATCGAATCCGCGCAGGATGTAGCCGACTCCGGCCTCGCCCTCGATGGGGACGCCGGAGCGGCCGAGGTCCTGCATGTCGCGATAGATCGTGCGCTCGGAGACCGCGAGTTTGCGGGCGAGCTGACGCGCCGTCGCGCCAGTCCGCCGCAAACGAAGGTGCTGGACGATCTGAAAAAGCCGGTCGGCGCGACGCACGCTTTCAATGTACTCTCACATGCGCTCTCACACACGTCCGCAGAGCCCGACGAGGTTGCCTTCGGGATCGAGAAAGCGCGCGAAGAAGCCGATGTCGCCGCCGATCGGCGTCTTCGGTAAGGCGATCTTCCCGCCGGCAGCTTCGACCTGCGCGATCGCCAGGTCGATGTTGGCCGTGGGCAGGTAAACCACCGAGCCCGTGCCCGAGGGAACCATGCCGGGGCCCTGCATGATGCAGCCGCCGGGGCCGGGGTCGACGTGGGGAAAGATGGCAATCCGGTTGGGGCCGAATTCCTTCGCTTCCAACGCGAAGCCCAGCACGCGATTGTAAAAAGGGATCGATTGACCGATGTCCGCCGTGGGGATTTCGAACCACTCCACGGCGTTGGGAGATGTTTTGTTCATGAATGGATTGTGGCGGAAGGCTACTGACAGCGTTGTGTCAGTAGTGTTCAGCGGGTGGAATCCGACATTGTCTCCCGCCGCGAATCCCGCGAGATCCCGATGCCATCTGCTCTAATGTCATTTCATGCCTGAATCGCTGCGATCGACCGCCAGTTTCGACGAATGGGACAGGAGGGAGGGCACGCCCGGTCCGCTGGGCGCGACCTGGGTATCGTCGCTGAGCGCATGGAATTTCGCCCTCTACTCGCGCCGCGCCACGGGTGTCACGTTGCTGCTCTACAGCGCGGAAGATCCGGTTCATCCGGTCTTCGAGCAACGGCTGGACGCCAGGATTCACAAGTCGGGCAGGATCTGGCACTGCTGGGTTTCGGCCGACCACGCGCCGGACGCGGTGCACTATGCGTATCGCGTGGAGGGCCGTCACGATCCCGCCACGGGCTATCGCTTCGATGCGGAGAAGATTCTGCTCGATCCGTATGCCCCGGCTGTTCACTTTCCTCCGGACTACAGCCGGATCGCCACCACGCAGCCCGGGCCCACCGACGGCCGCGCGCCGCTGGGCGTGCTGCCGCGATCGGCGCCGCCACCGGGCAAAGTCGTCGAACGGCCTCCGCGTCCGGCGCACGATCTGATCGTTTACGAACTGCACGTGAAGGCCTTCACCGCGCGGGAGAACTCGGGAGTGAGTCCGCAGAACTGCGGCACGTTCGCCGGCCTCGCCGAAAAGATTCCGTATCTCAAAGAGCTCGGAGTTACGGCGGTGGAGCTGATGCCCGTCCAGCAATGCGACCCGCAGGAAGGCAGTTTCTGGGGCTACATGACCCTCAACTTTTTCTCGCCGCACCGGGGATACGCGGCCAGCCAGACCAGCGACGGCGCGGCCGCCGAGTTCCGCGCGCTGGTGGAAGCGTTCCACGACAACGGCATCGAGGTGTGGATGGACGTGGTTTATAACCACACCAGCGAAAGCGGCGAGGACGGCCCCGTTTACAGTTATCGCGGCATCGATAATCAGTCGTGGTACATGCTGACTCAGGATCGCCGGCACTACCGCAACGACACGGGCTGCGGCAATACGCTGCGCTGCGACCACCCCATCGTGCGGTCGATGATCATCGAAAGTCTTGCGTACTGGATCAACGTGATGAGGATCGACGGCTTCCGCTTCGATCTGGCGTCGGTGTTCACGCGCCGTTCGGACGGCAGCCTCGATCTGGAAAACCCGTCCATGATTGCCGACATCGGTTTTCTCGGATCGCGCTACGGCGTGCGCATGATCGCCGAGGCGTGGGATATCGAAAGCTATCTGCTGGGCCGCGCCTTTCCGGGGCTGAACTGGCGTCAGTGGAACGGTAAGTACCGCGACGATATCCGCGATTTCGTGCGCGGCGTTTCCGGCCGCGTGGGAGCGCTGATGCAGCGGCTCTACGGAAGCGACGACCTGTTTCCGGACGACAACGAAAACTCCTACCGGCCCTTCCAGAGCGTCAACTTCATCACCGCGCACGACGGCTTCACTCTCTACGATCTGGTCTCCTACGACCGCAAACACAACGAGGCCAACGGCCACGGGAACACCGACGGCACCGACGACAACCGCAGCTGGAACTGCGGCTGGGAAGGCGACGACGGCGCGCCCGAACAAGTGCTCGCTCTGCGCCGCAGGCAGGTGCGGAATTTTATGTGCCTGCTGATGCTGAGCAACGGCACCCCGATGTTCTGCGCCGGCGACGAGTTTCTCTCCACGCGGCGGGGCAACAACAATCCTTACAACCAGGACAACGAGATCAGCTACATCGACTGGGATCTGCTGAACTCCAATAACGACGTCTTCCGCTTCGTGCAGGGCATGATCGCATTCCGCAAGTCGCACGCGTCGATCGCGCGCAGCCAGTACTGGCGCGAAGACGTCAGCTGGTACGGCAACGACAAGTACGTCGACTTCTCACCCGGCGGCCACACGCTCGCCTGGTGCCTGCGCGGCGCGGCTTTGCATGACGACGATATCTACGTGATGATTAACGGGAGTTCCAACGAGGTGCGCTTCGAAATTCAGGAGGGCGACGCCCGCGACTGGCTGCTGGTGGCGGACACCAGCCTTCCGAGCCCCGAAGATTTTGTGGAGGCGCACGAAAGACGGGCACTGACTTCGTCGGAATACCGCGTGTTCGGGAGAAGCGTTGTCGTCCTCTGCAAGCCACGTCAGCCGTAACGGGCCGCGAATCTTGAGCGTCATTTATTCCCTCACGATCGGTTGCAGCTCGGTTCTGCTCTTCTCGCTTCAGCCGATCATGGCCAAAGCGCTGCTGCCGGTGTTCGGCGGATCCGCGGGAGTCTGGGTCGCCTGCATGCTGTTCTTTCAGGTGATGCTTCTGTTGGGATACCTGTATTCTTACGCGGTGACCACGTACCTGAGCCGAAGAGCGCAGAGTGCAACCCACGCCGCTCTGCTGCTTCTCAGCCTGGCGACGATATCGTTGCGGCCGCGCCTCGAATGGGCTCATGCGGCGGCCGGGAATCCCGCGTTGTCGATTCTCGGCGTACTGCTCGTGTCGGTCGGATTGCCTTATTTTCTTCTGTCGACGACCAGCCCGATGCTGCAATCGTGGTTCGCCCATTCGAGGCTGGCCCCTTTGCCGTACCACCTGTTCGCGCTGTCGAACGCCGCTTCCCTGCTGGCGTTGCTGGCTTACCCGGTGGCGATGGAACCGCTGCTGCCGCAAAGCGCACAACTGCGCTGGTGGTGGTTCGGCTATGGCGTACTGGTATTGCCGGCTGTTGCGGCGGCTGTCGCACATGCCCGCGGTACGTCCGTGCAGAGACCGGCCGATCATTCGCCGGCGGTCGCGCGGCCTCTGCGCTGGATCGGTCTCGCCGCCTGCGGTTCCACCTTATGGATGGCGGTGGCCAATCACCTCAGTCGGGAAGTGGCGCCGGTCCCTTTCCTGTGGGTGCTGCCGCTGAGCATTTACCTGCTCAGCTTCATCCTCTGCTTCGACGGCCGCGGCTGGTACCGGCCGGCGATCTTCCGCTGGCTTTTGCCCGCGGCATGGCTTACCGCGGCATACCGGATTGCCGGCCAGGGTCCACCCGGGCTGATGTGGGAGATTGCCACATTCTCGCTGGCGCTGTTCGTCTGGTGCATGTTCTGTCACGGCGAAATCGCGCGCACGAAACCAGCATCCGCCTGGGGAGTTACTTTCTTCTACCTCATGATCGCTTTTGGCGGTGCGCTGGGAGCTCTGTTCGTGGGGCTCGCTGCTCCCAACTTACTCGGAACTTACCTGGAGTTACCGATCGGAATTGCGGCATCGGCCCTGTTCGCCCTGTACTTACTTTACGGGATCGCGTCGCCGTGGCGTCTTCTGCGCCTGGCCGTTGTCGCGCTCGCGGCATTCGCCGTCGCGACGCGTTTTGAAGCGGGATTCGGCGACGTCATCCATCTGCGAAATTTCTACGGCGCTTTGCAGGTGCGCACCGCCGACGCGGACGGATCATCCCCTATCCGAACGCTTTACAACGGCAGAACTCTGCACGGCGTCGAATTCCTGGCATCGGATAAGCTCCGCCTCCCGACCGCTTACTATGGGCCGGATTCCGGCGTAGGCAAGACGATGCTCGCCCGAAAC
>Ga0302319_10013271_pt1 | contig 15459 bp, 10 predicted proteins | sample Bog_T0_2_FD_203319 | JGI IMG/M metagenome (GOLD analysis project Ga0302319, IMG submission 203319) | Peat permafrost microbial communities from Stordalen Mire near Abisko, Sweden - Bog_T0_2 | ecosystem: Environmental > Terrestrial > Soil > Wetlands > Peat | place: Sweden: Abisko, Stordalen Mire... | reverse complement strand
ATTGTTACCAGTATCGGCTCCAACGTCATTTTCGCGTTTCACATCGAGCCTTTTACCTTCGGGCGTCCGACGGAAGAGATGCGCACGCGTAAAGAACTCACCTACGACGATGCTGTTGCTATGCGCGATTTGCCTCACGTCAAGGCCGTAACCGCGGGCCTGCGCTACTTCCGCCCAGAGTTGGGTATCGGTTCGTTCGCAGTGAAATACGGGGACAAGAAAGCGAAGAATACGATTCTTGAAGGCGACCAGTCTTCCGCCAAAGACGTGTTCGACCTGCAGATCGCCTCAGGCCGCTGGTTCAGCGAAGTGGATGAAGACCATCGCTCGCCGGTGGTTCTTTTGGGATGGGACACGGCCGAAGAACTGTTCGGCTCGACCGATCCGCTGGGCAAAGAAGTCACCATCGAGGGCGAACTCTTTACCGTGATCGGAGTGGTCAAGCAGGTCAAGTCGGTGTTTGGCGGCGGCAAGAATCCGGAAGACAACAAAGTTTTCTTTCCTCTCAGCACGCTGCGAAAATTGCATCCCGAGCTGAAGCAGCACTGGATCAGCATCAAAGCCACTTCGCACGACGACGTGCCGAAAGCGATTGACGAGGTTCGCAGTTTGCTGCGGCGGCGCCGCAAAGTAGCCAACGACAAGCCGGATAATTTCGCGGTGTTCACTGCCGATTCGATTTCCGACGTGTGGAACCAGCTCACCGGCATGCTATTCATTGGCATGTTCGCGATCTCCAGCGTGGGCCTCATCGTGGGCGGCGTCGGCGTGATGAACATTATGCTGGTGAGCGTCACCGAAAGGACGAAGGAAATCGGCGTTCGCAAGGCGATCGGCGCCCGCAAGCGGGACATTCTCCTACAGTTTACTTTGGAGGCGATCATCCTTACGGCGGTCGGCGGCGTGATCGGAATTTTATTGGGCGCGGTCGTGGTCTGGATCATTCCCGCGCTCTGGCCGTCGCTTCCCGCCCGCATGTCGATGTTCTGGGTGGTGTTTGCCTTCACTTCCGCCGCGGGAGTTGGATTGGTCTTCGGCATTTATCCCGCGTGGAAGGCGGCAAACCTGGATCCGATCGAGGCGCTGCGGTACGAGTAGCCCAGCCTCCGCTGGCCATGATGCACTTCATCCTCAGAGTGGTTCAGGTCGCCGCGGCGGTCGGAGTTTTTTCCAGTGCAATCTACTATCTGCTTTGTCTTTGGAGTGGGGCGGTATTTTTGCGTGAGCGAGGGGCGGGTGAAGGAGCAACTCGTCCCACATCCTCATTGCCTCCGATCTCAATCCTCAAGCCGCTCAAGGGGATCGATCCTGAAATCTACGAGAGTTTTCGCAGCCACTGCCTGCAGGATTATCCGGAATACGAAATCATATTCGGCGTGAGCGATCTCAACGACCCAGCCATCGAAAGCGTAAGAGAATTGCAGCTTGAATTTCCCGATCGAAGAATCCATCTGATGGTGTGTCCGGAGATCCTGGGCGCGAATGTGAAGGTCAGCAACCTGGCGCAGATGTTGACCCAAGCGCGCTATGACCATGTGATCGTGAACGACAGCGATATTCGCGTCGAGCCTGATTACCTGCGACGCGTGATTGCGCCTCTAGCGGATGCGCGCGTAGGGATGGTCACGTGCCTTTACCGCGGAGTAGCGGGGAGAACGCTGGGCTCGCGTTTGGAGGCCTTGGGCATCGGCACGGATTTTTGTCCAAGCGTTCTGGCCGCGCGGCAGATCGAGGGCGGCATTCGTTTTGGCTTGGGTTCCACGCTGGCGTTCCGCCGCGGCGACCTGGAGAGGATCGGCGGCTTTGCTTCGTTCGTCGACTATCTTGCCGACGATTACGAATTGGGCAAGCGTATCGCTGGCCTGGGACTGGAGGTGAAATTGTCGGAAGTTGTAGTTGAGACCTATCTGCCGCCTTATTCGGTGGGCGATTTCTTTGTCCACCAACTGCGCTGGGCGCGAGGCGTGCGCGATGCGAGAGCGGGCGGCTACCTTGGCCTGATTTTCACTTTCGGACTGACCTGGGCTTTGCTCGCCTTGCTCGCGAGTGGCGGGGCGGGTTGGGCCTGGATCGCTGGCGGCATTACGTTGTTTCTCCGCCTCGCCGTTGCGCTGGTGGTAGGCCGCGTTCTTCTGCAAGACCGCCAAGTACTGCGAGACGCCTGGCTGATTCCGTTGCGCGATGTGCTGGCCGCCGGAGTTTGGGCCGCGAGCCTTCGCGGCCACACCGTGACCTGGCGCGGAGACCGCTTCCAGCTGAGGAATGGGAAGCTTAGCCGGATCCCGCAGTGATGCCAAAGGGGCGCACAAGCGCATCCGGTGCCAGGTTGGGCGCGGCATTGCGGTTGTGGTCGAGCACTGACCGCACCTTCCCAGCGAGTTGCTTCAGGGTGAATGGTTTTTGCAGGAAGTTGGTCTCGACATCGAACACTTTGTGATCGACGACAGTTTGTCCGGCATAGCCCGAAACGAATAGCACTCTGGTTTCGGGACGGAGCGTTTCCAATTCCAGTGCCAGTTGCCCGCCGCTCATGTGCGGCATGACGACGTCGGTCACGGCCACATCGATCCTCGAACCATGATGGCTGCTCACCGCCAGGGCGTCGACTCCGTCGCGGGCTTCCAGAACGTTGTACCCGCGCAGCCGGAGGAACTCCGCCGCCGCCCGGCGCAAGGCTTCTTCATCCTCGACCAGCAGCACAGTCTCCGTTCCCCGGAACACCGCGTCCGCTCCCCAGTCTGGAATGCTCGCCGTAACGGCCTGGCCCTCGGCGCAGGGCAGGTAGATCTTAAAGATGGTGCCCATGCCCACTTCGCTGTAGACCCAGATGAATCCATTATTTTGTTTGACGATGCCGTAGACCGTAGCCAGGCCCAGCCCGGTGCCCTGGCCCGCGGGTTTGGTGGTGTAGAACGGTTCGAAAACATTGCCCAGATTCTCGGCGGGAATGCCGCTGCCCGTGTCACTCATGGTGAGCACGGCGTAGCGTCCGGCGGGAATCACGGCCTGTTTGCGGTCGGCATATTGCTCGTCGAGATACACGTTCGAGGTTGCAATCGTGAAGCTGCCTCCCTCCGGCATCGCGTCGCGCGAGTTGGCGGCGAGGTTCATGAGGATTTGCTCGATCTGCACGGGATCCAGACGAACTCTGCCCAATCCCTCTCCGGGTATAAAGGCGAGTTCGATATCCTCGCCGATCAAGCGGTCGAGGGTTTTGACGATGGCGGCGATCACGGGGTTGAGTTCGGCCACGCGCAGGGCTTGCGGCTGTTTACGGCTGAAAGCGAGCAACTGCCGCGTCAAGTCGGTGGCGCGATGCGCGGCGGAAAGGATCTCCTGAATCCGCAGGTGGGTCGGGCTTCCGGGAACGACAGTATCGAGTGCAAGTTCGGAGTAGCTGGTAATGATGGTGAGCAGGTTGTTGAAGTCATGGGCCACGCCTCCGGCCAGCCGGCCGATGGCATCCATTTTCTGCGACTGCAGCAGCTTCGCTTCCACGCGCAACCGTCCTGTAAAATCCCGTCCGTTGGAAACGAAATGGGTGATGCGCCCTTCGCTGTCGCGTATGGAACTGACGCTCTCGTCGACGTAATACAAGTCGCCATTCTTTTTGCGGTTGACCAGAATGTTGCGGCTGATCTCGCCGGGACGAATGGTTTCCCACAGCTCGCAATAAATCGCTGGCACTTGCTGGCCGGATTTCAGGACGTCCGGGGTCCGGCCTATGATGTCTTGCCGGGAGTAGCCCGTCAGCGCTTCAAAGGCGGGGTTCACATATTCGATGGTACCCGCGCTGTTGGTGACCATGATGGTGTCGGCCGATTGCTCGACCGCGCAGGAAAGCTTGCGCAAGGATTCCTCCGCCACTTGCCGCTGCAGCTGCGACGCATGCAAACTGAGCGCGCAGCGGATGGTGCGCACTAGGTTGGCCCCGTTGAGCTGCGACCGCTCCATGCAGTCATAGGCGCCCGCCTGGATAATCTCCGCAATGGCTTTTTCGTCGGCATGCTCGGTGAGGAGGATGAAGGGCATGGCACCGCGCGTATGCAAAAACTCGGAAAGCAGTTTGGTGGCCGCCGCGTCTCCAGTTGCGTGATCGAACAAGACCAAGCCATAGTCCGCATGCTGCAGCATGACCTTCGCCTCTTCCATGGAGGTGGCATGGTCGAGTTCCGCCGGTAAAGTGCTCTGGTTCCGGCCGAGGATATCACGGATGAGAAAGAAATCCTCGTCCTGGCTGCCTACCAGCAGAACGCGTAAGAACGATAGTCCGGGTTGTGTCGCGGTGGCCAAGGGAATCCTTGTCTACTGCTTGTCACATCGGAAAGTTTCGCGGACGGCGTTGGTTTGTTCGAAGGCGAGAAATGATTGAGGTCGAGCAGAAATCCCGGATCGGGATGGGGCCAGTTTTGAAACTGGCCCGCGTGACCTTTAGGCCGAAATCCTGCTTAGACTGCCTATAAGTGTGTGCGGCTCATCCCACTGAGGGTTGCGTTCGTCCCGCAAAGACTGGAGTCTGTCACATCACCTCTTTCCGCGGTTAACTAACCCCATGCTCTAGCGTCTAACAATCGAAGTCTGAGTGTAGAGCGGCTCGCTCATCCTGTCGAAAACAGGGAACTGCTGTCCAGCTTCCTGCGTATCGGTCAGAGAGCGGGGGTGTGCGCAAGTAGCGAAGAGGGATGGAGGAGTTATGCAAATCCAGGAGAGCGGCAGTGCGGCCAGCGCGACGAGAATGATCGCGAATACCGGGAACGGCCATGTGGAGGAAGTGGTGCGGCAGGCCCACGAGGAGTTGCGCCAGTTGCTGCAACAGCGCGCCGAAGTGATGCGCCGCATTGGCACCATCAAGCAAACCATCGCCGGCCTGGCGAACTTATTTGGCGACGCCGTGTTGAGCGATGAATTGCTGGAGTTAGTCGACCGCAAAACGAGCGGACGCCAACCCGGTTTCACCAAGGCCTGCCGCATGGTGCTGATGGACGCCAACCAAGCCCTGAGCGCCCGCGACGTCTGCGACCGCATTCAGGAAAAACTTCCGCCCATGCTGGCCCGCCACAAAGACCCCATGGCTTCGGTGACGACAGTGCTCAATCGACTGGTGGCTTATGGTGAGGCCAAAGCCGTGTCTCTCGACAATGGCCGCCGCGCCTGGCAGTGGGTGGCCGATTGCGAACCCGTGTCGACCGGGCTGCCGGCATCCGCTTAAGCAAGACTAGCCCGGCGGCAGCAACATCCCCTTTTCCAGATGCCGCGTGACATGCGCATACGAGGCCGCGTGCGGATCGTGCGTCACCATCACAATCGTTTTGTGAAAATCTTCGTTCAGCCGCTTCAGGATTTCCAAAACTTCCGTGGCCGAGTGGCTGTCCAGGTCTCCCGTGGGCTCATCCGCCAGCAATAAAGTTGGGTCGCTCACAATTGCGCGCGCGATGGCCACGCGCTGCTCCTGTCCACCGGAAAGCTGCTTGGGCAGATGGTCCACGCGTTCTTCCAAACCTACGAGCTTCAACGCCGTCATGACATGCTCTCGCCTCTGCTGCGAGTTAAGGTGGGTGAGCAACAGCGGTAGTTCCACATTTTCGAACGCGGTCAAAACGGGGATCAGATTGAACGTCTGAAAGACGTAGCCGATGTGCTCGTTGCGCCAGTGGGCTTGCTGGGAGTCGTTGAAGCGGAATATATTCTGATTTTCCACCAGCAATTCGCCGGAGGTGGGGCGGTCGATGGCTGCAATCATATTCAGCAGCGTCGTCTTGCCCGAGCCCGAAGGCCCCATCAGCGCCATAAATTCGCCGGCCGCAATGTCGATGGAGACGTCGTCGAGCGCACGCACCTCAAAAGCTTCGCGCTTGAAAATCTTGCTGACATTGCGCGCCTGCACGACCTTGGTTCCAGTAGCGATTTTGTTTTCCATCACTGTGTTCATGGCTAGGATTGCCCCTTGATTTTGATTGAGTCTCCGTCTTTCAATTCCGCCGGCCCTTTGCTGATCACGCTTTCCCCACCCACCAGTCCATCGACCAGAAAACCGTCGGTGCGCTGGCTGAGTACATGCACCTCACGCCTGTGCGCCTTGCCGTCGAAGGCCAGGAAGACAACTTTCTTGCCGTCATGGTCCCGCAACGCGGTCGCGGGAACGAACGCTCCCGCAGGTTGCGTACCGGTGGATTTCTGTTCATCCGCCAGGAATTTTACCGTCGCGTTCATCTCCGGGCGAAGATACTCATCCGGATTCAGCACCTGCACCTTCACCTGCACGGTGGCCTTCTGCCGGTTCGCTTCCGGCGAGATCTGCGCGATCTCTCCGTTGTATTTGCGGTCGGGATAAGCATCGACGGTCACGATGCCTTTCTGCTTGGGGCCGAGCCGCGCGAAGTCGGACTGCGCGATATCGAGCTCGACCTGAATGTCATTCAAATCCGCCAGCGAGACCACCGACCCCTGCGGGCCACCGGCTGCGGCGCTGGCGAACTGCGCCGTAATCAACTCTCCTTTTTCCGCGGTGCGATCGAGAATCGTTCCGCTCACGGGCGCTCGAATCACCGTGGCGTCAAGCTGCGACTTGGCATAATCCAACTGCCCCTGCGCCTGCACCACCAAGCCGCGGGCGCGCGCAATCTCTTCCGCGCGCGGCCCGATCTTCATGAGCTGTGACGCCTTCTCCAGCGAGTTTACCCGCTGCTGGTCAGACTCGAACTTGGCGGTCGCATCATCCATCACCTGCCGCGAAACCACGCCCGTGGAGGAGAGTTCCTTGGTCCGGTCCAGAGTCAGTTTGTCGTCCACCAGCGTGGCGCGGGCTTCATCCAGATTGTGCTGCGCCTGTTGAATCTCCTCCGGGCGCGATCCGTGCTCCAGTTCATCGAGATAAGCGCGGGCATTCTCCAGAGCGCCCCGCGCTTGTTCCACCGAAGCGCGGAACTCCTCGTCTTCCAGTCGCACCAGGACTTGCCCCTCTTTCACCTTGTCGCCTTTTTCCACGCCAATCCAAGCGAGGCGGCCAGTGACTTTGGAATTCACGTTGATGGTGTGATGGGCCACAATGTAGCCCGTGGCCGAAAGCACCGTGCCACCCACGTCGCTGCTCTCGGCGGAAGCGCGTGTCACCTCGACTTCCGGCACGTCGCGCGACAGCAGGCGGTAGGCCAGGGCGGAAAGGCTCAGCACCGCCACCACGACGATCCCGATCACAATGTAGCGGCGCGCCCAGGCCGGCGGCTCGGAGTTTCCCGTATCGCGGCCACTGCGGTCGATGCGCAGGCTCTGTAAGTCTTCGTGTTTCGCGTCTATCGCCATAAGGATTAGTAGGTATGCTTTGCAGCTCTCGTTCCCCAAGTGCTGACAATCTTAAGCATCAACCGCGCAACGCGGTGAGAATATTCTGCCGCGCCGCATGCCAGGCCGGAGCGAATCCGCCGACCAGTCCCATGATCAGCGCGAACGCAATCGCGTAGAGAGCAACCTGCGCCGTAATCTGCAGGCTGAACACGACCTCGCTAAACGTCACGGCATTCGACGTTCCCGTCTGCATGCCATTGAAAGGCAGCATCAGCAGTATTCCCGCAATCGCCCCCAGCAAGGCCAGCATCAGGGATTCCAGCACGAACGAAGTCAGAATCGCCGGGCGCGAAAATCCCAGCACGCGCAAAGTCGCAATCTCGCGCCCGCGGTAGGCGACCGCGGCATACATCGTATTCATCGCCGCGAAACTCGATCCGATGGCCATGATGATCGCCACCACGATGCCAATATATTTGATGGGCGCGCCGGAATTCGTTTGCTTGGCGTAATAGTCCGTCTCCAGAACTCCCTCGAGCTTCAGCCGCTGGTCGTCGCTGACCCGGTTCTTCAACGCGTCGGCCGCTATGGGATCGGTGGCGCGCAAGTACGCGGAAGAATAACCACCCTGCCGGTCGAAATCCGCTGCCATCTGGTTCACATCGCCCCACACTTCCGATTCATAGGCCGAGCCGCCCGCGTCAAACACACCCACCACTTTCCACGATCCTTTGCCGAACTCCATGGTGTCGCCGATGTTGGCCTGGGAAAAGCGCGAGCGAATCGATTTACTCACCACCACTTCACGTTGCCCGGTCTGAAACCAGCGCCCCTCGATCAGTTTTGCGCTGGGTCGAAGTTCCAGACCATCGGGCATCATGCCGCGTACTGTGACGTTCACTTCGCCAGTGCCATCCTTGCGCGGCAGCACGATCACCACCACCCACTCGCCTGAAACCATGGGCTCGCCATGACTGTCTTTCGCGATGCCGGGCAGAACCTTAAGCGTAGGAAATAAAGACGCATCGAAACCGCCCGAGAGTTCCGCCTCCGATCCTTTGCGCAGCACCAGCACATTCTGCGGATTGCCGCTGGAAACGAAAGCGCGCCTCAAGCCCGCCAGCAGCGCCATCAGAAAGATTGCCGTGGTCACGGTGAGCGCGATGCCCAGCGCCGTCATGATGGTAAGCCCCTTGCGAAGCTTCAAATTGCGTACGTTATAGCTGATCGGTATCGCCATAAATGAACCCTTTTCCTAGCGCCGCCGTCTTCTTAGCGCCGGCATCTTGCCGGCTGTCGCGCGGGCGTCTCGCCCGCGCCGTGGACAGCCGCCGAGACGGCGGCGCTACTCACCCGATGTGGCGCAACCCATCGACAATATTCACTCGCGACGCGCGGTAGGCGGGCAAGTAGCCGCTCACCAATCCCAACACTAAAGATACTGCAAGCGCCAGCGCGGCCGTGGGCACGCGGACCTTCATGTCGAGCGGAATCCCCAGCCCGATGAATTGATGGGTCAGCATCGCGATCAGCGGGATCGCCACCAGAATGCCGAGCACGCCTCCGGCAATGGCCAACGCCACCGATTCACTCACGAAGATCGAGAGCACGCGCCCGCGGCTGAAGCCCAGCGTCTTGAGCACAGCCACTTCGCGCGTGCGGCTGCGCACCGACATCGCCATGGTGTTGGCCGAAACCAGCATGATGGCGAACGCCACCGCGCCGCAAATTCCCAGGATAAACGCCTTCACGTTCCCCAACGACGCCACAAACCCCAGCTGAAACGCCCGTTCGCTCTCGCTCTTCGTTTGCAGCGGAGAGTTGCGGAACATATCGTCGATCGTGGTTGCCGCTGGCCCTACGTGCTCCGCCGAGTCTACTTGAACCCCGTACCACCCCGCCTGCCCCTTGAACCAGCTCACCGATTCTTCCAGATACTTGGTGTTAAAATACAGCGCGTTTTGCGGCGGATCGCGGTGGTAGATGGCGCGGATGGTCAGGTCAAGGTTCGTGGGGAAAATCGTGCCCTGCAAATGGACTCGGTCGCCGATCTTCCATCCATATTTGTTCGCCAAGGTCACGTCCACCAGCGCCCCGGCGCGGTCCTGCTGCCACGCTTTCACCTGGTCCTCCGGCGTAATTTTGTCCGAGGCCACTTTCAGATACTCGTCCGGATCGGTGGCCAGCCGCGCGAAAAAATGTTCCGGCCGGTCGTCGATATACTTGCCTTCAAACCAAGTGATGGGCACGACCGCGGTTACTCCGGGAACGCTGCGGATTTTGTCGCGGTAATAAGCTGGCAGGAAAAACGCGAGCGATACGCGGTCCCGCACGATCAAGCGCCGCGCCGCTTCCGGCGCCACCTGATCGATGTAAAACGTGCGCCAGATCGAAATCATCAGCGTCAGCAACAGCAGCGAGAAGCTGATGCTCAGCATCGTCAGGAAGCTGCGCCGCTTGTTGCGAAACGCGCTGCGCACGATAAAGCTGCTCAACGTCATAAATTCAATCCGTCCTGCATCCCGCAGCACTCAACCGATATGGCGCAAACCATCCACAATATTTACTTTCGACGCGTGATAGGAGGGAAGCGCGGCGCTCAGCAGCCCTACCACTCCCGCCGTCAGCATGGAAACGCCCCAGATTCCCAAGGTAACTTTCAACGGGAAAAACGAAATGAATTGCTTGGAGTGTGTCGCCATGTAGACCATGCCCCAGCCCAGGCCGAATCCAATCAGCCCGCCCGCCAAAGACAGCGCGACCGCCTCGCTCACGAACAACGCGAGTACGCTCTGCCGCGTGAAGCCCAAAGTTTTCAGCACCGCGACCTCGCGCGTCCGCTCCCGGATCGACATCGCCATGGTGTTGGCGGAAACCAGCAGCGTCGCAAACACCACCGCCGAACAAATCATCAGGATGAATGCCTTCACGTTGCCCATCATGGCGACGAATTCCAGGCCAAACGCTTTTTCGCTTTCCGATTTCGTGGGCTGCGGCGAGTTGCGGAACATATCGTCGACCGTGCTTGCGACTCGGCTCACATCCCCGGGAGTGGCCGCGAGAATGCTGAACGTCCCGGCTTGCCCCTTGAAAAACGGGACCGCCTCTTCCACATACTTAGTGTTGAAATAGACCGACTTGTTATCGGGAGTGGAGTTGAAGATGCCGCGGACGTACAACTCCAAATCTACGGGATAAATTGTCCCCTGCAGCACGATGCGGTCGCCCAGCTTCCACCCGTATTTATTGGCGAGAGTGTCGTCAACAATCACACCCTGACGGTCGCGCTGCCAGGCCGTCTTCTGGTCGTCGGGCATCTGCATGTCGCGAAATACCTTGAAGAATTCTTCGGGATCGGTGCCGAACTGCGCAAAAAAGTTTTCCGGCTTCTGGTCCTTATAAATCCCGCCGAACCAGGAAACCGGCACCACGGCCACCACTCCCGGCACCGCGCGAATCTTCTCCCGATAAAAGCCCGGCAACGAGAATGTCAACGACACACGATGCCGCACCACCAGTCTTTCCGCGGACTCGGCGCTGCCCTGGTCCAGATAAAAAGCGTGCCAGATGGTCATCATCAGAGTGAGCAAAAGCAAAGAGAAAGCGATGCTCAACACCGTGAGGATGCTGCGCCGCTTGTTGCGGAAGGCGTTCTTGGTGACAAATCGGGTTAGGGTCATGTTTCGATACCAAGTTGAAGCCAGGAAAGCTGCCGTGCGCCGGCCTGCCGGTCCGCTTAGTCCATGCGGGCCTCAAGCATAAATGAACGAGTCGGCTTCCCACAACCAGCTTATAATCCCGCACGGCGCGCCAACTCCTCAAAACCATCCGCATTCCTATATTTCTATCCTCAATCTCCGCGCACCGCGGACGCCAGTGGAGATCGTCATCTGGCGTGCATGACAATTGTCACAAAGTTTCTTGTCAGGCAAATCGCCTCCACCGATCGTCCCCATCAGTTAAACGGTTTACCCGGCGAAAGGTCACGCTTGCGACAAAACTGGAGGGTACGGCCGGCGATCAACTCGCTGCATCGCATAAGCCGCCAGGTCGCTCGTTTCGCCCTAAATCTACAGTACTTCGGTAACTCGAACCTGAATCGTCGGAGCGCTATCCTACGCTCACCCTGCCCCTGGTTTCGAACCCGCGCGGTTCGCAGTGGAAGCTGCGCGGTTTTTGTCTGGGATGAGGCACGAAAAAATGTCCACGAAAATCGGCCACTTCGAAATTCAGAGTGAACTGGCGAAGTCCGCCACCGGCACAGTTTACAAGGCGAGCGATCCGCAAACCAGCCAAACCGTCGCCTTGAAAGCGATTCAGTTGACGGCCTTCGGCGAGTGCGCCGCCGAACTGGAGAAATGCCTGCTCGCCGAGGCCGAGACCACCAAGGTCCTGAGCCACCCGAATCTTTCGCCCGTCTTCGGCGCCGGAGAAATCGACGGCCAATTCTGCGCCGCCATGGAATACATTCAGGGCAACAGCATCGCCACCATGCTGGCCAACAAAGAAGGCTTTTCCATCTGGGACCTGCTCGATATCGGCAGGCAGGTGTGCAGCGGCCTCGATCACGCTCACTCCCACAACGTCTTCCACTTCAGTCTTGAGCCCGCGAAGATCATGTGCGGTTGGGATGGTACGGTCCGGGTTCTAAGCTACGGCGTTTCCAGCGTAGGCAAATTCACCCACGCCATGCCCGGCGTTCCAGCGATTCTGCAGTACATGTCTCCCGAGCAGGTGCGCGGCGAAACTATTGACGCCCGCTCGAACCTCTTCAGCCTGGGCGCAATGTTTTACGAAATGGTGACCGACCGCAAGCCCTTCGGGGGCGAAGACGCCGATTCTCTGCGGCAGAGCATACTCGAGAGCACGCCCGTTCCGCCCACGCACGTGAATCCGAAGATCCACCCGCTGCTGAGCGATCTCATCATGAAAGCGATCGCCAAAGATCCCGGCGAGCGCTACCAGAGCGGCCGGGAACTGCTCGACGATCTGGAAAAATGCAAGGAGTCCAAGCCGCAGGCGGCGAAGGCGGCAGCGGTGGCGTCCGCGCCAAGCGCGGCGGTTCCGCAGGCGGTGAAAGCTGCGACGCAGGCCAAATTCACCGGCGCACCCGCTGCACAGGCCACACCGCGCCACCCCGCACCCAACCCTCCTGCGGAGGCGAAACCGCAACCGGTCCAGAGCAAGCCCGCAGTAAAAACACCTGACGCCAAGCCGCCGGTGGCGAAGCCAATTGAAAAGGCCGGAGAGAAAACCGAAAAGAAAATCGCTCCTCCGCCCTTCGCGCCAGCGAAAGCGAATGCGGCCGCAGTGGGACACGCGGTTTCATCCTCGCCTGTCAAGTCCGCCGTCAACCCCGCGCCGCCAACCGCATCCTCCTTGTCGTGGATCGACGGGTCGGCCACGGAAGCTCCGGAATTTGAGACCCCGAAAATCGCCGTCGATCCCATGATGGCCGAGGAGGCACCCTCCCGCGGCGGCAGCGTCAGCTTCTCGGAGATGACCGAACTGCCTCCGCTCAAAGAAGCCTACACGCCGCCTCCACCGCCACCGCCGCCCGCGTCCGCCCAGCCTCCAGCTTTCGCGCCCCGCGTTACGGCCTACGAGCCGGAACCGGAGAAGCCGAAGATCCAGCCGCGCGAAGCCGCGGAAAAGGCGATAAAGGAAATCAAAAATGTGCCGCCGCAACTGATGGTGTACTCCATTGCCGGCGCCGCCGTCGTGATCCTGATCATCGCTGTGGTTCTGGTCATGCACGTCAACAGTTTGAATAGCGATGGCGATTCCCCCCGCCCCGTCGCCGAGCCGACAGCTCAATCCGATAGCCAACCCGCCAGCCCCAAGCCGGCGCGGCCCCACCCCGCACAACCTGCGGCCGCTCCCACTCAAGCTCTCGCGCCTGTGGCTGAAGCCGTGCCCGAACCCGCTCCCGCTGCCACCGCAACCGCCAAAGGAAAAACTGCCAAAAAGAAATTTGCCGCCGCCCCAGTCGTCGCCGCCGTCGTGCCCGGCCTCATGGCCATCGATTCCACTCCTCAGGGTGCGCAGGTTCAGATCGATGGACAAACCGATCCCTCGTGGGTTACGCCTTTCACTTTGTCCGGCCTGGGTGTGGGCCTGCACACAGTAATCGTGAGCCGGCCCGGCTACTCCACCGACACGCGAACCGTCGAGGTCGCTTCCGGCAGCAAATCCTTCGTCGTGGCCCGCCTCAACCAGCTCTTGGCAACTCTCGCCGTTTCCAGCAGCCCCGCGGGCGCAAATATTTACATTGACGGCAAAGACAGCGGTAAACTCACTCCTGCGCAAATCTCCGTCGATAAAGGCCAGCACGTGGTGCTGGTACGCAAGTCGGGGTTCCTCGACGAAACCACCAACGCCCAGTTCGTTCTGGGCCAGACCATCACCTTCTCGCCCACCCTGCGCGAACTCGGCAACGTCGATGACATCCGCACCACGGGAAAAATCAAGAAACTGTTCGGCGGCAAAGAAGCCCAGGGCCTGGCCACCGTCAGCGTCAAAACTCAACCCAAAGGCGCGCAGGTCGCCGTCAACCAGCACATGCTGGAAAAAAGTTCGCCCGTCGATTTCACCCTCGACCCCGGCAACTACATGGTCGATATCACCCTCAGCGGCTACGCCCCCATCCACAAAGTCATCACCGTGGATAAAGGCGGCAAAGCCGTCATCGACGAGATCATGCAGCGCCAGTAGCCATCAGGAATCGGATCACGAATCGAATACAAGAGACCGCGACGGCTGAGTTGCGTTAACGCTGGGATTGCTTTTCCACAGACTCGCGCGGCCTGTACCTTTTCTGCACCTCCGATTTACTCTCATTTAACAATGGCGCAACGGCTGCGAAACATTCTGCCGCTATAGTTCACTCCGCCCCGGCTCAAGAAAAAGTCCGCTGCCTTCTCGCGCGCTCCACGAAGCTGCGGATCTTACTCTCCCAGGGCGGAGGATAAAAATGTTTGACACGCTGAAGATGTCACATGCTTCCCAGAGAACGATGGCTCTGTTGCTGGCCTTGACCACCGCCCTGGGACCAACCGCCGCGCCCGCCTTCGCCGCCGATAAACCCGCGAAGCAACCCACGAAAGCTCCACTCGTTCCCGCCACCCCGATTAAGCATTTAGTCGTCATCTTCGACGAGAATATTTCCTTCGATCACTACTTCGGAACCTATCCCGTGGCTACGAATCCGGCGGGTGAATCAAAATTCCTAGCCGCGCCCAACACCCCCACCGTGAATGGACTTACCACAGGACTGCTCACCAACAATCCCAACCTGAATCCCGCCAACGTCGGCATCGCCTCCAATCCCTTTCGCCTCGATCCCTCGCAGGCCGTCACCACTGATCAGGATCACGCCTACACCGATGAACAATCCGCCTTCGACGCCGGCTTGATGGATCTTTTCCCCTCGCACACCGGCTACGGCACCACCGAGCCGATGGGCTACTTTGACGGCAACACGGTCACCGCCCTGTGGAACTACGCTCAGTTTTTTGCCATGAGCGATAACTCTTACGGCACGACTTTCGGCCCTTCCACCCCGGGCCTGCTGAACTTGACCTCCGGCCAGACCAACGGCGCGGTCAACATTCTGAACGGAACCGGCGATGAAACCAGCGGCGGCCCCGACGGCTCCTATACCGTGATCGGCGATCCCGATCCGGTGGGAGACCTCTGCTCCAGTCCCACCCGCAATCAGGTGCAGATGAGCGGCCCAAACATTGGCACTTTGCTCAGCAATTCCGGCGTCACCTGGGGCGGCTTCATGGGCGGCTTTAACCTCACGCTGACTAACTCGAACGGAACCACCGGCTGCTCCCGCAGTTCGACCGGCCTCGCCGGAACCACCGCCGACTACGTCCCGCACCATTCCCTCTTCGCCTACTACCCCGCCACTGCCAACCCCAACCACACTCGTCCCGCTTCTACCGCGGAAATTGGCAACGCGGGCCCAGCCAACCATCAGTACGACATCGACGACTTCTTCACTGCCGTGTCCGCGGGCAACTTCCCGGCCGTCAGCTTCCTGAAGGCTCCGGCTTACCAGGACGGCCACGCCGGTTACTCCGATCCCCTCGACGAGCAGACCTGGATCGTCAACACCATCAACTTCCTGGAAGGAACTTCTTACTGGGACAGCACCGCCGTCGTCATCAT
>Ga0302319_10013269_pt1 | contig 15460 bp, 10 predicted proteins | sample Bog_T0_2_FD_203319 | JGI IMG/M metagenome (GOLD analysis project Ga0302319, IMG submission 203319) | Peat permafrost microbial communities from Stordalen Mire near Abisko, Sweden - Bog_T0_2 | ecosystem: Environmental > Terrestrial > Soil > Wetlands > Peat | place: Sweden: Abisko, Stordalen Mire... | reverse complement strand
TGGCGCCCGCCGCCGACAAAGCGTGGCTGAAATGGGCCCCAAAGATTCCGATCAAGGCGCAGGAAAGCAGTCCCCAGTCCGTCAGCAAGACCTCCCTGCTGCCCAACCTGCTCAAGTAAGGTCCGCGGCCCGCTGGCGCAATTGCCCGCAGGCCGCATCGATGTCGCGCCCGCGGGACCGCCGGCAATGGGCCACCACCCCCCGAGCCCGCAGCGCCGCCAGGAAGGCGTCGGTCGCGGCCGAGGAGGCCGGCCGGTACTCGGCGCCGCGCAGGCCGAGCCCGGTCGGATTGTAGCGGAGGAGATTGACGTGCATGCGCCGAGCCCCGACCAGATCCGCCAGCTGCTCCGCCTGCGCGAGGGTGTCGTTCACGCCCTGGAGCAGGCAGTATTGGATCGTCACCGGACGGCCCGTGGCCGCTTGGTAGCGGTCGGCCGCCGCCAGGATTTCTTCGACCCCGAAGCGCCGGCCCATCGGCAGCAGCCGCTCGCGGGTGGCGTCGTCGGGCGCGTGGAGCGACACCGCCAAATGAACATTAAGCTGGGCCGCGGCCAGGGCGTCGATTCCGGGCACGATCCCGACGGTCGAGATCGTGATCTGGCGCCAGCCCAGGGCGCCGAGACTGTTGTCCGCCATCCGGCGCACGGCCGCCAGGACGGCCGCGAGGTTCAGCATGGGTTCGCCCATGCCCATGAACACCACGGTCTGCAGCCTGCGCCCGGCCGCAAGCGCCTCGCGCCGCAGCGCCAGGAATTGCGCGATGATCTCGCCCGAAGTCAGGTGGCGCTGAAACCCGTTCTTGGTCGTGGCGCAAAAATCGCAGCCCATGGCGCAACCCACCTGGGAGGACAGGCAGCCGGCGGCGCGGTCCGGTCGGAAATCGGGCATGAGCACGGCCTCCACGGTGGCGCCGTCCTCGAGGCGGAGCAAAAGCTTGACCGTACCGTCCGCCGCCACTTGGCGGGCGACGATCTGGGTTCGATCCGCCGCCAGCGTGCGGCGGAGCCGTTCGGCCAGCGGCTCGGGCAATTTCAGCTTCGGCCAGGCGGTCGCGCCATCCCCGCGGTAATAGGCCCGCAGGACTGGGCCCGCGTGCGCGGGCTTGAACCCCCACTCCGCCAGTTGCCCGGCGAAGCCCTCCAGCGTGAACTCGGCCAGGGCCGTCATGACGCCCAGCGCCCCCGCAGCCGCAGGAAGGGCCTTTCCCAGACCACATAGCTGATCCGCGCGACGCCGTAGCTCAGGGCGGCGAGGACAAGAATGGCGAAGAGTTTGGCCACCACCGCCTGAGCCTCGGCGTAAGCCGGCAGCTTTTGAACAACATAGTAGTCCAGCAGATGAAAGATCACGCGATGGAACATGTACATCGCGTAGCTGAAGAAGCCGATCGAGCGCAACGGCGACCAGCTGAGCAGGCGGCCGAGCCTGACCGCCGGGCGGGACCTCCCCGCCAGGACAAAGACCAGCAGGGCGGCGAAGAACCAGACCACGCCGGTCAGCCCCCAGGTTTGGACGATGCGGGAGTCGTGGGGAACCGGCGGATGCTCGAGGCGAAAATCGAGGCCGCTGTAAAAGTGACCCTGGCTGAGGCCGATCCCCAGGGCCGCTAGCCCAAGCAGGACCAGCAGGCGGCCGGACCAGCGGCTGACGCCGTCCCACTGCCGCGGGTTCTGGCGCAGGAGCGCCACGAGCGAGCCGAGCGCCAGGCCGTCGAGCCGGCCGGGCGTGGCGAAGGCGGCGAACGGAAAGCCGTGGGGCAGCTGCACGGCGACTAAACGGAAGACCAAGACCAGGAGAGCAAGGCCCACGCACGTCCGCTGCAGCGTCCGAGCAGGCAGGCTCCACACCAGCAGCGGCCAGACCAGGTAAAACTGCTCCTCGATGCACAGCGTCCAGTACATGTGCAGATTGGGGACGGCAAAATCGTGGAGCGCCGACCGATTGTTGTAGAAGAAGAGGAAAAAAGACCAGGTGTCGCGCGCGGTGAGTGCATAGCCGGAATCGATGGCCGGCCAGGAACGGAGGACGCCGAAGTAAAGGAGGAGAAAGCCATAATAGAGGGGAAAGATTCGGAGGGCCCGCCGGGCGTAGAAGTGGGAGAAGAATCGCCCGGCTCCCTCCGCCGCCTTCCGCTCGAGCAGGATCGTGGTAATGAGAAAGCCCGACAGGACGAAAAATAAGTCGACGCCCAGCCAGCCGGCCCCGATCACCCGGGAAAACAGGCGGCTGCCCGGCTGCCCATAGGCTCCGCCGAAGAGCACGTCGGTGTGAAAGGCGATCACGGCCAGGATCGCGATCCCGCGCAGGCCGTCGAGCGCCCCGATCCGGGGGGAGCTTTCGATAACAGTCGTCATGGCCGGCCCGGCTCCGTCGGGGGGATGGAGTCGGACGGCGGGGTCATGCGGTCCACCGCTTGACCATGTTCATGAACGGACGGTCCCACACGAAATAGATCACGCCGGCCACGCCATAGCTCGCCGCCACCAGGATGACGACAGCCACGGACTTGGCCACGCCCGGCTCATAGTCACCGTAATGCGGCAGCACCTGGGCTGCGTAATAGTCCAGCGCGTGAAAGATCACGCCGTGGAACAAGTACATGGCGTAGCTGAACAGCCCCAGGGAGCGGAGCGGACCCCAGCTGAGGACCCGGCCCAGGAGCGAAGCGGGCCGGGAGCGGCCGGCGAGGATGTAAACCAGCAGCGCGGAAAAAAAGGCCACCGCTGCAGTCACGCCCCAGGTCTGAATGACGCGGGAATCGTGGGAGAGCGGCGGGCGGTTGTAGCGAAAATCGATGCCGCTGAAAAAGTGCCCCTGCTCGTAACCGAGGCCCACCACCACGAGGGCAAGGAGGACGGCCAAACCCCCGGCGTACCGGGAGACGCGTTCCCACTGGGCCGGATCGCGGTGCAGCAACGCGACCAGGGAGCCCAGGGCCAAGCCGTCGATACGGCACGGGGTGGCGATCGCGGCGATCGGCATGCCGTGCGCCCAGCGCACCACGATCAGCCGCAAGACCAAAGCGAGGAGCGCCAGGCCGACGCAGGTCCATTCCAGGGCGCGGGGGCCGAGTCCCCACACCAGCCACGGCCAGAGCAGATAGAATTGCACCTCGATACAGAGGGCCCAGTAAATGTGCAGATTGGGAATCGCGTAGTCGTGGAGCGCGGCGACGTTGTTGTAATAGAACAACATGAACGACCACTCGTTATGCGGGAAAATCGGATAGCCCGAATCGATGATCGGATTGAACCTGAGGAACTGCAGATAGAGGAAAAGGAACACGTAATAGAGCGGGAAGATCCGGAAGGCCCGCCGCATATAAAACTGGGAGAAAAATCGCCAGGCTCCGCCGGCTTCCTTCTGTTCGACCAGGATGGTGGTGATGAAAAACCCCGACAGGACGAAAAAGAGGTCGAGTCCGAGCCAACCCGCTCCCAGCAGCCGAGTGACCACACGGTCGGCCCCGCTCGAGCCGAAGACGCCGCCGAAGAGCACGTCGGCGTTAAACGCAATGATCGCGATGATGCCCAGGCCCCTCAGCCCGTCGAGCGCCCCGATCCGGGGCGCGGCCGCGATCTCGGTTTTCATGCGGGACCGGGGAGGCGTTTGCTCATGCGCACCACCGCCAGGCTCAAGCCGGCGGGAAGCGGAATCTGGGGGCGTTCGATCACGGTATAGCCAAATGCAGCATAAAGGGGCTCGCCCGCCAAGGTGGCGATGATTTCCGCCGCGCGGAAGCCCGCCTCCACGATGGCCGATTCCGAGGCGGCCATGATGCTGCGGCCGATGCCGCGGCGGGCCCAGGCCGGATGGACGAAGAAGGCCCGGATCCGGGCGGGGTCGCGCGCGGGATCGAGGAGCGGGTCCTCCGTCGCCCGCCCGCCATCCCCCCCGTAGCCCGACCGGCGCCGACTCCAGCCGCCGCCACCCACGATTTGCCCGGTGGCTTCCACGACAAAGTAGGTTTGGTCGTGAATCAGCTGGCGGTCGACGCCGAAAACCGGACCGAGGGCCGCCGTTCGTTGCGCGGCGGAATAGTGCGGCGCCTGCAAAGCATGGACGGAAACCGGAATGAGGACCGCCAAAGAGGGGACATCCCCCACCTGGGCCAGGCGCGGACGCCAAACCGGGAGCGATGGGGAGACCTCGGGCATGCCGAAAGTGCATCGCATCGCCCCGGCGGCGTCAGCGTCGAAGTTTTCGGGCGGCCGCCGGACTTGCGCCGGGGGCCGTCTGAAGATAGAGAAAGGGGATGAATGCCCAATCTTGGCGGAGGCCCGAGTTGCTGGCCCCAGCCGGGGACTGGGACTGCGCGCGCGCCGCGGTCGAGAACGGCGCGGACGCGATCTACTTTGGGCTGGAGCGCTTCAATGCGCGGATGCGGGCTAAGAACTTCACTCAGGCGGACTTGCCCGAATTGATGGAGTTCCTACACCGCCGCGGCGTGCGGGGGTACGTCACCTTCAACACCCTGGTCTTCACGAACGAACTGGAGGAGGCCGCCGGCTATGTCCGCAATATCGTGGCTGCCGGGGTCGACGCCGCCATCGTCCAAGACGTCGGGATTTGCCGGCTGATCCGGGCGATTTCGCCCGATTTCCCCATTCATGCCTCGACCCAGATGACGGTGACGAGTGCGGCGGGCGTGGAGTTCGCGCGGGAGGTGGGTGCGCATCTGGTCGTCCTCGCGCGGGAAAATTCCATTGCGGATATCGCCAAGATCAACGCCGCCCAATCCGCCGGGCCGCTGCCGCTCGAGGTCTTTGTCCACGGAGCGCTCTGCGTGGCCTTTTCCGGTCAATGCCTGACGAGCGAGTCGCTCGGCGGGCGTTCAGCGAATCGGGGCGAATGCGCCCAGGCCTGCCGACTGCCCTATGACCTGGTGTCCGACGGCCAGCAGGTGCCGCTGGGCGACAAGCGCTACCTGCTCAGTCCCCAGGACCTGGCCGGCCTGGAAGTTCTGCCCGACCTGATCAAAGCCGGCGTCGCCTCGCTTAAGATCGAGGGGCGGCTCAAATCCCCGGAGTACGTCGCCAGCGTCACCCGGGTTTACCGCCAAGCCCTCGACCGCGCCATGGCCGAGTTCGCCGGCAAGGCCGCGCCGGAGTTTTCCCCGGCAGCCGCGCGCTACGAATTGGAGATGAGCTTTTCGCGCGGCCTGTCCACCGGCTGGTTCCGCGGGCTCAACAACCAGGAGCTGGTCCACGCCCGCTTCGGCACCAAGCGCGGCGTCTATCTCGGCCAGGTCGCCGCCGTCGACTCCGCCTCCGTCCGGTTCCACCCCGAGGCAGCGATCAAGCCCGGCGACGGCATTGTCTTCGACGCGGGCCGGCCCGATGAAAAAGAGGAAGGCGGCCGGGTCTACCAGGTCGAAGCCGCACCCGGTGGGGCTACCTCCCTGCGCTTTGGCCACGGCGACATCGACTGGCAAAAGGTCCGGCCCGGCCAGCGCATCTGGAAGACTAACGATCCGGCGCTGGATCGCGAGCTGCGCCAGAGCATCGACGGGAAACAGGGCCGGTTTCAGCAGCCGGTGCGGATGGAAGCGCACGGCCAGAGCGGCAGCCCCCTGACCCTGCTGGCCGAGGATGCCGACGGCCATCTCGTCAAGATCGAGTCGAAGATGCCTTTGGCCCCGGCGGAAAAGCAGCCGCTGACGGCGGAGCGCCTCCGGGAATCGCTCGGTCGTTTGGGCGGGACACCGTTTCGCCTGGGCGCACTGCAGTCCCGGCTGGAGGGCGACCTGATCCTGCCCGTCAGCGAGCTCAACCGGATGCGCCGGGAGGCGGCCGCCGAACTTGAGGCCGTGCGCGCCCGCCCCCGCCGCTGGCAACTTGAGCCGGCGTTCTCCGCGCCCTCGTTCCCGCGCAACGCCGGCCCGCCGCCCGAGGCCGAATTGATCGTGGTCATCCGCTTTCCGGAGCAGCTGGAGGCCGCCTGGGCCGCGGGCGCACGCACGCTCTATTGCGAATTCGAGAACCCCAAGCACTACCGCGAGGCCGTCGGGCGGTTTCGCCAGCTGCAGGCGGCCACCCCCGCAAGCCCCGCCTCCATCTGGGTCGCCCCGCCCCGGATCTTCCTGCCCGGGGAAGAGTGGATCCTAAAGCAGGTCCGCTCCTGCGAGGCTGACGGCTACCTTGTCCGCAATTACGATCACCTGGCCTTCTTCGCCGCGGACCGGAAGCGGGGCGACTTTTCCCTCAACGTCGCCAATCCGTGGTCAGTCGACCTGTTTGTCCGGCGCCAGGGCCTGGAGCGGGTGACGGCGAGCTATGACCTGAACATCGAGCAACTCGAGGCGCTCCTGCAGCAGGTGCCGGGCAGTTTGCTCGACCTCACGATTCACCAGCGGATGCCGATGTTTCATATGAATCACTGCGTGTTCTGCGCCTTTCTTTCCGACGGAAAGGACTACCGCGACTGCGGCCGGCCGTGCGACACGCACCGGGTGACCTTGCGCGACCGGGTCGGAGCCGAGCTGCCGCTCAAGGCCGACGCCGGCTGCCGCAACACCGTCTACAACAACCGGGCCCAGACCGGGGCGGAGTACGTTGGGCGCCTGCGCGAACTCGGGGCCCGGCACTTCCGGGTCGAGTTCGTCAACGAGGACGCAGCCGAAGTGGAGCGGACGGTCGCCCACTACCGCCGGCTCTTGGCCGGGGAGATTACCGGCGGCGAACTTTGGCGGGAGCTCAAGCTGATGAACCAGCTCGGCGTCACCCGGGGCCAGATGGACGGCCGGCGCTGAGGGCGGAGCGCAAGGCGCTCTCCAGCTCGGGCTGGCGAAAGGCAAAGCCCGTCGCCGTCAGGCGCCGCGGCTCCACCCGCTGGCTGCTCAGCAGCAAGGCGTCAGCCATTTCCCCCAAGGCAAGGCGGGCGGCAAAGGCCGGCAGGGGGAAGAAAGTCGGCCGGTGCAAAACCCGGCCCAGGATCCGGGTGAATTCGCGGTTGGTCGCCGGCTGCGGGCTGACGGCGTTGACCGGGCCGCTCAGCTCGGCCGTGACCAGCGCGTGATGCGCTGCCCGGACCGCGTCCTCGAGCGCGATCCAGCTCCACCATTGCCGGCCGCCCCCGATGACACCGCCCGCCCCCCAGCGAAAGGGCTTGGCCAGGGCGGGGAGCGCACCGCCGCCGCCGCTCAGCACCAGGCCGAAGCGGAGGTAGACCACGCGGATTCCCCTTCGAACCGCGGGCTCGGCCGCGGCCTCCCACTCCCGGCAAACGCCGGCCAGATAATCGCCGCCGGGGGCACTGCTTTCGTCCAGCCGCTCGTCGCCGCGATCTCCGTAATAGCCGACCGCCGACGCGCAGATAAGAACCGCCGGGGGCCGTTCCAGGCCGGCCAGCGCCTCGCAGAGCCGGCGGGTGCCCTCGACCCGGCTGTCGTGGATACGCGCTTTCTTGGCCGCGGTCCAGCGGCCGGCGGCGATGTTCTCGCCCCCCAGGTGGACCACGGCGTCGGCCGGCCCGAAATCCCCGACCTGCCCCCGGGACAGCGGCTGGACCGTGTGGCCGCCGGCCCGCAGAGCCGGCACCAGGGCCGAGCCAATCAAACCGCCGGCGCCGCTGATGCGAATATTCATGGTAATGGTTTGGGCTTGGAGACCGGGGCCGGCCTGGTTCAATCTGGGACCGCGCCTCAGGCTGGAGTGGATCGCTCCCCGCCGCAACCCCGGCGCAGAATGAACGCCCCCCCCCCACCCCCCCCGTTTCCGTGGGCCCATTTGTGCCCTGCTTTTCTGGGTCACAACCGCCAACTACATCGACCGCGGCGTATTCGGCAACCTGGCGCCGGAACTGCAGCAGCGCATCGGCTGGACCGCGGGAGAATACTGGTACATGCAGGTCGCCTTCCAGGCGGCCTATGCGATGAGCCTGCTGGTCGGCGGGCGGCTGATGGACGTCCTCGGCCTGCGCTGGGGCTTCTCCCTGGCCGTGGCCTTTTGGGGTCTGGCCTCGCTCAGCCACGCCTTGGTAAGCACCGTCCTGGGCTTTTTCATCGTTCGCATATTTCTCGGCTTCGGCGAAGGCGGCAATTTTCCGGCGGCGATCAAAACCACGGCCGAATGGTTTCCCAAGCAGGAGCGCGCCCTCGCCACTGGCATTTTTAATTCCGGCTCCAACGTGGGCGGCATCCTGGTTCCAGTCGGCCTGGCGGTGCTCGTGCCGGTTTTCAACCGCATCACCATCGCCGGCCACGTCCTAGGATGGCGGGGCGCCTTCCTCATCACGGCGGCAATCGACCTGGCCTGGATCCTCGTCTGGCTGCGCGTCTACCGGCCGCCCGAGGAGCACGCGCGGGTCTCCCCGGCGGAGCTGGCCCTCATTCGCAACGAGGCGGCCGAGCCCACGGTCAAGATTCCCTGGCGGCGCCTCCTTCCGCACCGCCAGACCTGGGCCTACGCCATCGCCAAGGGGCTGACCGACTGCATGTGGTGGTTCTACCTCGTCGGAGCCCCGCCGTTTTTTGCCGACCGTTTTCATCTCGACCCCCGGGCCCGAGCTATCCCGGTCGCCTGCATCTACATTTTCTCCTCGGTCGGCAGCATTGGCGGAGGCTGGCTCTCCGGCCATTGGATGAAGCGGGGCTGGACGGTCAACCGGGCCCGCAAGACCACGCTCCTGCTCTGCGCCCTGGCCACCGTTCCGGTTTTCATGGCCGCCCTCACCGCTTCGCCCTGGATCGCCGTCGCCCTCATCACCCTGGCCGCCGCCGCCCACCAGGCCTGGTCCGCCAATGTTTTCAGCCTAGTCGGCGATATGTTCCCACGCCGGGTCGTCGGCTCGGTCACCGGGCTGGGCGGCATGGCGGGCTCGGCTGGAGGCATCCTTCTCTTCGTCTACGCCGGACATATCCGCAACGCCGCCGTCGCCCGGGGCGACATCGGCAACTATGTCCCGATCTTCGTGGCGGCCAGCGCCGCCTACGTCACGGCCTTGGCCCTCGTCCAGCTGCTCGTGCCCCATCTGGACCGGGCCCGGATCGACGCTCCGGCGCCGGCGGCCGGCTGATCAGGGCGCGGGGGACGAGCGCACCCCGTCGATTTTGAGGTCTCGCACCCGGGCGAACACGAAGGGCTGGCCCGAGGTCGCCTCGACTCGCACATCGCGCAGCGCCACATCCTCGGCATCGCGACAGAGGAAGCCCACCTTGCCGGTCGCCGTGATGTCGGTGAACCGAAGCTGGTCGAGCGACTTCTCCTCCAGCCCCTCGATGCTCGCCACCTGCGCGGCGTTGACGATGGTGAGGTTACTGAAAGCGAGATTGCGGAAGATGGGGGTGCGCTCGGAGAACGATTCGGCCGGGTCGTCGTGGTAAAGGGCGGTGATCTCGATCGCCTGGACCGTCGCGTCCTCGATCACAAAATTGTCGAAGCGCATATTTTCGATGATTCCACCCCGGCCCCGCATGCTCTTGATGCGGATCCCCCGGTCGGTGCCGCGGGCGATGATGTTGCTGGCCGCCACGTCGCGGATGCCGCCGGAGGTTTCGCTGCCAATGACGACCGCCCCGTGCCCCCGATACATGACGCAGTTGGTGATAGTGACGTGCTCGGTCGGCCGGGCGGTGCGGCGCCCATCGGCGTCGCGCCCCGACTTGATCACGATGCAATCGTCCCCGGTGCTGAAAAAGCAGTCGGAAATCCTGACGTCGCGACAGGAGTCGACATCGATGCCGTCGCCGTTCGGCCCGGTGGAGACGAAGGAGACCCCCCGGACGGAGACATTCTCGCTGTACACCGGATGCAGCAGCCACATCGGCGACTCCGTCAGCGTCACCCCCTCCACCTGCACGTTGTGGCAGCCGTAAAGCTGGACGAGCGAGGGCCGGAGGTACTGGGAGGCGAGACGGAACTCCCCGACGGCGGGCTTTTGCCCGGCCTCGATCCGGGCGTAGAGAGCCAGCCAGGCTGCCTGAGCGGGCCGGGCCTCCGCCGCCCGGGCCGGGTCGTGCCGGACGCTCCGCCACCACCAGTTGCGCCCCTGACCGTTGATCACGCCCCGGCCGACAATAGCGATGTTCGACTTGCCGTTGGCATAGATGAGGGGCGCGTGGGTGTAGGCATTGGTGCTCTCCCAACGGGATGGCACGAGCGGTGAATCCGCCGGATCGGGGCTGTACAGCAGTTCGGACCCCGCCTCGAGCCAGAGGGTGATGTTGCTTTCGAGAATAATCGCCCCGGTGAGGTAGCGGCCGGCCGGAAAGCAGACCGTGCCGCCGCCGGCGGCAGCGCAGGCCGCCACCGCCCGGGCGATCGCGGCCGTGTCCTTGGTCCGGCCATCGGGCACGGCCCCGTAATCGGTCACGTTATAAAGGGCCGGAGCAGCGGTGACCGCCAGCGGCAGGCAAATGCCGCAGAGCGTAGCGACGAGAGTTCGGAGGGGCATCAACGGGATGGGGGCGGCCCGGCATCCCCGAAAATTCTCGACGGCAAGTCAACCCTAAATTAGGACACGTATCCGATGACACGTTCGACCGCATGGCGAGCTTGCGTGGCCTGGGGCGCCGCCGTCCTCCTCCAGGAAGCGGCTGTCCGGGGCGACGCTCTGGTCGCCGCCGACGGCAGCGGTGATTTCCGCTCGGTCCAGGCGGCGATCGACGCGGCGCCCCAGCTCGGGCCGGCCAGTCCCGCCTGGGTCATCCGCGTCAAGGCCGGAACGTACCGCGAGGTGGTTTACGTCCAGCGGGAGAAGCGCGGCATTCGCCTGGTCGGCGAATCGGCTGGCAGCACGACCATAACCTACGACCTGAATGCGCGGCTGCCCGGTCGCGACGGACGGCCGATCGGGACGTTTCGCACCCCGACGGTCTGGATCGATGCCGACAACTTCGCCCTCGAAAATCTGACCCTGGCTAATACGGCCGGGGCGGTGGGACAGGCGCTGGCGGTGCGGGTCGACGGAGACCGGGTGGTCTTTCGTCGCTGCCGCTTTCTCGGCTGGCAGGACACAATCCTGGGAAATCGCGGCCGGCATTATTACGAATCCTGCCTCATCACCGGCGCCGTGGACTTCATTTTCGGCGCCGCGACGGAATTCTACCAGTCGTGCCGGATCCAATGCCGCGGCAACGGCTACATCACCGCGGCATCCACGCCCGCCGGCCAGCCCTTCGGCTTCGTCTTCGACGACTGCCAGATCACGGGCGATGGCCCGACAGTTCGCACTTACCTGGGCCGGCCCTGGCGGGCGAACGCCAGCACGATTTTTCTCCACACCGCGATGAGCGAAGTGGTCCGCCCCACCGGGTGGGACAACTGGCGCCGCCCAGAGCGGGAGAAGACCGCCCGCTACGCGGAGTTCGCTAGCAGGGGACCGGGCGCCAATCCGTCCGCCCGGGCGCCGTGGGCCCGCCAGCTCACGGCGGCCGAAGCCGCGGCGATCACCCCCCGGAGCGTTCTCGGGGGGCCGGAAGGCTGGGATCCTACCGCAGCCAGCGCAAGGTGAGCCAGAACAGGCCAAGGATGGCGCCGGAAACCGCGGCGCAGAGGCCAAACCCGAGGGCGTCGGTGCGGTCCCAGCGGGTAAACTCCCAGTCCGAGCCCGGGAAGAGCTTTTGCTGATCGAAGCGGGCGGGATTGAGGCGGGTCGCCGCCACCGCCGCCGCCTCGAGGCCGGGCGTCGCGCCCACCGGCGTCTTCATGATGCCGAAGAACCGGTTCACCGTCGGCGCCGACGGCGGCCGGGTCAGGAGACTGACGCCGACCAGGAGGACGAAAGGCAGCGCGGCATCGGCAAAGAATTGGATGGCCAGCAGCTCGCTCGGTCCGGCCCGCGTCAGGTTCAAGCCGCATCGGTCGAGCGCCCAGGCCTCGAGATTGAAGCGACCGCGGCCAAGGAGCGGGCTCGTCGGGTCGCCCGGGATCTGGGGGGCGACGGTGTCGAAAAAGTGCGGGGCCCCGCGCGCCAAACTGGAGACGCTCTGGGCGCAAAACGGCAGGATAAAAATCAGGACCGTGCTCGCCACCACGCACCACCAGACCGCGGTCCGCGTGAGCCGGCGCCAGAAGAACATCAGGAGCACCGCGGCCCCAAATGGCAGGTTGATCGTCAGCACCAGTTTCATCGCGGTCAGGACCCTTTCCATTCCGAGCGCTGCCCCCACGCTGGCGGCCAGCGCCGCGCCCACGGCAAGGCGGCCCGCGGTCACGGCTCCGGCCTCCCCCAGCCGCGCCGCAAATGGCCGGCAGAGAGTGCGCACGCACAAGGCCGAAACTGCCATGGTCTTGCTCGCGATCGAAGCCATGTTGGCCGCCAAAACACCCGCCAGCATGAGGCCGAGAAATCCCGGCCCCAGGAGTTGGCGGGAGAGAACGCCCCAGGCCAAATCAGGATCGACCAGGCGGGAGGGTCCGCGGCACAGGGCGGCGGCGATCAGGCCGACGATGGCCCACAGCACGATCATGATCCGCTTGCCGAAGGTCCCGGCCACCGCGCCAAACCGGGCCGCAAACTCATTTCGAGCGGACCCTCCCAGACCCATGTTGACGAGGTTGCCGTTGATCTGAATCAAGCTGACCAAAAGCAGCGCCAGGACGGCGTACCAGGTGAGCTGCTCGCCCCCCGGCGCCCCGACCAGGTCGAACATGCGCGGGGCCAGCCGCTCCCGCAGGGCCGCGCCTGAACCGAGAGCCCGCCAGCCGACCGGCAGGAGCATGACGGAGAAGATCAGGACCAGGAAACCCTGGAACATCTGATTGAGGACGGTTGCCACTAGCCCTCCCATGGCGAGGTACAGGCCGATGACGGTCACGTACCCGAGATAGAACGCCAGCGGGGAAAGCTGCGGCAGCAGCGCCACCAGGATCTTGAAGACAACGAAGTTGCTGAAGCCGATGCCAAGGACGGCCACCCCGATCTGGAAAAGGGCGTAGCACCAGGCGAGACCCGGGCTTTCCAGGCGCTCCTCGAAGAGCTCAGCCGACGTCATGAGCCGGACGCGGCGAAACCAGACGTTCATGAACCAGTAGTAGGGATTGACGAAGAGCATCTGGAGGGGAAACCACGCCCCGGACACGCCCTCCCGGTAGACAAAGCTGACCGTGCTGACCGCGGTATTGGCGTCGGTCGTGTTGCCGAAGTTGAAGAAAAACTGCCGCAGCTTGCCGAATTTTCGCTCGGCCAGGAAGAACGCCTCCTGGTTCCGGGCGCCTTTCGCCGCCCGCCGCCCGAGCAGGAGGACGATGGCGAGATAGGCGGCGACAAGGGCAAAATCCAGCGCGTGCATCCAGGGGGCGGGGGGACGTAAAGCCACGGTCGCACGGCGCCACGACGGAGGCGACGCTGAAAAAGACCTTGACTAGGACAGGTGTCTGAATTTCCTGGCCATACCCCTCCCCGAATGAAAGCAATCCGTCCCTCTCCCGGGTGGACCGTCGCCTTGGCGCTCGCCCTGGCAGCGCCAGCCGCCCGGGCCCAATCCGCTCCCGCCAACGCCGCGATCCCCTCCGACGAGGTTGTCACGCTCTCCGCCTTCGACGTCACCGCCGAACAGGCCCACGGCTATACCGCCTCCGAGACCACCACCGGCACCCGTTTCGCCAGTAAGGTGTCCGACCTGCCCTTCGCGGTCAGCGTCGTGACCCACGAATTCATGGCGGACTTCGGCGCCTACAACCTCAACAGTCAGCTCGCCTTCGTCAGCACGTTCTCGCCCTCGGAAGTGACGGGGCAGTTCCAGCTGCGCGGCTTCGCCTCCCCCACGGTCCTGGTCGACGGCTTCCGACGCATCGGACTAGTGGATACGGTCGATATCGAACGAATCGAGATCATCAAGGGCTCGGCGGCCTCCATCTACGGCGCGATCCAGCCCGGCGGCGCGGTCAACATCATAACCCGGCAACCCACCAACGTCCCGATGGAGGACATGCAGCTGGGTGCCGGCTCGGACAATTTCTTTCTCGCCACCCTTTATTCCTCCGGCCCGGTGGGAAAGAGCGACAAGCTGTTCTACCGCGTCGACTTGTCCGACCAGTTCACCAAGTACGCGGAGGAGTTCGCCAGCCAGCACAAGGCGTCCGTTGACCTCAAGTTCCTCTACAAGCCGGACGAACGGACCAATGTCACCTTCAGCATGGAGCACTACGAGGATTACGAACATCCCTTCAACCAGGTGCTGACCGTGACCGAGAAGCAGGTCATGCCGTGGGCGGGCAACGGCATCACCGAGAGCCAGTACTATGGCATGGCCACGAGCAACCTCCTCAACTACAACTACGCCGGGCCGGAGAGCTACCTGCACCAGCGGGTCTCCAGCGCGACCCTCGCCGTCGAGCACCGCTTCAGCGAAGTCTGGTCGACCAAATTCGGGGTAAACGACTTTCTCAACCCCTACAACGACCAGATGGTGGGAAGCGGCGCTTACTACCCCTACGGCACGGGCAACGTCACCCTGGTCAACGGCATCGTGCAGCAGCCCTTCACCCCGGAGGTCAAGGACCAGCCCCAGGCCGACTGGAAGCCGCAGCGGGGCGGCGGCATCCAGCTCGACAACCTGTTCAAATTCAATACCGGGCCGGTCAACCACCAATTCCTGATCACCACCGATTACTACGAGCTCTCCCAGCGCAGTCTGACGCTCATCCCCACCGTGGGCGGAAGCCAGGCCACCGACTACTACGCACTCTACAGCCCGTACAACCCGGCTGGCGCCTCTTACTATACGCCCCAGACCACCTGGTCGCCCGCCTTAGGCTACGGCTGGAACACGACCCTCTACGGGCAGAACCCGAGCCTGTACAACGGCGTCACCACTGACCAATGGCTGGCCTCCAGCGACTATGGCGTCTTCGGCAGCGAACGCGCCACGATGTTCGGCGACCGGCTTATTCTCATGGCGGGAGGACGCTGGGACTATGTGCGCAACCAGGTGAGGAACTACAATATCCCGGCCAACGGCAGCACCGCCTCGATCCTGACCGAGCCGACCGCCTTCCAAAGCTTCGACTACAACACCTCGGCCTGGACCTACGAATTGGGCGCCTCCTACAAGGTGACGAAGTACCTCAACGTCTACGCCAACAAGAGCACGGCGTTCAACCCCCAGCCCCAGATCGACTCCTACACCGGCTTGGCGCTGCCGAACAACACCAGCGCGGGCAATGAATTTGGATTCAAGTCCACCTTTCTCGATGATCGCCTGACCTTCTCGGCCGATCAGTTCCTGATTAACGAGTACAATCTCGTTCAAACCGAGACGGATCCGGTCACGAGCCAGAAGGATACCATCCTGACCGGCCAGCAGCAGGCGAAGGGCGACGAGTTCGATTTGAGCTATCAGGTCACCAATGACCTTTTCATTCTCGGCGACTGGGGCCACACCCGCACCGAAGTGCTCCAGTCCGACACCCTCACCTTTCTCAACGGCCTTCCGGTCCGGCGCGTGCCGCGCAACAACGTCGGCCTAGCCGTCCGCTACCAGTTCAGCCACGGCTTCCTGCGCGGCCTCTACGTGACC
>Ga0302319_10013267_pt1 | contig 15461 bp, 17 predicted proteins | sample Bog_T0_2_FD_203319 | JGI IMG/M metagenome (GOLD analysis project Ga0302319, IMG submission 203319) | Peat permafrost microbial communities from Stordalen Mire near Abisko, Sweden - Bog_T0_2 | ecosystem: Environmental > Terrestrial > Soil > Wetlands > Peat | place: Sweden: Abisko, Stordalen Mire... | reverse complement strand
TGTGAGCGCAAGCTTGTCCCCGAAATCAGGGCGATCATGGACCGAATCCTGCACCAATCGCTCTTCATCGGCTTCCTGATCAACCTGCCATCGGCTTGAAATCTACTTTTTCAGGATCGACTAGCTAGGCGTCCTGAACGATGGTTCCCTGGTGGTAGACAATCTTCCAACCGCCGGGTGAGACGCTGGTTGTTCTGGAGCAGCGTGTAGGTCACCCGTCTCGTCAACCGCAGGAAACACGCGCTACTCCTCCGCCATCATCGCCCGCAATGCCGCTGCATACTGCTCTGGCAAAGGAATCTTGTTCAACTGGCCGTCGCAGACCACGTGTACCGTTTCGCCCTCGGCCAGGAGCGTGGGTTCTTTTCCTTCCGGGGCTTTGCGGAGAATGCGATACGCGAACTTGAGTACCGATCCGCGCAGCAGTGCGGGGCCGGTCTCGATGAGGATTTCGTCGTCGTAGCGGGCGGGGGCGCGATAGCGGCAGGTGGCTTCGACGACCGGCAGGATACACTGGTGCTCGATCTCCAACTGGCTATAGGAAAAACCCAGAGACCGCAGCAGCTCCACGCGGCCAATCTCAAACCAGACCAGATAGTTGGCATAGTAGACAATGCCCATCTGATCGGTTTCGGCGTAGCGGACTCGTACTTGGGTGGTTACGGGCATAGGTGCAGTTGTCAGTAAAACCCCGGTTTCTGATCTCTGATCTCTGTTTTACTGTTTCAAATGCGCGAAGATGGGCAGCTTGGTCACGTCGTTGAAGATGACGAAAGCGAAAAAGGCCAAGAGCACCACAAAAGCGGCTTGGTAGATGCGCTCCTTCACGTTGATGTTGATGCTGTGGCGGAGGACGCTCTCGATCAACAGAAACAGGATCATTCCTCCATCGAGAATGGGGAATGGCAGCAGGTTGAGAATGCCCAGATTCAGGCTGATGCTTGCGCCCAACCCAAACTTGGCGGACCAATCCTTGGCCTCTGCCGCCTCGCCCGCCGCGCGCGCGATTCCCACCGGACCTGAGAGCTCTGAAACCGAAGCCTGGTGCGTAAAGAGTTGTCTTAGCATTCCAAAAATCAGCATGGAGTTCTGAGCGCAGAAATCTTTCGACTCAACCACGGACTCAGCAAACGGCAGCGGCTCTCTCTGCGTGGGACCATCCAAAGGGGGCTCCCAAGTGAAGCCCAAACGCCAGGTTGTATCCTGCAGCCACGGGTGAACGAGCAGAGGCCCAATTGCGTGGCCGTTGCGGCTCACGCTCAGCGATACCGGCTTGCCCCGGCCGGATTTGAGGTAAGCCACAAGTGGATTCAGGGTGTGAAAGGCATGTCCGTCCACGGCGAGAATCTGGTCGCCGCCACGCAAGCCAGCCTGCGCAGCCGGCGCATTGGATGCCACTGAAGCCACCTGGATCGGGGTTTTCACCACCTCGATAAACAGGCCGGTGTCGTCCAAGTCCAGCTTCCCCGCTGTTCCGCCAGTGAGATGCATGGCAAGAGGAAGCGTCTTGCCGCCACGCTGCACGGTCACAGCCACGGTCTTGCCGGCGTTCGCGTTCACACTGCGGCGAATCTGCTCCCATGTCGGATTGTCGTATATATCGAAGCGGCTGACGATGTCGCCCGTTTCAATGCCCGCCTGGGCCGCCGCCGAGCCGTCGCCGGCCCACTCGACGACGATGGGATTGATCGCTGGTACCTCGTTGATGAAAGTGAAGTAGAAGAGCATCAACACGAAGGCCAGGACGAAATTGGAAAACGGACCTGCCACACCGATGAGCATTTGCTGCCAGCGGGGATGGGATGTGAGTGCGCCGGGGTCTTCGACCGGCGCCACAGTAGCCGTGCCGGCGGCCGCGTCGCTGAGTTCGGAAAAGTTCTCCCCACTCATCTTGACGTAGCCACCCAGCGGCAGCAGGCAGACCTTGTAGTCGGTTTCGCCGTATTTGTAGCCGAAGAGGCGGGGACCGAAGCCGAAAGAAAACGCCTCGACGCGCACGCCGCAGAGCTTGGCGACGGCGAAGTGGCCGAATTCGTGGACCACGACCATCAGGCCGATCAGGACGATGAAAGCGGCAGCGGAAACAAGAAAATCATGCATATGTCTACAGTTGTTCCTCGGGGAAAAGCGCGTCCGGCCAGCGAACCTAAGTCAACAGCGCGCGAGCCGTTTCGCGCGCCTCGCGGTCAGCGGCGAGCACCTCCGCTATCGTGGCGGGATGCGCCTCTTGTGTAGACGCGAGCACCCTTTCAATTGTACGCGGGATTCCGGTGAAGGGGATTTGCCGGGCCAGAAATGCCTCGACGGCTACCTCGTCGGCCGCGTTCAGGGCAATGCAGTGCGCCCCGCCCTTTTCCGCCGCCTCATAGGCCAGCCGCAAACAGGGGAAGCGCTCGAAATCGGGCGGCTCGAAGTCCAGATGGCGCAAGGCGGCCAGGTCAAAGGTGAGCTTGGAGACCGGCCGCTCCGGCCAAGCCAGCGCATAGAGGATGGGCAGCCGCATGTCCGTCACCGAAATCTGCGCCAGGATCGATCCGTCCACGTATTCCACCAGCGAATGAACCGTGGACTGCGGATGCACTGTGACCCGCACCTGGCTGGGTGGCACGTCGAAGAGGCGGCAGGCCTCGATGATTTCAAGGCCTTTATTGAACATCGTAGCCGAGTCGATGGTGATGCGGCGACCCATCACCCAGGTGGGGTGCTTGAGCGCCTGCTCCGGGGTAATGGTTGCAAACTGGTCGAGCGGCGTTTGGCGAAACGGCCCGCCCGAAGCCGTCAACCAGATGGTCTTTACCTCAGCGTGGGTTCCGACTCGCAAACACTGATGCACTGCGTTATGTTCGCTGTCGATGGGCAGAATAGGGACGTTGCGCTCGCGGGCAGCGCGGGTGAGAATTTCGCCGGCAGCCACCATGCATTCCTTGTTGGCCAGCCCCACCGGCTTGCCGGCCAGGATGGCTGCGTGGGTAGCCTCAAGGCCGGCCACGCCGACAATGGCCGAAACCACAAAATCCGCGTCTGGCAGCGTGGCGCAGGCAACCGTACCCGCCGAGCCGTGGACAACTTCAATCCTGGTAACGCCGGCCTGCCGCAGACGGCCGGTCAGCTCGCCGGCCAGCTCTTCGGTTGCCAATGAGATCACTTGCGGACGCCAGCGAAGGGCCTGGGCGAAGGCCTCGTCGAGGTTACGGCCAGCCGCCAGCGCGGCCACCTGATAGCGGTCGGGGAACTGCTCAACGATGGAGAGGGTACTCTGGCCGATGGAGCCGGTAGAACCGAGAATGGCGAGTCGTTTCAAAATAGTTCTTACTTCCCTGTTGCACTCATTATCGCCGGTTGGCCTGGCTGCCCGGCAAATGTGCCGCCCACATCGCCGAAACGGTTCACGCTTCCTATGGCGCCTCTCGGCCGGGACAACAAGCTTGACTGGTGGTACGTGAGGCGCTACACTTAACACATGGTCAAGAGCTTTCGGCACGCCGGAATTGAGAAATTCTTCAAGACCGGGAGCAAAGCGGGAATTCAACCTGCTCACGCCGCCAAGCTCTCCATTCAGCTTTATGCTCTTGATGCTGCAAGATCCCCCGCCGATTTGAACACGCCCGGATGGCGATTGCATGCACTGAAGGGCAATTTGGAAGGCCACTGGTCGATTCGAGTCAACGGCAATTGGCGGCTCACATTCACATTCGAGGGAGAAGACGCAATTCTTGTCGACTATCAGGACTATCACGGGAGATAGAGCTATGACACAAATGTTCAATCCGCCTCATCCGGGCAAGGTATTGCGCGAATACCTTGGAGATATTGGCGTAACCACTGCCGCCAAGCGCCTGCATGTCTCGCGCACCACTCTCTCGCGCATTCTCAACGGCGCGGCGGGCATTTCGGCGGATATGTCGCTGCGCCTGTCGGACGCGCTCGGAACCCACTCCAGCTTTTGGTACGATCTGCAAGCGGGCTACGATATGTGGCAAGCCTCCCACAAAAAGAGGCCAAAGATTGAGCGCTTCGATGTAGCCGCGTAGGGGCGGCGCAAATCGGCGACGATTGAGATTTGAGGTTTCCCACCCGTATCCAGACATTTCTAGTCTATCTTGTCTATCTCGTCTATCTTGCCCTGTTGCTCCCTCACCTTGCGCTGACGGACATCACTCTCTTCACGACGGGCTTGCTCAAAAGCCTCAGCCTCTTGAAGCAAACGGTCGAATTGCTGCTGATCGACGACGGTCGTAAACTCGGGGTCGGCCTGGTAAGGCTGATGAAGCCAGGAGAGCGACGGACGAAAGACACTTTTCCTTGGGTAGTCGCAAGAGGGGTCGTCGTTTACAAGGAAAAATCCCGGATCATCCGTGAAGACAACGATTGAGACCTCCTCTGCACAAGGTATCTCGACCAGGGGAGACAGTTTGCCATCAAGACTCTTGATCTGCCGTCTGATTTTGCAGTCCGGCGGGTGGTGGCGAATTCTTGCTACTGTCCTGGCTTTCCGGACACGATGTTCATCGAGAAGCTCGAAGAATCGTGCTAGAGCCTTTGGCTCATCCCCAGTATGCTTCAGAATCATATTGACGTACCCAGATGTCGATTCCCGAAAATGAAGCCGGTACGCTACCCAGTCGTGAAAATCTTCGGGAAGCAGAGTTGCCGGTCTGACACCAAGATCGTACTGAGCAGCGAAATATCCGTCCAGAAAATGCGCAAGTGCAGAGAGTGAGTGTTTCCCAAGAAACATCGTGGGCCGTTGGCGAACCCGCTCAAGGATATTGCTCTTAAAAACCTTGATCGTTGCTTGATCTTCCATGGACCGTACTTCTTGGGGTAACTTTCTGGAGCCAAGCAAACCTAGAACCGCTGGTGAATCACCAGGGCGTACCACAGCACCGGAGCGGCCAGCAGCAGGGCGTCGATGCGGTCCAGGACGCCGCCGTGGCCGGGCAGCAGAGCCCCGGAATCCTTGACTCCCACCGAGCGCTTGAGCGCCGACTCAGCCAGATCGCCCACCTGCGCGGCCACATTGATCAGCACCGCCAGTCCCATCCAATACCAAAGGTCTTCGGAATACGAGAGCTTGGCCGAGTCCCACTGCGCCAGCCAATTGGCAAGCCAGAGCAGGCCGCCCGCGGCCAGCAGGCTGCCCGCCACTGAACCCAGCGTGCCCTCCCAGGTCTTGTTGGGGCTGAGCGAGGGCGCCAGCTTGAGACGGCCCAGAGTGCGGCCCACATAGAGAGCGGCGATGTCGCCAGCCCAAACCACGCACAACAGAAAAGTCACCAGCGAAGGCCCATTGGCTTCCTCGCGCAGGTTGGGCAGCGCCAGCAGGGTGAGTCCCACGTAGAGGAGGCAGAAGATGGAGGTCGCCGCGTCCGCAAATAAGTGGTCAATGGACGAACGGAAGGTGCAATAAATCAACAGGCCGAGGCTTAAGCCGCCAAAGATAGAGGCCGTTTGGTCGGGGTATTCAAAGTTGCCGGCGAAGAGCAGCGCCAGGGCCGCGAGTACGGCAACCCGCGGCGGCTTGGCCCCGCTCCGCTCCGCCAGGCCCAGGTATTCCCAGGCAGCCAGCGCTGCTACCCCGGCCACGGCCAGCGTAAATAGCCACTGCCAGCGTGGCCCCACAAAGACCAGGAGGAGGACAAGCGGAATCAAAACAAGAGCGGTCAGTATGCGTTTCATGCCAAGGCTGAGGATACACCGCCGGGGCCGGGTATGTACCCGGAGGCCCTTTGGTTCTTGACCTGCACGACAGAAGCCAATAAACAAAGATCATAACAAACAGTTCATTGACAAACAGAATGTTCTTTTGGTATTCTGCACTTGCCTCCAAGGACGAGTCGTTATTTCAGGCGCGGCGGAAAGGGAATTTTATGAATCACGGATTGAGTGATCAAGTTCGGACAGTAGCGCTTGAAAAATATGTGCATCCAGCGATCAATGCAGGCAAAGCACGTTTTTCCGTCGCAGTACGGGATCTCATGCAACATTTGCAGGCGCAGGGCTTCCCGGCCAAAAACTGGCCTCAGGTCTGCACCGCACTCCAAGCAGAGAAGTTTCTTCGTGCCAATGGGCTTGAGATTGATGGCGTTGATGGTCCTCCGTCCAAGATGAGCACTACCGTCGTTGTCCGGTACCGTATCGCAAAACTGGGTGCGCTACTGGGCAAAGCCGAGTATCCGCAAGAAAGCAGAAGAATGGAAACGCATGAGGAAGACCCCTCTGCCCGAGCGTTTCGGCTGACCGAGAAGCTGCGCGGACTGCTGAAAGAGGAACTGGCGGAGCATGGCGGCGGTGAAGCGTTCCTGCGGTGGGTTAGGTCGGAGGATGAGGACGCCGCATGAGCCGCATCTTCTGGGACACCATGTTGTTTATTTATCTCTTGGACGATCACCCAACATTCGGCCCGCGAGCGCGACATCTTCTTGAGCGGTCCTATCGCCGAGGCGACTCGCTTTACACAAGTTACCTCGCCCTGGGGGAGGTCATGGCCGGTGCTGAAAAGTCGCCCGATCCGCAGAAGGCGCTGGCCGTGCGCGAGACCATCTGGGAGATGGGATTCTCCTGTTTGCCTTTCGATGAAGGAGCAGTCGCTCCCTTTGGCAGGCTACGGGCGAAAGAAAGATTGAAGGTTGCCGACGCAATCCACCTGGCATGTGCGGCCTCTGCCGGAATCGACCTGTTTCTCACCGGCGACGAACAGCTCGTAAAGCTGGACGTACCGGGCATCCAATTCATTGCCGATTTCTTCACGCCTGTCTTGTAGATGAATTGGATGGCCGGGTTGACTGCGCCCGTCGCAGCCAACCCGGTGATCCGTCAATATCCAAACGGCATTTCACGTGGGCAAACCGGCCTCAGCCGCCCTACTTGCCGTCCGATCGCAGCCAATGCACAAATGCCTCTGAGCCGCCGCGTTGCGCCATTGCTTCTTTCAGCCGGAACCTCAGCTTCTCTGCCAACTGCTTTGCCTTCGCCGAGGAATCCTGTTCCTGCGGCGTGCTCTTTACGTTTTCCAATGGACTCTTGCCTCCCCTTAGAACCTTCGACAGCATGGAGGCTGAAGATCAGGCTTGTACACCTTAAAAAATGCTTAGGAACATCGAAAGTAATCAAACTGCCGCGATAGTAATCAACTGGCCACGATCTTGATCCGTTCGGCCTCTTCGTCCACTTCGCCGGAGCCATCGCTGAGCCCGCCGTAGCGGCGTTCGCGGCGCTGGAAGTCGGCGATTGCCTCAAGCAGATGGATTCCCCGAAAGTCCGGCCAGAGCCGTTCGGTGACAAAAATCTCGGTGTAGGCCACCTGCCACAAAAGATAGTTCGAGAGCCGCATCTCTCCCGATGTGCGGATCAGCAGGTCCGGGTCGGGCATGTGCGCCGTGTAGAGATGGCGGTGTATATCCTCTTCGGTGATGCGGTCGGGGCGGATGTGCTTGAGCTCGATTTCGGCCGCCAGAGACCGGAAGGCGTCCACCAATTCCGTGCGGCCGCCGTAGTTCAGAGCCAGGGTCAGCGTGGTGCCGGTGTTGCGCGCCGTGGCGTCCGCGGCCCAGGCCATCTTGTCCTGAACCTCGGGAGGCAGTTCGTGGATGCGGCCGATGTACTTCATCCTCACATTGTTGTCCATCATCCGCTGCAGGTTGCTCTCCAGGTAGGTCTTGAGCAGGCGCATGAGGAAGTTGACCTCGGCGCGGGGACGGCGCAGGCTGTTCTCCAGTGAAAAGGCGTAGAGCGTGAGCCAGGGAAGGCCGATGCGCGAGGCTGTCTCAGTCACCAGTTGAACGCTCTTGGCGCCCTGCTGGTGACCCTGAAACCGCTTGAGTGAGCGGTGGCCTGCCCAGCGGCCGTTGCCGTCCATGATGATGGCCACGTGCGCGGGCAGGCACTCCGGCTTGAGCGTCGCATAAACAGCGCGCTCCTCCGAGGTCAGCTCATGGACGCGCAGCGTGCTGGATGGATACAAAGGACTCGCCTCGATATTGCTCGCGCGGCTTGAAGGCTGGCGCCCAGTAGGCATCCGAAAAGGACGCCGAAGCAGGTCAACGGGCCATTCGCCCACGGCAGACTCCTTTGACCGGGGCAATAGCCTCCCACAGCCGGAGCCGGAGTGTTGCATCATCGACCGTAGCACAAGCGCCCCACAGCCGCAATGAGGCCCGCCACCGTGGCTGCGCGATCTCGTGATTCCAGGCAAATCGCGCTGTGCGAAAGGGGGCTCTAAGCGGAGCGCCGACGACCCGTAGCCGCATCCCGCACCGCGCCAGAGAAGAGCATCCGCTGCATCGAGTCCAGATGGGGCAGCAATGCGGCAACCTCGGCCAGGAATGGATCGGCAAGCAGGGTGGCGACCTCCTCGTCGCGGCGGCTGCGGGCATCCCGCACCAAGTGGCACACGTCCACATCGAGGGCCGCGGCCAGCCGCTCAAGCGAACCGAGCGTGGGAATGGCTTTGCCGTTTTCGATCTTGGAGATATAGGTGCGAGGCACCTGCATGCGCCCGGCCAGTTGACGCTGGCTCATGTGGCGCGCCTTGCGAATCTCGCGCACCTGACCGGCAACCTGCAGCCCGGCCTCGGCCGAAGCCGGAGCGGATGGGCTGACCACCAGTTGCGGCGCCAGCGGCACAGGCTCTTCGACATCGAGGGGCCTGTGGCACTTTCGGCAAAGGGAGTTGCTGGTTCTGAACTGCACCAGGCTGCAGTAATCGCAACGCAGTACTTCACGCGCTTCCACACTCACGAGGGTGATCGTCATGGGCTGTGTGCGGAGTGCCAGAGCGGGAACCCCGGGGTGCCTTTTTGCACCGCGATAATCGTTACTTTCGGGGAAGTGAACCATAATTGTCAAGTGGAAACTTAGGGGCTAGCCTAAGATTCCCTGATCATACCCTAGAAAACCCTAAAAATCACGAACCAAATTGTGCAACAGAAAAGAAAAATAAATTTTGCCGATACCGTTTATGCCGGTCTGGCATCGGGCCAGGGAAACCTGCTCACCGAACGAATTTCGATCAAGAGCCCGATGCAGCACAAGCGGCCGTCTCACACGGATTGATCAAACGGGCGCGGAAAAGATGGCTCTACGGGATTCCGATTCCCCAATTCGTGGGATACCAGGATTGAGGTAATCCGGAATATATTTGTCGAAAATGACTGCCATGCGGGCTCCCGCTATTCTTTTTTGGGCGGGTAGACCGGCCGATTAAACGCCGCCCATGAGCGGAACTCTTATAGGGAAAACACTGCCGGGAGGGCAACGATGGACTGGTATCTGCTTGCATGGAAACGAGCTGGTGATGTCTACGGGCGGTCACGGCGCAAAGAGTACTGGATGTTTTCGCTTTTTCATTTTCTGGTTTCGTTTGGGCTGCTTCTCTTCGCTCTTGCGCTTCGAGAGTTTGTGAGTGGCACGATGCCGGTCGCTTTTTACAGCGTCTATTCGCTTCTCGCCTTGATTCCATCCACTACCTGCGCCGTGCGTCGGCTCCACGACACCGGCAAGAGCGGCTGGTGGCTGCTGATTTCAGCCGTTCCCTTCATTGGCTTGATTCTGATCGTGTTCCTGGTGCTGGAGGGCGATTCTGGCGCGAATCAATATGGACCCGATCCGAAGCTTTCGGTCCAGCCTTCCGCCCCGGATTTTCCCACGGGAGCCCCTGCCGTGTCCGAGTTCCCGGTTGCAGCCCCGAGTGAGTTGAGCACCCCTGCTTTCTCCTCCTCCGCAGCCGCCACTGAGGTCAGCGCGCCTGCTTCTGACGCCTCCGGCCCATTCACTGCCACCAACGAGGATATGTTCATTGCCTCAAAACACGATACATTCAGTGCAACAAACGAAGATTACGATGCGTGGAACTACCACCTCGCCCACCGGAACCCTCTCGCTCGAAGGCCCGGCTCCTCAATCAAAGGCGAACACGATGCGTTTATGGCAGCCCGCATCAAAGCCCGGGCCGCGGCCGCTGCGCAAAGCAATCCGGCGCCCACCACGGCTTGTGCGGAAAGCAACCCTGCCTGAGCTACGCACAGCGGTTCGCCGAAAAATGAATGTGTTTGTTGTGCTTCGCCCAGGACTGAAACTGCGCGATCTTGCGCAGGCCTGCCGTTGCCGGAAGCGAAGGATTGCCGGTTCGAATAGCGCCCGCAACTTGCTCCACACAGCCAAATGACTCCGTTGGTCAAGCAGCAGCTCCCGTTTGCTCCTCCGTGCATCCTTCTCAAATCATCCCCGAACTGCCAATGTCTGCTGAAAACGCGGCGGTCGTTTTCTTTTCTGCTGCCAGTTATTCAAATACCGCGCGGCCCAGAGACTTGCAGATGGCTTCCTTAAGCCAATTGACAGAACAAGCTACCAATGGAATCATGCTGTTATCCAACACCACAGCCTGGAATCGACGCGAAACTGCCGCAAAGGAGAATGTTATGGGTCTAGTTGCATGGCTGGATCTCGAACCGATTGACGTAGGCGCGCTCATCGCTGCCGATCTTCTCGGATTTCTGGTTGCTTGGCTTTGTTTGCCAAATATCTATTTGGCTGAGTCCGTTGACATTTTTCTCTCGTATCACCTCTTCCTCGCATGGCTGGTGATCAACGCGAAGCATAAAACCGGCCTCTCTCTGCACATTGCTCTTGCGATTGTCACTCACCTGGCCTGCTTCGCTCTTGTCTATATTTGCTTCATGCTCTCCCTTACCATCGGGCAGGCAAGCGCGTCGACGAGGGGGGTCGAGGGGATGGCTGAGGGGCTGCTTTATATGCCCATTTTCAGAGTGATTCGTTACTGTCTCCAATTCTGTATCCCCGCTCTGGCCGTCTTTGAACGCGGTTGGCTTTTCGCTGGACGCTTGAAGAAGCGGGAAGAGGTTAATGCAACCGCCTTCGACCCGACTACCGCCGCAGTCTACGCCGCCACCATCGGCGACGATTACGAGGCATGGAACCAGCATCTTGCCAACCGGAATCCCCTGACCAGAAAGCCCGGAGCCTCCATCAAAGAGGAACACGATGCGTTCATGGCAGCCCGTGTAAAGGCCCGCGCAGCAGCCGCGGCGGCCGCGGCTTCGGAAAGCAACCCTGCCTGAGCCGCATACGGCGGGTTCGCCGAAGTCAGGATTCGTTTATCGTACTTCGCCGAGGCCTGGCGCTACGCGCGTCGGATAGGTCTCCAAAGCCAGTGATCGCGGCGGTCAACGGCACATTTTCATCCGAGCAAATTGAATGCGATGCGAAAGACTCACCCCTGCGGCTTTGCCGCCCGCAGCTCGGCCACAATCTCCGCCGCGGCTTCGCGGGCGCGGTCGGCCTGATCGGGCGGGAAGCTGATGGCCCCTACGCGGGCATGGCCGCCGCCGCCGTAGCGCTCGCACACGGCCGCAAGGTTCACCATCGTGGCTGGGTCGGCCTTGGTCCAGGGATTGGAGCCGACGGAAACCTTGGTGCGGAAGCTGGACTTCGACAGGCCAATTGAATACGTGGCCTGGGGGTGCAGGTAGTAGGGGATGAACTTGTTGTACCCCTCCAGCGGCTGGTCGGTGATGTCAAAAAAGATGGTACCGTCGCGCTCTTCGCTGCGGTCGCGGATCAACTCTGTCGCCTGCTTGTGGCGCTCCAGAAGCGGTGCCAGAAGCTCGGCCACAAAGGGCTGGCTGAGAACCTCGGCCAACGGCATCTCGGTGAGCAGCGGGATGAGCCGCGGAATGAACTCCGGGTCCTGCGTGGACTCGATAATCAGCGTGAGCTTCATGGCCGGAGCGGCCATTTCGACAGCAGACTCGGGGCTCTCGTAGAGAGCGCCATCCACGATGTTGGCCCAATGGATGAGGTCCGCGACCGGGGCTGTGTCAAAGCCGAAGCAGGTCGAGGCAATGTGCGCCAGAAAGCCGGTGCAGGAGGTGTAATCGGGGTCAAAGAACTTATGAGAGCCGCAGACCGGATCGCGCTGGCAGTCGAGAAAGCTCTGCTGATCCTGGGGAGTGAGAAACGCCGACAGATGATGGTCGAACCACCATGTGATCTTGGGCGAGGCCGAATATTTAAAGTCGACGATGGCATTTTCGTCGCCGCTGAATTCGCTCTCGTCAAAGAGTGCGCCGGCGCGATGCACAAGGCCGCGATACTCATAGCTGGCCCCGGCCGCGATGCGCTCACGATGGAAGCGCGTGAACAACGAGGCTGAGCAAGCTCCGTCAAAGCATTTGTCGTGATAGAAGACGCGAACCCGCAAAACCGGCACTCCCTTACACATGAAAATTGAATAACTTGAACTGATAAGCATCAAGGGCTGGGCTCGTTGTGTCAAGGCAGTAGGGAATTGAAGCGAACATGATCGGCACCAAAGCGGGATGAATTCCCAAATGACGGGATGGAAAAACGGGTGAATCATGGCTGCCGGACTCGCCCCATTTCGCGGCACGTCAGGGCCCTGGGAAAGCAGTCGCGAGCCGCGAAATCGCCCAGTAGCCGCCAGCGGTCTGGCTATCTCCCGTCCTTTAACTCCCCAAAGAACTCTTCCGTAGCGTATCTTTCCAACAGTAGAATTCTGCGTAAATCACTGCTTCTTTTGAAGGAGACTCGATGGAGCCGGAGATTCAGCCACCTGTACCGGAAGCCCTGCCTGCTGAACCCGCCGCTGGGGAAAATGTTCCAACAAAATCGATTTCCGACTTCCCCGATCCCTGGGAAACACGCGCCGTGCGCTGGGTGTTTCTGGGCAGCCAGGGTCTGCGTTCCGGCTGGTCGGTACTGATCTTCGTCATCCTGATCGCTCTGTTTGGCACTGGTCTAGGCATCGCATTTTCTAAGCTGCATCTTGTTGGCACCGCCAAGAGGAATGAATTCACCGCATCCGCGGCATTCTTCGCAGAAGCCGTTTTTGTCCTGGCGATGGCGGGAGCCGCCGCGCTGGTGGCGCTGATCGAGCGCCGGCGCAGCCTGCTGGCTTATAACCTTACCGGCCCTCGTCCCTGGTTGCACTTTGGCCAGGGGCTGGCGGCGGGATTCGCTGCCCTTTCAGCGCTAGTCGGCGGGCTCGCCTGGGGCGGCTGGCTGCATTTTGGGCCCATCGCGCTCTCCGGAGCTGAGGTCTTCAGGCTCGGCGCGTTCTGGGCCGCGGCCTTCCTGCTGGTAGGCTTCTTTGAGGAGGGAACCTTTCGCTGCTACCTGCAGTTCACCTTGACCCGCGGCATCAACTTCTGGTGGGCGCTGGGCATCATCGGCGCTGTCTGCCTGGAGCTGGTGCTGACGACCAAGGGCAACGGCGTTTGGGGCGTCTATGCGTTCGCTCTGCTGGGGCTTCTGCCGTGTTTGCTGCTCCACGTAAGAAAAGCGCCGGGATCGGCCTTCTGGCAGGCGGCATGGGTCAGCTCAACCCTCTTCGGCTTCATCCACACCAGCAATAACGGAGAAAACTGGATCGGCATCTTTGCGGCGGCCGCCATTGGATTTGTCTTCTGCGTGAGCGTGCGCGTTACTGGCTCGGCCTGGTGGGCCATTGGCTGCCATGCCGCCTGGGATTGGGCGGAGACATACTTCTATGGCGCTGCCGACAGCGGGAACCTGGCTAGCGGCCACTATCTGACCACCACTCCAGTCGGCAATCCCCTGTGGAGCGGCGGCACGGACGGCCCGGAGGGCAGCCTGCTGGTGTTAGCGATCATCCTGCTGCTTCTCGTGGCTCTGGTCGCGATCTATGGCCGCAAGAAACCAGCGGCGCTCGGCGCGGCGATGGCCGAGCCGGTCGTCGGATAACCCCATGCGGCTTTGGCTCAATCGTACCGGCGAAGTCTCCCTGCGCGAGCAGTTGATCACGCAGGTTGAGCTGGGCATTTTGTGCAAGGAATTGCTGCCCGGCCAGCGGCTGCCCAGCACACGAGAGCTGGCTCGCCGCTTCGGTATCCATGCCAACACCGCCAGCGCCGCCTATCGTGAATTGGAACGCGAGGGCTGGCTAGAGTTCCGCCGCGGCAGCGGTGTATATGTGCGGGCAACCCGGCCCGCCGCGCAGCTCTCGCCCGAGCTTGCCATCGATCAACTGATCGGTGAGCTGGTTGCCAAGGCGCGCAAGCTGGGCGCGACAGACTCTCAAGTGAGAGCCCGGCTGCGCCACTGGCTTGCAAACGAGCCGCCGTCGCGCTGGCTGCTCATCGAGCCTGACGCGGAACTGTGCCGGATCGTGATCCACGAGATGGCGCTGGCGCTCACGCTGCCCATCGCGGGCTGCACTCCCGAGGAATGCGCCGCGCCAGACCTTCTCAACGGCTCAATGCCCGTGGTGTTGCCCAGCAAGGCCGCGATGGTGCGCAAGCTGCTGCCTGCCGGGGCTGAGCTGACCGTGCTTCAGGTGCATCCCGTTGCGCCGGAGCTTCAGACATACCTGAAACGCTACCTGCCGGAGCACTCCGGGGATCTGATCGGCATCGCCTCGCGCTGGCCGGAGTTCCAGCGTATTGGGCGAACGATGCTGGTTGCCGCCGGGCTCTCGCCAGAGAGCCTGCTGGTGCGCGACGCCACACGCCCCGGCTGGAAGCGGGGACTGGAAGCGACCGCCGGCGTGGTCTGCGACCAAGTCACCGCGCTTGAACTGCCCGCAGGCGCGTTTCCCATGCGCTTCAGCCTGCTGGATGCGGACTCGATTGCCCCGCTCCGCGCCATGGAAGCTGTACTCGCTGGAGACGGTCCCGACGCGGAGCGCACTGACCCCGAGTTGTGACACTCGCGAAACTGTCCTAATTGCGCCCGCGCCCGCATTCGATCCTGGCTAGCATCGGGAGGTATGAAACACACATTCAGCATTCCGCTTGCAATTGGCCTGTTCGCAGTGTTGCCTGGCATCGCGTTTTCGCGGGCGCCGCCCGATAGCCCGAAACCTGCAAAAAAATCAGTGAACGATTGGCGCCGCGTGCAAGATCGCATGCAAGGCGAAGAACTGTATCTGCAATCCACCGATGGAAGTCACATGCTCTGCCGATTTGCCGGTGCGACCGAGGAGGCAATATTCTGCGGCTCGATCTACGGCGGGACGGGCGAGGACGGCTACCGGCTTGACCGCGCCGACGTCAAAGCGATCCGGCTGGAGCCGCAGCCGGGACGATGGAACATAAAAAAGGCGGTCGGCGTGGGTGCAGCCGCCGGCTTTGCATTCGGACTGATTGTCCACCCAGCGAGCGATCCGAATCCCAGAGTCTTCGACGGCATCGGTATGGGCGCTGTGGGAGCGCTCGCAGGCCTCCTTGTGTCTTCCGTTGGCGCACCCATTTCTGCGCTGGTCAATCACAGCACATTGATCTATCGCCAGCCGCGGCAGGAACGGAAACCACGCGTCTCTGCCCAGCTAGCGCCAAGACAAATCAATCCCAACACAGCCGCAACCGAACTGTCTGAAAGCTCACAACCACGATGAAAGAGGAATTTCATGTTCAAGAATTTGATTTCCATCACACTTTGCCTCATCGTTTGCCCGCTACTGG
>Ga0302319_10013266_pt1 | contig 15461 bp, 14 predicted proteins | sample Bog_T0_2_FD_203319 | JGI IMG/M metagenome (GOLD analysis project Ga0302319, IMG submission 203319) | Peat permafrost microbial communities from Stordalen Mire near Abisko, Sweden - Bog_T0_2 | ecosystem: Environmental > Terrestrial > Soil > Wetlands > Peat | place: Sweden: Abisko, Stordalen Mire... | reverse complement strand
AGGCGGCCGAACGCTCGCAGCGCCAGGTGGCGCGCACGCGGCGCGAGTATCAGGAGTCGGTCGAGGCCATCAAGGAGAACCGCAAGCCCGCGTCGCAAGTCGCCAAGGAGGAACTGCGCGTGGGCTGCCGGGTTCGCCTGCGCGACGTCAGCGATCCGGCCAAGGTCTTGAGAATCCTGCCGAATGACACGCTGGAGGTTGCTGTCGGCTTCCTCAAAATGCAAATTCCGTCAGGTGACGTAACAGAGATTTTGCCGGACGCACCAGGCGGGGTCAAGCTGCCCAAAGGCGTCTCGTTCGAGGCTGGTCCGCGCTGGGATACGCTGAGCAGTGAGATCAATCTGATCGGTAAAACGTCAGATGTAGCAGAAGACGAAGTGGAGCGCTTTCTCGATTCCGCGATTCTCTCAGGTGTAGTGCGTATCCGTATCGTCCACGGGCACGGCATGGGCGTTCTGCGCAAAATGGTGCACGCGCTGCTCAAGCGTAACCCCAATGTTGACAAGTTTTACTTCGCCCCGCCGTCCGAGGGAGGCAACGGCGCGACAATTGTAGAACTCAAGGATAGCTGAGCCGGCGGCTACAGCACGCGTCAGGCTTTCAAGCCGAGTTCGTCGCGGGCGTAGGTCAGACAACTGGTCAGGATGTCCATCTCCAGGCGGAGTTGCGCCTCGCGGTCGAGGCCGGTTACGCGCGGCAATGGCTGGCGCGGCTTATTGGCCCGAACGAGGCTCAGGGTCCGGGCCAGATAGCGGCCGTTGCGCTCGGGGAAGGTGACCCAGTACTTCTCCGTCAGGCACGAGATCTTGAGCGGATCGCGGGTCAGCATGTCGAGCGAGAAGTGCAGGCCCGGGCGCTTGCTCTGGAGCAGCGGGACGATGCGCTTCAGGTCCAGGATGCCCTGGCCGAGCGGGACCTCGGAGAGCAGGAAGCCGTCGGCGTACTCCTCGACGCCCATGTCCTTAATGTGGGTGTTGATCACAAACGGCGCCAGGGCTTCGATCAGCTCCATCGGGTCGTCGAGCAGCGACAGGTTGTTGCCGAAGTCGATGTTGGCGCCCAGGTACTCGCTGGAGTAGGACTTCAGCAGCGCGGGCATTTCCTCGGCGGTCCAGTCCTTGTGGTTCTCGAGGCCCAGCGGCAGGCGGTGCTTATCCACAATCGGGACGGCGCGGGCCAGCTTCGCTTTGGAATCGGCGACGAAGCTCTTCCACTGGTCGAGGGTTGCGAAAGTCTCATAACGCCGGCCCGTGAGGCAGACGGAACGGATGCACAGCGCGCCGGCTTCCTTGGCCGCGCGAACGGTCTGCTCGAACTGGGTGGTGTCTTCGGGCGGCAGCGGGAGCAGCAGTTCGAAGTACATGCCCAACTCCTCCGCGCGGCTGCGCACGCGCTTGAGGTAGTCGGGTTCGAGAGAAGCGAGGGTCGCCTGGACGCCACCTGCGCCGATGGAGTGCGCCTTGTCGAGGAACTCGAGCGCCGTGCGCGGCGGGCGCAGGATGGCGAAGGCGTCCGGGGTGAGGCCCATCGAAGTGCGCGCGAGCGGCGGCGTCGGCTGGGCGAAAGCAGCGGCGCTCAGGGCGGAACTTGCCAGGAAGTTGCGGCGGGTCACAGGTTGAGACTCCTCAAAACGTCATCCCACGGTTGGCGGTAAGGGCGGACCAGACGCGCATTGGCCTCGCGGTCGCCTACGATCTCCTCTTTCTCCCCGTCCCACACGAGCTTGCGTCCAAGCTGCAGCGACAGATTGGCGAGGTGGCAGGAGACGGAGACGCGGTGGCCGTCCTCGACGTCGGCGATCGGACGCTGGCGGGACTTCACGCAATCCAGGAAGTGCCGCGCGTGGTGACTCATGGGCTCCGGCGCATCCCCGGAGCCCTTGCGCGGCTGGCCGTAGGGCGTGGGCGCGACGTCGGCGGCTTTGGGATGTCCGGGCGGCGTGGACCACGGCGGAATGGCGCTCTCGGGCGCGATCCGCATGTCAGGGACGAACTCGTACCCGCCGCGGGATACGACCAGCGTGCCCTCGGTCCCGCAGAACTGGACTCCGCCGAGGCTGCTGCCCGTGCCGGCAGAGGCGCGATGGCCGCCCGAGGCCTCGCGGAACGAACCCTCGACCGTGAAGCCGGGGTACTCCCAGATGGCATCCTGCGTATCGGGCGTCTCGCCGTTATCCAGCAGGGCGAAACGCCCACCGGAAGAGCAGACGCTACTCGGCGCGACGGCGCCCAGAAGGAAGTGAGCCAGGTCCATGTCATGCGCGCCGAGGTTGGTCATCTGGCCGCCGGAGTAGTCCCAGAACCAGCGGAAGTGATACAGGCCGCGGTTGGGATTGTAGGCGCGCGCGGGAGCGGGGCCCAGCCAGAAGTCGTAGTCCAGGCCCGCGGGCGGAGGGCCATCGGCGGGCCGGCCGAAGCCCGGCATGATGTTGCGATAGGCGCTGAAGCGCACGCTGTGGATCTTGCCGGCGACGCCCTGGCGCAGCAGCGCGATGACGTCTGGAATGTGGGTGCCGCTGCGGCCCTGCGTGCCGACGCAGACGATGCGGTTGTAGCGCCGCGCGGCCGTGGTCATCCAACGGCCCTCGCGGACGAACAGGGTCATCGGCTTCTCGACGTAGACGTCTTTGCCGGCGGCGCAGGCCAGGATGGTGTGCAGGGCATGCCAGTGGTCCGGCGTGGAGACGACCACGGCCTGGACGTTCCGGTCTTCGAGCAGCCGGCGGAAATCCGAGTAGCCCTTGGGGTTGGACCCGCATTGCGCCTGAGCGTATTCGATGCGCGGGCGGTACACGTCGCACACGGCCGTCAGCTCGGCGTCCGGGAGTTGCTTAAAATCGGCGATGTGGCGCAGTCCGATCAGGCCGCAGCCGATGAAACCGACCTGCACGCGGTCGTTGGCGCCCATAACACGCATGTAGGAAGCGGCGGACGCGACGGTCAAGAAGGTTCGGCGTGAAGGGACGCTCATGGCAGGCGAAGGACTCCGGGGAAGCTATGAGGGAGTATATGCCACGGGCCTGAGTGAGTACAACTGGCGGCGCTTCGTGAGCCACTCTGTGCCGCCGGCGCGAGCGCGCGGAGAGGTCCTCCCCATCTTTCAGAGCGCGGCCAAGGCTGCCAGCACCTCGGCGCTGTGGCCCTCGACCTTCACCTTGGGAAAGATCTTGGCGATCTTGCCGTCTTTCCCGATGACGAACGTGGTGCGTTCGATGCCCATGTACTTCCGGCCGTACATCGACTTCTCAACCCAGACGCCGTACTTTTCGGCGACCGCGTGATCGGGGTCGGCGAGCAGGGTGAACGGTAGCGCGAATTTGGTTCTGAACTTCGCCAGGGCCGGCGGTTTGTCCGGAGAAACGCCGAGAACGACGGTTGCGGCAGCCTCGATGCGCGGAAAATCGTCGCGGAAACTACAAGCTTCTTTGGTGCAGCCGGGCGTATCGGCCTTGGGATAGAAGTACAGGACGACGTTCTTTCCTTGGAGCGAGGAGAGCTTCAGTTGCCCTTCGGAGTCGGTAGCCAGAGTAAAATCCGGCGCTTTGGAGCCATCTTTGAGTGCCATACGACTCAATAGATGCGTATTTCAATGAGAAGGATCGACGAATTGGCGTGCTGAGGCATCGCGGGAGCGGGTTTGACGGCGGCGGCCCGGCGTCGCTATATTGGAGTTTGCCCTGCTTGCTGGCAAGTGGGGTTGCACTAGTATTGTGCCCGCACTCTGTCCGGCAGGGCGCGTGGGCCATTCAAAGGACAAGAGATGCCGACCAAGAGAACCTTTCAGCCGAACAATCGCCACCGCGCCAAAACGCACGGTTTCCGGGCGAGGATGAGTACCAAGAACGGCCGGGCCGTGCTGGCGCGTCGTCGCGCCGCGGGCCGCCACAAGCTAACCGTCAGCGACGAGCGGGCTGTCCGTTACGCCAACCAGTAGCACTCCCGGGTCTTCTCCGCGGGCCCAGGCTTTCCCCAAAGCGCGGCGTCTGCTCCGCCCGCCGGATTTCCGCCAAGTTTACGACCTTGGATTCAAAGTGGTTTGCCGGACGTTCGTGGCCTTTTGTTGGAAGGCGGCTGAAGCGGACGGGCCGAAGACCGGGTTCACGACGCCGCGGGCGCTGGGCAAGGCTGTGAAGAGGAACCGGATGCGGCGGCGGTTGCGGGAGACGGTGCGGCGCAGGCTGGCGCGGCTAGGCCCCGAGTGGCGCATTGTGTGGAACCTTAGGCGTCCCGCCTTGGACGCTCCGCAAGAGGTGCTGGACAGCGAAGTGGAGCGGGTATTTGAACGATGCAACGGGTAGTTCTGGCCCTGCTGGCGGCGTACAAGCGCTGGATTTCTCCGCTGCTGCCGTCGGCCTGCCGTTTTCATCCGACCTGTTCCGAATATATGGCGGAGGCCGTGCGCCGGCACGGTGCCGGGCGCGGGTTGTGGATGGGTGTGAAGCGTCTGGCGCGCTGCCACCCGCTGGCGACCGGCGGTCTTGATCCCGTTCGATAGGATTGCACTATTCCCATGGCCGACCTGAATCCGAGTTCCCCGCAGAAACCTAAAGAACTGTCGATGGAGACGCGCCTTATTCTGGCCTTCACTCTAATGGGGCTGGTGCTGGTGGCGGCTCAATATCTGATGCCCAACGCCAGGCCGCAGCCCAAGCCGGCGGCGAAGCAGGAGCAGAGCCAGACTCAGCCACCGGCCGCGGTGGAGGCGCAGGCGCAGCCGCAGGCAGTCGCGCCGGCGGGTTCGGGGAAGGCAGCGAATGCTTCCGCCAAGGCGGCGCCGGCGCTGCCCGTCGTCCAGTCTCAACAGCGCGAAACGAAGGTCATCGAGACCGACGTGTACCGGGTTGAGTTCTCCAACGAAGGCGCGACCGTCCGGAGTTGGAAGCTGACTCACAAGCGCGACAAGGATTACCGCTACAAGGACAACACCGGCCAACCGCTCGAGCTGACCAGCTTCGAAGGCAATACCAAGGCCGGCTGGCCGTTCTCCTACGTGTTCACGGGCAATAAGCCCGCCACGGATTTGAACAAGGTCCTGTTTTCGGTCAAGCAGCCCGACCCGCTGCGGCTCGAATTCGAATACAGCGACGGGAATGTGCTGGCCCGCAAGACCTTCCAGTTCGAACAGAAGGCCTACCGGCTGATGATCACCTCGGATCTGGTGCAGGGCACACAGGGCCTGCCGCACCTGCTGAGCTGGCGCGGCGGTTTCGGCGACCGGACGGCGCACAACGAGGCCTCGCAGCAGCACGCCGTGTACTTCGACAGCTCGAATAACAAGCTGGTGGTGGAAGACGCAAAGACGGCCAAGAATGGGCCGGTGCTGCATACGGGGAGTTTCCAGTTTGCGGGGTTGGAGGACAGCTACTTCGCGGGCGTGGTGCTGCCGGAGCCCGGAACGGTGCTCGATTTTCAGGTCTGGCAGGATGCCTACAAGCTCAAGCCGGACGGGGACGACGTTCCGCACGTCGGCAGCGCGATCGGCGGCCAGCCCAGTTTGAAGCTGAAGCTTTTCGTGGGTCCGAAGGATCTCGACGTCTTGCGGGCCACCGATCCGAAGTTGGATCAGATCATCGACTGGGGCTGGTTCTGGTTCATCTCCAAGCCGCTGTTCCTGGGTCTGCACTGGGTACACGACAACCTGGTCAACAACTGGGGCTGGGCGATCGTCGGCGTAACCGTGATCATCAACTTCCTGATGCTGCCGCTGCGCTACTCGAGCATGCGGTCGATGACCAAGATGTCGTCCCTGAAGCCGCAGATCGACGCCCTCAATGAGAGATACAAAGGCGTCGGGATGAGGGATCCGAAAAAGCAGAAGCAGAACGAGGAGTTGATGGCCTTGTATTCGAAACACGGCATCAACCCCATGGGCGGCTGCGTCCCGATCCTGATTCAGATGCCGTTCTTCATCGCTTTCTACAAGGTGCTGTCGACCGTAATCGAGTTGCGCGGCGCCAACTGGCTGTGGGTCACCGATCTCTCACAGCCCGAAACGCTGCCCATCCGCCTGCTGCCCGTGGGCATGCTGGTGTCGCAGGTGCTGATGCAGAAGATGACGCCGTCCACCACCACCGATCCGTCGCAAAAGACCATGATGATGGTGATGCCCGTGGTTCTCAGTGTGATGTTCTACAGTGCCCCCAGCGGCCTGGTGTTATACTGGCTCACTGGCAATATGGTCGGCATCTTCCAGCAGTATTTCTTTAACAGGGCGGCTCCGCCGCCCATTCCGGCCACCACGATCGTCAAGAAAAAATAGCCGGCTGCGTTGAACCCATGAGCAGACGCGAATACAACATCACTACCGTCGGGGACCAGGTCGAGGACTTTCTGGACCGCGTTCTGGATGCCGCCGACCTCGACATCGACTTCGATCTGTATGACGGCGACGAGACCCAAGCCTACTTCGAGGGCCCGACGCTGGTCGTCAAATTTGACGGTCCGGACATCGGCTGCTTGATGGCGAACAAGGGCGAAGCGTTGCTGGCCCTGGAACAATTGACCCAGGAAGCGTTGCGCATGGGCTCCGACGAGCATGCGCTGATGTGCTTCGATGCCAATGACTTCCGCCTGCTGCGGCAGGAGGAGCTGCGCTTGAGCGCACTGACCGTCGCCGCGCGTGTCCGCGAAACCAACACGCCCTACCGGTTCAACCCGATGAACAGCCGCGAGCGGCGCGTGGTGCACCTGGCCCTGCGCGGCGAAACCGATCTGCGGACCGAGAGTTCGGGTATTGGCCCCGGGCGGCACGTGGTGGTTTATCCGGCCGGCATGCCGTCGCTCCCGGAACTCCCGCCGCAACCGGCTTTTCATGGTCATGGACCCGGGCCGGGATCGGGGCATGGTCCCTCGCACGGCCGTCGGCCCGGACCGCGCTCCAGCGGTCCGCCACGCCGGGACCGCCGCTAATTTTCGTCAATTGTCGTGAATCTTCGCGACACCATCGTCGCCATTTCGACGCCCCCCGGTTCGGGCGGCCTCGGCATCGTGCGCCTGTCCGGCCCGGAGGCGCGCGGGATGGCCGCGTCAATGCTCCGCTTTCAGGCCGGCTTCGAGTGGAGTACCTGGACCGCGGCCCTTGCGGATCTGATTGACGAAAAACAAGATACGGTCGACAAAGTGATCGTGACCTGGTTTGCGGCGCCGCGTTCCTACACCGCTGAGGACGTGGTTGAGATCTCCTGCCACGGCTCAGCAGTGGTGCTGCGGCACTGTGTTGACCGGGCTCTCGCCGCCGGCGCCCGCCTGGCCAATCCGGGCGAGTTCACGCTGCGCGCATTTGTGAATGGGCGGATCGATTTGCCGCAGGCCGAAGCCGTTAACGATCTCATCCAGGCCACCACGCTGCACCAGGCCAAGGTCGCCGCCCGGCAGATGGAAGGCGGCGTCGCGCGGCTGCTCAAACCGGTCAAATCGCAGCTCCTGGAGCTGATCGCTTTACTCGAAGCGGGCATCGATTTCGCCGAGGACGATGTGTCAGTCGCACCGGACGAGGAACTTTTGCGGCGAATATCTTCAATTGTCGTTATTCTGGACCGGCTCACCGAAAGTTTCCGCTACGGCAAGCTGGTTCACGACGGCCTCACGCTCGCCATCGTCGGTCGCCCTAATGTCGGCAAGAGCTCTCTTTTCAATGCTTTGTTGCAGCGCGACCGGGCCATCGTGACAGCCCTTCCCGGGACCACGCGCGACACCGTTTCGGAAGTCGCCGCCATTCACGGCATTCCGATTCGTCTGGTCGACACGGCGGGCATTCGGGAGAGCTTCGATCTGGTCGAGCAATTGGGCATCGAGCGCAGTTACCAGGCCATGGCAGACGCAGACGTTACAATTGTAGTATTAGACCTCTCGCAAGGTCTCAGAGACGAGGACCGGGCACTATTGGAGCGGGCACAGAGCGGCGGGCCGCATCTGCTCGCCGGCAACAAGTGCGATCTTCCTCGTCAAATGACGGAGATGGAAGGTCTCATCCCTGTCTCGGCGACCGAGTGCATCGGAATCGACGAACTGCGCCGGCGAATCCTGGAGACTGTGGCCCCCGCGGGCGATGTGGGACTACAGGCGGGCTTTATCACCAGCCTGCGCCATGAGGGTCTGCTGAAAGAGAGTCGCCGCGCGCTGTTGCAGGCATCGGAAGCGGTGCGCAACCGGATCCCCCACGAGATGCTGCTCCTGGACTGCTACTCCGCCCTGCACGCGCTCGACGAGATGACCGGAGCGACCACGGCGGACGACATTCTGAACCGCATCTTCTCCATGTTTTGTATCGGCAAATGAGGCCCGCCGTCAATTCGACGGCGGCTCGGCGGCGGCATCCGGGAAAATCAATTTGCGGACCGAATCCAGGACGCCGTTGATGAATGGGACTGCGTCCTCTTCGGAGTAGCGGCGGGTGAGTTCGAGCGCTTCGTCGATCGCCACCGGCGGCGGCGTGTCCGTCCGCTTCATTTCGTAGATCGCCAGGCGCAGGATGTTGCGGTCCACGTTTGGCATGCGCTCGAGCCGCCAGTTCTCGGCCCGCTGCAGGATCAGCGCGTCGATCTCGGCGGACTCGCCGGCGGTGCCGCGCGCGAGCGCTTCCATAAACGCGTCCGGTTCAATCGGGAGAGCACTGTCCTCGCCCGTATCCTCTTCCATTTCAGCGCAGTAAAGAGAGCTATAGAACGACTGGACGGCCTCTTCGATGGGCATTTTGCGCACGTCCCAGAGGAACAGAATCTGGAGCGCGCGCTGGCGGGATCTGCGGCGCGCAGGCATTCCGGGGCTCGCCCTCTATTTCGCCTGGCTGCGCAGGCCGCGGAGCAGGTTGGCCATCTCTACCGCGGACATCGCGGCGTCGAAGCCCTTGTTGCCGCCCTTGGCGCCGGCCCGGTCGATGGCCTGCTCCAGGGTATTGGTGGTGAGAACGCCGAACGCAACCGGCACGCCGGCCTTGAGAGATGCCTGGGCGATGCCCTTGGCGGTTTCTCCCGCGATGTAGTCGAAATGCGGAGTCTCGCCGCGGATCACGGCGCCCAGGCAGATCACGGCGTCATGCCGCTTCTGGCCCAGCACCGCCGCCACCGCCAGCGGCATTTCCCAAGAACCGGGCACGCGTACCAGTTCGATGTCGTCCTCGGAAGCGCCGGAACGGCGCAGCGCGTCCATCGCGCCGCCGACGAGCCGCTCGGTGATGAAGCTGTTGAAACGACCGGCTACGATCGCGAAGCGCAAGCCCTTCGCGTCGAGGTTCCCTTCAAAGGTCTTCAGAGACATATGGGATAATTACTAAAACACCTACAGTCTACAACATGGACACTGCGTTCATCCGCAACTTCTCGATCATCGCGCATATCGACCACGGCAAGTCGACCCTGGCCGACCGTCTGCTCGAATACACCGGCGCGCTGTCGCAGCGCGAAATGATGGACCAGGTTCTCGACACCATGGACCTGGAACGCGAGCGCGGCATCACCATCAAGGCCCACGCGGTGCGGCTGAATTACAAGGCCGACGACGGACAGACGTATCAGCTAAACCTGATCGACACGCCCGGCCACGTCGATTTCACTTACGAAGTCTCGCGCAGCTTGCAGGCGTGCGAGGGCGCGCTGCTAGTGGTCGACGCGAGCCAGGGCGTCGAGGCGCAGACGCTGGCCAATACCTACCTCGCGATTCACCACAACCTGGAGTTGATCCCGGTGATCAACAAGATCGATCTGCCTTCGGCGGAGCCGGAACGGATCCGCGAACAAATTGAGCAGATCATCGGCCTGGACGCCTCCGAGGCGGTGCTCGCGAGCGCCAAGCAGGGCCTGGGGATTCACGAGATTCTCGAAGCCGTGGTCGCCAAAGTCCCGCCTCCGAAGGGCGACCCCAACGCGCCACTGCGGGCGCTGATCTTCGACTCGTGGTTCGATCCCTACCGCGGCGTGATCATCCTGACGCGTCTCCTGGACGGCGTGGTGAAAGTCGGACAGAAGATCCGGCTATGGTCGAATGGCACGGTGCACGAGGTCGAGGGGCTGGGCTATCAATCGCCCAAGGCTATTCCCGCCGACTCGCTCTCGGCCGGCGAAGTCGGTTTCCTGTTCGCCAATATTAAGACCGTCAGCGAAGCCAAGATCGGCGACACGATCATGAGCGCCGACGACATGAGTTCCGAACCGCTGCCCGGCTTCGAGGAGATGAAGCCGATGGTCTTCGCCGGGCTCTATCCGGTCGAGAGCCATGAGCACGGCATGCTGCGCGACGCGCTCGAGAAGCTGCGGTTGAACGATTCGGCCTTCAATTTCGAGCCCGAGAATTCCGTCGCGCTGGGCTTCGGCTTCCGCTGCGGCTTCCTGGGGCTGTTGCACCTGGAGATCGTGCAGGAGCGGCTGGAGCGCGAATTCGCCATCGACCTGATCACGACCGCGCCCAGCGTGCGCTACCGCGTCACGCTAGGCAACGGCGAAGTGATCGAGGTCGACAATCCGACCAAGTGGCCGAACCCCAGCGAGATCGTGAAGGTCGAAGAGCCGATGATCGAGGCGACCGTGATCACGCGCGAGGATTCTCTGGGCGAGATTCTGAAGTTGCTCGAAGAGAAGCGCGGCGACCAGAAGAAATTCGAGCACCTCGGCGGCGCGCGCGTGATGCTGGTCTACGAGATGCCGCTCAACGAAATCGTCCTCGATTTTTACGACCGGCTCAAATCGGCATCGCGGGGCTACGCGTCGCTGGACTACCACCTGTGCGGATACCGCGCCTCGCAACTCGTGAAGATGGACGTGCTGGTGGCCGGCGATCCCGTCGACGCGCTGTCAATCATCGTCCACAAGGAATTCGCCTACGAGCGCGGGCGGGCGCTGATCGATCGGTTGCGCCGGCTGATCCCGCGCCAGCAGTTCGAGGTCGCCCTGCAGGCGGCCATCGGCGCCAAAATCATCGCCCGCGAAAGCATTGCGGCGTTGCGCAAAAACGTGCTGGCCAAGTGCTACGGCGGCGACATCTCGCGCAAGCGCAAACTGCTCGAGAAGCAGAAGGAAGGCAAGCGTCGCATGAAGCGCGTCGGCAAGGTCGACATTCCGCAGGAAGCCTTCCTGGCCGTGCTGAAGGTCACCCAAAGCGGGCCAGAGAATTGACGCCGCGCCCGGCCCCGCCCACTCCTGGCGTCCCGCACAGTGTCTTCAAATAAACCCCCGCTTTGGGGGATGCGCAGCGCTGGCTTTCGGTGCACAATGGAAAGACTGTAGATCCCCATGCGCCAATCCCTCGATCCGCCGGCGCCAGATAGAGAGCCATCGGTCCGATCGCACGAACCGGCGGCCCCTCCCTATCAGCAAACGGCGGTGCGAACCTCGAAGGTTCTGCCTTGGTTCGAACGGCCGCGCGCGATCGACACGATCGTCTACGGCGGTCTCGTGGCCGGCCTATTGGACGTGCTGGATGGCGTGGTAGTCTTCGTCGTGCAGGGCCGCGACCCCATCCAGTGGCTGCAATACGTCGCCAGCGGAGCGCTGGGGTCCGACGCCTTCTCGGGCGGATATGGGACCGCCGCGCTCGGTACCGCCTTCCACTTCCTGATCGCCTTCATCACGGGCGCCGTCTTCTACGAGGCCAGCCGCCTGCTGCCCGTGCTCTACAAGCGGCCCGCCGTGTGGGGTCCGGTCTTCGGCGTGGGCGTTTACTTCTTCATGAACTACGCGGTACTGCCCTTCAGCTCGGTCCCCAGAGGCCCTTTTTCCATTGCTCTGCTGCTGAACGGTGTCATTGGACACGCGGTTCTGGTGGGTCTCCCGATCGCCCTGTTTGCCAGCAAATCGGCTCACTCGCATCGCAAGACAATCTGAGCGAATACCGCTGGCCGCAGCCTGGACTCACAACGACGTGGCGTAGGCCGCGAGCATCTCAGAGAGTGCCTGGCCGCGGTGGCTGACCTCCATCTTGCGAGCCGCTTCCACCTCGCCGAAAGTGCTGCCGAAGGGCTCGTAGTAGAACAGCGGGTCGTAACCGAAGGTGCGCGGGCCGCGCTCTTCGTCGACGATGCGGCCCTCGACAACTCCGCGGTACGTCCCCAGCAGCAGGCCCTGCTGCGCCAGAGCGATCACGCACACGAAACGCGCCGTGCGGTCCGTTCTGTCCCGGACGCGCGTCAGCAACAGCCGGTTGTTCTCCTTGTCGGTCGCATGCGGACCGGCAAACCGCGCCGAGTGAATGCCCGGCGCGCCGCCGAGCGCATCCACCTCCAGCCCGGAGTCGTCCGCAAACAGCGGCTCTTCACAAAAAACGCTGTAGTAGAGCGCCTTTTCGATCGCATTCTCCTCGAAGCTATCGCCCTCTTCCTCGGGCGGCGCGATCTTTTTCAGCTCTTCGAGCGGCTGGATTTCCACTTGCGCGTAGCCGAACTGCGCCGCCGCCATGCGGAACTCGTTCAGCTTGCCGGGATTGGTCGTGGCGCAGCGCAGTATCGGCATTGCCAATCTCACTTGACTCCGAGCGCCACGCGCTGCGCGGCGAAAAGGTCCAACATGCCTTTGCGCGCGAAGACGATCATCTCCGCCAGACGCTCCTCGCGAAACGTCGACTTCTCGCCCGTGGCCTGCAATTCGACGAACTCGCCTGCTCCAGTCAGCACCACGTTCACGTCGACCTCCGCCTGCGAGTCTTCCTCGTAGCACAGATCGAGCAGCGCCGTCCCTTCCACAATGCCGACGCTCGTCGCCGCCACCTGATCGCGCAGCGGGTTGCGTTTCAACCTGCCGAATTCCAGCATTTTTTGGGTCGCCAACGCCAGTGCCACGTAACCGCCCGTAATCGACGCCGTGCGCGTGCCGCCATCGGCCTGCAGCACGTCGCAATCGATAATCAACGTGCGCTCGCCCAGCGCCTCCATGTCGACCACCGCGCGCAGCGAACGCCCGATCAGCCGCTGAATCTCCATCGTCCGTCCGGATGGCCGGCCTTTCGTCACCTCGCGCGGGCTGCGTTCCACCGTGGCACGCGGCAGCATCGAGTACTCCGCGGTCACCCATCCGCGGCCGGAATTCCGCAGGAAGTTGGGTACCATTTCATCGACGCTCGCTGCGCACAGCACGCGCGTGTTACCCACCTCGATCAGGACCGACCCTTCGGCCGTCATCAGATAACCCGTCGTCATCTTGACCGGACGCAATGCGTCCGGCGCCCGGCCATCGTTGCGAAGCATGCGGTTGGACCTCCACGCGCGGACTAGCTGCGCGCAATCGAATAGTACAGCAGCAGGGAAATCAGAAGCAGGGTGGAGACGACCAGCAGGATGCAGCCCAGGCCTCCCGAGACGCCTGGCTTGGCCAGATTGCTGGCCATCGACTTCTTGGTCCTCGCCGGCTTGATCTTGGCCATAAACCCCAATGTAACATCCGGCCTCCGGTCAGCCCCGCGTTCAGCTCCGCGCGCCGCGCGTTTATGATGGTTGCGTCATGCGCTTGCCATCCCTACTCACGCTCCTGGTCTCCGCGCTCGCGTGTCTGCCGGCCCAGGTCGCTCCACTGCGCGCCCCGGCCGTTCCGCTCGTCACGCACGACCCGTACTTCAGCGTGTGGTCGTTCGGCGACCAGCTGACCGGCAGCGTCACGCGCCACTGGACCGGCGCGCCGCAGCCGCTGACCGGTCTCATCCGCATCGACGGCACGGCGTATCGGTTCGCCGGCGCCGAACCCTCGAAACTGCAGCCGCTCGAACAGACCAGCCTGAAGATCACGCCGACCTCGACGCGCTACGAGTTCGCGGGAGCGGGCGTGCGGCTGGCGCTGACCTTCCTGACGCCCGCGCTGGCCAACGACCTCGATCTGCTCTCGCGCCCGGTCACCTACGTTCGCTTTGAAGTGCACAGCACAGACGCCAGCCCGCACGAAGTACAACTGGAGTTCGACGCTTCGGCGCAGTTGGCCGTGAATACGCCGGACCAGCGCGTGAACGTGGGCCGTTACGAGTTCGGAACAGTGACGGCGTTGCGCGCAGCGGCCGCGGAGCAGAAGGTTCTGGCGCGGACCGGCGACAACCTGCGCATCGAATGGGGCTCGCTCTATCTGGCGGCGCCGCACGGGCAGGCAGGCTCCGAGACGCGGCTGATGCTGCCGTCGGACCGGGGGGCGTTCCTGAAGAGCGGGAAGCTGCCGGATCAAGATCTTTCGGACCAGCCGGGACCACCAGACCAGGAGATGCCCGTGCTGGCCGCGGCCTTCGATTTTGGAAAAGTCGTCGCTGCCCCGCAGGAGCGCATGCTCATGCTGGCCTACGACGACGAGTGGTCGATCGAGTTTCTGAAGCGGCGCCTGCGTCCGCTGTGGCGGCAGCGCGGGCTCGATACCGCGGGGCTGCTGGAAGCTGCGGCGGCGGAATACCCGCGGATCGCGGAACGCGCCCGCCAGTTCGATACGGAGTTCACCGCCGACCTGGTCAAGAACGGCGGTCCGGAATACGCCGCTCTCGCCACCGTCGCCTACCGTCAGGCCATCGCCGCGCACAAGCTCGTCGCCGATGTCGACGGCACGCCGCTCCTGTTCCCCAAGGAGAACTTCTCGAACGGCTGCATCTCGACCGTGGACGTCATCTACCCCAGCGCGCCGCTGTTTCTCCTGGTGAATCCGGCGCTGCTCAAAGGGATGCTGCGGCCGGTGCTGGACTACGCGGCGTTGCCGCGGTGGAAGTGGCCCTTCGCGCCGCACGACCTGGGGCAGTATCCGCTCGCCAACGGGCAGGTCTACGGCGGCGGCGAGCGCACGGAGGAAGACCAGATGCCCGTCGAGGAGAGCGGCAATATGCTGATCCTGCTCGGAGCATTGGCGCACGTCGAAGGCAACGCCGACTTTGCGCTGCACTACTGGCCGCAGCTCGTCCGCTGGGCCGAGTATCTGCGCGAGAAGGGCCTGGATCCGGAGAACCAACTCTCGACCGACGACTTCGCCGGCCACCTCGCGCACAACACCAACCTGTCGATCAAGGCGATCCTCGGACTGCGCGCCTTCGCGGAGATTGCGAAGCTCGGCGGCCGGACCGACGTCGCGGCGCGCTATGCGACGATCGCCCGCGACATGGCCGCGCAATGGCCGCGCATGGCGGCCGACGGCGATCACTACAAGCTCGCGTTCGACAAGCCCGGCACGTGGAGCCAGAAGTACAACCTCGTCTGGGACCGTGTGCTGGGCTACCATCTCTTCGCGCCCGAGATTGCCCGCACGGAAGTCGCTTACTACCTGACGAAGCTGAATACCTACGGTCTGCCGCTCGACAACCGCAAGACGTACACCAAGCTCGATTGGATCGTCTGGACCTCCTGCCTCGCCGAAAAGGACGCCGACTTCCGCCGGCTGATCGCGCCATCCTATCGCTGGATGAACGAAACGCCGACGCGCGTTCCGCTCACCGATTGGTACGAAACAACCAACGGCAAACAGGTCGGCTTTCAGGCACGCTCGGTCGTCGGCGGAGTGTTTATCCCGTTGCTGCGGGATCCGGAGC
>Ga0302319_10013264_pt1 | contig 15462 bp, 12 predicted proteins | sample Bog_T0_2_FD_203319 | JGI IMG/M metagenome (GOLD analysis project Ga0302319, IMG submission 203319) | Peat permafrost microbial communities from Stordalen Mire near Abisko, Sweden - Bog_T0_2 | ecosystem: Environmental > Terrestrial > Soil > Wetlands > Peat | place: Sweden: Abisko, Stordalen Mire... | reverse complement strand
ACTGCCACCCAGCTCCTCGAGCTGACCGAGGCCTTCAAATTGTGGTGGCTGACCCAGGATCGCGTGGGCTCCAGCAAGGAGTAGACTCCGCGCTATGCCCCAACGCCATCCGGTCACGACCCTTGACGCCCTGCCTCCGGGGACGAGCAAAGCCTTCCCCGTCGCGGGCCAGACCATCGCCCTTTTCAACGTCGGCGGAAAAATCTTCGCAATCGGCGACGTCTGCCCCCACGCCGGTGCCTCCCTCGCGGAGGGCCAGGTCAAGGAAACGTGCGTCACCTGCCCCTGGCACTTCGCCGAGTTCGACCTCGCCAGCGGCAAAGCGCTGAGCGGGCCGGCCGACGACGTGCCGAGCTATCCGGTGTCCCTGAGCGGGAACACCGTCGAAGTCGAATTTTAGCCCCTCCGGTTAGGAGAGGCCGGCGGGCTGGGCCGACTTCGCGTCGATGTAATCGCGCAGGGCGTCGAGCCGCTTCTGGCGATGCTGCTCAAGGTCGACCTCCTCCGGCGTGCGCTGGGACTCATGCTCGGCCAGCAGGCGCCGGAGCTTGATCAGCGCCAACTGCTCGATCTGCCGGATGCGCTCACGGGTCACGTTGAACTTCTGTCCGACCTCCTCGAGCGTCATTTCGCTGCCGCTGCCCAGGCCGAAGCGCAGGCGGATGATCTCCGCTTCACGCTCTTCCAGGGAAGCGACGATGGACTGGAGGCCCGCCATGCGGTCCTTATGGCCCAGGGTCTCCAGGGGCGTGGCGGCCCCTTCGTCCCCGACCAGTTCGCCCAGGGAGGACGAGTCGGACTCGTCGCTCAGGGGCGCGTCCAGCGAGGCGGGCTGGACCGAAACGCTCTTCAGGTGCGCGACCTTGCTGATCGGCATGGCCATCTCAATCGCCAGCTCTTCGTCGGTCGCCTCGCGGCCGAGGCTCTCGGCCAGGCTGCGGGCGGTCCGCCGCATCTTGGCGATCTTGGCGACGGCGTGGACGGGCAGCCGGATCGTCTTGGCCTGATTGGCCAGGGCGCGCTGCATCGACTGCTTGATCCACCAGGCGGCGTAGGTGCTCAGCTTGCCGCCCTTGTTGGGGTCAAAGCGGTCGACGGCCTTGATCAGGCCGATATTGCCTTCGCTGATGAGATCGAGGAGGGGCAGGCCGAAATCGCGGTAGTCCATGGCGATCTTCACGACCAAGCGGAGATTCGCTTGGACCATGTGGTTGCGGGCGGCTTGGTCGCCACGCCGGATCTTGCCAGCCAGCTTGGTTTCCTCTTCCAGGGTGAGGAGCGGGGTCTTGCCGATCTCCTGGAGATAGACATGGAGGCTGTCGGTGTCGCTCGGCGCATTGTCGCGCTCGCGAGCCGGGGCGGCCCTTTCGAGAAAAGATGGTACTGTAATAGTATTCATATAGTTAGGAATCCTTTGCACTATCGGAACTGTCCCAAAACATAAAGAGTACGAGTGACGCTAGGAGAATGGATGGAAAAATCATGGCCTGACCTTTATAGTTGACTAGTTAGTTAGAGATTTGTGCCAAAAAAAACGGGAAAAGAATAGGGGGCTCATACCCGGGTTCCTGCGGCCGCGCGAACTCGGAGAAAATCCAGGGCCATAGCGGGCAGGCGCCTCATCACCTCGGGGTCGTTCATAATGCGGCCGTGGCCCATTACGCCTTCCACGAGACCGATCAGCCCGTCGACCTTCTCGACGGGATCACAGGGCTCCACAACGCCGGCAGCGACGGCATCGCGAATGGCGGACTCAAAGTACCGGCGCTTCCGCGTACAGATCTCGCGGATCTTCGCGCTCAGTTTTTCGTCCTGAGTACTCATCTCCGACCCGACGCAACAGATTGGACAACCCAGTACGCGGCCGGACTTTGCCTTAGCCTCGGCCTGCTTGACGAACATGGCCTCGAGGTAGTTGACGAGGCGCTGCAGCGGGTCGACCGAGGGCGAGAATTGGGCGTCCAGCTGCGGCCGCATCTGCTCGGTCCAGAGCCGCTCCAAGGCCGCGACGGCCAGATCGGACTTCGAGTCGAAAAAGTAATAGAAACTGCCCTTTTTCACATCGGCGCGCTGGCAGATGTCGTCGATGGTGATCGCGCCATAGCTCTCCTCCCACATCAGCCCGAGGGCCGCTGTCATCAGTCTCTCTTTGGCATCGCTGGTTCTTCCCATGACACAATAATAGTTGACCGTTTAGCTAGTTTAGCAAGTCCGAGTTTAGAATTATTCCTAGTCCATTATATATCAAATATTTAAGAATTTCCTCAAGGGACCGGATGGGACGCGCCCACGCTCAATCCCGGACTAAGGGGCTGAGGCGCTGCCTCCCGTTTGGCTTCGATCTCCAGGACGATCTCCACCTCCTCGCCCACCACCACGCCCCCGCTTTCGGTCCGCTGATTCCAGCCCAGTCCGAAATCCCGGCGATCGATGGTCGTCCGGGCCGTAAAGCCCGCTCGTTCCCAGCCGTCCGCATCGATCATCCGGCCGCCATCCTTAACCTCGAGGAGAATCTCGGCCGTTACGCCTTTGATGGTTAGTTCGCCGACCATATCAAACGTACCGGTGGCATTGGGTTCGATCCACCGGCTGCAGAAGGTCATCTCGGGAAACTTGGCCGAGTCGAAGAAATCGGCTGAGCGCAGATGCGCATCGCGCTGTTCCTCGTGGGTGTCGACGCTGGCTGTGGCGATGCGCACCTCCACCTTGCCGCCGGCCAATCCCGTGAGCCCGAGCGCCAGAGTCCCGGACCAGCGGGCGAAGCGGCCGGTGATGGTCGCCACGACCATGTGCCCGACCCGGAACCCCACTCGAGAGTGCGCCGGATCCATCTGCCAGACCGTGAGGACGGGCTCCGCCGGCGGGGCCGGCGTCCGGCGGGGACCGGGATGAGGCAGATGCTCCGCCGGTACCCAGTGTCCGAACTGCTCGATCGGAATCCCTTCGGCATAGGTGGCGGTGAAAGCCTGGCGCGCCCCGGCCCGGGTCTGGTCGATAATCTCGGTCTTGGCTTTGAGGCTCATGATGCCCTCGGCCGAGAGCTGAGAGTCAGCGGCGTCGGATTCCAGGAGGAGCACCTCGACGCCGGGGTATTCCGCCACATAGCGCTTGATCCCGAACTCCAGGCGGGTGCGATTGGCGATGCGGGAGGCCTGGTCCCCAATGTTGAGGAAGCCGGACTCGCGCAGCCGGCCGTCGCCGCTGCGGAATGGCGCGATAGGATTGACGACGAGGATACGCCGGGCGCCATGGGCGATGGCCACGTCGATGTGATCGACCTGGCCGATGCCGCCGTCGAGAAAATCGCGCTCGCCGATCCGGACCGGCTCGAAGAAGACCGGCACGGCCGAGGAGGCCGCGACCGCCATGGCGATCTCGACGTCGCGCAGTTCGCCGGCACCGAATACCACCCGCTCGGCCGAATCGAGGTCGTGGGCTACGACATACAGTTCCTTGGCCAGGCCGGCAAAATGGTTCGACAGCCCTTCCCGGGCAAAGAAGTCCCGGAGGAACTGAATGTAACGGTCGAGGCGGAAGAAGCCCGCCGGCAGGGGCGAGGTCGCAAACTGGGCGGCCCAGTGCACGTCGCGCCGGCCGACCGACTGCAGGAACGTGCGGACCAAGAGGTCGGCCACCTTCAGGAAAGGCGCCAGGCGCACTTGGTAGATGTCCTCCTGGCGCAGGGGCAGGAAAGGATCGTTGGCGTCATGCAGGGCCCGCACCGCCCGCTCCGGGGGGATCCCCTGGGAGAGAAAGCTCGCGATACTGGCCCCCGCGCTCGAACCGACGTAGATGTCGAATTCGTTCGACGCCGCCCGGCCCATCACGTCGTCGAACCCCGCGAGAACTCCGACCTCGAACAAGGCTCCCGTGATCCCGCCGCCACAGAGGCAGAGCGCGGTCTTGCCATGGGCGTGGCCAACGCCGCTGCCACGGTGAACGGTCAGTTTCATGGAAGGGGGCGACGGAGGGTCTGGATCCCTCCCGGCGCCGCCGATCCCTTAGAGCAGGCGGCAGGCCTCGTCAAACTCCAGCCGCGGATTGCGCGACTTGAGCTGCGCCGCGTCGCCGTAGCCGAGATTGCAGAGGATGTTCGACTTCACGGCCCCGCCCGGAAAAACGTCGGCGCCAAAAAACTCCGCGTCGACCTTGGCATTGTCGAACCCCGACATCGGACCGCAGTCGAGGCCGACCGCCCGGGCGGCGAGAATGAAATAGCCCCCCTGCAGGCTGCCATTGCGGAAGGCGCCCGTCTTGGCCAATTCCGCATCGCCCGCGAACTTCTCCCGGGCGCCCGCCATGGCGGGAAAGAGCTTGGGCATCAGCTCATAAAACTTGAGGTCGTAGGCGAGAATGGCCGTGACCGGCGCCTTCATCGTCTTCTCGACATTGCCCGGCGAGAGGGCGGCCTTTAGCCTTTCCTTCGCGGCCGGGCTGCGGAGAAAAAGGATCCGGGCCGGGCAGGTGTTGGCGCTGGTCGGGCCCCACTTCATCAGATCGTACAGCCGGTGCAGGATCTCGTCGGTCACCGGCCGGTCGAGCCAGGCCGAATGGGTGCGGGCCTGGCGAAATAACGTATCGAGGGCAGAGTCAGGGAGGGGGGAGGACATAAATGGGTGGGCCCCCGGAGAATCGCACCCCTCGGCGATTATTTCAAACCGCCGCGCGCACCTGCAGGCTGGAACCGTCGTAGGTCAGCCCGAGCGGCGGAATCACGACCGCCTTGCGGGCGCCGTCCCGGCGCACCCGCCCGGCCTGCCAGGCGTCGTAGCCGGTCGCCCGGGCCGCCGCCACCACCGCCGCGGCGTCGGCCGGCGCGACAAAGGCGGCAAAGCCGATCCCCATGTTGAAGGTGCCGTAGGCTTCCTGCGCCTCGATCGGCCCGCTCTTCATCAGGAACCGAAAGATGGCCGGCGGCGACCGCGGGTCGGTGATCTCGTACACAAAAGGCTCTTCCAGGCGCATCAGCTTGCGCCAGCCGTGGCCGGTCACGTGGACGGCGTAGTTCAGTTTGAGCTGCCGGCGCTGGCATTCCCGCACGAAAGCCACATAAATGGCCGAGGGCGCAAGCAGGGCCTCCCCGTAGGTGCTGCCGTCCTCCAGCCGGGTCTGGAAACCGAGCGGCATCTTTTCCGCCATCGATCGGCAGAGCGTGAATCCGTTGGTTTGGAGTCCGGAGGAGGCCAGGAGAATAATGGCGTCGCCGTCGGCCACCTCGCCGGCGATGCGGTTGGATTTTGGCTCGATCCGGCCCACGGCCGAGCCGGCGAGGACAATCGTGCCGGGATTGACGATGTCGCGCAACGTCGGCGTCTCGCCCCCGCCCCAGGCCGCCCCGGCCTGGCGGCAGCCGGCGGCAAATCCCTCGATCAGGTCCCGGGTGCGATGCTCGTCGGAAAACCAGGCGGAGTCGCCCACCGCCGCGTGCATCGCCACCATGATCGGGAGGGCCCCGCAGGTGATGAGGTCGTTGACGATGGTCGCGACCGTATCGATGCCGATCTCGCGGTAAAAGGACCGCCCGGTCTCCCGCTGCACCGCGTCGGCCACCAGATTTTTCGTGCCCAGGCCCTCCTCGACGTGGGCGAGAAAATGGTCCGAGCCCTCGATCAGGTAGGCGCTGTCCCCGCGGATGCCCGCCGGCTCGCCGTAGCCGTGGTCGGCGAGGAGTCCGGCCGTGGCCTTGGCCGCCTTCTGGCAGGCGCGCTTGAAGGCGTCGAGGGGGCCGTAATTGACGCCGGCGGATTCGTAGCTCAGCGCCATGACTTAGTACGACCGGCCTTCGTTCTTCTCATAATAGTTCACATAGGCCTGGTTCACGACCTGGTAGCCGCCGGGAGTGGGATATTTTCCCGTGAAATACCAGTCGCCCGTGTGCTGGGGCACGGCGGCGTGGAGGTTCTTGATCGTCTGGAAGACGATCTCCACCTCCCCCTGCCAGGGAATGCTGGGGGTGCGCACCAACTCGGCGATCTTGGCGGAAATCTGCTCGGGGGTGAAAGGCTCGTAGATTTCCCGCACGTGATTAACCCGGGGCTCGGAGGGCCGGGCCAGTTCGGCCCGGCAGCGGCGGTAGACCTCCTCGAGCAGGTCGGTCCGGCCGCTTTCCTTCAGGAGGCAGACGGCGGCCTCGAAGGCGATGAACTTGCCCAGTTCCGACATGTCGATCCCGTAGCAATCGGGATAGCGGATCTGCGGGGCGGTGGAGACGATCACGATCTTCTTCGGCTTCAGCCGGGCGAGGATGCGCAGGATCGAGCGCTTCAAGGTCGTCCCGCGCACAATCGAGTCGTCGACGCAGACCAGGTTGTCGGTCGGCCCGACCGAGCCGTAGGTGATGTCGTAGACGTGGGTCCCGAGCTGCTTGCGGAGGTTTTCGGCCCCGATGAAGGTGCGCAGCTTGATGTCCTTGCTCACCACCTTCTCTCCCCGCGGCCAGTTGCGCAGAATCAGATCGTCGAGCAGGGCCTCGTCGAGGCGGCCCTCGCGCTGCGCCTGGAGGATGGCGGCCTTGACCTCGTCGCGGCGGTGGACGCGCAGGGCGGACATCAGTCCATAGTAGGCCACCTCGGCGGTGTTGGGGATGAAACTGAAGACCGTGTTTTCGCAGTCGTTGTCGATCGCGCGCAGCACCTGGGGCGCGAGGTTGCCGCCCAAGGCCTTGCGCTCGGTGTAGATGTCGGGATCGCTGCCGCGGGAAAAATAGATCCGCTCGAACGAACAGGAGGCCCGCGGCAGCGGGGTCGTGAACGGCGTGACCGAGACGGTGCCCCGCTTCTTGATCACGACCACATGGCCGGGGGGCACCTCCGCCACCGCCTCCTTCTCCAGGTCGAACACGGTCATGAGTGGGGCCCGCTCGGAGGCAAAGGCGATCACCTCGTCGTTCTGAAAATAATGGCACGGGCGGATGCCGGAGGGATCCCGGGCGACGAAGGCGTCGCCGTTGCCGATCAGGCCGCAAAGGGTGTAGCCGCCGTCCCAGCCGGCCGAGGCCCGCGTCAGGACGCGGGTCGGGTCGAGATCCTCGCTGATGCGCCGCGACAGTTCGTCGCCCGTCAGTTCGCGAGTGCGCAGGAACCGGTAGATGTCCTCGTGCTCCTCATCGAGGAAGAAGCCTATCTTCTCCAGGATCGCCTGGGTGTCGGTGGCGAAGATCGGATGCTGCCCCATCCCGATCAGGCTTTCGTTCAGCTCGCGGGTGTTGGTGAGGTTGAAGTTGCCGCAGAGCGCGAGATTGCGGGTCGGCCAGGGGCTGCGGCGGAAGAAGGGGTGGCAGGCGCTGAGATTATAGCCGCCGCTGGTGCCGTAGCGGAGATGCCCGAGCAGGAGCTCGCCGCCGAAGTCGAAATGCTGCTTCACCGTCTCGGCGAATTCCGGATGGATGACGTGGGCCGCCACCTTGTCGTTGTACTGGGCGAGCAGGAGCTTGAAGATCCGGCCGAGGGAGTCGGTCTTGACGTTGCGCTCCCGGAACATGAAGGGCTCGCCCGCGGCCATGTTGAGCTTGACGCAGGCGACCCCGGCGCCGTCCTGACCCCGGTTATGCTGCTTCTCCATCAGGAGAAAAAGCTGGGTGAACCCCCACAGCGGGCTGCCGTACTTCTCCTGGTAGTAGGAGAGCGGCTTGAGTAGCCGAATCAGGGCGATCCCGCATTCGTGGGTCAGCGCGTCGCTCATGATTTCATTCCAGCCCGGGACGTTTCATCGCTTCCTCTATAGCCGTTTCCCAGGTCCGACGCAAATCGGCCGCCGGCCAGCTCAGGCGGAGCCGGGCCGCGCTCACCGCCAGGGTGCCATCGCCCGTCACCGTGCCGACGGCTGAGGCCGGCAGGCCGGCCGCGGCGGCCGCTTGCAGCACAACCACTTCGGCCGCGGGCGCCACCGCCAGGAGGGCGCGGCCCTGGCTCTCGCCGTAGAGGAGCGCGTCCAGGCGCCCCCCGGCCAGGTTTGAGAGGTCGAGCGTGGCGCCCCAGGCTGGCGCCGCCGCCCCCACGGCCGGGGCCGGGGCGAAGAGCATCTCGCTGACGGCGACCAAAAGGCCGCCTTCGCTCAGATCATGCGCGGCCGACACCCGGCCGGCCCGAATCTGGGCGAGCAGAAATTCCTGCAGGCGCTTCTCCGCCGCCAGGTCGGCCCGGGGGGCGTCGCCGGTCTTGAGGCCGTGGAGCACACCCAGGTACTGGCTGCCGCCCAGTTCGTCGGGGGCCCCGCCAAGCAGGATCAGGCGGTCCCCGGCCGCCCGCACAAACTGGCGGGTGATGTGCTTTTCCTCCTCGATCAGGCCGACGACCGCAACCGTCGGGGTGGGATCGATCGCCCCAGCCGCCGACTCGTTGTAAAGGGAGACATTGCCGCCCACGACCGGGACGTCGAAGAACCGGCAGACCTCGGCCAGGCCCCGGACGCATTCCTTCAGCTGGTAAAAATTCTCCGGCTTGTAGGGATTGCCGAAATTCAGGTTGTCGGTCATCGCCAGCGGCACCGCCCCGCTGCAGGCCAGGTTGCGCATGCACTCCAGCATGGCAATCTGCGCCCCGCGGTGCGGGTTCAAGTAGCAATACCGGCCGTTGCAATCGTTCTTGATCGCGATGAAGCGCTCGGAATCGCCCAGCCGCAGCCGCACGACCGCGGCGTCGCTGCCCGGCTCCACCGCGGTGCCATGACGCACGATGTGATCGTACTGCCGGTACACCCAGCGTTTGCTCGCAATCGTCGGATGGCCGAGGAGGGCCGGGAGGGCGGCCTGCGCCGTCGGGGCCGTGAGGTCTGCCAAGCCCGCCTTCTCCGGCGTCCAGGCCTGGGTCTCGGCCAGATAGGCCGGGACCCTGGCTTCCCGCTGATAGACCGGCGCCCGGTCGGTCAGGGACCCGGCCGGAATGTCGGCCACGACGACCCCGTGCTGCTTCACCACCATCTGGCCCGTATTGGTGACCAAGCCGATCAAGGCGGCGTGCAAATCCCATTTGGCGAAGATCTCCTCGATCTCGCGCTCCCGGCCCCGCTCCACGATCACGAGCATGCGCTCCTGCGACTCGGAGAGCATGATCTCGTAGGAATTCATGCCGGTTTCCCGCTGCGGCACCTGGTCCAGCTCGATCTCGATGCCGGCGCCGCCGCGGCTGGCGGTTTCGCAGGTCGAGCAGGTCAGCCCCGCTGCCCCCATGTCCTGGATGCCGACGACGAGCCCGGGGACGGCCATCATCTCTAGGCAGGCCTCGATCAGGAGCTTTTCCATGAAGGGATCGCCCTTCTGCACCGCCGGCCGGTCGGCCGCGCTGGCTTCGCTCAGTTCGCGCGAGGCAAAGGCGGCTCCGCCCAGGCCATCCCGGCCAGTGGCCGCACCGACATAGTAGACCGGATTGCCCACGCCCTTGGCCGCGCCGCGGCGAATCTGGTCGTGCCGCAGCGTGCCCAGGCAGAGGGCGTTGACCAGCGGGTTGCCCTCGTAGCTCGGATCGAAATAGACGTCGCCGCCGACGGTCGGAACCCCGACGCAATTGCCGTAGTGGGAAATTCCGGCGACGACGCCGCGCAGGAGCCGCTTGGTCGCCGGCGTGCCCAGGTCGCCGAAGCGCAGCGAATTGGTCAGGAGGACCGGCCGGGCGCCCATGGTGAAGATGTCGCGGATGATCCCCCCCACCCCGGTCGCGGCGCCCTCAAACGGCTCGATCGCGCTCGGATGGTTGTGCGATTCGATCTTGAAGGCGATGGCCCAGCCGTCGCCGATGTCGATGATGCCCGCGTTCTCCTCCCCGGCCTTGACCAGGACCTTGCCGAACTTGTCCGTCGGCCCTTTTTTCTCGGTCGGAAAGCCCTTCAAGAGCGGCCGGGTGTTCTTGTAGGAGCAGTGCTCCGACCACATGACCGAAAAAATCCCCAGTTCCGTCAGGGTGGGCTCGCGCCCGAGGATTTGCTCGATCACGCCGTATTCTTCGGGGAGCAGGCCGTGCTTTTGCCGGAGTGCGGGCGTGATTTTCTGATTGAGGACCGGGTCGGGATTGGGCGGAAGCGGCGCGACGGGCATTGGGACGGCTCAGGCGGATTTCTTCTGAAATTCGGGAAACTGGGCGGCCAGGACGGCCCGGGCGAAGGGCAGGCCGTCGCGACTGGCATGGAAGCGCTCGAAGGCGCGGTCCGGATGCGGCATCAGCCCGAAGACATTCCCGGCCCGGTTGCGGATGCCGGCGATCCCGCCCAGCGACCCGTTGGGATTGTGGGCGTAGCGCAAAAGGATCTGGCGATTGGCCTCCAACTGCTCCAGCCCGGTCGGATCGATCCGGTAGTTGCCCTCGCCGTGGGCGATGGGCAGGCGGAGGGAGGCCCCGAGGACGGCGGGAGAAAAGGCCGCGCTCGAGGCTTCGACGGTCAATTCGCACATCTGGCAGCGAAATTCCAGGCAGGAGTTGCGGATCAAGGCCCCGGGGAGCAGCCCGGCCTCGCACAGGACCTGAAAGCCGTTGCAGATGCCGAAGACCAGGCCGCCCCGGGCGGCGAACTCCCGCACTGCCGCCATGATCGGCGAAAATCGGGCGATCGCACCGCAGCGCAGATAGTCGCCGTAGGCAAAACCGCCTGGCAGCGCCACCAAGTCGACATCGCCGAGCGCGGTGTCCTTGTGCCACAGGTAGCGGGTGGGCAGCCCGAGGCCGCTGGCGAAGAGGTGGAACGTATCCTGGTCGCCGTTGGAACCGGGAAACTGGACGACGGCGATCTTCACGGGCGGACGATCTCGTAGCGATAGTCCTCGATCACCGGATTGCTGAGCAAATCGCGGCACACCCGGTCGAGGCGGGCCCGAAATTCCGGGGTGTCGCCCCCCTCGACGTCCAGCTCGATCAATTTGCCGACCCGGGTGCCTTTTAGTCCCGAGAAGCCAAGGGTTTCCAAGGCATGGCCCACCGCAGCGCCCTGCGGGTCCAATACGTTCTTTTTGGGTGTGACGAAGACGTTGATTTTCACGGGCCGTTAAAGGGAGATGATCACGCCGTGAATCCAAAAACGGTCAAGGGTTTTTGGCCACGAACCGCACCTTCCCGGCGAATCCGGCTGGCATCGCCTATGCTGCGCAGTGGGCATGGCCAATAAGCTTGTCTTGCGGGCAATATCGTTTCTCGCTGGCGCCGTCGTTTTCTCGAGTTGACCCCTTGAATTCGCGAGAGCCAGAGCAAACCCGTTGGTTTACCGAGCAGGTGCTGCCGCACGAAGCCGCGCTGCGCGCCTATCTTCGGTCGCACTTCCCCACCCTCCAGGACATTGACGATCTCGTGCAGGAGGCCTACGCCCGCCTGTTCCGGGCCCGCGAGGTGGGCAATGTCCTCAACGCCCGCTCCTATCTTTTCGTCACGGCGCGCAACGCCGCCCTGGACCATTTCCGCCATCGCCGGGTAGAAGCGCTAGAACCTTTAACGGAATCTACTGTCTCATCCGTCTATACAGATGGCTCCAGCACCCCCGAGATCGCCAGCATCAACCAAGAGCTGGAAATCTTGATGGAGGCCATCCGGACCCTCCCCGATCGGTGCCGGGAGGTCCTCATGCTCCGCCGCATCTATGATTTATCCCATAAAGAAATCGCCAATCGCCTCGGCATCACCGAGCACACTGTCGAAAAACAGGTGGGCATCGGCCTGCGGCGCTGCGCCAAATTTCTGCGCCGCCGCGGAGTTCTGACCGGGGAGCAAGAGCATGGCGTCGAATGACCAGCGCGGACCCGCACCCACCAAGCTGCGGGAGGAGGAGTTGGAGGCCGAAGCATCCCATTGGATCGCCCGGCGCGATCACGGCCTGAGCCCAGCCGATCAGGCCGAGTTGCAGGCCTGGCTCGTTTCCAATCCGCGCCACGCCCAGACTTTCGAGCGCTGCGAGGCGGCCTGGGGCTGCCTCCGCGACTTGCGCCATCTGCCCGAGTCCGAACTCGCCGCGCTGCTACCGCGGCCGGTCCGGCACTGGCCCTGGATCGCCGCCACCGGCGCTTTGGCGGCTGCCCTCGCCCTCGGCCTCTTCCTCCGCCGGCCCCCGGTGGCACCGGCCCCGGCGCTCGCCGACCGCCACTACACCTCCGCGGTGGGCAAACGGTTGATCCTGCCCGATGGCTCGATCGCGGAAATGCATCGCGGCAGCGAGATCGTTTTCTCCAATGATCCGACTGAACGGCGGGTCCAGCTGCTCCGGGGCGAAGTCCTGTTCGATGTCGTCCATCAGGCCGACCGGCCCTTCGTCGTCGTGGCCGGCGCGGTCGCGATCCAGGATCTGGGCACGGCTTTCGACGTGCGGTTGGAATCCGACCGGGTCGCCGTCCTCGTGACCGAGGGCCGGGTCGTGGTCAGCCAAACCGGCATCGTCGGGAGTTCGCGGTTGGTGAGGCGAGGCGAGCAGGCGGAAGTGCGGACCCAGGCGGTCCTGGCCGCGATCGAGATCCATCGCGCCAGTATCGCCGAGGCGCAGAAGGCTTTGGCCTGGCAGGAAGATCGACGCCTCGTCTTTACCCGCACCTCGCTGGCCCAAGCGGCGGCAGAAATGAATCTGTGCAATCGCTGCCAGCTCCGGGTCGTCGACGCCAAGGCGGGCTCCGTCCTGATCTCGGGCAGCGTCGACGCCGGCAGCATCGATGCCTTCGTTTCTCTTTTGAGCAGCCGCTTCGGCGTGAGCGCCGAGAACCGCTCGGACGACGAGATCGTGCTGGCGCTGGCCGGGCGGGACCGCACCGCCTCGTTCGAGCCGCCGGCCCCGCCGGTACCGGCCGACCCTTCGCCCCGCCTCGTTTTCTCCCGGACGCCCCTGGCCGAGGCGGTGGCCCAGATGAATCTATATAATCGGCGGAAACTGGTGGTGGCCGACGACGCCACCGGCTCGGTCCTGGTCTCCGGCAGGGTGGAAGCGAACAATGTCGATGGCTTCGTTTCGCTTCTCAGCATCGGTTTCGGCGTCTCCGCGGAAGGGCGCGGCGAAACTGAAACGGTCCTGAGGAAATGATTTTGTAACATTTCTTTGCCGGGAGGCGAGAGGTCGTACGTCGTCAATGATGGCCGGCGGTTGCCGGTCATCCACACCATGCCGACCTCAACTCCCCGCACCTTGCCGCGCGGGCGGGCCCGGACCGCCACGCTGTTTGTCACCCTACTCCTCGCCCTCGGCGGCCTCTTTCTCGCCTCGCCCGCCACGGCGGCCGATGCCCGCCAAAGTTATAATCTGCCGCCGGGCGATGCCGAGCAGACTTTACGGGTCTTTTCCGAACAGTCGCGGCAGCAAATCCTCTATCCGCCCAACGAGGTGAGCGGCGTGCAGACCAACGCCGTGCGGGGCGATTACACTCCGCGCGAGGCGCTCGACGCCATGCTCGCCGGGACGATCCTGCAGGCCGAAGTGGACACTCGGACCGGCGCTTTCACCGTCCGGCGCAAAGCGCCCGCCGCCGCACCCACGGCGAGCGCCACGGATTCGGAGCCATCGGCTGAGCCGGAACGCGTCGTGCAGATGTCGAGTTTCGAGGTCACGACCACCCAAGGCAGTGGCTACACGGCCTCCACCGCGGCCACTGCTTTCAAAACGGACCAGCCGCTGATGGACATTCCCCAGGGCGATATCGTGGTGACGAGCGACTTCATCAAAGACATCGCCTACGAAAACAATACGGACGTGCTGCAGTACTTTGGGGTGAATCAATTGATTCAGGGTGCATTGATGCAGATGCGCGGCACTTCGATTCAATCCAATCCTTATCTCGACGAAATGATCACCCACTCATTCTACGAGGACAACGCCATCATCGACTCCTATGAAGTGGTGAAAGGACCAGCGGAGACCATGTATGTCGGAGCCGGGCTGGCGGGTGTAGTTTTGGAGACCACCAAGAAACCGCTGCCGTTCAACCAGTATACCCTAACCGCGGGTGTCGACCAATGGGGCCTCTATCGTTTCACCGGCGATTTTACCGGGCCGATTGGCACGTTGGGCGACTTCGCTTTCGGCTACCGGCTGGTCATGGTGTTCCAACACGGCAACGAATACTTCTACAACACCAATGACAATCGCCAGGTGATTTTCCCCGAGATCGGGATTAAATACAAAGCCACGACCGTCCGCATCTATTATAACTACCAGCGCATTAACGGGCAGCCGGGACTGGGGTTTATGACCCCCACTGGGCAACTGGAAACCGCCATGGGTTGGAGGGGCGCCAATCAATACGGCCCGTCTAATCAGCAGGGGTATTGGGCTGGACGCACCCTCTACGCCGAGATCTTGCAAAAAATCTCCGACAATTGGGAGAGCCGGTTGTCGGCGGCGAATTGGCGATATATGGTCGATGGCCCGGGCGAGTACCCGGATTCAGTCAATTTTGATAATAATACCGAAACCTGGGGAGAGAACCGAGGCGATGAACATTGGGAGAATTGGACGGTTTTGGATGACTACCAAGGTCGCTATCAGATGGGGCCGGACAATTGGAAGATGAGCAACACCGATGCTTTCGGTTTCGCCTATAACAGCGCGGTCGACAAACAATTCTATTACGATACCGCCGCGTTTCCCTATCCCAACGGCGCACCCGGCGGCACGGCAACCGTCCCTTTCAATAGTCCGGCCGCCTTGGCGGCTCTGATCGCGGCGCCGGCGAATCTTACACCTCCACCTCCCGCGGCCCTTTGGACCTCGGAAGCCTATGCCAATGACATTCAAGTCCAAACCGCGGCGATTTATTGGCAGCATACCATCGACCCGATCCCGAACTGGCTGACGCTCATTGCGGGTTTTACCTGGGACAGTGTCGCAACTCAATCGGTCACGAACTGGGCGGTGTTGCCCTGGCAGGGCACCAATATTTCGCTGTCCCAATGGGTTCATCGTTTGGGCGCCGTTGTTCACTTGACCAGAGCGGTTTCCCTTTACGCTCTTGATTCCACCAACTTTCTCGTCCCTTCCGGGGCCACGCTGCAAAACGGCGACCTGGCCCCGCCGCAACTGGGGAAAGGAACCGAGCTCGGATTAAAGTGGAACTTCTTCAACGGGAGGCTCTCCGGTGAAGCAGCTTGGTTCAAGCTGGTTACCACGAACGGGCTTAATCGCGCCGCCGGCATCAATCCGGTCACCGGAGTGGAATATGCCGCGGTCATCGGAAGCCTAACGGAAGAAGGCGTGGATGGCGATGCGTCCTTCGTCATCGTGCCGGGGTGGCAGTTGATCGGAAGTTGGTATGCCGGACATGAAGTCGACCCCTTTGGTCAGCCGGTTGCTTTCTCCAACGACAATTCCCTCTCCGTCTTCACCCGCTACGACTTTCCCAAGGACGGCATGCTGCGCGGCCTCTCCTTCGGCGGCGGCCTCAGCCGTACGGGCGGGCGCTATATGAGCACGGGCGGCCTGGAGAGTTCCACCTACGTCATCCCCCCCGTCGTCAAAGTCCAATCCGGCACGATGGTCAACGCCTTCGTCTCCTATTCTCCAAACAAGCACTGGATT
>Ga0302319_10013261_pt1 | contig 15464 bp, 16 predicted proteins | sample Bog_T0_2_FD_203319 | JGI IMG/M metagenome (GOLD analysis project Ga0302319, IMG submission 203319) | Peat permafrost microbial communities from Stordalen Mire near Abisko, Sweden - Bog_T0_2 | ecosystem: Environmental > Terrestrial > Soil > Wetlands > Peat | place: Sweden: Abisko, Stordalen Mire... | reverse complement strand
CGGCCAGATGCGAGAGGACGGTCCGCGGTCCGCTTCATGCGCGCATCGGTTTTGCGCTCGAGTGCTTCGTTGAGCGCCCCCGCTCCGGCTGAGACGAGGCCGATGCCGAGCAGCGTGTCGAGCAATCCGCGCTGCAGGCTTGAGATTCCTGACAGCATTGAACCGAGATAAAACCCGCCCCATCCGGTCACCAGCACCAGTGCGACGACTTTCACCTTGAAAAGTTCACGCAGGTCATGAATGAGGGTGGCGGTTGCGCCAGGCTCGGGCGCATGAACGTGGCCGTGCGGGTGCGCTGAAAGATCCACCGGGTTGGCTGCCTGGGATGCGGGAGTCATTGGGAAGGAAAAGTTCTCGGCGGGAGGGCCCAGCGGGAACTTGCGCCTGTGTTGATGATAGCAGTTGGGGGAGTTCCGGAGGGGCACCCAGTCCGATCCTGGCCGTGGCCGCGATCCCGGCCGAAGACCCGCTCATCGCGATAAAACTGCGATGAACGGGGCGCAGCTGACGAAGTCGAATTTGGAGGGGTATTCGCGAAAGGCATCCCTCGGGGGCTAAAGCCATCGTTCAGATTGCGACATTTATGGCGCGGCGACCCAGAGGGTACCCCGGCCGCGCCCCTTCAAGACAATGCGGCGCTTTGAGTTCAAGACGACGCAACGTTTTGGGTTCAAAACAATGCGGCGATTTGAGTTTGTCATCGAACTCGATTTGTTTCTTTACTTGGCTCTGAGGGAAGTGCTACCGTAAAAATCCCCGACCCCTACTGACAGGAGAAACCATATGTTCTGTAACCAATGTGGAACAGAGACCCTGCCTGAACACAAGTTCTGCAAGAACTGCGGCGCGGTGCAGGGAACTGAAAGGGTTGTGCAGAGTGCGGCCAACGGGGCGCAAGTGGAGGCGGCGGGGCTGCAGGTGCAGCAGGTGACACCGGGAAATGTGCCGGTTGGGCAGGCGAGCGGGGCATCGGGAGTGATGCCGGGGTTGATTCCAGGAGCTGTGCCCGGCGTGTATTACGTGAACCCGCAGGCGATGGCGCATCCCGCGACGGCTCATCAGACCAACCTGCTGCATGGCCTGCAGGCGCGACTGCAAAGCCTGGCCTCGACGGAAAGCCTGGAAGGATTCAGCCTGCCGCAGATGTTCTCAGAGGTGTTCAAGCGGCGCAGCGGCGAGGCCGTGGAAGAGTACATCCTGGTGGGCATGGCGAAGACGACGCCGTCGATTGAGATGGTTGAAACGGGATGGCCGAAGCCGTGGCTGTTCTTCAGGCTGCTTGCGGCGCTGGTGATTGCTTACTTTGCGCTGACCTTCCTGTTTATGCAAACCGGAAACACGAACTTCATTCCGGGCATGATGTTCCTGGGCGCGTTTGCGGTTCCGCTAGCGACGTTGACGTTGTTTTTTGAACTGAACACGCCGCGCAATGTTTCGATCCACACCGTGGGCAAGCTGTTTCTGATGGGAGCGATCGTATCGCTGGCCGTGGCGCTGCTGGGTTACAGCCTGCCCATCTTCGACATTTCGGACATGGAAGCGGGCGTTGTGGAGGAAGTGGCGAAGCTGCTGACGGTGGTAGTGGTGATGCGCAGTGTTCGCTACAAGTACATCCTGAACGGAATTCTGTTTGGAGCGGTTGTGGGAGCGGGATTTGCGGCGTTTGAAACTGCGGGCTACGCGCTGAATGATGGATTCCTGCAGGGACTGCTTCCGACGATTGTGCAGAATGGCTCGCTGTCGCACCAGGTGATGGCGTTGGCGATGCATCGCGGCGTAATTGGCATGCTACAGATACTGCGGCTGCGCGGGATTCTTGCGCCGCTGGGCCACGTGGCTTGGACGGCGCTGGCGGCGGGAGCCTTCTGGCGCGTGAAGCAGGACAAGAAAACCAGCGTGGCCATGCTGTTTGACAAGAGATTTCTGAAGGCCTTCATGATTCCGGTGGTGCTGCATGCGATTTGGGATGCGCCCTGGCAGTTGCCGTTTTCAGGCAACCAGATTTTGACGGGCATCGTGGCGTGGTACGTGGTGTTCGGTCTGGTGCAGCAAGGTTTGCGGCAGGTGAAGGAAGAACAGAAGGCGCAATTGCAAACTACGCTGGCCACCGTGGAAGCCGAGATGCAGCCGGAGGCTGCCGCCGCCGCGGCCAATTGATTGGGTTTGCTCTGGCGACGATGCGGTTGATGCGATCAGGACAAGTGCAAGGAGATTGAGAGGCATGGCATTCTGCAAGAATTGCGGCAAATCGCTGGCGGGCGATGAACGATTCTGCGTGCAATGCGGCAGTGACGCGTCTGCGGCGGTGACGGTGCCTGGAACCACGCCTGCGCAGATGATTCCACCGCAGCAGGGGACGCCGGGCGTCTATGGAGTGCCGGGACAGATTCCGGTGGTCGTGATGCCGCCTGCTCCTGCGAAGCGCGGCGGAAAGATGAGCACCATCATCGCCGTTCTTCTTGCGGTGTGGTTTGCCGGCTACTACTTGACGCACAGGACGCCGCCGATCACGCCGGCGCAGGAAGCGGCTGCCGAGGCTGCGCTGACCAAGCAGCAGAGCTTCGATTGCAATTTTCGAAATGCGGATGGGTACCTGCAGATAGAGAACGGAAAGTGGACCAATCATTCACCTGTTGCTATCCAGGCGGCAACGCTTGAGTGCGACCAGACGGACTCAAACGGGACTGATCTGGATGAGATGCGGATCAATTTGAAGAGTCCGCAGGGACCGCTGCAACCGGGAACTTCGCAAGACTACAACGCCTTCCGAATGGGTGAGATTGCGAACTACGCCAACAAGGTGCATTGCACGGTGGTGACGGTGACGCCGCCGGATACCTCACAGCAATAGGCGCTAACGGCTGGTCTGCGCGGCCTTGACGATCAATTCTGCAACTTCGGCGGGCGTGAGCTGGTCGACGGCGATGGAGATGTGCGCGCTGCGGTAAAGCGGAAGACGACGGGCGTAACGGCTTTCGAGGTTCGTTTTGTCGGCCAGGATGGGGCGCGTGTTTTCTGTTCCGCTGCAGCGGGCGATGGTGGTTGCGAGCTCAACTTCGAGATGGACGAGCATGGTGCGCGGAGTGGAGACGAGCAGCGATCGCGTCTTGGGATGCTCGATGGCGCCGCCGCCCAGGGCCAGGACCAAATGGTTGCTTTCGGCGAGGCGCGCGATGGTCTCGTGCTCGCGCTCTCGGAAGGCTTCTTCACCGTGTTGCACGAAGATCTCGGTGATCGCAACGCCGGCTTCGGCTTCGATGACGTCGTCCACATCGACAAAGCGCCAGCCCAGTAGGTTTGCCACGAGTGGGCCCACCGTCGTTTTGCCCGAGCCCATGAAACCGGTGAGCACGATGCGGCGGTGTGGAGCTTCGGGTTGGATTTGAGTCGTCATTCAGGTGTGGTTTGTCGGAGTGAACGGTCGCGCTCTATTCAGTATAAGGAAGAGGCGTGAGCGGTCGGCGCCCCTTCAACTCATCACCATAACAATGGCACCCGCGGTGATGAGGAGTCCGCCGATGACGGCGGGCGCGTTTATTTTTTCGCCGAGCAGGAGCCACGCAAAGACCATGACCAGCGGGACGCTGAGCTTATCGAGCGGCGCTACGCGCGAAGCCGGGCCCAATTGCAGTGCGCGGAAGTAGCAGATCCACGAGAGGCCGGTGGCCATGCCGCTGAGGGCGAGAAAGAGCAGCGTTCGTCGATCGAGCGAACGGATTTCGCCCGTCGCCACCGACCTGCCCAGGGCCAACACGATGCCCCAGGCAAAGACCACCACGACGCTGGTGCGTATCGCCATGGCAAGGTTCGAGTCCACGTGCTCGACGCCGACCTTCGCAAGGAGCGCGGTGGCGGCGGCAAAGACAGCGGAGAGCAGCGCCCATCCAATCCATGTCATGAGAAGTATGGTACGCGGTTTGGGGCGGGTTCTGGGGCGCGGCGAGCCTCTAGACTGGGAGCATGAGGGCTAAACAGAGGGCATGAAGCCAGGCCGCGCCAGCAGGACTGCACTCCGCGTCGCCATTCGGCGCGCGGCTCACCAGCTCATCGACAAACCGCGCATTCTCGACGATCCGATCGCGCTGCGGCTGATCGGGCCCGAGTACGAGAACGACATGGAACGCGCCATGCACAAGGTGGCGCGCGATTTTCGTCTCTTCATGGCGTCGCGCAGCCGCTATGCCGAGGACCAGCTTGCCTGCGCGGTGGCGCAGGGAGTCAGGCAGTACGTTGTGTTGGGCGCTGGCCTCGATACGTTTGCCTATCGCAATCCGTTTCCGGCCCTCAACGTGTTTGAGGTGGATTTTCCGGCAACCCAGCAATGGAAGTGCGCCTTGCTGGCGGAGGGGGCTGTCGAGCTGCCGGAGAACCTGACTTTTGTTCCACTCGATTTTGAACACAAGACACTTGCCGAGGGGCTCGGCGACGCTGGTTTCGATGCTGCGGCTCCGGCGTTTTTTGGCTGGCTGGGCGTCGTGCCCTATCTCACGCTCGAAGCATTTCAGGCGACGGTTCGAACCATCGGAAAACTGCCTGCGGGAACGGGCGTGACCTTCGACTACGTATTTCCGCCGCACACGTTGAGTCTAAAAAGGAGGCTGGTGTTTGAAACGCTTGCTTCGCGGGTGGCGGCGGCGGGCGAGCCGTTCAAGCTCTTTTTCAAAGCGGAGGAGTTGGAAAGGGAATTGCGCACGGCGGGCTTCACGCGGATGGAGCAGGTGGATTCGGTTGGGCTGAATGCGCGGTATTTCGAGGGGCGCGCCGACGGGCTCAAGCTGTCACCATCCGGGCTTGGCATGCTGGTTACCGCGTGGGTGTAGCGTGGCTAGCGAGCGGCGGCTGCGAGTTAAGATGAGTCATGCGCCCGTTTTCTCTTTTGCCGCTTGCCGCCTTCGTGATTTCGCTCTCCGGATGCGGATACCACACGCTGGGCGCGGCCACACATCTGCCTCCCGACATCAAGACCATCTCGGTGCCGCTTTTCATCAGCCGCACTGAGGCCTATCACACCGAGACGGTGATGACGAATGCGGTAATTCGCGAGCTCGCCACCCGCACGCGTTTCCGGGTGATTCCAACCGAGAGCCCTGAGGCCGGCGCGGTGCTGCATGGCGCCATCCTGAACGAGCAAGTTACGCCGCTCACCTACAACTCTTCGACGCAGCAGTCGTCGAGCTTCATCATTACCATCGTGGCCTCAGTCACGCTGAACGGGGCCGACGGCCGGGTGCTTTACCAGAACAAGAACATCGTGTACCGCGAGCAGTACCAGTCGACCACCGACCTGGCGACGTTTATACAGGAAGACCCGGCCGCCGTGGAGCGCTTGTCGCGTGCCTTTGCCCGGCAGGTGGTTGCCGATCTGCTCGAAGGCCTCTAAGTTCGCCGGGCTCTGATCGGCCCGGCACCGAGGACGGCGTGCCTTCAAAACTCAGAGATAGCGAAGAAGAGACGAATTCCAGCGTGAGGCGTTGTGTAATGAGGCAACCGCCAGGTTTTCCGCGCTGGTTTCGCGTGGCCGCGCACGATATTCTGGAGCCGCATGTTGCGCGCACTCAATCCGGATGCTCCGCTCGCTGCGGTGCGGACTGATTCGAGACAAAGTTCGCTTGCAGGGAGTTGGGCAGTTTGACCGCGTCGCGCTGGGGAGCCGGATTTGCCGCCGTTGGCCGGTTTGTGGCTGAGGTTGAAGCCGCGTCTGCCAGCCAGGGACCGCTCAAGCCGGGCTACGTACTTGCCGGCGACGAAGTGTTTTTGCTCGACCGTTGCCGTTCCGCTGTGTTGAAGGCTTTTGTGCCGCAGAATTTGAGAGATTTTTGTCTCTCCGATCTTGACCTGGCCTCGACTTCGATTTTTGAAGTTCTTGACCGTGCGCAGACGCCGTCGCTCATGTCGCCCTTCCAGGTAATTTTTGTGCGCAACGTGCGGCAGCTCTACACGCGCGGCGCCAAGAAGGACGAGTTCGCGGCGCTCGACCGCTACTTCAAATCGCCGAATCCGCAGGCGCTTCTCCTGTTCATCGCCGACTTTATCCGCATCCCGTCGGATGCGAGGCGGATGGATATGGACGACAAGAATCGCTACGAGAGGCTGACGGAGACACTGGGCGAACATTGCGGCATGGTGGAACTGGCGCGTGTGAACGAGGAAGATGCGATGCGCTGGATCGTATCCACGGCGCAGGAGTCCGAAGTGCGCGTGGACCCCGATGCGGCGCGCGAACTGGTGGATGCCCTGGGCGCGGACATGATGCTGGTGTCGTCGGAACTGGAAAAGCTGTTGCTCTACGCCAGCGGCCGGCCCCGCATTACGCTGGGCGACGTGGAGACAATGGTGCTGGGCGCTAAGCAGCGTTCGCTATATGAACTGACGGATGCGATCAGCGCCCGCGACCGCGTGCGCGCGCTCGCGCTGTTGCAAGGTCTGTTGAACAGTTCCGAAGCAGGCGAGGATGCAGCCATCGGGCATCTCTACATGCTGGCGCGCACGTTTCGGCAGATGCTGGTGATTCTTGAGAAGAATGTGCGCGACTCACGCGCGATATGGCAGGCGCTGTGGCAGGGATTTCGCATGCCGCCGTTTGCAGCCGATGACCTGATCAAGCAGGCGCGGCGCTACAAGAGCCGCCGCGAACTGACGCGCGCCCTGCGGCTCGTGGCCCGCGCCGATCTTGAGTTGAGATCTTCACCGCCGGACAAGCGGCTGGTGCTGGAGCGGCTTGTGTATGAGCTGGCCTCGGAGCCCAAGCCTGCGGCGCCGGCCTGGAACACGGGGCAGTTGTCCTTCGAGAGCTAACCCTTTCCATGCTCGCTGAGCCACAGGCCGAAGTTGCGGTCCTCGCTTTGAATATGTGTTGAAACCCAATCGCGAAGAAAATTGAGTGAATGTATATTGAGCGGGGTGAGGTTGCGCTTGTAGCGCACCAGAAACGCGTCTAGCTGATCCAGTAAGTGCATGTGCTTCATGGCGTGCAGCGCAGCGCCCGGGTAGCGCGTGGTGACCATCAACGATTCTTCTGCGCTGAAGTGTGCGCGCGTGTCGATGTTGAGCTTGTTCAGCAAAGGGCCAGTGACGCTCAGATCGCCGCCGCCTTCAACGGCAGCCTGAAGCGCGTTGATCGAGGCGATGACTGCGCGGTGATCCTTGTCGATCGCGCCAATGCCAACGCCGAACGCCGGACTCCACTCCAGCAACGCCACAGCCGTTCTCCTTTCCTCCACGCCACGCAAACCCCGGCACCGCTCTCTAAAATCACCGCACTCCGTGCTCATTCATCCAGGACATGTATCCGTGGTCGACCGTCTGGATGTGGTTGGTTAGCCAGTCGCGCAGAAAATTGAGCAGTTGTACGTTGAGGCCGCCTTCGCCTCGTGCATAGCGGGCAGCGAATTCGTCCACTTTCTGTGTTAGATCGCGATGCAGTGTGCGGTGCTTGAGCAGGTCGGGGTAGTGCGTGGAGGCCATGATCGCTTCTTCCGCCGCAAAGTGTTCGTGGACGTACCTCGCCAGCTTGCCGATGAGCGCGCCGGTGATGGATTGTGCCTGGCCCTTGCTCATGGCCGCGTGCAGATCGTTGATCATGGTGAAGAGCATGGTGTGTTGCTTATCCATTGCTTCCACACCGACGGAATACTTGCTGTTCCAGGTCAAAAGAGGCATGTTTGATCTCGAGCCGGCAAAGGCCGACAGGGAACATATCGGGAGCGTGCGTGAAAAGTTGAGTGTAGATCGCACGTTATACACAGTTTTTGTGTTCGTGAAGAGGCTCTAATCAATGCCGCGCTCGCGCATCCACGGCCCGTATTCGCGATCCAGGCCTTCGATGTGCTCCAGATATCCGTCGCGCAGCGCGAGCAGCATCTGCCGGGTTTGCACTTCTTCGCCGTGCTGCAGGCGATGAGCGGCCCGCAGCATCTCGGCCAGCATCCTGTGGTGTTCTGCGCGATGGTCCGCCAGGCCGGGAAAGTCGGTCTGCTGCATCAACTGCTCCTCGCTAAAGAAGTGCATGCGCGTGAACTCGATGAGTTGGTCAAGCAGTTCGCAGATTTGCTCACGGCCTCGGCCGCCGACCAGGGCTAGCCGCAGTTCGTTCATGGTGTCCATCAGGATTCCGTGTTGGTCGTCCATGGCGCGGACTTCGACGGAGCAGGCGTGGTTCCAGGTGAGAAGCGACACATGAGCCTCCACAAATCACTAAAGTGACTATCGTCGTCCGCAGAGAAAGCGACACCGTGTATCGACGCAGCCAGGTGACTTTAGTGCTGCGCCCTTTGGGCGAGTGCCGCCGGTCGAGCGCTGCCGCAAGGGTGCACAATGGAGATGACCGCCCTATGAGTTTGCAGAGTCTCATCACGCCCGCCAACGTGACAGCTGCCTTGCTCGCGCTTGCGCCTTATCTGGCGGTAGCGTTTTTTTCTGAGCGCATGGCTGCGTGTGTGCGCTCGATGCCACTGTGGATCTGGATCTGCGGGCCGGCACTGCTCTGCTTGCCTTACGTGCTGGTCTCAACCGCGGCAGGGAATTTTCGCTGGGCGTGGTTGGGGCTGTATGCGGGGCTGCCGGTTGCCGTGGCCATGCTGCTGGCCTGGGCCCGGCGCAGCCCGACAGCGCAGCGGGGAGTTTGGCAGGACTACGTGGTGCTGGCCGTTCTGGGACTGGCCGTCGATCTGCGCTGGTTTGAGGGGGCATGGCCGGCACACCTGGCCATCTTTAACAAAATTTTGCTTATGGACGCGGGGATTTATGGATTTCTGCTCGTGCGCGAATTGGACGGCGTGGGCTTTGACCTGCGCTTGCGCTGGCGCGATGCAGCGGTCGGCTTGAGGGAGACGGCGTTCTATACGCCATTTGCGCTGGCGCTGGGACTGGGCATGGGTTTTCTGCATGCGCATGCGGTGTTGCCGGGTGTTGGCGCAATTGCGGGAGCCTGGCTGTTCACGTTCTTTTTTATCGCCGTGCCTGAGGAATTATTTTTTCGCGGGTGGCTTCAAAATCTCCTTGAACGGCGGATGGGTCGATGGGGCTCGCTGCTGCTCACTTCAGTCCTGTTCGGGCTGGCGCACTTCAACAAGCGGGCGGCCCACTTTAATTGGCGGTATGTGCTGATGGCTGCGATTGCCGGATTCTTTTACGGGCGGGCGTGGCTGAGCGCCCGGCGTGTGGGCACGTCGGCCGTGACGCATGCCTCAGTGGACGCCATCTGGTCGTTGTGGCTGCAGTAGGCGATGCGGCTGGTCGTAGCGGAGATAACCAAGGCCCACGCGCATGTTCCGCACCACCGGACCGGGAACGGTGATGGCGATGCTGATGCCAAAGATGGCGTGCGCGATGGCGAGCGGATACAGGTTCCGGTAGCGAAGAAAAACCAGGCAGGAGGCGAATCCCCAAACGAGTGTCAACGGCGCCAGGACCGGATTGGGCAGATGCGCGAGAGCAAACAGGCCCGCTGCCGCAAAGGCGGCTGACCACGGGCTGGGCATGATCCGCAGCAGCCGCAACAGAAAAAAGCCCTGCAGCAGGAATTGTTGCACGAAGGTCCAGAGCGCGTAGCCCCAGAAGGTTTTGATGAATACGAGCAGGCCGCCTTCACCTGTGGTTGGCGACACCGGGAACTCGAGAGTCGCCTTGTCGACTCCGGCGACTAAGGCGACAGCCGCGACCATCAACGCGACGCCCACCACCCAGAGAGAGCGCAGAAAGTTTTCCTTGCGCAGGCCCATGGCGCGGAAAGCCTCGCGCGCAGAGCCTTTGATGGACAGGCATGTGATGGCGGCGATGCCGGCCACGGCCACCAGCCACAACACGCGCTGCCAGGGGCGCGGCGTCCAGATGACGAAGAGGATGAGCAGGTAGCCGATGGCGAGCTCAAGAAGGGCGCGCCGCTGGGCGTGCCTGTCTGGTTTGCTGTTTGGCGTGAGGTCAGCCATCCAGACGATGGTACGGCAACGCGCTGAGCCTATTCCAGAATCACGGCAGGTTCGGGCTCGTGCGCGTGGGTGGTGAGGGCGATGGCGGCGGCCAGGATGAGCCCGCCCCCGATCCATGCATAAGGGCCGAGGCGCTCCCCGAGCAACTGGACGCCGAGCCATGAGCCTAGGACCGGCTCGACATTGAGGAAGACGCCGGCGCGCGAGGCCGGGACATGATGAATGCCCCAGTTCCACAGGAGCGTGGTGGTGGCCGTGCAGAACAGTCCGCTGATGGCAAGCGCGGCCCAGGCGGTGAGGCTGACATGCGCGAACGGTGGTGGCTGGGCTGTTTGATGGGTGAGGGGCGACAAGGCCCAGGGGCCCATCACCCACAGGGCAAGCATGGCTGCGCCGGAAAGAATCGTGTAGGCCGTGACCACCGGTGGACTATGGCGCTCCATGAGCTTCTTGCTCATCAGGATCCAGGCGAGCGCGATGAACAGGGAGAGGATGACGAGCAGATCGCCGGCGAGCGTGGGGACTTCGCGCGCGGCAGCGGTGTGGCTGGCGCCAAGAGTCACCAGGGCCGCTCCAGCCGTGGATCCGCAGAGGGCCAGCCAGCCGAGACGGTCGAGCTTTTCTCCGGCAAACAGTGTGGCTGCGGCGGCCAGCAAAACCGGCATGGCGCCCACCATGAGCGATGCATGGCTCACGGTGGTGCGCTCGAGGCCGTGGAACTGCAAGAGGAACTGAATGGGCACACCGAGTGCCGAGCAGATGAGAAGCACTTTGATCTCTGATGTGGTGAGGCGCACGCGGCCGCCGAATTGAAACAGAAGCACGGGCAGCATGCCGAGGGAGGCGAAGAGGAAGCGGTAGAGCACCATCCACTCCACGCTCATCTCGTTGAGGGCGAGTCTGCCAAAGTAGAAGCCGGTGCCCCAGAGGCATCCGGCGAGCGCACATGCGCTGTAGCCCAGCATGCGAGTGCGCGGGCTGATTGGCTCGGAGGTAGAGGCCGGCGTGTGGTTGCCCGCGTCGCTTGTTGCGTGTTCTTGCATACCCTCTTTACTGTCGCATACGGGCACTGCGGGTCGTCTTATGCAGAGCCATGCGGGAGATCCCGCGGAAAGGGACGGTCGATTGAATTCGCAGCGCCATTCCCAATAAATATTTTAGGCAAGCGGCGCTGTTTGGGGGCTGAGGTTGAATACTAAGAACAGTTAGCCGTTATCGCGTGTCAAGTTGAGCCGTGAAGGTGTAGCCTTCTGTGTGCGCTTGACGGCTGTTCGAAAGAGCACCGAAGGATTGGGCCGTGGGATGCCAATAAAAACGATTTTCGAACCATTTCGCATCAAGAGTGTTGAACCGATTCGATGGACGACGCGGGCGCAACGCGAAGAACTGCTGAAGGCGGCTCACAATAATCTGTTCCTGCTGCCTGCCGACGATGTGCTGATCGACCTGCTGACAGACTCGGGCACCGGTGCGATGTCAACGCATCAATGGGCCGCCATCATGGAGGGCGACGAAAGCTACGCCGGCAGCCGCAGCTTCGTTCGCTTCCGTGCCTCGGTACAGAACATTGTGGGATACAAACATGTGATCCCAACCCACCAGGGCCGCGCGGCCGAGCGGATTCTCTTCGGCACAGCTTGCAAAAAAAGCGATGTTGTCCCCAACAATACGCACTTCGATACCACGCGCGCCAACGTCGAGTACGTGGGAGCGGAAGCGGTGGATCTGCTCATCCCGGAGGGCCGCCAGCCTTCGCTCGACTATCCGTTCAAGGGAAACATGGATGTGGGAGCGCTCGAATCGCTGATCGAGCGCGTGGGCTGCGAGCGCATTCCCCTGGTGATGCTGACGGTGACCAACAACTCGGGCGGCGGCCAACCGGTATCGATGCGCAATGTTCGCGAGGTGAGCGCGGTGTGCAGGCGTTACGGTATCCCGCTCTATTTTGATGCCTGCCGGTTTGCTGAGAATGCGTGGTTCATCAAGATCCGCGAAGAAGGCTACGGCGACAAATCGCCCAAGGAGATCGCGCAGGAGATGTTCAGCTATGGCGATGGTTGCACCATGTCCGCAAAAAAAGATGGCATGGCGAATATCGGCGGCTTTCTCTGCACAAACGACGACCTGCTTGCGCAGCAGGAGAAAAACCTGCTGATTCTCACCGAGGGCTATCCGACCTACGGTGGGCTCGCGGGCCGCGACCTTGAAGCGATTGCCGTCGGAATCCAGGAAGCGCTCGAGGAAGACTACCTGCGCTACCGCATCGCTTCGACGGCCTACTTGGGAAACCACATCTCTGCGGCGGGTGTGCCGATTGTTCAACCGCCCGGTGGCCATGCCATTTACATCGATGCGCGCGCGTTCCTTCCTCACGTCCCCTCTGAGCAGTTTCCGGGAGTGGCGCTGGCGGCGGAATTGTATCTCGAAGGCGGCGTTCGGTCCGTGGAGATCGGGAGACTGATGTTCGCCGACGCGGCGCAGATGGACCTGGTACGGTTGGCGATTCCCCGGCGGGTTTATACGCAGAGCCATGTGGACTACCTGGTGGAAGTGATTCTTGAAGTGTTTCGAAAGCGCGACCAGATCAGGGGAATGCGGCTAACGTACGAAGCACCGTTCCTGCGCCACTTTACCGCGCATCTTGAGTCCGTGGGTTAGGTCGAAGTTCCGGCCGATGCCTCTAGTTCGAGAAGTTGAACATGTGTGGGATTATCGGATCTCAACGAAAACAACCGATGTAGGATGTTTACCAAGGCATAAACTCCGGATTGGCGACTAATCCGGGCGAAACTACAATACTATGTGCATATGGAATCCGCCTTTCGATGCCAAATCTGGTCCCCTGGTGAATAACTCTGAATAACCCGGTGCGCAGCTTCGAGCAAACCCGAATTGAATTCCACGAGATACTTACGAAGCCCATTCGCGAACTTGGGCTAAAACTCGAGGGTTCTCCGCTCGAACGATTTGTTAAGCAGCTTTATCGCGAACTCGAAGCCAAGGGAATCCGCAAGTTCCGACCGCAGTGTTATCTCACCGATGAATGGGGGTGTCCCTCTGGCGAGCCCGTCATTGGGATTCCGTTCTATCTGGCCGACCCGGATCTGGCACAGCTTGAGCGGGATATGAACGACCTCGAAGACGTGCGCGAGATCATGATGTACATGCGTCATGAGGCAGGACACGCGTTCAATTATGCATACGAGCTTTATAAGTCGGCTGAGTGGCGCGACCTCTTCGGTCCGTTTCGGCGCGCATATCGCGATAATTATCGTCCCATTCCGTTTTCACGGAAGTTTGTTCGCCACCTTGCCGGGTGGTACGCGCAGAAGCATCCCGATGAGGATTTCGCAGAAACATTCGCGGTATGGCTCACGCCTCGCTCGCAATGGCGAAAGCGCTATAAAGACTGGGATGCACTTGCGAAGCTCGAATACGTCGACCGCGTGGCGCGAAAAGTCGGAGATGTCGAACCCGCCCGCCGCCGTGGCCGCACCGATCTCACTGTCGATGAGATGGAAACAACAGTCGGCGAGTTCTATCGTCTCAGCCTGCCTGAGGAGATTCCGGTGCAGGAACTCGCACTGGACGCCGATCTCGCCGACATCTTCAATATCTCCCCTAAGCGGCGCAACGGCGTGCGTCCCGCCCAGGAATTGTTACGCCAGCATCGCAAGCTCATCGTGGACAAGGTTGCGTATTGGAGCGGAGTGCAACGCCCCGTCGTGAAGCGGCTCGTGGAATCCATCTGCAAGCGCGTTGAAGACCTGGGCCTTCGCGTGGATGTTCGACGCGAGTCTGAGTACCTTACTGAATTCACGGTGTACGCAACCGCGCTCTCAATGAATTACTTAATCCGTGGTAAGTTCATTCATCCCTGAAGCGTGCCGGCAGTTGCGTCAATACGATTGGAGGCCGAATGGCTGGAACAAAGTTGAAAGTCACGGTGCTTTACGACTTATGGGAAGAAGTACCCGCGGAAGTGCCGGAAGAAGTTCCGGTTCGGCGCAAAGGGAAAAAGATACGCAAGAAGAAGCCGGTAAAGCACGATCGGGAAGAAATCTTTGAGGCCCTCGAAAAGCTTGGGCATGAGCCGTCCTATCACGTTCTCGATGGCCGCACGCAATCACTGCTCTCACTCGCCAAATGCGGCGCCGATTTGATCTTCAACCTGACAGAATCGTATGCGGGCGATGACACCAAGGAGATGCAGGTGGCGGCATTCCTTGATCTGCTCGAGATTCCTTACACCGGCGCCGGACCGCACGCACATATTCTTGCCCAGGACAAATCGATCGCCAAGAAGATGTTCGCCTTTTATGGAATTCAATCCCCTTTCTTCGCGACGGCCTATCGCGGCACCATTGACCACGCACACGACATTTCATTTCCGCTCATCGTGAAGCCCACGTCTGAAGACGGATCCATTGGCATCGATGCGGCTGCCGTAGTGACCAGCGTGAAAGAGTTGATGGAGCGTCTCTCCTACATACAGACGGAATTCGATTCTCCGGCATTGATTGAGGAGTACATTGAAGGACGCGAGATTTATGCCTCCATCCTCGGCAATGACGAGACCGCCCATGCACTTCCACTTGTGGAACTTGATCTTTCGAAGCTTCCGAAGGGCGTGCCGAGGATAGCCAGCCAGGATGTGAAGTTCGAGAAGGACACCGAGGCCTTCAAACTGACGAAATCGGCGATTGCTGAAGACCTCGATGAAGACACGGCAACCAGGCTCACCGAAATCGCGGTCAAGGCCTATCGAGCAGTCGCACTTCGCGATTATGGCCGCATTGACATGCGCTTATCGAGCAAGGGCGAAATTTATGTCATCGAAGCGAATCCGAATCCATGGCTCTCTGGCACGCAGGAGTTCGCCATGGCAGCGAGGAAATCCGGCCTCACCTATGCCCAGATGATCGGAGAGATCGTGGACCTTGCAATGGCTCGGTACGCGTGAAGAATGACAAAAATTCGCGTGAGTAGCCACACGCCCGTCAAGTCAAATGGTAGATGCGAAGCTTGCACGCAAAAGGAAAGCCACAAGAAGGCGGCTGAAAAGAAATGATTGACAGACGAAGTCAAGATCGGACCGACGACCTCCTCCACCCTGTCCCGCCGGTCAATCAATAGCCAGGCTTAGCAATCGCCAGGCTTTGGTTTCGTCTAAGACATCGGCTAGCCGGAAACTGCAATTCTCGAATTCAAACGACGCGGTCCAGGTTGGGTAACTGGCAAGTCGTCACCTACAACTTTCTTGAAACTAGGAATACCTTGCCGTTTCGGAAAATGATTGCCCGTTTTGGCGGCGCCGGGGCGAATCACTGACCAAAACAGGGCTCATCGGCGAGAATACATAAGCGATGGGGAATTGGACGATGTTGGGGAATTCATTTTCGGGCGCGGGCAGTCGGCTGGCGCTCGTAGGCTTGTTCCTCTCGTCGCTCGTTCCCGCTCATCCGCAGTCCAACGCAGGGTACGCTCCAGACCGGTCGCGTCCAATCCGGGAACGCCTGCTTCCCGGGGCTTATCCCG
>Ga0302319_10013259_pt1 | contig 15466 bp, 2 predicted proteins | sample Bog_T0_2_FD_203319 | JGI IMG/M metagenome (GOLD analysis project Ga0302319, IMG submission 203319) | Peat permafrost microbial communities from Stordalen Mire near Abisko, Sweden - Bog_T0_2 | ecosystem: Environmental > Terrestrial > Soil > Wetlands > Peat | place: Sweden: Abisko, Stordalen Mire... | reverse complement strand
CGAGCAGAACCAATCCAGCTCCGCAGATGCGGTGGCCTGGTGCAGGTTCCACGCGCCGTACACCTTTGGTGCCCAGTCGCGGTCGATCAACTCGTCGGTGATGTTGAGCAGGGTCGCATCCTCGACCACGGCGGCCCCGTGTAGCACGCCACGCAGCGGAAGCCCGGTCGCCGTTGCTGATGCCACCAACCGCTCCGCGGTGTCCGCGTCGGCGATGTCGCCGCGCTCCACCACCACATCGGACCCGATCGCGCCGATGAGTTCGATTGTCTCCAGCGCCTTTTGAGTGGGCTCCGAGCGGGAATTGAGGACGATCCGGCCGGCGCCGGCAGCGGCCATCTTCTCGGCGAGGAAGAGCCCGATACCGCCCAGACCGCCGGTGATGATGTAGGAGCCGTCGCGCCGGAAGGCTGGTGCCTGCTCGGGCGGCAGCACCACGCTGCTGCGCCCGGCCTGCGGGATATCGAGGATGAGCTTGCCGGTGTGCTCGGCCGCGCTCATCACCCGAATCGCGGTGGCGGCGTCGGCGAGTGGGTAATGCGTGCTTTCGGGCATCGGCAGCACGCCCTCGGCGGTCAGCCGGTACACCGTGCTCAGCAGCTGGCTGACCTGCCGGGGGTGGCTCACCGACATCACTCCCAGGTCGACGCCCCAGAACGCGAGGTTGCGACGGAACGGGAAGAGGCCCAGCTTGGTGTCGCCGTAGATGTCGCGCTTGCCGATCTCGACGAAGCGGCCGCCAAGCGCGAGCAGTTTGATCCCGGCGAGTTGTGCGGCGCCGGTCACCGAGTTGAGCACGATATCGACGCCGTAGCCGTCGGTGTCGCGGCGGATCTCGTCGGCGAACTCGACGCTGCGGGAGTCGTAGACATGCTCGATGCCCATGCTGCGCAACAAGTCGCGACGCTTCGGGCTGCCGGCAGTGGCGAAGATCTCGGCGCCAGCAGCGCGGGCGATGGCAATAGCGGCCTGGCCGACGCCGCCGGTTCCGGAGTGGATCAGCACCTTGTCGCCTGACCCGATGCGAGCCAGATCGTTCAGGCCGTACCAGGCGGTGGCGTGCGCGGTGGTGACCGCCGCGGCCTGCGCGTCGGTGAGGCCTGACGGCAACGTGGTGGCCAGCTGTGCGTCACAGGTGACGAATGTCGCCCAGCAGCCGCTGGGCGACAGACCCCCGACGTGATCGCCGACCTTATGGTTGGTGACGTCGGATCCCACAGCCGTCACGACACCGGCGAAATCGGTGCCCAGCTGCGGGAGAATCCCTTCGAGGCTCTGGTATCGGCCGAACGAGAGCAGGACATCGGCAAAGTTGATGCTCGATGCGCTGACCGCGACCTCGATCTGTCCGGGACCCGGTGGGACCCGGTCGAAAGCGGCGAACTCCATCGATTGCAGGTCACCAGGCATGCGGATCTGCATGCGCACCCCGTCGCTCTGGTGGTCCGCGATGGTGGTTTGGCGTTCTTCGGGCCGCAGCGGCGCGGGGCACAGGCGGGCCGTGTACCACTCGCCGTTTCGCCAAGCGGTCTCGTCTTCTTCGGGCCCGGAAAGCTGCAGCTGGCGCACCAACTGCTCGACGCTGGTCTGGTCGTCAAGGTCGATCTGGGTGGTCTGCAGGTGCGGGTGCTCGGTACCGATCACCCGGAGCAGGCCGCGGATTCCGCCTTGCTCCAGGTTTGGTTGGTCATCGGACAGCACCACCTGAGCATTCCTCGTAACGACACACAGCCGAGGCGTTTGGCCCATAATTTCTGGCAGTTCGCGGGTGATTCGCACCACATGATGGACGAAGTCAGCGCCACGGACCGGTGACTGATCGTCGGCGCCGTCATTGTGGTCGGTCAGAACGACCACGCCGGTGAAGCTGCCACCGGCGATCAGATCGCGCAGATGTGCGGCTTTGGCCGGGTGGTCGGCATGCAGAGGCCAGGACAGGGTCGTGCATTCGGCCTCGTGCAGCTTGAACGCATCGGTCAACGTCGTCGCCATCAGACCGTTATCAGAGGTGCTGACCAGCAGCCATGTTCCGGTCTCGGCAGCCACGTCGGGCAGCTCCCGCTGCTGCCATTCGACAGTCAGCAGCCGTTCGCCCATCATCCGGGCGCGGTCGCTGCTGGGCGAGAAGCCGGTGCCCATCTGCAGCCCGCGAACCGTGAGCAGCACCGTTCCGTGCTCGTCCAGCACGTCGAGGTCGGCTTCGACGCTGCTGCCTGCGGCCGCGGTAACCCGCGCGTAGCAGTAGCGGGCCGCGTGGGTCATGTGGACCGGGCCGTAGACCCGCAGCTGGCGAACGCCGAGCGGCAAGAGCAGACCGCCGTGGCCTGCGTTCGCAACACTGGGATGCGCCGCAACGGACTGGAAGCAAGCGTCGAGCAGTGCGGGGTGCACGCAGAAGCTGGTTTGCTGTTTGCGGATCACGCTGGGCAGCCCAATCTCTGCCAGCACTGTGCTGCCGGTTTCGTGGGCGGTGTGCGCTGTGGCCAGGCCGGCGAATGCGGGGCCGTAGGTGATACCGCGTTCATCCAGCGCGCCTCGAAGCTCGGCGCCCGTTATCACGCTCGGGTGCGCCGCCAGCAAGGACTCCATGTCGTGCGCGGGTGGCTGGTCCTCGTCGGCGGGGTCCGTCAAGGCGGACAAAACCGCGGTGGCGCGCCGCGTGTGCTCGCCGTCCCGATTCGTCTCCACCGCGAACGTGAGGGCGCCCGGCGTCTCCGCGGTTGCGACGAGGCTGACCTCGGTTTCGCCATCGAGAAGGAGCATCTGCTCGAAGCGGACGTCGCGGACTTCGGACGCGTTGCCGAAGACGGTGCGGGCGGCGATCAGTGCCATCTCGCAGTACGCAGCACCCGGCAGGGCAGCCGCGCCGTGCACCAGGTGATCGGCCAGCCACGGCAACGCGTCGGTGCCGATGTCGGCCTGCCAAACGTGCCGCTCCGGTTCCTCGGGCAGGCGCACATGCGGGCCCATCAGCGGGTGCACCGCGATGCTGGTGCCGGTTGAGCTCGAACCCTGACCGTCGCGGGTCAGGAACAACGTCTTGTGCGCCCAGGTCGGCAACGGCGCGTCCAGCAGCCGACCGCTGGGGTAGAGCACGGCGAAGTCGACAGCGGCACCGGTGGCGTACAAATCGCCGAGTAAACCGCGCAGCCCGTGCGGCAGCGGCTGCTCGCGCCGCATCGCGGCGAGAGCGGCTACCGACATGTCGAGGCTTCGCGCGGTCTGGTCCACGGCGTGGGTCAGCAGCGGGTGCGGTGCCAATTCCGCGAAAACCCGGTAGCCATCTTCCAGCGCCGCCTGCACCGCCGCGGCGAACCGCACCGTGTGACGCAGATTTTCCACCCAGTAGCCGGCGTCGCAGTAAGGCTCCTCGCGCGGGTCGAACAGGGTTGCCGAGTAGTACGGGACCTCCGGCGTCAACGGGCTGATCTCTTCGAGGGCGTCGTAGAGTTCGTCCAGGATCGGGTCGACCTGCGGCGAGTGCGATGCCACGTCGACGGCGATCTCGCGGGACATCACCTCGCGCTGTTCCCACACGGCAACCATCTCGCGAACGGTCTCCCTTGCGCCACCGATCACGGTGGACTGCGGAGAGGCCACCACCGCAACCACGGCGTCGTTGATTCCACGCGACATCAGTTCCGAAAGTACCTGCTGGGCAGGCAATTCCACGGACGCCATGGCGCCCGTACCGGCGATACGGGTCATCAGTTTCGAGCGGCGGCAAATGACGCGCACCCCGTCTTCGAGCGAGAGCGCTCCCGCGACGACGGCCGCGGCGGACTCGCCGAGCGAGTGTCCGATGACCGCGCCGGGGCGCACGCCGTACGACTTCATCGTTGCGGCCAGTGCCACCTGCATGGCGAACAGGGTGGGCTGTACCCGGTCGATACCCGTCACCTTCTCCGGTGCGGTCAACGACTCGGTCACCGAGAATCCGGATTCACCGGCGATCAGTGGTTCTATCTCGGCGATGGTTGCGGCGAACACGGGCTCGTTGGCCAGCAGGTCGGCGCCCATCGCAGCCCACTGCGAACCTTGGCCGGAGAAAACCCACACGGGACCCTTGTCGTCGCCGCCCACCGCTTCCTGGTAGGGATGCTCGTCGCCGGCGACCTCTCGCAGCGCCTCGACCAGCTCCGGGATGCCGCCGGCCAGTACTGCTATGCGCACCGGGCGGTGCGCGCGCCGGCGGGCAAGGGTGTAGGCCAGACTCGGCGCAGCCAGTGTCGATGCGTGCGCCTCGACCCAGTCGGCGAGCCGCCTAGCGGTGTCACGTAGGCCGTCGGCCGAGCTCGCCGACAGCGGGTAAAGCAGCGTGCCGTCCAGCCCGGGCGTGATGTCCGAGCCGTTTCGCGAAATCGGCTGGGGGGCTTGTTCGATAATCGCGTGCACGTTGGTTCCGGACATGCCGTACGAGGACACCGCCGCCCGTCGTGGTTGGCCATCGTCCGTCGGCCACGGCGTAATGTCCTGCGCCACAAAGAGGCCCGTTTCAATCTGGGCCATTTCGTCAGGCATTTCGGTGAAGTGCAAATTCTTCGGAACCACGCCATGCTGTACGGCCAGGATCGCCTTCATCATCCCGAGTGCACCGGCGGTCGCCTGAGTGTGCCCGAAATTGGTCTTTACCGACCCGAGCACGACGGGGTGGTCCTTGCCGTATACCTCGGCAAGGCTTGCGTATTCGATCGGGTCGCCGATGGGGGTGCCGGGGCCGTGGGCCTCGACCATCCCGACGGTGCCGGGGTCCACGTCCGCCACCTGCAGCGCCGCGCGGTAAACGGCGCTCTGCGCGCGTGCCGACGGCGTCACGATATTCACGGTGTGACCGTCTTGGTTGGCGGCGGTGCCACGCACGACAGCCAGAATCCGGTCGCCGTCGCGCTGCGCGTCGGGCAGCCGCTTGAGCAACAGGACGACGCAACCTTCGCCGGACACGAAGCCGTCGGCCTTGATGTCGAACGCATGGCAGGCGCCGCTGGGTGAGAGCATGCCCGCCGCCGACCCCGAAGCCAATCTCCGCGGTTCCAACTGCACGTAGACGCCGCCGGCCAGGGCGAGGTCACTTTCGCCGTCGTTCAGGCTGCGGCAGGCCTGGTGGATGGCAAACAAGCCAGACGAGCAGGCGGTGTCTACGGTGACCGCCGGACCGTGCACCCCGAGCGCGTAGGCCACCCGCCCGGACGCCATGCACGAATTGGTGCCGGTGTTTCCGTAGGGCCCCTCGAGAGCGTGGGCATCGGTGTGCACGAATTCGTAGTCGCAATGCGTCGAACCCACGAACACGCCGGTGGATTCGGCGAGCGTCTCCCGAGAGAGCCCGCCGTGCTCCATGGCTTCCCAGGAGGTCTCCAGCAGCAGGCGCTGCTGCGGATCCATCGCCGTGGCTTCTGCTTCACCGATCCCGAAGAAATCGGCATCGAAGTCGGCGACGTTGTCCAGGAAAGCGCCCCACTTGCACGACGACATGCCAGGCACGCCCGGCTCGGGGTCGTAGAACTCTTCGGCACTCCAGCGGTCGTCGGGAATCTCGGTGACGAGGTCGTCCCCACGGAGCAACGCGTCCCAGAACAGATCGGGGGAGTTGATGCCCCCCGGCAGCCGGCACGCCATCCCTATGACAGCAACCGGGGTAACGCCTGCCCTACCCACTAGATCCTTCACCTCTCGACGCCTATCCTCAAAGTCCTATCACTGCTCCAAGGTCTTATCAGTGCTTCGAGAAACTTCGCTGAATTTTTAGTGCGAGCCGCGCACTTCGCGCCGCACATACAACCCACCGACCCCCGCAATCGAAGCCACCCGTTGAGAACTTGGCGCCGATCAGAAGAGTAGTCGCTCGGCCCGTCCCTCGTGGAAAAATCGTGCTGACGTACAAAAAATTAACAACGCTCAGATGGCCGGCAGGTGGATGCCCGGAGTGACTGACTGATCAATCAACAGTTTCGGGTCGCTGCGGCAGCGTCTTGGCAGCGTCTTGGGGACGTTAAAGGCAGTGGTAGAGGGGCTTTCGCCCAGGCCAATCCGCGGTTTTGGTATTATTTCCGGCGAAGCGTGGTGGCGGTACGCCGGTTTGGGGACCGGTTGTGACCCGGCCCCGCGTGATGGGGGAATGTAACAGCGAGTTGTCGGTAATAGCGCCCGGAATGTTACAAAAATCACATAGCTAAAGTGCCTATCCTGGAGAAGTCCAGGCAGGTGCTATTAAACGCGCATCTAACTACGCGGCGCCGGTTATGCGCCGGTGATGTAAATGAGATCCATCATAGGTGCCAACGCGAATCCCCGTGGCGAAACGACTGAACTTCGGCCGCGGTGTCTGGCAAAGGTGTCTAGCAAACAAATGCGGCCCCGCCGTCCGCCCGCTTCCGCTCGGTGACAAGTGGTTTTCAGGGAGACGTCGTCGCGGCGGTACGCACAACGCTGCGGCCCTCGGCGGCGCGCACATAGACGGATTTCATCGCAGCCAAATACTGCGTCACAGAGTCGTCGGCGACGGGATTGTCCGGAAGAAAAACCGTCACCGAAGTCTCGTCCGGAAGCCGATTGACCCACAGGCAGACGCGCGCCGGGACCCCGCCGTCCTCGTACATCCCGGCTTTCAACCTGTCCAAATCCGCGGTGACGAAGGCGGACAGGGGAGCGACACCCGCGTCAAGGAACGACAGAATCGGAAAACCCGCTTGAATCTGCGGCTGATCAAGCCACGGGGCCAACTCCAAGACCCGTTCAAACGGCACCTTAGCCAGCCCGGTACCCGCGTCAAAGGAAGCCTGCGCGGCGGCGACCGTTTCAGCGAACGACGGGCGAATCGGGATGGTGAGCGGAACGTGGCCGACGAACCAGCCGGTGGTGATGAACTCCGCGGGAGTCGCCCGGATGTCAATCGGCGTGATCCCGCAATACGTCTCGGTGCTGGTCAATTCGTGCTCCGTGAGTGCGCCGCAGGCGAACACCCCGCCAGAAAACCGCGCGCCCGCGCGTACACAAGCGGCTTCGAACTGGGCGGTCTGTGCGGCGTTCAACAGCTGCACGGTGCGCAGTGTGCCACTGGAAGTGGGTGACGTTGTGTCACCCAGTGGCAACGGGAAGGGCGGAAGCGCGCCCGCGTTGTTCTCAAAGAACTCGATCCAGGCCGCAATCTCTGGCGATTCCAACGTCAGGGAAGACGTGTATTCATGCTGCCGCACACAGTGCGCGTCATAGCTGCCCGCATCGGGCAGTGCAATGGGAGCGCCACCATCTATCAGCGTGTCGTACATCGCCTGGATCTCGTGGAATAGCCCGAGGATGAACATCACGTCGACATGCAGATGGTCCACACTCACGCAGACGGTGAAGTGGTCGCCACGCTGAATGATGGCGAACCTGAAGCAATCCCACTCCAGCGGGCTCGGCGTGCTCAATACGTAGTTCTGCCACTCCTTCGGTGTCAACTCGCCAACACCGACGGGATCCAGTGCGATATCGCGCGGGTCCGCGATGGTGTGCCGGTCGATACCGCCGACATCGTTGAATTCAAACCAGCTCCGAAAGGTGTCGTGCCGGCGAAGGTAGGAGTTGATGACATAGGTCATCGCGCGAACGTCGCATTGGCCGGGGATGTCCCAGGCGGCAATGCCCAACCGTGACATATTGAGCCCGCGCGCCAAGTGATCGCGATAGTTACGCAGATGTCGGGCTTGGATGTAGCTAGGTGGCACAGCGCTTATCGGAGCTTGCCGGGCTTTTTCCAAAGATGCGGACGAGAAGCGCCACTGGACGACTGAGCCCGGGGCCGGCGCCCAACTATCGACGGTTGCCAACGCGACCTTGCCGACTGCGACCATCATGCTCCTTCCCGTCGCTCCCAGGGGTCCTGAAATGCGTATTCAGGCCCGGTTTTGAATCCTTTGGTAGCGGGTTAGCAGGTCGCGGACGCCTCCTCAACGGGCGCCAGTTTCTCGCACAGGTAGTCAGCCAATTCCCGCACGGTCGTGACGTCAGTGGAGCCGCAGCGTATCCCAGTTTCCGTTTCGAGGCGCGTACGCAGTTCGAGGTTACCTAATGAATCGAGTCCGTACTCGGAAAGTGGCCGATCTGGGTCGGCAGTTCGACGCAGAATCAGAGTGACCTGTTCGGAGATCAAGCGCCGAAGTCGTGCAGGCCATTCGTCGAGAGGCAGCTCCATGAGTTCGCTGCGGAATTTGGTGTTGTCCGGGCGATTCTGACCAATGGATCGGAAATCCTCGGCGAATTGACTTCGTTGTGCCAACGCGGTCAGCCAGGGCGAACCGATAATCGGGGCGTAGCCGCTGTATGCGCGGTTGTGGCGCAGCAGTGACTCGAACGCGTAGGCGCCCTCGTCGGGATCGATCATCGTGGTGTCGCCGCCTTCGGCGAGGCCGGCGCCACGGCCGATCTCGGCCCAGGCTCCCCAGGCGATTGCGGTGGCCGGCAGGCCCTGTGCGCGTCGCCAGTGGGTGAAGGCGTCCAGCCAGCTGTTGGCGGCGGCGTAGGCGCCCTGACCTGGCGAGCCCAGCAAGGCGGCGGCGGAGGAGAACGAGCAGAACCAGTCCAACGGCTGGGTTGCGGTGGCCCGATGCAAATTCCACGCGCCATGGACTTTGGGCGCCCAGTCCCGGTCGATCAGCTCGTCGGTGATGTTGGTCAAGGTGGCGTCCTCGACCACCGCGGCGGCATGCAGTACGCCGCGCAGCGGAAGCCCGCTGGCGGTTGCCGCCGCGACCAGCCGCTCAGCCGTGTCGGCGTCGGCGATGTCGCCGCACTCGACCACAATGTCGGAGCCGGTGGCCCGGATGAGTTGGATTGTCTCCAATGCCATTTGACTGGGCTGAGAGCGGGAGCTGAGCACGATCCGGCCGGCGCCGGCTCCACCATTTGCAGAAGCCATCTTGTCGGCCAGGAATAGTCCGAGGCCGCCGAGGCCGCCGGTGATGATGTAGGAGCCGTCGGGGCGGAAGACCTCGACCTGCTCGGGTGGCAGCACCACGCTGCTGCGGCCAACGTGCGGGATGTCGAGGATGAGCTTGCCGGTGTGCTCGGCAGCGCTCATCACCCGAATCGCATTGGGCGCCTGGGCAAGTGGGTAATGTGTGCTTTCTGGCATCGGCAACGTGCCGTCGGCGGTCAGCCGGTAGACGGTGGTTAACAATTCCCGCATCTGGGCGGGATGGGTGACCGACATCAATCCCAGGTCGACGGCGTGGAACGTGAGGTTGCGCCGGAACGGGAACAGTCCCATCCGGGTGTCGCCGTAGATGTCCCGCTTGCCGATTTCGACGAACCGCCCGCCGAAGGACAACAGGTCGATTCCGGCGGTTTGAGCCGCGCCGGTCAGGGAGTTGAGCACGATGTCGACGCCGTACCCGTCCGTGTCACGACGGATCTGCTCGGCGAACTCGATGCTGCGTGAGTCGTAGACATGCGTAATTCCCATGCCGTGCAGGAGCTCTCGCCGCTGTTGGCTGCCGGCGGTGGCGAAGATCTCGGCGCCGGCGGCGCGGGCGATCGCGACCGCAGCCTGGCCGACGCCGCCGGTTGCGGAGTGGATCAGCACCTTGTCGCCGGCCCTGATGCGGGCCAGATCGTTCAGGCTGTACCAGGCGGTCGCGTGCGCGGTGGTCACCGCCGCGGCCTCGGCGTCAGTCAGGCCCGGTGGCAGCGTCGTGGCCAGCCGGGCGTCACAGCTGACAAACGAGCCCCAACACCCGTCGGAGGACATGCCGCCGACGTGGTCGCCGACCTGATGATCGACGACGTCGGGTCCGGTGGCGGTCACGACGCCGGCGAAATCCGTCCCCAGCCGCGGCAGTTGTCCGTCGAAAGACGGGTAGCGGCCGAAGGCAACCAAGACATCGGCGAAGTTGATGCTGGAGGCGTTGACCGCGACTTCGATCTGCCCGGGGCCAGGCGGAATACGTTCTGCCGCAGCCAGTTCCATGGTTTGCAGATCCCCGGGCGTGCGGATCTGCAGGCGCACGCCGTCTTGGCCATGGTCGACGATGACGGTTTCCCGCTCTTCGGGGCGCAGCGGACCCGGGCACAAACGGGCGGTGTACCACTTGTTGCCGCGCCACGCCGTCTCGTCTTCTTCGGAATCGGCCAACAGCTGGCGGGCCAGCTGCTCGGCGTCGGTCTGCTCGTCGACGTCGATGTGCGTGGTGCGCAGGTAGGGGTGCTCGGCGCCGATCACCCGCAGCAGGCCACGCAGGCCGCCTTGTTCGAGGTTGACGGTGTCGGTGGCCAGGACTGTCTGCGCGCCCCTGGTGAGGGCGTGCAGCCGGGGCGCCTCGCCCGAGACCTCCGGCAGTTCGCGTGCGATGCGTACCACGTGCTGGACGTAATCACTGTCCAGACCGGCGCTCTCGTTATCGGGGCCGCCGTTGCTCGGCGATGCCAGCAGCACCACGCCGGTAAACCCACGGTCGTCGAGCTGATTGCGCAGCCGCTCGGCATTGGCCGAATGGTCGGCGCGCAGAGACCAGTGCATGGTCGTGCATTCCGCCCCGTGCAACTTCAGCGCGTAGGTCAAATCCGTAGCCAGCGGGTCCGGGGCATCTGGAAGGGCATCGGAGAAACTGATCAGCAGCCAGGTTCCTGCCCCGGCTTTAGCCTTTTGCGGGTCCTGTTCGGGCAGCTCGCTTTGTTTCCATTCGATGGTCAGCAGCCGTTCGCCCAGTTGGCGATCGCGGTCGGCGCTCTCCGAGAACCCGGTGCCCATCAGCAGCCCGCGCACAACCAGCAGGACGGTGCCGTGCTCGTCCAGCACGTCGATATCGGCCTCGACGTTGGTGCCGCCCGCGGTCACGCGGGTGTAGCAGTACCGGGCGTTGCGGGTGGAGCCGTAGGCGCGCAGCCGCTGCACACCCAACGGCAACAGCAGGCCGCCATTACCCAGCAGCTGGACCGCGGGATGCGCCGCAACGGACTGGAAGCAGGCGTCGAGCAGCGCCGGATGCACGCAATAGCTGGCTTGCTGCATCCGGATCGAACTCGGCAGGCCGACCTCGGCCAATACCGCGCTGATCGCGCCTTCCGCGACATGCGCGGCGGCCAGGCCGGTGAAGGCTGGACCGAACTGAATTCCGCGCTGTTCGAACCAGTCCCGCAGCTCATCGCCCGCACGGCGACACGGATGCGCTGAAAGCAGGGCAGCGATGTCCCGCGTCGGTGGCGCGGCTTCGTCGGTTACGGCGTGCAGCGCCGCCGAGGCTCGCCGCACCTTTTCGCCTTGTTGCGCCGTCTCGACGACGAATGGGGCGAGGCCGGGAGCCGTTACCGACGCGACAGCGCCGACGGTGGTGTCGTCGTCCAGCAGCAGTAAATCCTCGAACCGGATATCGCGCACTTCGGACGCCTCGCCGAGGACGGTCCGAGCCGCGGCCAAGGCCATCTCGCAGTAGGCGGCACCGGGAAGCGCGGCCACGTTGTGTATCTGGTGGTCGCCCAGCCACGGCAGTGCCGCGGTGCCGACCTCGGCCTGCCAGGCGTGCCGCTCCGGCTCCTCCATCAGCTGAACATGCGATCTCAATAGCGGGTGCACCGCAACGGTATTGGCAGTGTGTGAGTGCCGGCCCGTGCTGTCGGGCTCGAGCATCAGGCGCCGTTTGGTCCACGCCGGCAGTGGCGCGTCCACGAGCCGCCCGGTGGGGTAGAGCGCCGAGAAGTCCACCGCGGCGCCCGCGCCGTGCAGCTCGGCCAGCAGTTCGCGCAGCCCGTGCGGCAGTGGTTGCTCGCGCCGCATCGCGGGCACAGTGGCGACCGGGATCTCGAGACTCGTGGCGGTCTGCTCGACGGCGCGAGTCAGCAGCGGGTGCGGTGATAGCTCGCCGAACACCCGATAGCCGTCTTCGAGGGCGGCCCGGACGGCAGCCGAGAATCGCACGGCGTGCCGCAGGTTGTCCGCCCAGTAACGGGCATCGCACTCTGGCCGTTCGCGCGGGTCGAACAGCGTCGCAGAGTAGTAGGGAAAATCTGGCTCCATCGGTGTGAGATCGGTCAACAACTGTGACAGTTCATCCAGGATCGGATCGACCTGCGAGGTGTGCGAGGCCACGTCGACGGCCACCTCGCGGGCCATGATTTCGCGCGCTTCCCACGCCTGGACGAGGTCGCGCACCGTATGGGTCGCGCCGCCGATCACGGTGGACTGCGGCGAAACCACCACGGCGACCACGACGTCCGTGACGCCGCGACTCGTCAGTTCCTCGCGGACCTGCTGGGCCGGCAGTTCCACCGACGCCATCGCCCCGGAACCAGCGATCGTGGACATCAGCCGCGAACGGCCGCACACCACGCGCACCCCGTCGTCCAGGGACAGCGCTCCGGCGACGACGGCCGCCGCCACCTCGCCGAGTGAGTGGCCGATGACCGCGCCAGGGCGGACGCCGTAGGACTTCATGGTGGCCGCGAACGCGACCTGCATGGCGAACAGGGTCGGCTGTATCCGGTCGATACCGGTCACCACTTCGGCAGCCGTCATCGCTTCGGTCACCGAAAACCCTGATTCCCGCGCGATCAGCGGCTCCACCTCGGCGATGGTCGCGGCGAAGGCCGGTTCATTGGCCAGCAGATCCGCGCCCATCGACACCCACTGCGAGCCTTGTCCGGAGAACACCCACACCGGCCCTCGGTCGTCTTGGCCCACCGCGGGTTGGTACGGGGTGTCGCCGTCGGCGACCGCACGCAGCGCCCCGACCAGTTCGGTGTTGTCGGCGGCGAACACGCCGGTGCGCACCGGCCGGTGCCCACGCCGGCGGGCCAGCGTGTATGCCAGGTCCGAGGCCAGCACCGGCTCGGAGTCGGCACGGCCGTCGATCCAGTCGGCCAACCGGCGCGAGGTCTGGCGCAGCGCCTCGGCCGAGGTGGCCGACAGCGCGAACATCAGCGGGAGGGCCGACACGTTTGGGTCGGGCCCGTTGCGCGGCGTACTGGTCTGCGGGGCTTGCTCGAGCACGGCGTGCACGTTGGTGCCCGACATTCCGTACGACGAGACCGCCGCCCGTCGGGGCGCCCCGTCGTCCTCGCTGGGCCACGGCGTAACCTGTTGCGGCACAAAGAGTCCGGTCTTGATCTGGGCAAGATCGTCGGGAAGCCGGGTGTGGTGCACCATCGGTGGCACGACGCCATGCTGCAGCGACAGGATCGCCTTGATCATCCCGACCGTTCCGGCAGCGGCCTCGGTATGGCCCAGGTTGCTCTTGGCCGACCCGAGTGCGCAGGCCCGGTCAATGCCGTAAACCTGTGCCAGGCTGGCGAATTCGATCGGGTCGCCAACCGGGGTGCCGGTGCCGTGTGCCTCGATCATGCCGACGGTGGCCGGGTCGACGCCGGCGGCATCCAGGGAAGCCCGATATGACGCCACCTGTGCATCCAGGGAAGGGGTCGAAATGGTCTCGGTGCGACCGTCTTGATTCGTTGCCGTGCCGCGCAGCACCGCAAGAACCCGGTCGCCGTCGCGCAGCGCGTCGGGCAGCCTCTTGAGCATCAGGACCGCGCAGCCCTCGGAACGGACGAACCCGTCGGCGCCGACGTCGAATGTGTGGCAGCGCCCGGTGGGGGAGAGCATGCCCTGTGCCGAAGCTGACACGTACACCCGCGGTTCCAAGATGACCATGGCGCCACCCACCAGGGCGAGGTTGCTCTCACCGTCGTGCAGGCTGCGGCAAGCCAGATGCGCCGCAAGCAGACTCGACGAACATCCCGTGTCCATCGTCATGGAGGGGCCGTTCAGTCCCATCGCGTACGACACCCGCCCGGAGGCCATGCTGGGCGCGGTTCCGGTGAACCCGTAGGCGCCGTCGAGTGCACCCGCGTCGCTGGTGAGAAATGCGTAATCGTCGTGGCAGACACCGACGAAGACGCCAGTCAGCGAGCCCGTCAGCGATTTCGGTGCCAGGCCGGCATGCTCCACGGCCTCCCACGAGGTTTCCAGCAGCAACCGGTGCTGCGGATCGATCGCGGTGGCTTCCCGTTCGTTGATGGCGAAGAACTCGGGGTCGAAGTCCGCCACGCCGTCGAGGAACCCACCCCACCGCGACACCGACCGGCCCGGCACGCCTGGTTCGGGGTCGTAGTATTCGTCCGCATCCCAACGGTCGGCGGGGATTTCGGTGATCAGATCTTCGCCTTGCAATAGCGCTTGCCACAGGCGGTCAGGGGAGTCGATGCCGTTGGGCAGCCGACACGCCATGCCGATGACAGCAACCGGCGTCACGGGCGTCGTCTTGTGCACGCTTCCCACCTCTTCGTGCGGTGCCGCGGCGACACCGCGATATCGCACCCAAGTAACCTGAGCGAAATGTTCAAACCGATCTCCTAAAACCGACGATGAACAGCTGTGTAGCCTAGCTCGGATCGATTGTCCGCATAGGCGAAACCGTGCGGACGTACGCAAAATCACTTGCCTGCGCGAGCAGACGCAAAAGCCCCCAAAACGGGGCGTTTTTGGGGGCTTTTGCGTCTGGTCGCGCTCACAGCTAGCGTCGTGAAATGCGAACCAGGGTCGCCGAAATGCTCGGTGTCGAGTTCCCCATCTGCGCTTTCAGCCACTGCCGAGACGTCGTGGCCGCCGTGACCAACGCCGGCGGGTTCGGCGTCCTCGGCGCGGTGGGGCACAGCCCCGAACGGCTGCGTAACGAGCTGACCTGGATCGACGAGGAGACCGGCGGAAAGCCATACGGCCTCGACCTGCTCTTGCCGCCAAAGTACGTCGGCGCGGAGGAGGGCGGGATCGATGCCAAGCAGGCCCGGTCGCTGCTGCCCGCCGAACACCTGGCATTCGTCGACGACTTGCTCGCCCGCTACGGCATCGCAGCGTCCACCGAACCGGCGCGTAATTCGCCCGCGGGCGGGCTCAACATCTCGCCCAAAGGCTACGAGCCGCTCGTCGAAGTTGCCTTCGCACACAACATTCGGCTGATCGCCAGCGCGCTTGGATCGCCGCCGGTAGACCTCGTCGAGCGTGCCCACGACCACGATGTGCTGGTGGCCGCGCTGGCCGGCAAGACGGAACACGCGCGACGGCATGCGGCTGCGGGTGTCGATCTGATCGTCGCGCAGGGCACCGAGGCCGGCGGCCACACCGGCGAGGTGGCGACCATGGTCTTGGTGCCCGAAGTGGTGGACGCGGTGGCACCGGTCCCGGTGCTGGCCGCCGGGGGTATCGCCCGCGGTCGCCAGATCGCGGCGGCCCTGGCGCTGGGTGCCGAGGGCGTGTGGTGCGGGTCGGTATGGCTGACCACCGAAGAGGCCGAGACATCGCCCGCGGTCAAGGACAAGTTCCTGGCCGCCAGCTCGTCGGACACGGTGCGGTCCCGGTCGCTGACGGGCAAGCCGGCGCGGATGCTGCGCACCGCCTGGACCGACGAGTGGGACGGGCCCGACAGTCCAGGGCCCCTCGGAATGCCGCTACAGACCGCGCTGGTCAGCGAATCCCAGCTGCGCATCGGCAAAGCCGCCG
>Ga0302319_10013257_pt1 | contig 15466 bp, 13 predicted proteins | sample Bog_T0_2_FD_203319 | JGI IMG/M metagenome (GOLD analysis project Ga0302319, IMG submission 203319) | Peat permafrost microbial communities from Stordalen Mire near Abisko, Sweden - Bog_T0_2 | ecosystem: Environmental > Terrestrial > Soil > Wetlands > Peat | place: Sweden: Abisko, Stordalen Mire... | reverse complement strand
CGGCATTCATCTGCAGAACCTTCGACCGGTCACCGGGAAGCACGCGGTTCAGGAAAGCCTCGTGCGTGCCGGCGAAGCAGGTCTTTTCGATATCGAAAATCCGGTAAAGCTCATCTGACCATCGCACCTTATTACTGGTGATGTCATACCGCCAGCTTCCCAGCCTGGCGACCCGATGGGCCTCCGCGAGATCATCTTCACGCTGGCGCAATTCCTCCTCCGCCTGCTTGTGACCGGTGATATCGCGAAATGTCCAGATGCGTCCGTAATAGGCGCCGTCAGTCCTTTTGACTGGGGAAGTGTGGCGGTCGAAAACCCTTCCATCTTTCAACAGGATCTCTTCGCGGGAAACGAGATCCCGATGTTCGTATAAATAACGAACCCGATCAAGGAACTGCTGTCCATCCACGATGCGATCCACCACCGACATCAACACAGGCTCGTCCGAGCGTGCAGCCACAAGTTCAGCGGAGATGCCCCACATTTCCACAAAGCGCCGGTTGAAGGAGATGATATTTGCGTTTGCATCCACCGTGAGGATGCCATCGATCAAAGCCTCGCTCTGGGCTTCCAGCAGCAGTTTCTGAAAGCGTGTTTCTTCCACGTTCCGTTTACGTTCGGCGCGCAGCCGGTTCTCTTCCAGCGCATGGTCCACTGCGTGTCCCAGCCGTGCAAGGCGATCCTTGAGCAAATAATCTGTCGCGCCGTGTTTCATGGCTTCCACGGCCACATCCTCACCCACCGTTCCGGAAACCAGTATGAACGGAATGTTCAAGCCGCTCTCGTGTAAAAGCTTCGCCGCCCGCAGACCGTCGAATTCCGGCATCGAATAATCGGAAATAACAATCTCAGGCGCTTCTTTCAGCCCTGCCAGGAAATCTTCCTCGAGTTCCACCCGCTTCCATTGCGGATCAAATCCGGCGCGGCGCAGTTCCCCCAGCAAGATAGCGGCATCGTCAGGACTGTCCTCGACGATCAGGACGTGCAGGGGTTTTTTCATGGTTATTCGACAGCCGGCGGCTGGTTGAGGAGCAGCCAGTACATCCCCAGGTTCTGGACGGCAGCGACAAACTGATCGAGGCCCACAGGCTTCACAATGTAGCTGTTTGTTCCGAGGTCGTAGCTTTCGACCACGTCATTCTGCTCCTTGGAAGACGTCAGGACCACCACCGGGATTTTCTTCGTGATGGGATCGCTTTTGATGCGCTTCAACACTTCCAAGCCGTCCACCTTCGGGAGTTTAAGGTCCAGCAGGATGACCTTCAGCCCATTTCCAGCCTTGCGCCCGGCGAACTCCTCCTCGCAGAAAATGAAGTCGAGTGCTTCCTGACCGTCGCGGGCAACCTGGATGCGGTTGACGATTTTCCCCTTGCGCAACGCATGCAAGGTCATCTCCAGGTCGTCCGGATTGTCCTCCACCAGCAGGATTTCAATTTCATTCATAGTTACTTCCTCTCTCCCAGTGTGAACCGGAAAATCGCACCCCTGCCTTTTTCGGCCTCCGCCCATACACGACCTCCGTGGCGGTGTATCACGCGTTGTACAATAGCAAGACCCACGCCTGTGCCTTCAAATTCTTCCGCGCGGTGGAGCCGTTGAAACACCCCAAAAAGCTTGTGCGCATATTTCATGTCAAATCCCGCCCCATTATCGCGCACATAGTAAATATTTTCGCGGTTGCCGGATTCGCAGCCGGTTTCGACAAGGGCACCCCCGCATCCGCGCGTATATTTGATCGCATTGGAGAGCAGGTTGACCCAGACCTGCTTGAGCAGCGCGGGATCGCCCCAGCAATCCGGCATCACACCGGCCTGGATGTCGATCTGGCGTCCCTTGCGCTCCGGGGCGAGGTCGTCGAGGACATTTTGCACAAGCTGCGCCATGTTCACCTCCTGCCGTTTCAAGGGTTGCCGGCCCAGACGGGAGAAGGCCAGAAGATCATCAATCAATTGCCCCATTTTAATGGCGGCATTCCGGATGCGTTCAAGATACCGTGCGGCTTCCGCCGGGAGTTGGGATCCAAATTCATCGACCACCATTCCCGCGAATCCATTCACCGCCCGCAACGGTGCGCGCAGATCGTGCGACACCGAGTAGGAAAACGCTTCCAGCTCCTTGTTGGCCACCTCCAACTGTGCGGTGCGCTCGACCACGCGCTTCTCGAGTTCCGTATTAAGCAGACGAACTTTCTCCTCAGCTTCCTTGCGTTCGGTAATATCCCTCACCACCTTGGAGGCGCCGACGACGTTCCCACGGTCGTCCTTGATCGGAGAGACTGTGACCGAGGCATCGATCAATTTTCCGTCCTTTCTCCGGCGGACCGTCTCGAAATGCTCCACTCGTTCGCCCTGTCTGATGCGACCCAGGATCAACGCCTCATCGTCGATGTGGTCGGGCGGGATGAGCCGGGTGATGGAATTTCCGACCATCTCTTCCGCGGAATATCCGAACATCCTCTCCGCCCCCACATTCCAACTGGTGACAACGCCGTCCAGGTCCTTTCCAATGATGGCATCGAAGGACGATTCCACGATGGCGGCCAGCAGTACACCGGCGGCTTCCGCGCGTTTGCGCGCGGTGATGTCCCGCAGTATGACCGTGAAAATTTTCTCTCCCCCCGCTGTTATCTGGGAAATGGATGCCTCGATGGGGAACTCCTCCCCGTCCGCACGCAATCCGCTGAGCGCGCCGAGCGAGTGCATGGAACGCGAGGTGACGCCGGTTTTCCCGAAATCGCCGACATGATGCCGGTGCTGCTCCCGGAAGCGTTGCGGGATAAACCGGTCGAGGGACCGCCCCATGGCTTCCGCGGCAGGACAGCGGAACATGCTCCCGGCAGCGGCATTGAAAAGCAATATCCGCTGGCTGCTGTCCACGCTGATGATTGCATCCATCGCGGAATTGACGATGCCACTCATACGTTCCTCGCTTTGCCGGGTCGATTCATGGCTTGCCGCGAGTTCCGCGGTGCGCTCCCGCACGCGCGCCTCAAGCTGCTCACGGGAATTGCGCAATGCTTCCTCCGCCTCCCGGCGAATCGTGATGTCGCGATTCGCCTCGATTACATAGGCCCGGGCCTCTTCACGGATCAGCACCATGCGGGTCTCCACCGTGATCGTCCGGCCGTCCCTGGTCGTATGCTCCAGCACTCCCTCCCACGCACCCTCCCTATCCAGGGCACTCAAGAAACCCGCGACGCCGATGGCAGTCCTGGTTTTCAAAAGCGCGTTGCTCTCCCGCCCCAAGGCCTCTTCACGCGGAATGCCGTAGACTCGCTCGGCTCCGCGGTTCCAAAAAGTAATGGCGCCTTCCCAATCCCAGACCAGTATCGCATCGTAGGTCTGATCGATGATAGCCGCTTCGCGCCTGCCAGCCAAGGCGCTGGCGCCGGCCCTGCGCAGCGCAGCCTGCATCGCCCCCCCCAGAGCAGTGATGCCAAGGCCCGTGCACACATATAGAGCCATGCCCGTGTATTCATGTCACCCATGCAGGGCGAGACTGCCGCGGGGATCCAGCAGGAAATAATCTGAAAAAATAGCGCCTATGACAACCACCACGAGTGCAGGGCCAAAACCAGCGAACCACGCTGTGAACAGGATGGCTACGAACAGGGTCGCAAAAGGAAATTCTGTGCCAAGGAGCGGGTCGAGCAGCAGCCTGACCGCTATCGCCAGGGCGATACTGATGACGGCACAGCCATAACGCACCGCGAAAGAGTCCCCCTTGAACGCCATGTTACAACTCCCCCCTGGTAGCATCAAGCATCCAACCTGCAAGCACCGCAACCCCGATAGCAAGCACACTACCGCCGGCAATTTTTGCAACTGCATTTGACTGCAATGCCCCAGCAGTTTTCATAAGAACAACACTAACACCAATGAATAAATTCGTGCTACGCCTCGATAGTAAATTTCCCTACAAAATTGTCAATGCAATTAAAGTATTCTGAAATTCCAAAAACCGCATTCAACTTCCAGCCAATGTTGCGGATATTGCATTCAATATTCGATTTATTTCGGATAGGTGAAAACACCCAGACTCCTTCCACGAGACCGGCCTTTCGCATCGCCGGCGCTGATCCGGCCTGCATAGCGCCAATTCAAATAGCGCATCCGTTTCGCCATGGTTCCCGCGCTCATGCCTGAGAACCCGTCAGCGCAAGGCAGCCGGATTTTCACCGCGTAGCCGCTGCGGTCGCGGCTTTGAACTTCGCCGAACAGAAAGACTGCGTGTGGAAGCCTTTTTAGGCAGCGTGGCGCCCTCATGCCAGATCCCTTTAACCAAGATGCAACGATCACATACCGGGGTTCCGCGCTCGCCCCTGTTTAGTATCGCGATCAGCGCGTCAACTGCCGCCGATCCGGTAGCCAGGCGGTTTTCATCGACTCCGCTGCAAGCATCACCTTTAGCAACGGAATCAAGGGTATAGGTGGCAAATCCAATATTTTTTGGAATCTTGTAACCTATGTAATTCAGGACCTTGATCAGCCACGGGGAAGAAATAATAGCATCAGGCTGATATCGTTGCATCCATTCCGCCAAAGATTCATAATTTATTCCATCAGATGATAAAATAGGAATACGATCTTTTTCCGCCCAAAACTGCTGCTGGGCCAGAAATCCCCCCGTCCAGCCATGGTCGATTCTTTGATCGCCGGAACGCGAGACAATCAGCCCCAGCCGACGATATCCCCGCGACCGAGCCTTCCTTACAGCGGTCACCATGGCATGGAACTGATCGGTAGTCACGACGCGTAATTGCGGTGAAGCGATGCTGTATCCCAGAGCGACGGCACCGAATTGTTCCCAGTCGAGCCTTATCCGCATTTTAGGCCGGGGTTGTGGCGCCATAATCAAGCCGGTTATCCCGCGTGCGACCAAAATATCGCTGGCCCTTTTCCAACCGACGCCCGGCTCGCGGAGCCAGAATTCATCAAGCTGGTAACCAAGTTCCCTGGCCCTTTCCCGGGCTCCCTTATGATAGAGATCAAAGGTCTCACAACTCCGCCAGCCCTCCCGGGTGAAAGCGTTGGTAACCCAGGCAATGGTTGCCCGATATTGTGTCGCCCGTGTCTGGGAGCGGTATGCCGTCAGCGCCGAAAGCATCGGATCCGGGACATACCTCAATTTTTCCGCAATTTCGTGGATTCGCTTTCGCGTTTCGCCAGCGATCTTCGGATTGTCCTGCAACGCCCGGGAAACAGTGGCGAAATGGACGCCTGCCTCCCGGGCAATATCACGAATGGTCGTTCGTCTGGCTAGCATAGACAACAGTTTGCATCACCTGGCCATCGTGTCAATCCCTACATCGGTTCCTGATAACCCGCGTCAATATTACCGCTTTCGACGGTAAAAACGCTGATGCTGCAATGCATTACTTTCAGTTTATCCTCCCGGCAGCCTGTTGAAACAGCCGGATGATTTCAAGGAATAAAACTGGTGATGGAGTCAGGCGATGTGCGAGGTGCAACAGTGTGCACTAACGAGGCCTTGTGTCAGTTAAAATCTGATTTACAGTTTGCCTGTCAATACAACCATGCAAATCCCAAACGCACTCTTCATTTTCGACCCCGAGTTTTTTGATGTGGTTTACGGGAAAAAAGAACGGGATGAGCTTCGCACAATCGCCCGATTTCCGGACCGGTGTTTTTCTCCGGATGAAATCGCCTCCTGTCCCGACCTTCTGGCCGAGGCCGATTTCATCTACTCGGGGTGGGGCGCTCCCCAACTGAATGACAAGTTTTTATGCGCCATGCCGCGCCTTAAATCCTTTTTCTATGGAGCCGGTTCCATCAAGAGCGTCGTAACGGAGGCTTTCTGGGACCGGAACATCCCCATTACGAGCGCCTACGCCGCCAACGCAATTCCCGTGGCAGAGTTTACGCTCGCCCAGATCATTCTCTCGCTCAAGAACGTTTGGCGCTATGTTCCGGAAATGAGGAAACTCCGCACCTATCCCGCAGACCGTCAGGCTCCGGGAACCTACGGCCGGACGGTGGCAATCATTTCCCTGGGAATGATTGGCCGGCTGTTGCGAAAGAAACTCCGGGCGTTTGATTTCAAGGTCATCGCTTATGATCCTTATATCGACCCTTCAACCGCCGCGGAGCTTGATGTGGAAATGGTTTCGCTCGAGGAGGCTTTCGCGTCTGCCGACATTGTCAGCCTTCACACCCCGTTGCTTGATGAGACCGCCGGCATGATTTCAGGCAAACTTATTTCCTCGATGAAGCATGGCGCAACGCTGATCAATACGGCGCGAGGAAAGATCGTCAACGAGCCGGAGATGATCGAGGTGCTGACAAAACGCCCGGATCTTGTTGCGGTCCTCGATGTCACCGAGGAGGAGCCCCCCCTGGAAGACTCGCCGCTTTACAGCCTGCCCAATGTCGTGCTCACGCCCCACATCGCCGGAAGCACCGGCGCAGACTGCCAGCGGATGGGTCGATACATGATCGATGAGACCCACCGTTTCCTGAAGGGTCAAAACATGCAATGGCAAATCACGCGCGAGATAGCGTCCACTCTTGCATGATGCAGCGCGCCCCTGGAAGGTGAAACATGATTACTTTTATCCGCCCATCCATAGAGAGAATTTTCTAACCCCCCGCTTCATGTCCCCCATCCCAGAGCCACCATCCGCCGCGAGGCATCGCGGAACCGATGCATTTACGCTGATCGAACTGATCACCGTTCTTGCGATCGTGGTGGCTCTTTGCGCGCTCATCGTTCCCGCTGTAACGGGCCTCAAGGGTGGGACTGACCTTACCAGCGCCGCCTATCAAATCCAGGAAGCCCTGGACCAGGCTCGCACGTATGCTGTCAGCAATAATTGCTATACGTGGGTCGGCTTTTTCGAAGAAGACATTTCAAACAGCAATGCGACCCCCGCCAACCGCGGTGTCGGACGCCTGGTCATCTCCATCGTCGCTTCCAATGACGGCACCACCATCTACAACAAAGCCAAGGCGGCGGCAGCGACCACCCAAACGATCACTCCGTCGCGCCTGGCACAAATCGGGAAACTCATCAAGCTCGACAATATTCATGTCCTGAATGCGACCGGTCAAACGGTGGGAATACGCCAGGCGGGGATCCTTACCGCCGCGAACCTTGTCGGCCTCTCTGCGCAACCCTTGCTATTCAATTTTCAATACCCGCTTAACGGAGGAGCAGCCGTTTACACCTTTGGGCTCGGCCCGGCTCAGCCGGGGAGCGTCCCCGTCCTAAGCGGCATTGTGCAATTCAGCCCGCAAGGCGAGGCGAGTTCGGAAGCACAAGCCTTGCCGGGAATGGTTCCGTGCAGGGAACTCGCCGTTCAGCAAACCCATGGCACCCAACCCGCCGCGAGCCGGAATATCATCGCGGTGGACATTGGCGGACTCACTGGACAAACGACTCTATACAGACCATGAAAACAACGCACAAATCCCATGCTGGATTCTCACTGGTTGAGGTTGTCATAGCGCTCGGAGTTGCCGCGGTCGGTCTCATCCCTATTTTCGGGATGCTGCCAATCGGGATCGACAACACCCACACTGCAAATGTGCAGACCGGTGCGATGAATCTCATCACCTCCATTGCCGCCGATATCCGGGCCACACCGCCGGCAACGGGTATCTCGCCACAATTTTCGATCAACACATCGGGAACCACCGGACAGACTCTCTACTTTAACGAGGCAGGGGTGTCCTCAACCACGCTTTCGCAGCTAAGCTTTCCCCGTTACAAGGCGCAGATCCAGGCTGTTCCCCAGCTTTCCAACAGCAATACAACGGTGATCGACCGGATTACAATTTCATGGCCGCCGCAAGCGTCGACGACCACATCCCTCGGGTCGGTCGTTGTGGTGGTGTCGTTGCCAATCAATTAGGAAACCGAATGGCGCCCACTGGTACCAATCCATCGTTCCCGGCGGGGCTGGCCCGGCAGACGCGTAGCGCATTTACCCTGATCGAACTATTGGTCTCAATGGCCGTCCTGGTCATGATCATCCTTTTTGTCGGGCAACTGGTGACCAGCACGACCACCATCACCGTCAATTCCGGCAAGTTTCTGGACTCCGACAACCAGGCCCGTGTGATTTTTTCCCAAATGGCGTACGACTTCGGGGCGATGTTCAAGCGGACGGATATTCATTACTATTTTCACAGCCAGAGTGGGAACGACGAGTTCTATTTTTATAGTCAAGCCTCCGGCAACATTGCTTCCCAGGATCCCGCCGGAACTACGGACGCGACCATTAACTCTGCATCGCTTATTGGCTACCGCGTCAGCGACCGCATCAGCAATGGAACCCGCGTTGAACTCGAACGGCTGGGACGCGGCCTGCACTGGGCAGACGTGGCGCCTCAATCGGGGGCGGCCACATCGGTCCTGTTTCTTCCAGCCCTGATCAGTGGCAGTTTCCAAACCGCGATCGCGGACGCTTACAATAATTCATCCAATCCGGACCCTCATCCATCCGCAACCTCCTCCGTCCCTGAGTGGGATGTGATCGGAGACCAGGTGTTCCGGATGGAGTTCGGCTTTTTACTCACGAGCGGCAGCTTCAGCAACGTGCCCATCACATCTCCGGCTGGCGTAAAAAACAACCTGGACGGATCCGGGGCGCCCGGATCGGCCAACGATTCCACCGCCGGTTATTCAGTCGGTTCCAGGTGGTATGACGCCTCGGGACAGGTGGCCTATTGCTGCACAAACGCAACCGCAGGCGCGGCGGTATGGAGTTCGCTGGGGTTGCAAGATGTCAACGCCGTCGTGGTGGCCATAGCGTTGATGGACCAGAAAAGCCGGGCCACGACCACCACCGCCGCCATCATCACCAGCGGGAGCACGCAGCTCTCCGATTTCAACACCACTCCGGTGGCCACTTCCTGGCTTCAAAACACCGACAACGTCTCGACTTTTAGCGGACTGAACAAGACTGCAGCGAGCTCCATCCACGTTTACCAGCGTTTTTTTTACTTGAACTAGCAAATTATGTCCTCCGTTCCATTCAATCCGAATCCAACGCACAAGGATCGTGGCGTGGCGCTGGTGCTCGTCCTTTTTTTCCTGGTCCTCGTCGCCGGTCTGGCGGTTGCATTTTTTACGCGAACCGCGACAGAGCGCCAGATCTCCAACGCCAATGCGAGCGGCACCAAGGTCGAGTTGCTCGCCGCCACCTCCCTGGATGTCATCGTCAGCGACATGGAACAGGAAATCACCTCCTCCACAAATTCCACGCCGAATGGAACGGGAACCAACACCATCTATATTCCCATATCCGGCTCCGCAGCGTTGCCCGTGCGGACCGGAACGATACCCAACCTTATATGCCAAAGTTCCCGTTCGTATCCGGCGAGCCGGGCCGCAAGCTCCATTTCCACCGGCACCTCACTGAACGGCCGGTCCGTCAGTCTGCCTCGCTGGAACCTTCATTACCTTCTCCCTTTGGCCAGCGGGAGTGCCGGCGACAGCACCCCTAGCTCACAATTTACAGCGCCCGACTGGGTCATTGTCACGCGAAACGGACCGTTGCAAAGTGCGACATGGAGCTCGACCCTTCAAAATGCCTCCCCAAACAATACCAATTACGCCATCGGGCGCTATGCTTACGCGATTTACGACGAGGGAGGCCTGCTGGATGTTAACGCCGCCGGTTATCCATCGATCACAACGCCCCAACAATCCGGCCCAAAGGGAGGCCTCGCTTTCGCGGACTTGACACAACTGGGAGTGCAATTAACCGGCACTCAAATCGACCAGATCGTAGGCTGGAGAAATTACGCAACCGCCCAGGCCTCGGGAACGTTTCCAAACTTCACCTTCGCTACGTCCGCCCCGTTCGTGACACAAGCCACGTCCAGTTCGAATTGTTTTCTCACCTTCAGCGGCACCACCTATAACAACAACACGGACCACGCGGTGATGAGCCGTCAGCAGCTTATTAAATTGCTGATGGGGATTGCCACCACCCCGGCGCAACAAGTGCAGATGCAAACTGCGCTGCAGTATCTGGGTACGTTCACCCGGGAGGTAAACGGGCCAACGTGGGGGCCCACCGTCAATTACACCGCGCCCTACAACTACCAGGCCAGCGGGACGGGCACCGCTTCCACTGTTTACAATCCCCTAATTTTCAACGCAAAGGTCTCGGGTACATTTACGCGCGGCGACGGAACCGTGGCGGTTATCGGCGAGCCGCTGGTCAAAAACCGGTTTCCTTTGCAAAAGCTCGCGTTGCTGCAAAACCCGTTGCCGCTGCCGCTCCCAGCGCAAACCGCAGATGATATTGCCAGGTACTTCGGCTTGGATCTGGTCACCACCGGGACCTTTCCTACGAACGGCTACGCCAGGCACTGGAACTATCCGACAACGAATCCCTCCTATAAGCACGGCGTCGGACTCAGCGGATCCACGGGGATCATGTCGCTGAATGATGTTGCCACCCAGAACCGCGAGCCCGATTTTTTCGAGCTGCTTCAGGCCGGGATTCTTCAGGGATCCCTGGGCGTCGAAACGCTCCCTGGCATGGCGCAACCGGGCGTCCGGGGTGATGCAGAACCTCTGAGTAATGCCAGTTATTACGGTTCACCTGCGTTTGTTGATCCCGACTCCAAAATCACCTACCAGATCATGCGGGTCGGAGCCAATATCATCGACCAATGGGGCTCTGACAATTATCCGACAACCATTACAGTGAATATTCCTCCAGGCAATAATGCGCCCGATAGTGTGTATGGAATTAAAGATCTTCCTTATTTCAATGAGTTCTTTCTCAGGGCCCTAAGCGGCACCGGCGGCACCCTTACTCAGCCAGTCGCACCGTTGACCCCCATAGTTTACTTTGAACTCTGGAATCCCCACCAGGTGCCATCCACTTCCGGATCATATCCCACCAGCTTTCAGATTTCTCCGTTAGTCTGCTACCCAAACACCGCTATTTCGGATTATTACCAGACCAGTTTGGTCGTTGACACCAAAAATCGTTGGTATTGGAGCGGAACCTGGGGTTCCGGCAACTACCAATCTTTTCAAAGTGCTCCCTCCCAGGGCATCGTTCAATTCACACTTGCCAACCCTGCAACCCAATTTCGCGAACCGACGGTCAGCGGGACAATAGCTCTTACTCCAATACCCTCTTTTCCGTCGGGTACCATGGTTTCCACTCCTTCAGGGACGATGACGTGGGCAACCGCCTATGCAACCCAGAAGTGGAATGTGGATCTTAACGTTTCGATCGTTTACCGCCTTCAGTATATGGATTCCGCAGGCACGCCCCGGACCTATAGCACGTTTGTGGGATTGGATAACCCAGGCGCCCCGCTTCCCGGTACAGCCCTGAGATTGTCGTCATGGGTCCCGGCGAATTTCTCGCCTTATCTCACGGGAACGACCGACCCGTTTTCGTGGCCCAAGAGCGATCCGCGCACCTTTCGCTTCGGGTCGGGCGCCAACGGCACGTACCCCACCAATTGCGTCGGTACGAGTCTCACGCCATTTGCAGGATCTCCTTTAACGAGCCCGATTTCAGCATCGGTTCCTTTCTATGCTACCATTCCGGCCATTACTGGCACATCACCATATCGCCTGGACATGTGGACGGTCAACAATCCCGCCGGAGGCACATTTACCGGATACACGCCCTATTACAACGACCCCGACGGCCAAATGCGTCCCGGGGACGCCCGGTACTCGTACCCGTCTGTGAGCCCTCTTTATTCCGGTACGGCTGGTGGAACTCCGGGCAGGCCGGTGATTCTGAATCGTCCCTTCCGCTCGGTGGGGGAACTTGCCTATGCTTTCCGGGACGACCCCTGGAGAACTTTGGACTTTTTCTCATCCAGTAGCGCGGATGCCGCGTTGCTGGACCTGTTTACACTCAACGGCAACCAACCCGTTCTTGCCGGACGCCTGGATCCAAACACGCAACAGGCGCCAGTCCTGGCCGCTGTAATCTCCGGGGCAACTCAATCCATCAACAACGGGACAACCGTTTCCGGGACGAACGCCTTGACTGTCGCGAACGCCATCATCGCGCTCTCCGGATCAAGCCCGTTTACGAATCGGGCCGACTTCGTGACCCGCATCATGAACGACCCCTCCATCGCGAATATTTCCAATATCAAAACGGAGCGGGAATCCGTGATTCGCGCGCTGGCCGACTGCTCCAACACCCGCACCTGGAACTTGCTTATCGATATGGTGGCACAGGTCGGGAAATACCCTTCCTCAGCCAGCTCGCTCGATAACTTCCTGGTGGAGGGCGAGCGTCATTATTGGCTTCACGTGGCGATCGACCGCTACACCGGCAAAATCGTCGATAAACAACTTGAAATCGTCCGCGAATGAAAACGATCCGTCTCATTTTCTCCATCTTGATTCCCATGCTTTCCGCCGGAACCATGAGAACCTTTGCACAGCAATCACCTGTGCCCACCCCAAAGTCCCCTTACGTGGCACCTGTTCCAAGCTATGGACATTGGACCGTGGAGTTAAAATCAGAGGCAGCGGCCCCACCGGCGACGGCTCCCGGAAACCCAACGCCCACATCCCAGCCAGGAATTCCAACCACGATCGAAACGATCAGGACCGGCGATCTGAAGCGGGTGATCCTCACTTACAGCACGGGAGCGTCCCGGCAATTCGATCAGGCGGGCCCGTATTTTCTCACTTCCTCCGGCTCCCGTGCGGATCTCTTCATTCCACATCGCGGCGAGGATCCCTATCCATTCTACACAAAGGGGTTTCTTTTTTTTGAAACAATCAGCCCATCCTGGTTCAGGGACGTCGTTAAAATCGGGGGCGTCGATTGCTTTCACTATGAGAATGGTTCCACGCAGCTATGGGTCTCCGTCGATTCGATGCTTCCCGTCGCCGCAAGCTCTGGCGGAATCACGGCGCGCTATCAATTTCAACCGGCACCAACTTCTCCAATCGTTTTGCCGCCGGATGAGGAAGCTGTTCTTGAACGGGAGATAAAAGCGTACAAGGCATATCAGTCGCTTCGTTAAACAACTGAAGATTATCCGGGAATGAAAGCTATGCGTTTGTTTTTTTCAATATTGGTTCCTCTCCTCTCCATGGGAACGATGCGGATTTCGGCCCAGCCGCCGCCCGCGCTTGTCCCAAAGCCCCCTTATGTAGCCCCTGTTCCCATCTACGGCCATTGGACTGTGGTTTTGGAATCAGAGCCGGCAACTTCACCAGCGGGCCACCACCATGCCAGGCCGAAAGTAGAATCGCAGCAAATTCCAACCACGATCGACACGATCAGGACCGGCGATCTGAAGCGGGTGATCCTCTCTTACAGCACGGGAGCATCTCAGCAATTCGATCAGACGGGCATTTACTTTCTCACTTCCGACGCCTCCGGTTCCGGCACGAAGCTTTTCATTCCACATCCCGACGTCCCGCCCTATCCATTCTACACAAATGGGTTTCTTTTTTTTGAAACGCTCAACCCCTCCTGGTTCAGGGACATTGTTAAAATGGGGGGCATCAATTGCTTTCACTATCAGAATGGTTCCACGCAGCTATGGGTCGCCGTCGATTCGATGCTTCCCGTCGCCGCAAAGTCCGAAGGAATCACAGCGCACTACCAGTTTCAACCAGCACCAGGTTCTCCAATCGTTTTGCCGCCGGATGAGAAAGCTGTTCTTGAAAAAGAGATGAACGCGCAAAAGGCATCCCAATCGGTGCGTTAGTCAGCCCGAAAAACTCGTACGAAAATAGAGTTCATGGAAAGCAACAAACAGTGATTTTTGGAGTACAAATATGATTCGATTCGGCGGTCCGGTATTTATTGAAAGTAACGCCAAAGCGGCGGGCGCGGGTGAGAGCCACGGAGCCGTGGTGGAAGACCCGGTGGTGTTGGCGAAAGCCCATAAACTGAAGGGTTTCAGGGCCGCCTATGCGCCGAAAGTGGACCTGTGCGATGCGCCAATGATCCGTGCGGTCCGGGAGGCATTTGCAAAAGAAGAAATCATGATCGCGGAAGTGGGTTTCTGGGATAACTTGGTGGACCTTGATGAGACCTCCCGCAGTGCCAACCGGAAGAGCATGGTTGATGCGCTCGCGTTGGCTGAGGAGTTGGGCGCCCGCTGCGCGGTTGATATTTTCGGTTCCTATTGTCACGGGAATGGTAATTCCAGGCACGTGGCGGCCAATTTCTCCGATGACGCTTTTGACGAGGCCGTGGAGATGGCCCGGTATTTTATCGACGAAGTGAAGCCAAAAACCTCATTTTTCGTCTACGAGATATTTCCCTTCAGCGTGGTGGATTCACCGGCGGAGATTGCCCGGCTTTTGAAGGCGGTGGACCGCAGGCAATTCGGCGTCCATTTGGATTTAGTGAATCTGATCAATTCTCCCAGGGCTTACTGGTCAAGTGGGGCAATCATGGGCGAGTGCGTCCGGCTTTTCGGAGACCGGATCGTTGCGGCCCACGCAAAGGATATCAAACTAAAGGAGCCTGCCATCAGCGTCATTCTCGAAGAGGTGATCGCCGGGGAAGGCGCACTGGATATTGCGGCGTTCCTTCGGGGCCTTCATCAACTTCCGACCGTGATCCCCTTGATGTTGGAACATCTCGAAAGCGAGGCGGAATATGATCGGGCCGCCGGGCACTACCGTAAAATAGCCGCCCAAGAAGGCATTGCTCTCTGAGAAGCTGTGAAAGAAAGTCATATGGAAGCAGATTCAGAGAGCCTACGGAAGTGTTTACGCAGAGAAATCACATTTATAGCGCATACACTTGACAACAATCGGCTTCTGTGTTATATTAAAGTAACCAATAACACATTATGAACATTTGGCGGCCAAAACCCCGTTTAACATTTAAATGAGCTTATCCGGTTTATCGACAACACAGGAAATCGCATGCCCGCTGGCGCGCGACAAAAAGATGCCTTTTTCCACCATCAAGACTCGACTCTTGGAGAAGTCGTGGGGCGGGGGCGGCAATCCAGCATCTCCACTTTTGTCGGTAAGCCGCCCCCCTTGAACCTATGAGATCGTAGCGAAATCCATTACATCTAACCGACCTAAACCGGGTTAAACCGACCTAAAAGCCTCACTCTTGTTTAAAAATGCCCCAAATTACTGATTACGGATCACTGATTACTACTCCTCAACTTATCCAACCAAATCCGACCAAATAAAAATATGCCATCCGTTGACTTAAACGGCGTGAAAATCGCCTACGAGGAACAGGGTGAAGGCGCTCCTTTGCTCCTCATTATGGGCCTTGGCGCGCCAGGTGCGGCGTGGGAAAAACACGTCGCGGCTTATGCACGGCATTTTCGTTGCATCATCATTGACAATCGTGGCGCTGGCGATTCGGATAAACCGACGGGGGATTATACCACCGCCATGATGGCTGATGATGCTGCGGGGCTTCTCGATGAACTCGGTATCTCGTCCACACGCGTCGCCGGCATATCGATGGGAAGTGGCATCGCGCAAGAACTGGCGCTGCGCC
>Ga0302319_10013255_pt1 | contig 15468 bp, 10 predicted proteins | sample Bog_T0_2_FD_203319 | JGI IMG/M metagenome (GOLD analysis project Ga0302319, IMG submission 203319) | Peat permafrost microbial communities from Stordalen Mire near Abisko, Sweden - Bog_T0_2 | ecosystem: Environmental > Terrestrial > Soil > Wetlands > Peat | place: Sweden: Abisko, Stordalen Mire... | reverse complement strand
CGTGCCCGCGGGGCGCGTGCGCGACATCTGCCCACTGGACGCCGCCGCGGAGAAGACGCTCGAAATGGCAGTGCGCCGGCTGGCGCTGTCTGCCCGCGCTCACGACCGCATCTTAAAGGTCTCCCGCGCCATCGCCGACCTGGGCGGGAGCGAACAGATCCAGGCCAAACATATCGCCGAGGCGGTGCAGTACCGGTCGCTGGACCGGGAGTATTCGAAGGGAGGCACGCACGCGAAATCGCGAAGTCGGCATGGCGAAAATCGGGATTCGACTGTCCCCGGATTGAGCTAATTCATTCCAACGCTGGCGTTCCTGGCATTTGTTGGCTCCGGTGGTTGCTGGAGGCACGCGTGGAAATAGAGGGCGAACGGCTGCAGTGTGACAATCCCAATCGAAGCTGCAAGTTGCACAAAACAGATTTCAGTGCTCGCCATGATTGCCATGATTTCCAACGGCCATTGGCGGTAGTGCCCCGCAGTGCAGCCCGCCTACCCACCCCTGCCGCTGGACTTGAGCAATAGCCGGATCATCGCAAACATCCGGTGAAACAGATAGTCGACTTGAGAAGATACGGAGACGGGTGGTTTGCCGACTTCAGTATGCCGGATCATTAAGTTGTTGCCGATGAAATTCAGCTCCTTGGCTTCGAGTTCGAGTCGTTCCCGAAGGACCGGCTCGGTTGCCGCTTTGTCGAGAATGGCCTGCGCCATCACCTTCTTGTCTGTGCCCGGCTCGATGGTCTTCAGACGCTCCCACGCATCCCAGAGTTTTTCCAGCCCTTCTTTTCTTACGTCGAGGGATTTGTTAAGGAACTTTTCGCGCGCCGTCTCCAGCAGTCTGTCAAGGTGAACATCCCCGCTCTTGAAAAGCGTCTCCGCCAGCGCCTCTTGTAGTCCCGTCGGCGCGATCCTTGTCACCTCCCCGTCCACGAGCTCGAAGGCTATGCCGTGACGTTCAAAAACTCGGTTCATTTCCTCTGTGAACGCGGCTCGCCCCTTTTCTTTGTCGTAATTGTAATGATCATGCCGCCAGTACGAATGAAACTGCCATGATTCCGGCAGCGCAATGTGCTCGTAAGAAAACTCGACGAGATTGAAGATCTCGCCGTCTTCCGGGATCTTCTCCTCCCGCCGCCAGTCCTCGGGCCATATGAGTTTGTAGGCGTCTACGGCTCCTTTGAGCTTCGCCACATCGCATCCGGCGTTCAATCCGCCATCCTGGCATTCAGCCGGGAACGCCGCGCCGAACCAATTCTCTGCGATCCGGGCTTCAATAATTGAAAGGATGCCGTTTGCGCTCGCCGGGTTCAGTTCCTCCTGCACTCGCGGCGCAACGGCTCCAAAACGCTCGGTGAATAGCTTCTTGATGGCCATGGAAGCCTACATTCTACGCCGCGGGAAGACCCGTGACAGGAGGTTACAGCGGCAGTAGTTTGGGTGCGCTCACAATCCGGGAATCCAGGTCGCGGTAGTCAGGGACGACCATCGCTGAACTTCCCCCCCGCACAGATCCGTACGAGCGGGATTACCGCATGCGGCTCCTACCGTGCCCGCGGGACGCTTGCGCGACATCTGCCCACTGGACGCCGCCGCGGAGAAGACGCTCGAAATGGCCGTCCGGCGTCTGGCCCTGTCTGCCCGCGCTCACGACCGCATCTTGAAGGTCTCCCGTACCGTCGCCGACCTGGGCGGAAGCGAACAGATCCAGGCCAAACACATCGCCGAGGCGGTGCAGTACCGCTCGCTCGACGGGGAATACTGGAAGTAACACCAGCGCCCAAGCGAAATCGGCGATGCGGGCAGCACGAGAAGAATCCGTGCCAATTCTGACCCACACGGTCATCGGATATGAGTATATTGTCACCGGATAGCCGGCCAAGCTCATTCTGCAACGGCAACGCCCGTTCGCCAAAAGGGTTCCAGCGAATGGCAGCCTGTCACTATTTTGCTTGTCTCGCTCGAGGGGTTCAGTGTAGATACTGTCCCCGGATACGGATTGTATTGGGCTGTTGCGTCGATATTTGCCCAGATTGCGTGAGATAAGTGCCGATGAGTGTAATGAGAATACGTAACGCGAGCCAGTGATAACTTGACCACGCGACGCTTCGGACCGAAATGCTGTTGAGCGTGCTAGCCCGCGAAACAATGGTTCTGTGCCCGCCCCACGGGCTGCCGCGGAGAGCCCTGCTGCGCCCACTCGGAACGTGGAGATGGACCACGCGGCGCGACATCGGGGCCCATTGGCGACCGGAAACCGGCCAGAAACTCCTCGCAGGCTGCGCGCCAGCCGCACTTTCCGTCCTTAGCTTGGTGGCTATGGGCCTGTGGAGGGACACGCACGCAGCTCGAAATCCCGCGCCGTGCCCGCCGGCGGGGGCTTGCGCGTGAAAATGGGGATGGAACAGACGCGCGTCGGGGCGGCCGGCGGCGAACCGATTAAGGGAGCGATGCAAGGGACACATATTGCGGAGCGGAGGCGAAGACGAGATGGCGCGAGGCGGAATCCTCTCTGGATCCGCGTCGTGGGCGCCGCGTATTTCGTGCTACTCGCACCGCTGTGCCGCGCAGATTCTCCGATCCTGGAGACCATCGCCCAGATCCTCTCACTCACTCCCGCTCAGCAGAGGCAGGGGAGTCCCGTTCGCATCCGCGGTGTTGTAACGGAATATGGCGTCATGAAATTCCAAGGTGTGGAATATCCTAACCTGTTCCTGCAAGACGCGACCGGTGGCATTTATGTGGACTTGGGCGCTCGCCGGTTTTCCCTTAAGTCGGGCGATTTCGTGGAATTGACGGGGCGCACCAACCGCACTGATAAAGCAGTCGTTATCCGCGACCCAGAAGTGATTCGACGCGGACGAGCAGCGCTTCCATCCGCCCAGCTCTCCACCTTCAGCGATCTTACATCAGGCGGGCGCGAATGCCATTGGGTTGCCGTCCGTGGAACGGTGGGCATGGTTTATACGGAGAGTTCATGGGCGACGATCGATCTGGCGATGGATGACGGCGTCGTCGAACTACTGCTCGAAGACCGTTCGGTCGATCCTCACCCCCTAACCTTGGAAAGCCTCCAGGGGGCCTCGGTGAAGGTCGAAGGAGTGTTGGCCGAGTCCCCCATATCTGGCCACTTGCGCATATATGTTCCCGGCGGTGGGACTGAACACATTACATTCGATGGGTCCTCCCCGATGGAGCCCGGGAGGCTGGAACTCAAGCCGATCGCGCGTGTCAAGTCTCTGAAACGAGATCGAGTGAAAATCGCTGGAACCGTGACGCTTGTGGAAGGCAACGCGTTCTTTCTCCAGGATGCTAGCGGCGGCATTCGTGTCCTCTGTCGTGATCTCCCGGGGCAGATTTCGGTGGGTGATCGGTTGGAAGCCATCGGATATGCGACCAAAACCGAGTCCGATACAGAATTGCGTTTCTCGAAGACGCGCACCCTTCCACGCGGCGATCCGGTCCGACCTGCCCAAGTTCGTGCGGTCGAGGCCCTGGCAATGAGCATGAATGCACGGCTGGTCGAGCTTTCAGCCAACTTGGTCAATGCAAGCGAAAACAAGGGAAAGCTCTCGCTGGTCATGCAGGACCAAGACGTCCTCTTCGGAATCGATGTGGTGACGCCACCTCCCAATTGGACTCAAGTCTTCGTACCTGGCGGCCGGTATCGGATCACAGGAGTGGCCGTGATCGAGCCAGACCGTTTTCGGACCGGCGCGCACACATTTCGGCTCGCACTGCGCGCAGATTCGGACCTCCGCCTGTTGCGGGCCGCTTCTTGGTGGACCCTGTCGCGGCTGTTGTGGTTGTTGGGGCTTGCCGCGGCGGCTGCGTTGGGCTCCGTCGCCTGGGTGGTAGGCCTTAGGCGCAAGGTGCAGGTACAAACTGGCATCATTCGGCGTCAGTTGGAGACCGAAGCCGCCCTCGCGGAGCGCTTTCGGGACCTTGTCGCCAACGCCAATGACATGATCTTCACCTTCGAGGCCAATGGTGCGCTCCTCACGACCAACGCGTCCGGTCATGCGATTACCGGATACTCGCCGGACGAGTTTACGCGCATGAACCTGCTCGATCTGGTGACCCCTGTTCAAAGGCAGCGGGTGGAAGCCCGACTAAAAGAATTGAGAGCCGGCAGAGACCTACCACGCTTCGAATTAGAAATCGCGACCAAGGGAGGAAGGACCGCCATCTTGGAAGTCAGCGAAAGATGCGTGCACCGCCTTGGCCAATCAGTTCTGATTGAAGCGATAGCGCGCGACGTTACAGAGCGGAAACGCGCCGAAGCCGCGCTGCAGCTCGCCAAGGAAGCCGCCGAGGCGGCGAGCCGGTCGAAGAGTGAGTTTCTGGCCAACATGAGCCACGAAATCCGCACTCCGCTCAACGGAGTAGTGGGCATGACCGACTTGGCTCTGGATACCGAGCTCACGCCAGAACAGCGGGAGTACCTTGAGACTGTCAAGCTGTCCGCCGACTCCCTGCTGTTCGTGATCAATGACATTCTGGACTTCTCGAAGATCGAGGCTGGAAAGATTGACCTTGAAGAGATTGATTTCGACCTGCGCGATTGCCTGGAAATGACGCTGAAGACCCTTGCGTTGCGCGCGGATGACAAAGGGTTGGAGCTTCTGTGTGCGATAGCGCCCGACGTTCCGGAACTAGTACGGGGTGATTCCGGCCGTCTTAGCCAGGTCGTCACTAACCTCATCGGTAATGCAATCAAGTTCACCCAACATGGAGAAGTAGCATTAAAGGTCGGAATCGAATCCGAAGGCGGCGACCCTCGCCTGCTGCGCTTTACTGTATCTGATACGGGCACAGGGATACCCGCGGAAAAGCAGAAGCTGATCTTCGATCCGTTTTCCCAAGCGGATAACTCGACCACGCGGAATTACGGCGGCACCGGGCTCGGCCTGACTATTTCCGCCCGCTTAGTGGGGATGATGGGAGGCAGGATCTGGCTGGAGAGTGAGTTTGGCCGTGGATCCCAGTTCCACTTTACTGCCGTCTTCAAGCGTCCGGAAAAGGGATCCGAAATCGGCGCCACGGCCCCGCCTCCCATACTGGCTGGCGTCCGCGTCCTGGTAGTAGACGACAACCGCACCAATCGCCGGATCCTCGAAGAAATGTTACGCCGTTGGGGTATGGAACCTGTCCTGGCGGACGGTGGAGAGGCAGCTCTCGCCGAACTATCCACCGCACAGGAAGCAAAAAAACCCTTTGCGTTGATTCTGACGGACGTGCACATGCCGACAATGGATGGCTTCACACTGGTCGAGTGCATTCGGCGCAGACCTGAACTCGAAGCAGCGACCATCATGATGCTTACCTCGGCAGGACACCGAAGCGATCTGGAACTCTTGAAAAAGCTGGGGGTGGCTGCCTACTTGCTGAAACCGATCCGCCTCGCGCAACTGCGCGATACGATCAGTCGCGTCCTCGGCGGGACAGAGCAAGAGCAAGCGAATCCACAGGGCCGTCACGGCCTCCCGGGGGATGCTCGCGATTCCCAAGCGCCCTTGCGCGTGCTGGTTGCCGAAGACAACACGGTGAACCAGAGATTGATCACTCGTCTGCTTGAAAAGAGAGGCCACCGGGCGTTCGTCGTGCAAAATGGCATGCAGGCGCTTGAAGCCTTGGAGAGGGATAGCTACGACCTGGTCTTGATGGATGTGCAGATGCCCGAATTGGACGGCATGGAGACGACCGCAATGATTCGTAAAAAGGAAAGGCCCGGAGGAACGCGTCAGCCAGTCGTTGCACTGACTGCGCACGCCATGCAGGGTGACGAAGAGCGATGCCTGGCTGCCGGAATGGACGGCTATCTGACGAAGCCGATCCGCGCGCATGAACTATACGATCTCCTCGATAGCATGTTTCGGCCCGAGGGCAAGAATGCCGGCAGATCGCAGTGATCCCCCGGTTGGGTGGATTTCGAAAATTCTGCCCGACTTGGAGAGCACAAAAAAGCGGGTGATCCCGGACCTTCAATCCGGTGAAATCACACGCAAGCACAGTTAGGTGGCCACTCGCTGATTTGGGCAGGACGTGTCGACATGACTCGTTCAGGCACTCCGTCGGAGCGCCATCCTGAGTTCATGCCCGAGTAGCAGTTGATGTCTGCACGGGTGTCCTTGTGGTTACCACGGCGATCCGACGCACGAGTGCCGCTGCACCGGGGGCATCATCCAACGCTATATGGGCAAGATCAGCGGACCGCTGCTCGATCGTATCGACCTGCACATCGAGGTGCCGGCGGTGGCGTATCAGGAACTGCGCGGAAAGGAGACGGGCGCGACGTCAGCCGAAATGCGCGAGCGCGTCCTGGCGGCCCGGGCTGTGCAGGCGGCGCGCGGGTCGATCAATGCGACCGTGCCCGCGGGGCGCGTGCGCGACATCTGCCCACTGGACGCCGCCGTGGAGAAGACGCTCGAAATGGCAGTGCGCCGGCTGGCGCTGTCTGCCCGCGCTCACGACCGCATCTTAAAGGTCTCCCGCACCATCGCCGACCTGGGCGGGAGCGAGCAGGACCAAATTCAAATAATTGGGCCAAGCACATCGCCGAGGCGGTGCAATACCGCTCGCTCGACCGGGAGTAGCGGAAATGAAGCTCTCCTGTAGAATCGGCGGTGCTCCATCATGAGGCCGAAGCGTAGGCGGGGATCCGGGTGCAAATCCGGATCCGTGAGGCCTGTGAATTGGGCTTTGAGTCCCGGGATTTTCTGGATTCCGGAACTTCGCCAGGACCGTCGTCGTAGTCATTTACAGGTGAGCCGCAAGTTCGAATGACGCATAAGACGGATTGCCCGAAAAGGTGGCACCGGGCTTATGAAGCTCCTTCAACTGACTCTCGCTTTGCCGTTGGCGTGCCTGATGGCGCATGGCGCGACAGACCCTCACGAGACGATGCATTATCGTCTGCAGGTTCGCGTCGAGCCCGCCACCCACACACTGTTGGCTGACGCCTGGATCCAGCATCCGGCCGAGTCACGTTTTTATCTCTACAAGGGTTTCGCCGTCCGCCAGGTCGACGCGGATGGGAAAGCCGCACAATTCAAACTCGATGCCAGCGCACCGCAATTGCCGTATTCACCCATGGCCGTAGCCGTCTCGGTCGCCGCGCCGGACGCAAAGGAATTGCACATCCAGTACGGTGGCGAATTCAGCGACGTGGTCGCGGGCGTCAACCTGATCTCTCCAGAACTGGTGGAACTGGCGCTCTACTCCGCCTGGTTTCCCATGTTTCCGGGCTTCAATGAGTGCACCTTCGAAGCCGAAACCAATCTCCCCGATGGGTTCCTGACCGCAACGAACGGCCAGCAAATCGCCGAGCGGGAACACGAGGGCCGGCGCATCACGGAGTGGCGCTCCTTCAAATCCGGCATGGATATCGTCCTGCTGGCGTCCCCGCGCCTGCATCGAATCGAAGGTGGGACCGCGGGCACGCATGTGGAGATCGACTACTACCAGCTCTCTCCGAAGTGGATGCAGTCGAAGATCGACGGGTTGGTTGCAGGGATGGACAAATTCTCCGGCTACTACGGCGCCCCGCGGGTCAGCGGGGGGCTGCGTATCGTCTACTCCCCGCGCGGCGGATGGGGTTATTCGCGAATACCGCTGATCGTTGTCTCGGAAGAACGCGCGCAGGGCGTCCTCTCCGGTCCGAACGGCGAGGCCAACGACTTCCGCGACAACGCTCACGAGATGGCCCACTTCTGGTGGACCATTTCCGATCCCGCCACGCCGAACGATTGGATCAACGAAGGCCTGGCCGAGTTCTCGGCGTTTCGGCTTACCGAAGACCGTTTCGGCCGGCCGTTCGCGGACGCCCGGCTCGCCGAATACCGGAAAAATGCCGGCCGAAGCAAGACTACCGCGAGTATTGCGGAAACGGCCAGCGACTCTCCGGACCGCGAGATCAATCGCTACGACAAGGCCGCTCTGATGCTCCTGGAAGCGCAGCGGCGCTTCGGCGCTGCACCGCTCGACCGGCTGCTCAAGGAGCTGCAGACTCGCTATGCGGGAATGCTCCAGGCGACGACCGCCAACTTCCTGGCGGAGGCTGGAAAGCAGATGGGGCACGAAGCGGAAGCGTACTTCCGCGCCGAGTTATACCGCAAAGCAGTTGTGGCCGGCGCCAATGATGGACCGCGGAAGACGCAATAAAACCAGAGACACACAAACACCGTTAACCGCCAGTCGCAATCGCGCTGACGACCGCATGTTAAAGGTCTCTCGCACGATCGCCGACCTGGGCGGGAGCGAGCAGGACCAAATTCAAATAATTGGGCCAAACACATCGCAGAGGCGGTGCAGTACCGCTCGCTCGACCGGGAGTATTGGAAGTGAGGCCAGCGCCACTGCGAAATCGGCGCTGCCGGCGCCACTGCAAGAATTCGCGGCCAGATGCCGACGCGCGCCGTTTAGCGATCTGGGATTTGCGTGTGCTCTCTTGAAAATGCCTGCAAGCATCTGATTCCAAATGATGGGCAGCCAGGCATTTCCATGCTCCCGGGTGAAGCCGAGGCTTCATCCCTCACCGCTGTCCCCGGATTCGCGCCGAGATCGCCCGGTATCGCGACCTCGGCAAGTACCAGCGGAGTCGAAGCTACTTGATTTCGATCTTGAGCACGGCGTCTGAATGCTGGTGACGCCAGTTCCAATATGCCTGCTGGTCGTCCTCTTTGAGCGTTGAGAACTCGTTGTACCGGTGATGGCTTTCCTTCAGGTACTTACGATAGGCCTTGTCTTCCTGCTTGTTCCACTGATGCTCGTCCTTGTTCTGCTTGTCTTGATACTTGCGTTCGGCTTTCTGATCATCGGCGAGCAACGCAGTCGGCGCGAATGCTATGGGTACGGTGAGGGCGGCGCACAGCAGGGCCGCATTCCAGAAACGGGTCATGATCACTCTCCTAACCCGGCTCAGAGCACTTGTCGGGCCAATCCTGCGTGCGCGGCAGTGGCGACCGTAACGAACAGAAGACAAAGACAATCGCTCCCAGTGATTAGGGCTATCCGGAACTGAGATCGGATTGCAGCGGCGACCGAGGACACAAGCTGCATCCGGTGGTGCGGATCTTGCACTCAGCCGGAGCTACCGACAACTGCCTCAGCTCCGGTGAGATGGTGGCCGCGGGTCGGGAAGGATTCTCGTCTGGAGACAGATCTCAGTCCACCCGCGCGGTGGCGAATCGGGTGCTCGAATCCGGGGCGGGGCAGACACCCTTCGGCAGCTAGTCGCTGCCCGGGTGAGGACGTAGCCCACGCCTGGGTTGCTGGCCTTCATCGCGGCGCGCCATGCTGAGTTCAAGCCCGAGTAGCGGTCGATGTCTAGTTGGGCGCACGCCCGGATCCTGAAGGTCTCCCGCACCATCGCCGACCTGGGCGGGAACGAACAGATCCAGGCCAAACACATCGCCGAGGCGGTGCAGTACCGGTCTCTCGACCGGGAGTATTGGAAGTGAGGCCAGAGGCGAGATCGGAGGCGCGGTCCCAGCGAGAGGAATCCGCACCCAAGTTCTAACCAGCACGGCTTCAGGACCTGGGATTTGTCACCGGATATGGGTCAGAAACTCAGCCGAATCCCCAACTGGGCGGCGAAGGGGATGCCCACCGTCGTGCCCGGTCCGAAGAAATCACCGAGGGCGCCGGCCGGAACACGCAACTGATTGAGACTCGTGATCGGTTGTGTCTCCGTGCATGAGGAGTTTAGGCAGAACGCAGTGATGTTGCTCAGGCTGTTGACCGGCATTGGAAGAGCGGCGACGTTGGTGACGTAGTTGGCGCCGGAATTGTTGCGGTTGAAAATGTTAAAGAACTCGACAAACCCGGTCGCTTTTACGCGGTCCCGGAGATTGAACGACCGACTAACGCGGAGGTCCGTCTGAATGTAGGGAGTGCCGCGGAACTGGTCGAGTCCGGTTTGGACACCGTTTACTACCGCCCGATCATCCAGTGGATCGCCCAAGCCATTCACGTCGACCGGAGTCGTCAGCGTAAAGGGCCGCGCGCTCTCAGCCTGGCTCAACACCGTGAGATCGAAACCTGCCGGCAGGTGGTAGGTTCCGGCGAGAACAAAGCGATGCCGGACGTCTTCACCAGACGGGCCGTAATCGCCTTGCGCGAAGGCATGGAGTGGATTGCAGACGCCGTTTACGTAATCGAAGAGTTCGCCCAAAACACAGCCCCAGGTCTCGGCGCTCGCCAGCCGATAGTGGGCAACCAGCGTGAAGCGCTTCACGTTCCCTTGCAGCCGTACTGACAAGGCGTCGTAGCGGGAGCGGTTGTCAGTCCGGAACACAGTCAGGTTGGGTACATTCTGTTGCTGCGTGGCGATGTCGCTCGCGAAGAGAGGCGAGAACAAGCTGTAGCCGGCCTCATACTGATAACGCCGAAAGGCGTGGACGCCGGCCTCGTGGTTCCAATCAGCGCTCAGCATCCAATTGGAGTTGAAGGCGTGCTCGATGCCGACGCTGGAGTTCACCGCGTAGGGAGTCTTGTAGGCGGGATCGATGATGGCGCCCGTGCCGCCATTGGCCGCACCCGGAAGGCAGCCTGCATCGCCCGGTTGAACGCATACGGCCAAAGCCTCGTTCACAGCCTGAAACGCAGGCACCCATCCGTTCTGCGCGAGGTCGTTGTAGAAGAGGCCGATGCCGGCGCGCATTACGGTGTTTCTGGATTGTCCCAGAGCATAGGCGATGCCGAGGCGCGGCGCAAGGGCAAGACGGTAATCGTGCGGAACACCGGGATGCTGGAAAAGGGGAATCTGCAACGCGCGGAGAGTCAGGATCGCCGGGTTGTCCAACTGCGAAACTCCGGAGGCGGTGAAGAGCCCAAACGTCGTGTCGTAGCGCAGGCCATAGTTCACTGTAAGTTGTGGAGTCACGCGCCAGGAGTCCTGCGCGTAAAGGCCCAGCCGCTGCACGTTCTGGGAGAAACTGCCGTCGCCGGCAGGCGTTGAACTGCACGTAGTGCCCTGGGTGACTGCAAGCGAGGCAGCCGGCGTGCAAGTGAGGTCGGCCGTGAATTGCCGCGGGTTGTTCAAGTAGAAGGATGGATCATGCGCGAAGATCGTCAGGTTTTCCGCCGATGCGGCAAGAGCGCCGCTCAGAACCGGTTCATGGATAAAGTCTACGCCGAAGCCAGGCGAGTGGCGTCCGGATGAGCGAGTTACGTTCTCGCGAACCTGGTATTTTTCCTGTTCGCGCTGCACGGGGAAGGCCGTGATCGGCGTTACAAACTGGTTGTCGCCATACGTCTCGAAGCCGGAAATCGTCTGCAACGTGGAGCTAAAAGGAAAGGCCAGCGCGAAGCCAAGATCCGAATTGCGCGTTTCGTTGAGCCGGAGGAAGCTTGCTGCCAGGGTGAACGAACCGAGCCAGGTAGGACTGAGTTGAGATTGTTGGCCGAGCACCACATTCCAGTAGTTAGAGTGCGACCCGGCGCCCGTGGAGGGCAGCGTGGCTTGCGCCACGAACGCGTTGCGCGTCGCGTAGTTGTCGAAGGCCGCACGAAGAAACCAATGGGAACGGGGAGACTGCGCCCAGTCCAGCCTCAGTGTACCCAAGTAATCGCGGAACGGGACTGGCACATTGTCGGGTACCCGAATTGAGCTGACGCCTGGAATGAGTCCACTCGATGCCAGCGAGTCCAAGGCATTGAACTGGGTCAGACTGGAAGGGCTGTAGGCTATGCTGGCATCTTCGTGCACATTCTCGAATGAAGTAAAGAACCAGAACGTGTCCTTTCGCACAGGCCCTCCTAGCGTGGAAATGTAATTCTGGCGGGAGAAGGGTTGTTTTGGCAGCGGAGCCGGATTCTCAATCGGGTAGCGGGCGTCGAGCGCGGCAGCCCGTTCGTAAAAGGCTCCGCCGCCGTGCCATTGATTGGTACCGCTCTTCGTCAGGATCACAACAGAACCGCCAACCGTACGGCCCGTGTCCGCGTTCTGCTGCGAAGTCTGCACGGCGAACTCTTGGATTGTGTCTGGCGAGAAGTTCTGAAGGAAGCCACCAATATAGTCGTCGGAATTGTCGGCGCCATCAACGGACAGTGCATCGTTCAGGCCGGAACTGCCACCGAAGGAGACAGCAGTAATGCGCGCCTTGGTCGGATCGGACGGCTCGACCGGTTCGGTGCCGGGGACCAGGTAAGCGATGTTGGCGAAGCTCCGATGCGCGAGCGGAATCGTTTCCAGGTCGTGCCTGGTCACCACGTTGTCGGGCAATGCGCTCGCCGTGTTAATTGGCCGTGTCGTGATCGACGAGGCCGCTGAGACATTCAACTGCAGCTGCGAAGCCGCCGGGTAGAGTGTCACGCTGATCTCGCGCACGGACGTGACACGGATGGTAATGGTAGTGCGGGCGTCAGCGAATCCGGACGATCGCGCGGTCACGCTATATACGCCCGGCGGAAGGTCGCTCAGCGTGAACTCCCCTTGGCCGTCGCACTCAGCATGACGCTCACTGGAGGAGGCGCTCGCCTCAACGATCAGCGTGGCAAACGGGATGCGGCCCCCGCTGCTGTCCTTGACAGTTCCGACCAAGCTGCCACGAAAATTCTGCGCGCAGCAGATACGCAGGGCAAGAATGAGCGTCAAGACCAGTAGATTCGGTCGCCGCAACCTGCGCATCAGGCGCCTCGGCGCGAGACACATATGACTACTCTCCATCACCGTTGTCACCCGTCGTCGGGACATTTGCTGGATGTTGATTCAACAGCGGAGTGAGACCGGAAGCCCCGTCCGGCCTCTTCCATCTTCCATAGTGTATGCATCCGCTCAAACCAGGGGAAGAGGAACCGTGGTCCGCGAATGATCAATCCGCCAGCGCCTGCGCTCGACGGAGAGTTGGAGACGGTCGATTGCCCCAAGCGCAGTCAACCGGACTTGATGGCGGGACGATAACCCGTCCCCGAAGTCGTGCTATTCGTTGGTAATCCAGGGACACTGCAAACGCAGTTCTGCCGCCAGTCGCAATCGGGCGGCGAACAGCTTCAAACAAACCGTCTGCCCCAGTGCACGGAGCGACGTTTTGAGTTCAGCTCTGTCCTCGGATTCCGGGCTGAGGGCTATTGGGATCCCTTTTCCACCTTGTGTTGGACGGCCTCCAACTCCCGGCGGCAGCCGCCCGCCCGCGGAGCAATCAAACATGCGGCGCGGAGTTGTTCCAGCGCCTCCGAAAAACGGCCGGCGTGCTCATCCGCCACTCCCAGCTCGAAGCGCGCCACGAAGTCGGCCGGCGCCGTTGCCACCACCTGCAGCAAGCTGGCGCGCGCCTTCGCATAAAGAGCCTGGTTGAGATAGGCCACCCCGAGGTCGCGGCGCGCCAATGTGTTTCGGGGGTCTCGATCCACCATCTGACGCAAGATCAAAACCGCGTCCGCGCTACGCCCGGACAGGATCTCGTCCTGCGCCTGTTCGTAAAGTCTGTATTCGCGAAGCCGGTCCTTGGGGTCTGGGCCGGAGGTCTTACCGGGGGACTGCGGCCCGGGAGCCAGGTAGCCCAGTGATTTCAACGCCGCGAGCCTTTCGGGCGGAATGGCGCCATTGGACGCGGGCGGCTGCGAACGCTGACTGGCGAGCAAGCTCGCGAGTTGGTCGCGGAGAGAACGAGCCTCGGCGGGATGGGCGGCGATCGCGTTTCGCCGCTCCCGCGGATCCGCCTCCAGGTCGTAAAGCTCCGGCCGGGGCGCGTCGATGTATTTGTACTTGCCGGCGCGCAGACTGCGCAACGACGCCCATCCAAAGGCATCGTGGCTATAGTCGCTTTCGCTGTAGACCGCTGCGGGACTGCTCGCTTTGCCGGAGTCCAGAGCTTTGAGCAGGCTCTGCCCCGCGAACGAGGGCGGCGCGGGCAGATGCAAAAAATCGAGGATGGTGGGCGCCACATCGATCAGACCCGCCGGCTGGGGCGCGGAGGGCGCATGATCGGGCGCGGTCGAGGGCCAGTGGACGATCAGCGGCACGTGCAGGGTGCTCTGGTAAATGAAATAACCATGGGTCTGTTCGCCGTGGTCCCCCAGACTCTCCCCATGATCCGACACCAGAATCACCAGCGACCGGTCCCAAAGCCCATCCCGTATCAGCGCCTGCCGAAAAGAGCCGATCATCTGGTCGACCCGTTCCAGCTCGGCATCGTACTCCGAGATCCCTGGCCGGACAGCACCCTCCGGCAGCCGATAGGGCTGATGCAGATCGAACAGGTGAACGAAGGCGAACACCGGTTTGTCCCGGTTCGCGTCGAGCCACTGGCGAGCGGCGCGTACCACCAGAGCGCCGTCGCGCCGGTCCCTTCCGAGTAGCGGATTCCGGTTGCGGTCGCCAAAGAACATAGATCCCGCCAGGGAGGAGAAGGCCTCGAAACTGAATGGGCTGTCGTAAAAGTCAAATCCGCGATCGAGCCCCAGTTCGCGCTCCAGATACACGGCGCCGATGAATGCGGCCGTGCGATACCCTTGCGCATGGAGAACGGAGGCCAGGGTTACGGCGTTCGACGGAGCCTGCTGGGCGTTCTCGCGCACCTGGTTGGCGAACGGATACGTGGATGTCAATAGCGAAAAGTGGGAGGGAAGGGTCAACGGAATCTGGCAACTGGTCTCTCGAAAGACGGTGCCGTGAGCGGCGAAGGAATCGATATTGGGGGTGCGCGCCCGCCGGTATCCGTAAACGCCCAGGTGGTCCGCCCGAAGCGTGTCCACCGAAATCAGGATGATGGGGGTGGAAGGCGGAGCGGCGGCGCTGACCACTCCTCGTGGAACGGCGCAATACCAGGAAAATGCGGCACAACAGCCAACCAGGAAGACCCACTGGGCTCGTTTCAATCCCGATGAGCGATCGCGGCCGGGCGCTCCGCTATGGGAGGGATTCATCCATTTGACCTCGTTCCCCTTTGATTCATCGACGTTCCCAGGATTGCAGGCGTTACTTGTGCAGGAGGCTCAGGTCTTATTCGCCGGCCCGGACCGATTCAACCTGTGCGCGTCCATTCCCCGGCGATCGCCAATGCCTCCTCCGGAATTGAGCCGGCGGCGTACCCGGAGTTGTGGGGCAAGAAGCCGGAGTCCCGCTGGTAGCGATGCGCGAGGGCGTGCGATTCAAATAGCGCGCGGGTCCAGCTTACGCATTCTGCCGCCCGGACGGCACGGCTCAGGCCACGGACTCGACCGGGTATCCGCCGGCCAGCCAGGCGTCGAATCCGCCCAGGAGAGCGGATGTATTGGGAAAGCCTGCTTCCCGGAATTTCAGCGCCAAACTGGCGCTGGACGCTTCATTCGGTCAGGTGCAATAGAACACGAGGTGCGAGCCGGAGGGGAGTTTGCGGAGGTGGATGTTCAACTCTTCGAGCTCTAAGACGAAGGCGCCTGCGATCTTGAGTCCGCTGCGCTGCACCGTCCGCGTCGGCCGCAGATCGATCACGACGGGTGGCTCGCCTCCTGCCAGCATCGCCCGCAACTCATCCGGGCGAACGCGTG
>Ga0302319_10013254_pt1 | contig 15469 bp, 10 predicted proteins | sample Bog_T0_2_FD_203319 | JGI IMG/M metagenome (GOLD analysis project Ga0302319, IMG submission 203319) | Peat permafrost microbial communities from Stordalen Mire near Abisko, Sweden - Bog_T0_2 | ecosystem: Environmental > Terrestrial > Soil > Wetlands > Peat | place: Sweden: Abisko, Stordalen Mire... | reverse complement strand
GCTGAGCAGGCTGTACGGCGCCGATACTGGAACATAGGGCACGCCGACCATCTGCGCGGCCAGGCCGATCATGGCGTGATCGATCGAATTGCCGGACAGAACCATGACAGGCCGGTTTACACTGAGACCCAGGAGCCCAGCGGCGAGGCGCCTTACGCGATCATAGGCGTCCTCGTATGAGACGCCGCGCCAGGCTTCGCCGCTCCGCTCCTGGAGGAAGGACTGGGTCGGTCGTGTGCGCGCCCAGGTTTCCAGATGATGGACGAGCCGTGGTTCGAAGGGAGGGATGACGTCCCGCGAGCGAACGATGGATCCGCCGCCGGGTAACGACTGGATCTCAATGTTCGGTGTTGTAAACAACGTCTCGTTTGTCATGGGAGGTTCCTATCGGGTTTGCGTTTCGCCGCCGCCAACCTTGGCCGAACGTTTCTCCACAAATTCAGCAAGCCTCTCCGCTGCCTCCGGAGCGGTTTGTGCAAGTGCGGCGCAGAGACTTTCCACGAACAAGCCGTCCTCTTCGGACATGTCCTGGATACGGGGCAGCGCATGCAGCACGCTCATGACCGTAAGCGGCGCCACGTCGGCAACCCTGGCGGCGAGTTCGGCGGCCTTCGACAGCGCCTCGCCTTTCGGAACGAGGTAATTGACCAGGCCGGATCGTTCGGCATAGGCGGCGTCGAGCACCCGGCCCGTCAGCATCATATCGGCCATGCGGGAAGCCCCGATCAGCCGGGCAACGTTCACCGACGCGCCGCCGCCGACGTAGATGCCGCGCTGGCCTTCCGGCAGCGCAAAGAAGCTGGTCTCGTCGGCGACCCGAATGTGACAGGCGGCGGCCAGTTCAAGTCCGCCCCCGATAGTGGCGCCGTGCAGCGCGGCGATCGACGGAATCCGCCCGTGCCGGATTGCGAGAAATGCGGCGTGCCATCGGCGGGAATGGTAGAACACCTCGGCCGCCGCGCGCGCCCTATGCTCGGACAAGTCAAGTCCGGCACAGAAGCAGGGACCATGGCCAAAAAACACGATCGCTCTTGCCTCGGCGGCAGCCCGCGGGACAGACATTTCGATCCCTGACAGCAACGCATCGTTGATCGCGTTGCGCTTGTCCGGCCGGTTCAGTCCGATCCATGCCACGCCATCCCGCAATTCGTAAGTCGTCACTTTCTCTGCTTCCATGTCCCTGTGGTCCTAATTCTGGTCCTGGCCAAATCATGTCGATTTAATAGTGAAGTTCACAGGCATGCCGGCCAGTGCTGCCCGGATGCTTGTCTCAGACGCAAGGTCGAGGACGGCGACCTTGATGAGAACGCTGCTGCCGCCTTCGGTAACAATTATTTCACAGAACTCGGGCGGTCGCGGCATGCCATCAAGCGCCGATCGAATGGCATGCTGCGTCGCCTGGGTGCGCAGAGCGGGTTTGAAAATCTTGCCGACAGGCGTGAGCGGCATCTCCGGCAAAATCCACACCCGTTTGGGACGTGCCGCTGGTTCGGGGACACGGGCGGCGGCGAAGTCCTCGAGCTCTGCTTCACTCGTGGGCGCGCCTGGTTTCAGCACGACGAAGGCAACCGGAAGTTCACCGGCATAGGCGTCCGGCTGACCCACGGCCGCGGCGATCTCAACCATCGGGTGTTCCAGCAGCGCATCCTCGATCGCGGCGGGGTCGATGTTGTGAGATCCCCGAATGATGACATCCTTGGCCCGCCCTGTGAGAAACAGCCGTCCCGCCGCGTCGCGGCAGCCAAGATCGCCGCTGTCCAGCCAGCCCTCCCGGAAGGTGCCCGGCGCTGCTGCCGGGTCATGATACCCTGGCGATACGTGGGGGCCGCGCACCAAGACGATGCCGGTCTCGCCGGCGGCGCATGGCGCGTCCGTTCCAGGCGCCGCGATCCGCAGTTCGGTAAAGGGCAAGCGCAGGCCTGTGGACCCTGGGGTGCGGACGCCGTGGAACGGCTCGACCGTCAGCATCCCCGAACACTCCGTCATGCCGAGGATATTGCGGACCGGCACGCCGGTGTTTCGCTCGAACCCATCCGCCAGTTCGGTCGGCAATACCGAACCGCCTGTCAGCAATACACGAAGCGAGGTGATATCGGCATCGCCGACCGGAAGTGCGTTCAGCGTGCCGAGCGTGGTCGGCACTGCGCCCATCGCCGTGATCCGATATCGTTCCACCTGTCGCCACATCGTGCCGACGAATGCGCGGTTGCGCATCCCAAGACGCCCCGGCACCAATTGTGTGGCGCCCGCGAAGACTGAGGACAATCCGTAGACGAATGCGCCGGCAACGTGAAACAGCTGGAAGCCGTTCAACATGACCTCCCCGGCCTTCAGGTCGTACATCCGCGCTGCCGCCGTCGCAACGAATGCCTCGTTCCGATGGGAATGCTGGGTCAGCTTTGGGGCGGCGGTCGTGCCACCGGTGGGGAACAGCGAGGCGATGCTGTCCGGATCCGGATCGACGATCGGCACAATGGGTTCGGCTGCGACCAGCGCGGCGAAATTCCCGTCCGAACCGGGCGACGGGGCATCGCCATCCGCATCCAGGACGGTCGAGACCGATCCGGCGGCGCGGATCGCGCCATGCACACGATCCCAGATGTCCAGTTCCCGATTGGTCCCGAGAACGATCGCGATCCTGGCCCGGGACGCCCGCAACAGAGCGACGATGTGGTCGGCCTGCAACATCGGATTGATCGGACCGGCGCGTCCGGCGCGTTCGGCACCCCACAGTGCCACCTGCGTGTTCAGCGTGTGCGGCATGAAGATGGCGACGGAATCTTCGGCGGTCGCGCCCAGCCGCCGGAACAGGCTGGCGGCCCGTTGCACGTGGTCGAGCAGTCCCGCGAAGCTGATCGCGGTTTCAGATTCCCCGTCACTTGGCACATAACGGATTGCGCTGCCGCCGGGCCACAGCGACGCGGCGCGCTGCAGGATAGCGTAGGGCGTGGGTGCGATTAGAAAGGCGTCCAGGCCCGCAGCCTCGACAGCCTTGATGTCCGCCTCGTCGCGGATCGGGTGGTTCATCCTGGCGCTTCCACGTTTTCTGTCTGACATCCATTGCGCCATGTCTGGCCGCCGCTGTCGCCTCACCGATACGTTGACCGGTCAGGCCGGCCGCGAAGTTCTGGCGGCACCAGCACCCGAGCCCAAAGTGTTAAGCGGCCAATCGACGGGATTCAGCAATCGTGGTCACCGCGCCGCTCGGGGCGAACTTCTCGTAGTAGAAATGGGCAGGTGCAATGCCCTGTTCAGCCAGCCAGACACGCACCGCTTCGACCATCGGCGGGGGGCCGCACAGGTAGACATCGACGTCGCCATGATTCAAATGCGCAGGTTCGATGTAGCGGGTGACGTAACCTTTCCGCCAATAGACGCTCGTTTCGGCCGCAACGCAGCACGAGAAAGTAAAGCCGGGGATGCGTTCAGCGAACTGTGCGAGCTGTTCGACCCCGACAAGATCTTCGTCATTGGTTACGCCGTAGATCAAATGGATTGGGTGCCGGCTGCCGGTCGCACCAATCCGGCCCAGCATTGAGAGAAACGGGGCAAGGCCGGTTCCGCCGGCGAGGAACAGCAGCGGCCGCTCGATCTCTCGCAGGTAAAAGCTGCCGGCTGGACCGATAAATTCCATCGGCATGCCGGGCGTGGCGTTTTCACGCAGAAACCCGCTCATCAAGCCGGCAGGTATGTCACGGATCAGGAACGACAATTCCGCCTTGCCAGGGGCTGAACTGAAGGAATACGAGCGAAACTGATCGGTGCCCGGCACGAGCACGTTCGCATACTGACCCGCCAGGTGGCCAAGACCGCCCTCAAGCGACAGCGAGAAGGCGATTGTGCTCGACGAGAGTCTCTCCACCGCGTCAAGGCGAGCTTTGAAACTTTGGCCCTTCGTCTTGCAGACCGCTGACGAGGCCGCGATGTTGATGACGAGATCGGTTTTCGGCCGCATCTGGCAGGCCAGTGCAAAGCCCTCCGCCGCCTCCGCATCGGTCAGTGCGTCCTCCATATAATCGCCGCCGTCATAGTCGCCGGACTCGGCGTGGCATTTGCACGTGCCGCAGGCGCCGGCGCGGCAGTCGAGCGGGATGTTGATGCCGACCCGGTACGACGCGTCCGAGACCGTTTCGTCCGGACCGCATTCCACGATGCGCGTGACGCCGTCTTCGAAATTGAGCGCGATATTATAGCCCATGGTTTCCTCCTCCGGTTCCGAACCGACTTGATCTGATAAATGTCGACCACACGGGAGGTTTGACTTCCTCCGTCGCGACGATTCCTGCATCGTCCCGGTCCGGCAGGCCAAGACTATCTTGGTGGGCAGCCAACCTGAGAGGTATGGACCTGCACTCTGATTTTGGGCGCAGCCGCATGCCGCCTCCCCCTGGCAACCCTGCGCGCATACCAGTCAGCGTAAACGCCGACTGGTATTACAGCGCCAGCAACTCTCCGACCGCCCGGTGTGCCTGGTCGATGGCGCAGTCGGTATAGGCGGTCGCACCGGCGTCGGAATTGGCGATGGCGATACGGCCGAACCGCGCCCGGCCGATGACGTTGGGCTGTTGTTCCAGCGGCAACGGTTCCTCCCACAGCGGGTTCCACTCCGGGGCGTATCCGTGCGGCCAGCGGTTGACCGTGATGGCCGTGATGTCCCGGGCCGGATCGAAACCGCCCCCGGCGAGGGTCCGCGCCAACTGGCTCCGGATCTCACGCTCGAACGTCTCGAAGGGTGTGGCGAGCAGTTCGGCTCGGCCGGCCCGGTTCTGGTCGAACTCCGGCAGACCCGCTTTGCATGGCGTGCGGGTCATGTGGACCAGGATCGGCTTGCCGGGCGACCGCTCTGTCCTGTAGCCGCCGATATCGACCGGCCAGTTGAGCCTGAACGAGGTGTGGTAGCACCCGGGGGCCGTGACGCTGGAGATCCCCAGGCGGTGAAAGGCCCGCCAGTGGCGCAGGGCCACCGTGGTGTAGACCAGCGGTGTCTTGACGATCTGGTGCAGCGCCGCCTTCTGGGCCTCCGGCAGTTCAGGGCAGAGATAGGGGATCATCATGTTCCAGGAGGCCAGGATGCAGGCACTGGCCCTGACTGCGTAGACACCCTCGCCCCGGGCGTAGACGATCTCCACCCCGCGCGAGGCCGCGGGATCACCGATATTGCGCGCCCGGACACACAGGCTGGAGAGCCGGAGCCGGACATCGCCGCCGGGCCGGTCCAGCCGGGCATAGTCCACCGTTGCGGTGACGACGTCCTTGCAGTCCCGGCCGGGCACCGCCTCCGGGATCAGGCTGCGCACCAGCAGGCGCGCGATGGAGGCGTTACCGTCGGGAAAATGGAAGGTGTAGGAGCCGCCTTCGATGTATCCCGACGGTGTGACGCTCATCCGCGGTGCGGCGTGCGGGTCAAGGCCAAGACCCTGGAAACCCGGCGCCGCGTAGCCCCAGCAGTCCAGCGCTGAAACCGCGTCGATCCCGACACCCCACTCGCCTTTGGTGTAGCTCTGGTAGAAGTCGGCGACGATGGGATCCACCTTGGCCACGTCCAGGAGGTAGGTCCGGTAGCTGATCCGCGAGAGGCGGTCCTTCTTCTCCGCCGACGCGAGGCCGGGCATATAATCTGTTTTTCCGGTCTCGATCCGCTCCACATCCGCGCGCGCCGCCGGCGACAGCGGAGTCCTGGCCAGAAACGCGCGCCAGGAGCCGCTCAGGCGCTCCTCACGGGACGGAGCGCCGGCCACGAGGCGGTCGACGCCGAAGGTCTCCTTGTCGAAGAAAATCCCATGGGTGAGACCCAGCGAGGGATACAGTTTGTCCCGGTCGCAGGCCGCGCTCAGCGCCACGGGTTCGATCCCCAGAGATTTCAGCAGCCCGTCGGCGACCGCGCTGTAGGGGCGTGGGCTGTCGATCTCCAGCGTCCCGCCGTTGAGCAAATGGAGCTTGCCGCCGAGGTGGAACTCGTTGCGCTTCGCATGGCCGCCGAAATCGTCGTGGTTGTCCAGGATCAGGATGCGCGCGCCGGGGCGGGCATCGCGGTAGAAGCGCGCCGCGGCTAGCCCGCTGATGCCGCCGCCGACGATAACCAGGTCATAGACCTCGCCGGTTTCCTGCACGCCGGACGCGGCGGACCAGAAGTCGCCGTCGCGGAGACGGTGGGCGTTCTCGAATGATCCGGGGTGACTCCCCCGCATGCCGGTGAGCAGCGGTGGGTTGTAGCGGGTCCGGTCCTGCGGCCACGCCGCCGGTTCGACCGCCCGGGCGCCCCCTGCCCGCAGCATGCCGGCCATCACAGCGATCCCGTTGAGGAAGTCGCGCCGGTCGATCGGGCGGTTCATGCCAAGCGCGTCGTCGTGGTTTGGGTCACGGGCCATGGGTCATCATGGCACAGCCAGGGGTTGCAGGCCTCACACGACCGGGGTTAGCAGGTCCCTGCCCTCGAAATGCGCCGCCAGATTGGCGAGCACCAGTTCACCCATCGTGATACGCGTCTCGATGGTCGCGCTCGCGCGGTGCGGCTGAAGCACCAGTTGCCCCATCGTCAGCAGTTCCGGCGGCACGTTCGGCTCGTTCAAGAAGACGTCCAGCCCTGCCCCGCCCAGCGTGCCCGCCTGCAACGCCGCCACCAGCGCCGGTTCGTCAACCACCGTCCCGCGGGCCACGTTCACCAGGATGCCATCCGGTCCCAGAGCGTCCATGACCGCGCGGTTGACGATGCCACGGGACTGCGCGCCACCCGACGCCGCGATGATCAGGATATCCGAGTCCTGCGCCAGCTCCAGCAAACCTGGGACGTAGCGGTACGGCAGCTCGTCAAAGGCGCGGATGTCGGTGTACGCGATCTGCATGCCGAACCCTTCGGCTCGTCTGCCGATCGCCCGCCCGATGCGGCCCATGCCGAGGATGCCGAGTTTCTTGCCCGTCACCTTGCGCGCCAGGGGCAGCCCCTCCCCGCGCGCCCAGCGCCCGTCACGCACGAAACGGTCACCGGCGACAAGCTGGCGCGATGCCGCCAGCATCAGCGCCATGCCGAGGTCCGCCACGTCGTCGGTCAGCACATCCGGCGTGTTGGTGACCCGCACGCCGTGGGCCTTGGCGCGCACCAGGTCGACGGCGTCGGTCCCCACCCCGTTGATGGCGATGATCTCCAGCTTGGGTAACGCATCGGCGATCGCCTTGCTCACCCCGCTTCCGCCGCCGGTGGCAACTGCCCTGATATTTGGCGCGACACGGGCGATCAGGGCCGCCTTGTCCGGCGCGGTCTCCAAGCGGTGGACCGTGTAGGCCGCGTCGAGTCCGGCCTCGATTTCCGGCATCATCGATTCGATTAACAGGAGTTCGGGCTTCATCGGGTTGCTCCGTTCAGGCGGACAGCACGCCACGACGGCCGCTGCCGGGATATGCCGCACACTGCGCGAGCCGCGGCGGAGGTCATCCGCCCAGGAGGTCCATGGCCTGCCTCGCGCGGTCGGTGATCGCCGGCCAGTTTCCTGCCTCGACGTCGGCCGCCGGCGCCATCCAGGAGCCACCGACCGCCACCACGTTCGGCAGTGCCAGATAGAGGCCCATGTTGGCCTCGCTGACGCCGCCGGTCGGGTTGAAGCGCGCTGTCGGGAAGGGACCGCCCAGCGCCTTCAACGCGCCGATCCCGCCGACCTGTTCGGCCGGAAAGAGTTTCACCGTCGTGAAGCCCCGGCCCATCGCCGCGATCAGTTCGGACGCGGTGGCGATGCCAGGCACGAACGGCACGCCCAGTTCGACGGCCGCATCCAGCAGGTCGGGCGTCGCACCCGGGCTGAAGGCGAACGGCAGCCCCAGAGACTTCGCAAGCTCCAGGTCGCGCGTCGAGACCACGGTGCCGAGGCCCACGATAGCGTCCGCCACGGCCTCCTTGATCGCAGCGGCGGAGTCCGCCCCGGCGGCTGTCCGCAGGGTGATTTCCAGCGTCCTGACCCCGCCGGCCACCAGGGCTCGGGCCAGCGGCACGGCCTGATCCACCCGTTGGATCGTCAGCACGGCAACGAGCCGGGCGGCACGAAGCAGGTCGGCAAGGGAATTTGACGCGTTATTCATGACGCCCCCGAGGCAAGGATGATGGCGCCGCGATGCCGCACCACGGCCCCCGCCAGCGTGTGGCCAACCCCAGCGGAGGCGGCCGGGCTGAAACCGGCTCGGCGGGCGGCGAGGTAGCCCGCGGCGAAGCTGTCCCCCGCCGCCGTGGTGTCGACGACGTCCTGGACGGGGTCTGCTTCGACCACCTCGCCCGATCCCTCGACCATCACGTGGCAGGCGGGCGTTGCGTACTTCACAACGGTTTCCGGCACGCCGGCCGCATGCAGCCTGTCGACGACGGCCTCCGGTTCGGCGCTGCCGTACAGCAGCATGTGATCCTCCACGCTCGCCAGCACCACGTCGCTGGCCCGGAACGCAAGATTATAGACCTTACGCGCCAACGCGAGGTCCGGCCAGCCACGTGGACGAAAGTTGGTGTCGAATGCGATCCGCACGCCTTGCCCGCGCGCACGGGCGAGAACGTCGAACAGGCGGTCGCGGCTGGGGTCGTCGAACAGAGAGAGTGTGATCCCGGACAGATAGATCATGTCTGCGCGGCACAAAGCGGCCTCGATCGCTTCGGTCTGCGGCAGCCGGAACAGCTCCCGCACAGGGGCACTGTCGCGCCAGTAGAAGAAGCGGCGCTCCCCGCTGGCGTCGGTCTGGATGACGTACAGACCGGGAAGCCGGTCGGGCACGCGCGGGATCAGGTCTGTGCCGATGCCCTCTTCCGTCCAGCACTGGATCATCGCCGCGCTGAACGGATCGCTTCCCAGCGCGGTCACATAGTCGACTGGCACACCAAGCCGCGCGAGATAGAGTGCGGTATTCAGGGTGTCGCCCCCAAAGCCCCGCGTCAACGTGCCGTCCGGCCGCTCGGGCAGTTCCACCATGCACTCGCCGATGCAGGCCATCCGCTTCATTGCAATCGTTCCTCCCGCTGCGGCCAAAGTCCCTCCCGAATATATCCACGGTCCCGGCCGCCATTATTCTGTGCCACGATCACACTACATTCCTGATTCGCTCCATTAGACGGTGTTGAACGCAATCATGACTGGGATACTTGCGTATCGCGCGAGAAAAATATTGTCAGCATGCCGAAATCCGGAGCACAGTGATATTCGCGACGGCGTCCGGAAGCCAAAGCGTCTTGTCGGCATATAGCGGCAAATTCTGGCCGGGAGAGGAGACCATATTGGTCGAGGCCGCACATTTTCCTGTGATCCCGCATTTTCGCTCCCCGAATGGCCCGCAATCGATTGACCCGGATTGAAATGGAACACGGTCCTGCCGCACGATGCGGTGCGCGGCCCTTCATCCAACCCAGTGGAGTTCAGTGAATGCAAGACGAGGCGAGCCTGAAGCTCCTGTTCCCGCTGGAGACCGACATTCCGGCGGAGCATCGCCTGATCGCCCCCATCCACCAGGCGTGCACCCTGCTGAACGGCGAACTCAAGCCGTCCAAAGGCGGCGTTCGCACTGTGATGTCGCCGGTCTGCGTGCGGGACGGCGATACGCTGCGCCAGGTCGAGATCGGCAGCGTGCCGATCGGGTCAGTCGAGGAGGCGAGCGACGCTCTCGCCGCCGCCGTGGCCGCCTATGACAACGGGCGCGGCGAGTGGCCGACCATGACCGTCGCGGGGCGGATCGCCTGCATGCAGGACTTTACCCGGCGCATGGTGGCACAGCGGCGGCAGATCGTCAGCCTGATCATGTGGGAGATCGGCAAAAGCCTCTCGGATTCCGAGAAGGAGTTCGACCGCACCGTCGCTTATATCCACGCCACCATCGACGCCGTGCGGTCGCTCGACAACGATAACTCGCGCTTCCAGATCGTCGAAGGCACGATCGGCCAGATCCGCCGCACCCCGCTGGGCGTCGTGCTGTGCATGGGCCCCTACAACTACCCGCTGAACGAGACCTTCGCGACGCTGATCCCGGCCATGATCATGGGCAACACCGTCGTGTTCAAGCCGCCGCGGTTCGGCATTCTGCTGTTCTATCCCCTGCTGGAGGCGTTCCGCGCGGCATTCCCGAAAGGCGTGATCAACACCACCTATGGCTCCGGCGCCGAAGTCGTGCCGTTCCTGCTGAACTCCGGCGAGATCAACGTGCTGACGCTGATCGGGTCCAGCAAGGTGGCCGACCACCTGAAGAAGCAGCATCCGAAGGCGAACCGGCTGCGCGCCGTGCTGGGTCTGGACGCCAAGAACGCGGCGATCGTGCTGCCCGACGCCGATATCGAACTTGCGGTCAGCGAGTGCCTGCTCGGTTCGCTGTCGTTCAACGGACAGCGCTGCACGGCGCTGAAGATGCTGATCGTTCACCAGTCGATCGCCGAACCGTTCCTGCGCCGGTTCACCGAGGAACTGGGCAAGGTGAAGGTGGGAATGCCGTGGGAAAAGGGCGTCAGCATCACGCCGCTGCCAGAGCTTCGCAAGGTCGATTACATGCACGAGTGCATCGCCGACGCGGTGGCGAAGGGTGCCAGGGTGCTCAATCCCGGCGGCGGTGTGTCCGCGGGCACGCTGTTCTACCCGGCCGTCGTTTTCCCGGTGCAGGAGGGCATGAAGCTTTACCGGGAGGAGCAGTTCGGCCCGGTGGTTCCGGTGATGCCGTTCGAGGACATCGAGACAGCGCTGCAATATGTGATCACGTCAGAGCACGGCCAGCAGGTCAGCATCTTTGGCACCAACCCCGACCAGATTGGCCGCCTGGTCGACCCGCTGGTGAACCAGGTTTGCCGGGTGAACATCAACTCGCAGTGCCAGCGCGGACCGGACGTGTTTCCGTTCACCGGGCGGAAGGACTCGGCGGAGGGCACGCTGTCGGTGGTCGACGCGTTGCGCTCGTTCTCCATCCGCTCGATGATCGCCGCCAAGCAGACCGAGGCGAACAAGGTGCTGCTGAACGATATCGTCACCAACAACAGGTCCAACTTTATCAGTACGCGTTATGTGTTCTGAACTGTGGGTCAGGCCTGGTTGACCCGGTAGCTTGAGACAGACGACCTTTTTGGGTCGCGGGGGGAAAGGACATGGCGTCAGCCGACCGCTATTCGAGCCGATGGGCGCGGCTTATCCCGATTGCGTTTGTCACCTACAGCCTGGCCTATGTCGACCGCGCCAACTACAGCTTTGGTGCCGCCGGCGGCATGGCGACGGATCTGAAAATCACCGCCGAAGCGGCGTCCCTGCTGGGGGCGCTGTTTTTCCTTGGGTACTTCTTCTTCCAGGTGCCAGCCGCCTACTATGCGCAAAAGCGTAGTGCGAAGGAGCTGATCTTCTGGAGCCTGATCCTGTGGGGCATCTTTGCCGCCGCGACCGGCCTGCTAACCGACATCTCGCTGCTCTATGTCGATCGCTTCCTGCTCGGTGTCATGGAAAGCGTTGTCCTGCCGGGGATGCTGATCTTTCTGAGCCACTGGTTCACCAAGTCCGAACGGTCACTTGCCAACACGTTCCTGATTCTTGGCAACCCGATCACCGTGCTGTGGATGTCGGTCGTGTCGGGTTATCTCGTGCAGGCGCTTGGCTGGCGCGGCATGTTCATCGTCGAGGGCGCACCCCCGATCATCTGGGCGTTCGTCTGGCGGCGGATGGTGGAGGACTGGCCGCGCGAGGCGGCGTGGCTCGATCCGGCGGAGCGCTTGACCCTCGAGCAAAAGCTTGAGGAGGAGCAACGAGCGTTCGCACCGGTCAAGAACTACGCGGCGGCCTTCAAGACGCCGTCGGTCATCATTCTGGCGATGCAGTATTTCTGCTGGAGCATCGGCGTCTACGGATTCGTGATCTGGCTGCCGTCGATGCTGAAAACGGGAAGCGGGCTATCGATCGTAGACATCGGGTGGCTTTCCGCCGGACCGTATCTGGCTTCGGCGCTGCTGATGGTGGTGACCTCGTTCTTCTCGGACCGAACCGGCGAACGAAAATCTTTCGTCTGGCCCTATCTCATGATCGGGGCATTGGCGTTCTATGGTTCCTACCTGCTCGGCAGTTCCAACTACTGGCTGAGCTACGCGCTTCTGGTTGTTGCCGGCGGGTCCATGTACGCACCCTATGGCCCTTACTTCGCGATGATCGCCGAGCTGCTTCCGCGCAACGTCGCGGGCGGGGCGATCGCGCTGATCAATTGCTGCGGGGCGCTTGGTTCTTTCGTCGGTTCCTATGTCGTGGGCTGGCTGAACGGCGTGACCGGCACATCGGGCGCGTCGTTCGTTTTCATGGCCGCCGCACTCATGGTTTCGGGACTCCTGACGCTGATCCTGCACACGCCGGAGCGGGTCAGCGGGACTGTGCTGGACGCGGCGGGGCACTGAAGACGGGGCACTGAAGAAGACGGGGGCCGTTCAGGCATGACGTTGCCAAAGATCATCGCGTTATGGCTTGTGGCATTCGCGAGTCTCGTCGCATCGGGCACCCAAGCCGCTATCGACGCGCAGAATCTTGGCGCACACTATGACGCCACACAGAGCACCATCACCGTCCGCGTCTATTCCTCCCGGGCCACCCGCATCGAGCTTGATTTCTACGGGGTTGCTTTCGGCGCGCCAGAGGTCGCGAATTACGTCCTGACCGAGGATGCGGACAAGGTCTGGTCGGTTGCGGTCCCCGTTGCCGACCTGCAGGCTGCGGGGATTACCGGCGCTGTGTTCTACGGCTATCGTGCCTGGGGTCCCAACTGGCCGTTCGACCCCGGCTGGACGAAGGGGTCGGCGGTGGGTTTCGTCGCTGACGTTGACGCCGCCGGCAACCGCTTCAACCCGAACAAGCTGCTGTTCGATCCTTACGCGACGGAACTCAGCCACGATCCGCTCAATCCGAACAACAGCGACGCTACGGTTTTTGCGTCCGGCCCGAACAATCGTGTTGCCGACAGCGGGCTGAAGGCACCGAAGGGGATTGTGCTGCCGATCGATACATCCAGTACGGGAACCAAACCGGTTCGGGCGCAGAAAGACGACATGATCTATGAAGTCCATGTGCGCGGGCTGACCGAAAATGATCCTGACGTACCCGAGGCGTTTCGCGGCACATACCGTGGCGCCGCGCTCGTGGCAGGTAATCTCGCGGGGCTGGGCGTCACCGCGGTCGAATTCCTGCCGGTGCAGGAAACCCAGAACGACGCGAATGATGTGACGCCGAATTCCACGGCCGGCGTGAACTACTGGGGTTACGCGACGCTGAATTATTTTGCGCCGGATCGCCGCTATGCGTTCGATCGCTCGGCTGGCGGGCCGACGCGCGAGTTCAAGGCGATGGTGAAGGCTTATCACGACGCCGGCATGAAGGTGTTCATCGATGTGGTTTACAATCACACCGGCGAGGGCGGAGCGTGGAACGCGACCGACCCAACGACCTACAACCTGTTTTCGTTCCGTGGACTGGATAATCCGACCTATTACTCCTTGACGTCGGATCTGCAGTTTTCCTGGGACAACACAGGGGTCGGCGGCAATTTCAACACCTACAACCCGATTGCGCAGAATCTGATCGTGGATTCGCTCGCCTACTGGCGCGACAGTATGGGCGTCGACGGGTTTCGTTTTGATCTTGCCGCGGTACTGGGCAACACCTGCCAGAACGGATGCTTCAACTTCGACAAGCTGGACCCGAACACCGCCCTCAACCGCATCGTGCGGGACCTTGGACCGCGTCCGGCGGCCGGCGGTGACGGCGTCGATCTGATCGCCGAACCCTGGGCGATTGGCGGCAACTCTTTCCAGGTCGGCGGTTTCCCGTCGGGCTGGTCGGAATGGAACGGCCTGTATCGCGATGAGCTGCGTGAGGCACAGAACGAACTGGGCGTCGTGCCAGTCTCGATCGCTACGCTGGCGACGCGTTTTGCAGGATCATCCGACCTGTATCAGAACAATGGCCGGTCGCCGTGGAATTCCGTCAACTTCATGGTCGCACATGACGGATTCACTCTGAAGGACCTGTATTCGTGCAACAACCCCAACAACAACCAGCCTTGGCCGTTCGGTCCCTCCGACGGCGGCAGCAACAGTAACAACAGCTGGGATCAGGGGGGTGCGGCCGCCGATGAGCGCCGGGCCGCGCGCACCGGGCTGGCCTTCCTGATGCTGTCCGCGGGAACCCCGATGATGACCGGAGGCGATGAGCACCTGCGGTCGGTGAACTGCAACAACAACCCTTACGATCTCGATTCAATTGGCAACTGGCTGAGCTACAGCTTCACCACGGACCAGATGAATTTCGGCACCTTCGCGCAGCGCATGATCGCCTTCCGCACTGCGCATCCGGCGCTGCGCCCGCAAACCTGGTATTCCACAGCGGACAACAACGGCAACGGGATGGTGCAGCTACAGTGGTATACACCGGCCGGGGCGGTTGCCGATCCGAACTACTGGAACGATTCCACCAACCACGCGATCGCCTGGGAGATCGACGGCACGGAATTCGGCGACCCGGCCTCGGCCATTTACGTCGCCTATAACGGCTGGTCCGGCGCCGTGAGCTTCACCCTTCCAGGGCCGGGCGGCGGCAAGTCCTGGTACCGGGTGACCGATACCTGCAACTGGGCCGAGGGGCCCGATACGGTCGCCACGCCGGGCAACGAGAGCCTCATTGGCGGTCAGGGCACCAGCTACAGTCTGTGCGGAGAGGCGTTGTTGCTGCTGATCGCGAAGTGACGCCACTCCGAGCTGAAAAAGCCAGAGTGGGGCTGATGTTTTGGTAAACTTCCCGCGACGCAGCACGCTCTTGCCACCCTTTGGCTGTGCGCGCAAAAACTTTCTCTGCGGGCGTCGAAACTGCCGGTAACCAGATGGGTCCTCTAAGCGAAAGGTGTCACGTTCGCCAGAATCCCCGCGTCGCACAACAGGCAACTCAAGGAGGCCGTCCGGTGATACGATCCGATGGTGCCGCGAAACCCGATGGTGACAGGGACGCACTTAGAGCAGCGCTGAGTGCCGTCGGCCTCGGCCAGTACGCCGAAGCGTTCGCGGCGGCGGACATCAGTCTCGATATTCTGCCGTTGCTGACTGAGGACGACCTCAAAGAGCTTGGGCTCTCCCTCGGCCACCGGCGCAAACTGCTCGCCGCCGTCGCCAGTGGTGGGCTCACGCTGCCGCACGCCACGTCGGACCCCGCCCCTGCCGCCCTTCAACACGGCGGCGATCAGGGCGGACTGCTTCGCCAGGTGACCGTTCTGTATTGCGACCTGGTGGGATCGACCGAACTGACCCAGAGCGTCGAGCCGGAGGTGATGGGCGGCATACTCCGTTTATTCAAAGACACTGTCGCCCGCGCGATCACCGATTTCGATGGCTACATCGATCATTTCATGGGTGATGGGGTGCTCGCATTCTTTGGCTACCCGAGCGCCCATGAGGACGCCGCGGAGCGCGCTGTGCGGGCGGGGCTCGCGATGCTGGCCGGCGTAGACAAGATCCCGGTTC